>Ga0056115_1000091_pt1 | contig 47985 bp, 44 predicted proteins | sample WorMetOlspDAHAB1_FD_77007 | JGI IMG/M metagenome (GOLD analysis project Ga0056115, IMG submission 77007) | Marine gutless worms symbiont microbial communities from Max Planck institute for Marine Microbiology, Germany - Olavius sp. DAHAB.1 ...
CCTCCCTGGCGCTGGCCGAGGAAGCGTCGCGGCGCGGCAATCTGAAAGCGGCCATTCAACAGGCAAGCCGCGCCATGGATCGGCTGCCCAGCGGCTCGGCAGGCTGGATGCAGGCCCAGGACATCAAGCTGCTGGCCGAGCGCATTCAGAAACAAAGGGAACAGCGCTGAACCGGCCCCCATCAGCGCCGACGGGCCCCGATCCCGCGGAATTCCGACGTTCATAAGACCGTGAGTGCTGCGGTTCAGGACCGGCCGGGGCTTGTTTCCGCATAGCCCCGCGGCGATAGTACGGCCCACCCAAAGGCAAAGGAAACCACCCGATGACGTTCATTCAAAAACTGCCGCTGGCCGCCCTTCTCGGACTGACTCTGGCCGCCGGATCGCCGTCCGTGCAGGCCGACACGTTCGACGATGCGGCGCGCGACGAGATCGGCGAGATCGTCAGGGAGTATCTCCGGGACAACCCGGACGTGGTTCTGGAAGCCTTGCGGGAAATGGAACGCCGGGCGGCGGCGGAACAGGAGGCGGAACGGCAGAACGCGATGGCCGCGCTGCGGTCGCAGATCTTCGAGGACCCGATGACGCCCGTCTCCGGCAACCCGGACGGCGACGTCACGGTGGTGGAGTTCTTCGACTACCAATGCGGCTACTGCAAGCGGGTGCTCCCCTCGATGATGAACGTACTGGAAACAGACCCGAACGTGCGCATCGTCTGGAAGGAACTGCCGATCCTGGGCGAGGTCTCGCGGTTTGCCGCCGAGGCCGCCATGGCGGCCGCGAAGCAGGATAAGTATCTGGAGTTTCACACCGCGGTCATGGGCCACCGCGGCCGCCTGAATGAGGACGTCGTTCTCCAGCGCGCGCAATCGGTGGGCATCGACATCGAGCAGCTGCAGATCGACATGAAGTCGGACGAGATCAAGGCCCATTTGGACGCCAATCTGGAACTCGCCCGGTCGCTGAACATCGGCGGCACCCCGGCGATGATCATCGGCGACAAGCTGGTGCCCGGCGCGATCTCCAACGAGCAGATGGTTTCCTTGATCGAAGAGGTGCGTGCAGGGGGCTAGCCGCGCTGGCTTGTGTGACCACCGTCAAGCTGAAGCGGTGATCTCATCCTTTTTCTATGGCGGCTTGCAAGAGCAGCCCCCCCGTCGAGAACTTGTAGCAATGATCGAACTCGTGGCACGCAAGACAGTCGTCCCACTCCTGGATATTGGCGTTCACGCGGCGATCTGAGCGAGCCAACCCGGTGCTTTCGATCTCGAATGAGAATACCTTTCCGCGCATCGGCCGATTCGTCGCGTAATGCAGCGCATCATGGAACATGGTTCCGTAACATTCCTTGTGCTTTGACATAATCGATCCTCCAGTTTCACTGGACAACCCGGCGGGACCCGGCGCCAGCATTCACCGACGTCGCCGTCCGGTTCAGCGCAGCCCGTCCAACAGTGCCTTCGCCTCGATGAAATCCTTCGTGTCGAGACCCTCGGTGAACCAGCCATAGATCGGGGCAAGCAGGGCCTGCGCCCTTCCGTGCTTGCCTTCCTCAGCCAGATGACGGGCGAGGACGGTCGCCGCCCGGAGTTCCCAGAGCCGCGCCTGCTGCTGACGCGCCACCAGTATAGCGCGCTCCGCCGACCCGGCGGCGTCTGCATTGCGCCCGCTGATCTGAAGTGCGACTGCGCGAAGTCGCCAGATTTCAGCTTCGAACCATCGGGCACCGCTGCGCTCCGTGTCGCTCTGCGCGTCATCCAGGATTGTCAGCGCATCCCCTGTCCGCCCTTCCGCGATCAATGCTTCGGCCAGCTGGCTTTCAACATAGGGCCGCAGCAACGTGATCCGCGTGCGATCGAAGATGTCGATGGCGTTGCGAATCAATCCCTCGGCAGCCGCGAATTCGGACGATGCCTGTTTCAACGAACCGGCAAACGCGAACGCGAAAGCGCGAAAGAACGGCAGGTCATGCGCATCGGCAAGTTGCTTGAGCTCGTCGACGCGCCCGCGCACCGCCTCCAGATCACGCGCCAGATGGCGGTATTGGCAGGACCTGTGCAACGCGACCGCCAGGCTCACCGGATGATTAAGGCGACGCGCTTCCGCGACGGCGGCTTCGCTGCGTGCCAGCGCCTGTTCCGGATAGCCAAGCGCCAGCAGAATCCACGCCAGGTTGGACAGAATCGAGACCAGCGGGTCATGAGAAAACGAACCAAGCTGTCTTCGCTCGCGGTCGGGATCAAACAGCTCCAGCGAGCGTTCCTGATGGACACGGGCATCCGAGAATGAACCGCGCCACATGGCGGTGGTGCCGATCGCACGCGTGCCGATCAGGTGGGCTTGCGTGTCGCCGGTCCTCTCTGCGAGCGCAACTTGCTCAACCGCCACCCGATGCGCCGGTTCGATGTCGCCGCAATTGAGGTGAAACATGAACTGGCCATACAGCATCGGCGTCAGACTGGTATTGTCTTCCAGTTCTCGACAAAGATCTGCGGCGCGGGCGAACGCCGCACCGGCTTCGGGCGCGGAATAACCCTCCGTGGTGGCCAAGGCGCGCGCAAGCCCTGCCTGAAGACGCATCTCGCGCCTGGGCCGCGCTTCCTGTTTCGACGTGGCGTCCAGCAATGCCAAGGCCGCACGGAAGTGCGCAGTGGCCTCAATCATGGCCGACTTTGTGACGGCCTGCTCCCCAGCGTCGATCAGGAGATCGATTGCCCGATCTGTCTGTCCGGCTTCGCGTGCGTGATGGGCAAGGATTTCCGGCTGCGTCGGCGCAATGCCGCGATCAAAAGCGTTCAGCAACGAAGCGTGGAGCTGTTGGCGCCGGGACTTCAGCAATGACTGATAGGCGGCGTCACGGAGCAAGGCGTGCTTGAACCCGTAGTGGGCGTCAGGCGGGCGTCCGCGCCGGTAGATCAACTCCGCGCCCGCAAGCTCCTCCAGCGCGGCATTCAGCGCGGTATCCGTGCGATCTGAAACCGCCGACAGAAGACTGTGCGGAAACTCACGGCCGATGCAGGCTGCGATCTGCGCAACGTCCTTTGCCTCCGGCAGTCTGTCGAGCCTGGCCATCAGCGAGTCGTGCAGCGAGTCGGGAATGCTGGTCTTGCCTGTCTGCAGAACCGCTTTGGTCAACTCCTCAACAAACAAGGGAATGCCATCGCCGCGCGCGATGATCGCTTCTGTGACTTGGCCGCCAAGCTTCGTGCCTCCGAGTCTGTCCACAATGATCCCGGCAGGAGCATGCCCCAAACGATTAAGCGCCAATACAGTCACGTTCGGATGGGCGGAAAGGGCCGGCTGGTTATCGACGCGGCTTGTCAACAGAACGAGGATACAAGAAGCGGAGATCCGGTCGAGGAACTGCTCCATCAACTCCAGCGTCGTCGGATCTATCCAGTGGGCATCTTCCAAGACGACGAGGACGGGTTTCGTCGATGCAAGGGCGATCAGTTCGTCGCCCAGCGCCTGCATTGTCCTCGACCGCCTCTCTTGCGGCGCAAGGTCGAGCACACCGCATCGTTCCTCTGTGTCCAGTCCCAACAGTCCGCCGATTAACGCCGTAGCGTCCCCATGCGGACAGGACAGCAGGGCTTCCAGCTTGTAGAGCTTGGTCTCGGCCGGATCATCGTCTCGAAAGCCTGCCGCATAACCCAACTGCTGAGTGACTGGCCACAAAGCGCTGTCCCTGTGGAACGGCGAACACTGGTACCGGATGCGGACGTGAGGTTCCTTTGCCACCGCGTCCAGAACTGCGCGGACGATGCGCGACTTGCCGATCCCGGCTTCACCGATCAGCAGGGCGCCCTGACCTTCACCTGCCTTGGCCAGCTCCCAGCGATCCAGCAGCAGGTCCAGTTCATGGTCCCGCCCCACCATGGGCAGCAAATCCGGACCGGCATGAGCCTCGAACCGGCTTTCCAGCTTCCGCTCGCGATTGACCAAAAAAACCTGAACCGGCTTGTCGATGCCTTTTACCCGTTCCGTCCCAAGATCGACCAGTTCGAACACGTCGCCGATGAGACGTCGCGTGCTCTCTGCGATCGCGACGCGGCCCGGCTCTGCCAGCGCCTGAAGGCGTGCGGCCAGGTTGGGCGTTTCGCCAACAACGGCCTCCTCCTGCGCAGGCCCTTCGCCGACAAGGTCGCCGACAACGACAAGACCGGACGCGATTCCGGCATGCGCGGCGAGTTGGCGGCCGTCCGGTGTCCCGATTTCACGGACGGTCCGTATGGCAGCCAAGTCGGCCCTTACCGCCCGCTCTGCATCATCTTCGTGGGCTTTGGGCCAACCGAAATAGGCAAGAACGCCGTCGCCCATATACTTGGCGACATGACCGTCGAAATGCTCGATTTCGGCCGTCACCGCGTTCTGATAGGTGCCGATCAGCGCATGCATATCCTCAGGATCGAGTTTGGACGACAGCGCGGTCGACCCCACCAGATCAACCAGCAGCACCGTCAAATGGCGCCGCTCGGCAACCGCAGACGATACGCCATCGTCAGTCGGTGCGCTGGCTGGCGCACGCAAGTCCCCGTCCGGTTTCGAAGATACGGGAAATTCCGAGATCGAATGCAGAAGAAGGCGGCGATGGCCAACCGCCGCGACACCCAGTTCCTTGAGATCATCGGACGTCAAATGGGGCAAAGATCGTGCATCGACCTCATTCTCGCGGAACGCACGCTCATAACGATCTAGGCCCAGGCTCCGCAGCCAGGCGGCAACATCCATCTGCGACCCCTGATCCATGAACCGCCCCTTGATCGACCTCGCTCAAAGGAATGCTCTATTAGAGATCTGTATTTCAAACGTCTGAAAACCGCCATAACGTGGGGCAAGATGCCCCGCCGCCCCCCCGAATGCAGTCAACACACCATCGACGCTTTCGTCGCCGCTTAGCCGCGAGGCGACCTAGTCGCCCGGGTTATCCAACGCTGCCGCCAGCGCCTCCGGCAGGACCGAGGCCAGTAGGTCCAGGTCCGCCGTCCGCCCGGCGCTGATCCTGATGCAGCGGTTAAGGGGCGCAACGCCGGGCATGCGCACGAACACGTCCCGGGCGATCAATTCTTCCAAGACGCGGGTGGCATAGGTGCCGTCGCGGCCGCAATCGACCGCCACGAAGTTCGTCGCCGACGGCAGCACGGAAAGACCGCTGTCGGCGGCTATTTGTCCGATCCGCCTGCGCGCCTCCGCCACGCGGTCGATGACCGACCGCAAATACGCGTCGTCTTCCAGCGCCGCCAGTGCGCCCGCCTGGGCGATGCGGTTGACGCCGAAGTGATTGCGGATCTTGTCGAAGCTTTTGATCAGCGCGGCCTCGCCGATGGCATAGCCGATGCGGCAACCGGCCATCCCATAGGCCTTCGAGAAGGTTCTGAAGCGCAGCACCTTGGGATCGGAAACGTCGATGGGCGGCGCGGTGCCGTCGGGCGCAAAGTCGATATAGGCCTCGTCCAGACACAGGATCGCCCCGTCCGGCACCGCCTCGATCATGCGCCTGACGGCGGCGGCATCCCACCAGCTGCCCATGGGATTGTCCGGATTGGCGAGGTAGATCAGGCGCGCATCCTCCCGGACGGCAAGATCGATCAGTGCCTCGGGATCCTCGCGGTCGTCGCGATAAGGCACGGTCACGAGACGACCGCCACACCCGGCAATGTGGAAATTGAAGGTCGGATAGGCGCCCTGGGAGGTGGCGACCACCGTGCCCGGTTCGACGAAAAGACGCGCCGTATAGCAGAACAGGGTGTCGATCCCCTCCCCGACCACGACGTTGTCGGGCGCGACGCCGTGACGGCGCGCCAGCGCATGCTTCAAGTCGTGGTTCTCCGGATCGCCGTACATCCAGGCGTCCGCGGCAGCCGCCTGCATGGCCTCGATCGCCCGGGGCGACGGTCCGAACACGCTCTCGTTGGCCCCGATGCGCGCACGGAACGGCCGGCCGCGCGCCCTTTCCTGGGCCTCGGGCCCGACGAACGGCACGGTCGAAGGCAGATCCCTGACGGTTGCAGTAAACGGATATGCGCACATGGACAGGACAACCTATTCAGCGTCGGGCTGTTTCTCCGGCACGGCGTCCGCGAACGCCGGCAACGCCAGGCAGGCCGCGTTGATCCGGGCGATGGTCGGATAAGGCCGCATGTCGCACTTAAACCGGACCGCGTTGTAGACCTGAGGGATCAGGACCACGTCGGCGAGGCTGACCTGATCGCCGTGGCAATAGACGCCGGTATGCGGACTGTCGGCAAGCAGCGCCTCCAGCGCGGTAAAACCCGTATTGACCCAGTGCAGATACCAGGTGTCGCGCTGCGCCTCGCTGAGGCCGAGCGGCCCGGTCAGGTATTGCAGGACGCGCAGATTGTCGATCGGGTGGATATCGCAGGCCGACACCATGGCAAGCTGGCGGACCCGGGCGCGCCCCTTGGGGTCGGCCGGCAGCAGCGGCGGCTGGGGGTGGGTCTCGTCCAGATACTCCACAATCGCCAGAGACTGGCTGAGCACCATGTCGCCGTCCACCAGCGTCGGTACAAGCTGTTGGGGATTGAGCCGGGAATAGTCCTCGTCCTGATGCTCCTTCAGACGCAGTCGGTAGTGGGCCTCCTCCACCTTCAGACCTTTCAGGTTGAGGGCGATACGGACCCGGTAGGCGGCCGAAGACCGAAAATAACCGTACAGCTTCATGATCGCGCAGCGCTCCGTTCCAACCGGTCCGCCGCCGGGCGCGGCCACACGACCGGGAACCAGGCCTCCGGCAAGGCGTCGCCGTCGTTCAGCGTCAGCCCCATTTCGGGATAAGGCGGCGACGGACGCCCCGGACGGGTCGCCCAGCGGGCGTCGTCGCCGAAGAAGCGCCAGGCAATGGCGCGACGACGGCCGGCCGAAGCGTTGACCGGCGCATCGTGCAGGGTGAGGAAATGGAACGCGACCGCATCGCCGGGGGCCAGGTCCCAGGCTGTGATGTCGTATTCCTGCGTACCGCCGTCGATATCCGGCACGGTTTCGAACCCCGGGCCTTCATAGTCATAGTCGCCGCCGTCCAGGAACCGGCGGGGGTAGAACAGCTTGCCCCAGCGGTGGCTGCCGCGCAGGAAGCGCGGGCAGATCTGCCGGGGCACAGGGTCCAGCGGCACCCAGAAGGAAATCACCTGGCTGCCGCCGATCACGTAATAGGGCTGGTCGTGGTGCCAGGGCGTCGCCTCGCCCGTGCCCGGTTCTTTGACCAGCACGTGTTCATGAAACAGCTGCACACGTTCGCTGCCCATCAGCCGCGCGGCCATGCCCGCAAGGTTCGAACGAAACGCGAAATCGCGGTACCCGGCAATGCGGTTCCAGTTGCAGTAGTCGCCGAAATAGCGGCCGCTGCGGCCGGCGTCGGTGTAATCGTTGGCCATGGGTCCCGGCGCGTCCATGTTCTGCTGGACCGCAGCGGACAAACGCCGGAGCCAGGTGGGCGCGATGACGCCGCGCAGGACCGTCGCCCCATGCCGCCGGTAGTCGTCGATGTCCGATTGGCGGATCCGTCTCATCGCCCTGCTTTCCCGAACCGGTCGCCCATTTCACCTAGCCCGTCACAGGTTGCGGATCGCGACCGGTTCGTCAATACCCGGCGGCGCAAAGCCGAAAACCTGGCCGTAGAACGAGAGTTCCGCGTCCAGGGCCCGCTTGATATTCTCGGCCTGTCGGAACCCGTGCCCCTCGCCTTCGAACAGGACATAGGCGACCGGCTGTCCCTTGGCGTCCAGCGCCGAGACCATGTCGTCGGCCTGGTTAGGCGGGACAACCTTGTCCTCGCTGCCCTGCAGGAAGATCACCGGGCAGCTCAGGCGGCCGATCGCATGGATAGGCGAGCGATCCCGATAGGTGGCGCGCGCCTCAGGCCAGGGCCCGACCAGCCGGTCCAGATAGCGGCTTTCGAGTTTATGGGTATCCCGAGCCAGCGCCTCCAGATCGCCCACGCCATAATGGCTGGCGCCGGCACGGAAGGTCTCCGTGAAAGTAAGGGCGCACAAGGTTGTATAGCCGCCTGCGCTGCCTCCCGTCACGATCAACCGCTCGCGATCCACCAGCCCCTTATCCGCAAGATAAAGCGCGCCTGCAGCGCAGTCCTCGACATCGGCAATCCCCCACAAACCATCCAGGGCGCGCCTGAATTCCCGGCCGAAACCCGAGCTGCCGCGGTAGTTCACGTCAAGAACCGCAAACCCGCGGCTTGTCCAGTACTGAATCTTCAGGTTGAAGGACCGTTCCGTCTGCCCGGTCGGCCCGCCATGGCTCTTGACGATCAGCGGCGGAAGTTCCCCGTCGACGGCCTGGTGGTCCGCGTTGGCCGGCGGGTAGAAGTAGCCGTGGGCCGTAGCGCCGTCGGCGCTGGAGAAGGAGACCTTCTGGCCGACCGAGATCGATGCTTCGGGAATATCGACCTTGGCGGCCCGACGGATAACCCGCACCTTGCCTGTTGCGGGCTCAAGACACCGGAGTTCCTCGGGCCGCTGCGGGTTTCCTGCCAGATAACATACGAGCCCGCCGCCACCGGCGATCTGGGAGAAGGCGCAGCAATCGCTGTCCAGATCGTCCAGTCCGCCGGTCTCGGCGTCCAGGATGCCCAGGCGCCAAGCCCCTTCGACGGCATAAGCGCACAACAGGCGCGTCGGACCAATGAAAGCGTACGTGCGCATGCCAAAGACCCAGTAAGGCTGTCCGAAATCGGCTTCCATCGGACACAGGGCCGTATGCGCGGCGGCGTCGAGGCGATAGAGGTTCCAGAAGCCCGACCGGTCGGACACGAAATGGAGGCGGCCGTCAGGCGCGAATTCGGGCTGGAACACCGACTCGTCGGGGCCGCCGGCAATCACCGCGTCGGTTTCCACGGTTCCGTCGACCGCCAGATCGGCCAGCCGCAACCGCGTGCCGTCCCAAGGCATATTCGGGTGGTCCCATTCAAGCCAGGCCAGACGCGTGCCGTCGGGCGAAAGGCGCGGCGCAGTGTAGAAATCGGCGCCCTGCGCAATCACCGAAACGGTTCCCGTCGCCAGGTCGATCGCCGCCAGCCGGTTGACCGGCTCCGAACCGCCGCCATGCACCTCCTGTACGGCAATCAGGCGCCCGCGCGGCGCATCGACCAGCAGGTCGGCGTAGCGGCAGCCTTCGGTGTCAGTCAGCGCCGCCGTCTTCCCGCCCGGCCGCAGATGCATCACCTGCTGCGACAGGCCGTCGACGTAATAGACGGAGTCCCCTGCGGCAACGTAGGAAGCGCCGCCGTACTCGTGCACCCGGCTGCGCACGTTGATCGGGTCGGGCGTCGCCTCTTCGATCGAGCCGTCGGCCAGACGCCGCATCAGGGCCGTCCGTCCGCCCTCGCCCGGGCGCAGTTCGGTCCAGTAGATCGCTTCGCCATCCAGGCTGACCTGGCCGATCCCGACGCCGCCGCGGGTGATCAGCTCGGTGGTGACCGGCGACGGCCATGCGCCATAGGGCACTGCGGTCTTGGGCTGGGTCATCTGGCTCTCCCTGCTGGCGGCATCTTTACCCTGCGGCCGACCGCAATCCAAGCGGGGATCGGCGGGACCGGCGTCGCCCCCCCATTGCCGTGGTTCCCTGCGTGCGATAAACATCGCCTCTGAAGTTCCTGACGCAGGTCTGCGGAGCGGTCGGTGGAAGAACAACAAAAACCTGTCTATGTGCTGAACGGGCCGAACCTGAATATGCTGGGTTTGCGCGAGCCCGAGTTCTATGGCGACCTCACGCTGGCGGACATTGAAACCGTTTGCCGGGGCGAGGGCGACAAGCTTGGTCTGAGCGTCGACGTGCGCCAGTCGAACCACGAAGGCGAGCTGATCGACTGGATTCAGGAGGCGCGCACTGCCTCCTGCGGCCTGGTCCTCAATGCCGCCGCCTACAGCCACACATCGGTTGCGCTGCTGGATGCTGTCAAACTGTTGGAACAGCCCGTCATCGAAGTCCATATCTCGAACATCTACGCGCGCGAAGCGTTTCGGCACCATTCCTATATTTCCTTAGCGGCAGACGGCGTCATTTGCGGCCTTGGCATCAAGGGTTACGTGCTTGCCCTGGAAGCCATCGCCGGAATGCGCCAATAACAGCGGCAAAGCCAACAGGACGCCCATGCCCACCAAGCCAGAATTCGACACCAAACTGGTCTCCCAGATCGCCGATCTGATGACCGAAAAAGGCCTCACCGAGGTCGAAATCAACGACGGATCGCGCTCGATCCGCCTTGCCCGCGGCACCGTCGTCGCGGCGGCGCAGGCGATGCCCGCGCCTGCCAAGGCGGCCGAAGCGGAAGCAGACGCCGCGCCTGAGACGGCGGAGCCCCATCCGGGCACGGTCAGTTCGCCGATGGTGGGCACGGCCTATCTGGCGCCACAGCCCGGCGCGGCCGATTTCGTCCGGCCCGGCGACACGGTGTCGGAAGGACAGACCCTGCTGATCATCGAGGCCATGAAGGTGATGAACCCGATTCCCGCGCCGCGTGCCGGGCGGGTCAGCCGGATCTTGGTTTCCAACGAGCAGCCCGTCGAATTCGGCGAGCCGCTGCTGATCCTGGAATAGCCCGCCAGCGGCCGTCGGCAAACCATGTTCGAGAAAGTCCTCATCGCCAACCGCGGCGAAATCGCGCTCAGGATCCACCGCGCCTGCAAGGAGATGGGCATCGCCACCGTCGCGGTCCATTCGACCGCTGACGAGGACGCCATGCATGTGCGGCTGGCCGACGAAAGCGTCTGTATCGGACCGCCCAGCCCGGCCCAGAGCTATTTGAACGTGCCGGCGATCCTCTCGGCCGCCACGATCACCGGCGCCGACGGGCTGCATCCCGGCGTGGGGTTCCTGTCGGAGAATGCCCGTTTCGCTGAAATGGTCGAGGAGCACGGCATCAGCTTCATCGGGCCGACGCCCGAGCATATCCGGTTGATGGGCGACAAGGTCGCCGCCAAGCAGAAGGCCCGTGAACTGGGCATCCCCGTGGTTCCCGGCTCGCCCGGCGAGATCCACGACGATGCCGACGCCCTGGCGACAGCCAAGGACGCAGGCTTTCCGGTTCTGATCAAGGCCGCAGCCGGGGGGGGCGGCAGGGGCATGAAGGTCGCCAACAGCGCCGACGAGTTCATGGAGGCGCTGTCGCTGTGCCGCTCGGAGGCGAAGGCCGCGTTCGGCGATGACTCGGTCTACTGGGAGAAATACCTGGGCCAGCCCCGCCACATCGAGATCCAGGTGATAGGGGACGGGCGCGGCCAGGTTATCCATTTCGGCGAACGCGACTGCTCGATCCAGCGGCGCCACCAGAAGGTGATCGAAGAGGCGCCGTCACCCGCCCTGAATTCGGACGTTCGCGCCGAAATCGGCGGTATCGTGGCGACCGCCTTGTCGGCCATTAACTATCGCGGCGCCGGAACCATCGAATTCCTTTACGAAGACGGGTCCTTCTATTTCATCGAGATGAACACCCGGATTCAGGTGGAACACCCGATCACCGAGATGGTCTGCGGCGTGGACCTGGTCCGCGAGCAGATCCGGGTGGCGGCAGGGGCGCCCCTGGAGATCGCCCAGGAGGACATCGTGCTGACCGGCCATTCCATCGAATGCCGGATCACCGCCGAAGACCCCAAGACCTTCCGCCCGACGCCGGGCCGGATCACCGACTATCACGCCCCCGGCGGCCTCGGGGTCCGGGTCGATTCCGCGCTGTATTCCGGCTGCACCGTCCCGCCCTACTACGACAGCCTGGTCTCCAAGCTGATCGTCCAGGGCCGCAGCCGCAACGAGTGCCTGATGCGGCTGCGCCGGGCCCTGGACGAATATGTGATCGGCGGGATCGAAACCACCATACCGCTGCATCAGGATATCATCATGCAACCGCAGTTCCTGGACGGCGATTACAATATCCATTGGCTCGAGAAATTGATGGGATTGCGCTAGACGCTGCTCTAACATGGCCCCGTTAGGCATTGAAAACGTTAACGAACAGGGCGCAATGGAACCGCTAGACCTAACCCCGGAAATGCTGCTCCGGGCCTACGCGATCGGCGTTTTTCCGATGGCCGAGGACCGGGACGACCCCGAACTGTTTTGGATCGATCCACGCCTGCGCGGCATCATCCCGCTGGATACGTTCTACGTGCCGCGGCGGCTGCGCCGGACGATCCGGCAGGGCGTCTATGACGTGACCTTCGACCAGGCCTTCTGCGATGTCATGGAGGGCTGCGCGGAAGCCACGTCACGGCGCCCCCGGACCTGGATCAACGACAAGATCCTGACTCTCTATGCCTCGCTGCATTACATGGGCAACGCCCATTCGGTCGAAGTCTGGCAGGACGGCGAGTTGGTCGGCGGGCTCTACGGCGTGGCGATGGGCGGCGCCTTTTTCGGCGAAAGCATGTTCAGCCGCGCCCGCGACGCGAGCAAGGTGGGGCTGGTCCATCTGGTCACCCGCCTGGTCGCCGCGGAGTACACCCTGTTGGACAGCCAGTTCATCACCGGGCATCTGGAGCGCTTCGGCGCCATCGAAGTGCCGCGCGCCGACTACCGGCTCTTGCTGGCGGACGCCCTTAAGGTGGGAACCGGTTTCCACAGCAATCCGGGTCAGGACGGGCTGGACGCAGTGCTGAGCCGGGCTCGGCCGCAACACCTGGAGGCCTGACCCCGGGGGCCCTGTCCCCTGGGCCTAGGGCGCGGTGTCCTGGGCGGGGGCGGGAATGCAGTCCAGCACCCAGACATCGTAGACCGGATGCTCCAGCGCGCTCAGCGCGGGGCTGGAGGCGAACATCCAGCCCTTGAACAGCGCATTTCGCCGCTCGCCGGGCTTCATTTCGTAGATCTCGAGGAACGCGGCGGATTCCGGCGGATCCTCCGGCGGCGTGCGGTCGCAGCCGCGGGCGAAGATCTGCAAGGTCCCGAACCGCACCGAGATGCCGATCGGAATCTCGAAGGTGGAGACCCGGGCGGTTACCTTGTCCAGCCCCTGCATGACAACGGTCTCGCCGGGCAGGGCGGACGCGAGGCCCGGGAAAAGAACCAGGCAGAGCGCCAGAAGTCCGAGCGCCCCCGATGGCCGGCCATGTTTTCGGTCCCGCATCCTCTTCACCGGCCTAGCTCTAGCGCTGCACATCCGCGGCCACCCGCAGCCGCACATAATCGGCCGTCCAGACCCCGTCGGCGCGCTGCAATACGGGCGCCAGGTCCGCGGCAAGCTCGGACAGCATGGCGGGGCGCGCAACCGCCGGCATCGCATCCACGAACGGCTGGGCCAGTGTCTCCAGCCATCCGGCGATATCGCCGGGCAGCGGCGTCGGCCTGGGATGCAGGCCGATTTCAGCGAGCCGGAAGCCGGCGGCTTCCAGCTTGCGCGCATAGGCGTCCGGTGTGGGGAAGTACCAGGGATTGAGGGCCTTGGCGTCGATACCGCGCCGGCCCAGGACCTTCTCCAGGCCGGCCACGATGGCGGCGACGTTTCCATGGCCGCCGAACTCGGCGACGAACCGACCGCCGGGCTTCAGGGCGCGCCTGACGCCGGCGATCGCGGCGTCCGCGTCCTTAACCCAGTGCAGCACGGCATTGGAAAAGACCGCGTCGAACTCCCCGGCGAAGTCCAGGGCCGTGGCATCAGCCACGCGGGCATCCAGGCCGCGCCGGCGCGCCGCTGCAACCTGATCCTGGCTGGCGTCCACGGCGACCACGTCACACCCGCCCTCGACCAGGATCTGGGCGATCGTGCCTTCGCCGCACCCCAGATCGAGGATGCGCTCGCCGGGAACGGGCCCAAGCAAGTCCAGGACCGGCCCGGCCAGTTCCGAAACGAACGACGCGTTTTTGCGGTAATTCTCAGGATCCCAACGCTGAGCGCCGGGCGTACGACCTGTCACAAAGGATCCAATCAGCCGTCGGGGTCTTCGTCGGTTACCAGGAAGATCACCTTGCCGAGGAGCTCCTCCAAGGAGATTACGTCCTTCGTATTGCGAAGCTCGCCGCCGTTTCCGACCATCTCGTCAGCATTGCCCGGGTCCAGCTTCAGGTACTTGCCGCCCAGAAGGCCGCTGGAGGTCACGGAAACCAAGGTGTCTTCGGGAAGTCTGATCTCGGGCCGCACGGTGAAGTCCACGACCGCCTGATAGAGTTCCTGGTCGATCGCCTGGGCGACGACCGACCCCACCTTGACGCCCCCGATTCGGACATCGCTGCCGACGGTGAGGCCGTCGATCGAGTTGAACCGCGCCGTGACCTCGTAACCCAGGACCGGCTTAAGGTCGCTGCTGGTATAGGCAAAGATCAGGAACACAGCCGCCACAAGGAGCACCATTGCGCCCAGAACTGTTTCAATGACGCTTCGACGCATCAGTTCGCCTCCTCCGTCGCATCGTCTGCAGCGGCCCTTTCGCGGGCCTGCATCCGCTTGGCCTCCGCGCCAAGGATCACCTTTTCAAGAAGTTCCTCGAAGACCACCGAGTCCTGGACGAACTCGAACTCGTCGCCGTCGACAAGCATATCCAGCGCGCCGCCCGGCGTGACCTTGATGTACTTTTCGCCGAACACGCCGTTGCTGGCGATCATGGCGACCGAGTCCTCGGGAATCTCGATGTTTCCGTCGATCGCCATCGTCAACAGCGCCGCCTGCATTTCGGCTTCGTAGGTCTGGCCGACGACCTTGCCGACCGGGATGCCCACCAACACGACCTTGCTGCCGATGGTCACGCCGTCGGTCGCCACGAACCGGCCGTTCAACCGATAGCTGTTGGCGGCCGACGCCGTCGGGTCGTCGGCATTGATGAAGCCGGCAAACGCCAGAACCGCCACGACCACGCCGGCGCCCACCCAGGCGTGACTGGATTCGCGGGACATCCGTGCCATCAGTTCTTCGCCTGCGGTGCGGCGCCCGAAGGCTGCCATGCCTCGTAGTCGCCGGTCGCCTTGTCCCGGCGCCCTCTTGCCAGCGTGTGGCCCGGCGGCCGATAAGCCTCGGGCGTTCCGGTCCGGTTCGGCATGTGCTCTTTCTCCCAGGACCGGCGGGTGCGGCCGGTCAACGGCGGCTCGTCGACGGTGTAGTGCAGCCAGGCATTCCATTCCGGCGGGACTTTGCTTGCCTCGTCGTCGCCCTTGTAGATGACCCAGCGGCGACGGCGCCCCGCGGAGGGCGTCTTTCGGTGCTGGTAGTAGACATTGCCGAGCGAGTCTTCGCCGACTCGCTGGCCGTAGAACTGCGTGATCACGCGTGTGATGAGCGTCGTCATCCTGGAGCGTGTTCTCCCACCTTCGAGGAAACCCTTCTTGCGCGGCGCGAATATGGCATCTGCCGAATAGCCCGTAAAGCCCCGGCCCGTGACCCTGGCCACGGGGACAACGGTCGCGCAAACCAATCCGACCGCGGCTCCGGCGCGGCGATGGCCGGTTCGCCTGCGGATCGTCCTGCCCGGGGTCAGATTCTTCCAGACAGGCCTCACGGCTCCCTTGCCTTCCCCCCAACATCTTGTGTACTAATGCGCATCACATCGCAGATGTGGGGGGTAATGCCGCCGTGAGCGGCGCGGCGCCGGGCGTGCATGCGGCGTCTTTTTTCTCTCCGGACCTGTGCAGATTTGGCCCCAAGACGTGAGATAAGGGAGCATTTGAGAATGCAAGTAGTGCGACGGTTCACCAGGAAGGATGAGAGTCCCTACGAAAGAATCGAGTTCCGTCGCACAAACAGCGAGATCAGAGATCCCGACGGCAGCATCGTCTTCGAATTGAAAGACATCGAGGTTCCGGCCGGCTGGAGTCAGGTTGCGGCCGACGTGCTGGCGCAGAAGTACTTTCGCAAGGCGGGTGTGCCGCAGGCGCTGAAGCCGGTCGAGGAACAGGACGTGCCCGCATGGCTGTGGCGCCACGAGCCCGACTCCGACCGGCTGGCCACGCTGCCGGACGACGCGCGGTCGGGGTCGGAGACCAGCGCCGCGCAGGTTTTCGATCGACTGGCGGGCACATGGACCTATTGGGGCTGGAAGGGCGGCTATTTCGATTCGGAAGAGGACGCACGCGCCTATTTCGACGAGATGCGCTACATGCTGGCGACCCAGATGGGCGCGCCGAACAGCCCGCAATGGTTCAACACCGGCCTGCACTGGGCCTATGGGATCGACGGCCCCAGCCAGGGCCATTTTTACGTCGACCACCTGACCGGCGCGGTGAAAGCCTCGGCGTCCGCCTACGAACACCCTCAGCCGCATGCCTGCTTCATCCAGTCGGTCGAGGACGACCTGGTCAACGAGAACGGCATCATGGACCTGTGGGTCCGCGAGGCGCGGCTGTTCAAATACGGCTCTGGAACCGGCACCAATTTCTCTTCGCTGAGATCGGAAAACGAACCGCTGGCGGGCGGCGGCAAGTCCTCCGGCCTGATGTCCTTTCTGCGGATCGGCGACCGGGCGGCCGGGGCGATCAAGTCGGGCGGGACCACCAGACGCGCCGCAAAGATGGTGGTGGTCGACGCGGATCATCCGGATATCGAGGCCTTCGTTTCCTGGAAAGTGCGCGAAGAGCAAAAGGTCGCCGCGCTGGTCACCGGTTCGAAGCTGCACAACCAGCATTTGAACGCGATCATTCGCGCTGTGCACCAGGCGGAAGGCGACGACGCGACGGACCCGAAAAAGAACGCCGACCTGAAACAGGCCGTACGCAGCGCCCGAAAGGTCCAGATCCCGGAGAATTACATCCAACGGGCGATCCAGTTCGCCGGCCAGGGCTATACGGAAATCGAGTTCCCGGTTTTCGACACCGACTGGGATTCCGAAGCCTATGGCACGGTCTCGGGCCAGAACGCCAACAACACGATCCGCCTGACCAATGGCTTCATCGACGCGGTCGAACAGGACCGCGACTGGGACCTGATTCGCCGCACCGACGGTGCAGTGGCGCGGTCGATCAAGGCGCGCGATCTGTGGGAGCAGGTCGCCGAGGCGGCTTGGGCCAGCGCCGATCCGGGCGTTCAATTCGACACCACGATCAACGAATGGCACACCTGCCCCCAGTCCGGCCGCATTAATGCGTCGAACCCGTGTTCGGAGTACATGTTCCTGGACGACACGGCTTGCAATCTGGCGTCCATGAATCTGCTGGCCTTCCGGGCCGACGACGGTTCCTTCGATATCGACGGGTTTGCCCACGCAACGCGGCTTTGGACGATCGCATTGGAAGTCTCCGTGCTGATGGCCCAGTTTCCGTCGCGGCAGATCGCGGAGGGGTCGTACCGCTACCGGACCCTCGGCCTGGGTTTCGCCAATATCGGCGGTTTGCTGATGGCGATGGGCCTGCCGTACGACAGCGCCGCCGGGCGCGCGACGTGCGGTGCGATCAGCGCCCTGATGACCGGCACCGCCTACGCGGCGTCGGCGGAGATGGCGGAGGAGCTGGGCCCCTTCCCCGGCTATGCGCAGAACGCCGAAGCGATGCTGCGGGTGATCGCAAACCATCGCCGCGCCGCCCAGGGCGAGACCACCGGTTACGAGGGACTGTCGATAGGCCCCGTGCCTCTGGACCACGACTGCTGTCCGCAGCCGGAACTGGCGCGCGCAGCGGCAGCGGCCTGGGACCGGGCGCTGTCGCGTGGCGCCAGGCACGGCTATCGAAACGCGCAGACGTCTGTCATCGCGCCCACCGGCACCATCGGGCTGGTCATGGATTGCGACACGACCGGGATCGAGCCCGATTTCGCGCTGGTGAAGTTCAAGAAGCTGGCAGGCGGCGGTTACTTCAAGATCATCAACCGGACCGTTCCCGAGGCCCTGACGACGCTTGGCTATCGCGCAGCGGAAGTCGACGACATCGTGCGCTATGCAGTCGGGCACGGAACGCTGGCCGGCGCGCCGGGCATCAACCACGACAGTCTTCGGGACAAGGGCTTCGACCAGACCGCGATCGAGAAGGCCGAAGCGGCGCTGGCGAACGCGTTCGACATCAAACTCGCCTTCAACAAATGGACGCTGGGCGAAAGGTTCTGCAAGGAAACCCTTGGCTTTGACGATGCCCAGCTCGATTCGGTCAGCTTCGATATGCTGGCGGCTCTGGGTTTCGACAAAACCACCCTTGAGGCCGCGAACACCTACTGCTGTGGCGCTATGACCCTGGAAGGCGCGCCGCATCTGAAGGACGAGCACATGGCCGTGTTCGACTGCGCAAGCCCCTGCGGCCGACTCGGCACCCGATATCTGTCCGCAGAGTCCCATATCCGCATGATGGCGGCGGCGCAGCCGTTCGTGTCGGGCGCCATCTCCAAAACGATCAACATGCCCAACGCAGCCACCGTGGAGGACTGCAAGGAGGCATACCTTCTGTCCTGGCGGCTCGGGCTCAAGGCGAACGCGCTTTATCGGGACGGTTCGAAACTCAGCCAGCCCCTGGCGGCGACGCTGCTGGACGACGACCAGGAGTCCCTGGCAGAGGAGGTCGCCGAAGCACCGGCGGCTGCGGCCTCGGCGATCGTCGCGGAACGCATCATTGAACGGGTCGTCGAGCGGAACGCCAGCCGAGCCCGCCTGCCCCATCGCCGCAAGGGCTACACCCAAAAAGCGATCGTCGGCGGCCATAAGGTCTATCTGCGGACCGGGGAATACGAGGACGGACGGGTCGGCGAGATCTTCCTGGACATGCACAAGGAGGGCGCCGCCTTCCGGTCGGTGATGAACAATTTCGCGATCGCCGTCTCCATCGGCCTGCAGTATGGCGTGCCGCTGGACGAGTTCGTGGATGCGTTCACCTTCACGCGCTTCGAGCCGTCCGGAATGGTGGAGGGCAACGACGCGATCAAGATGGCGACGTCGATCCTGGACTATGTCTTCCGCGAACTGGGCATCAGTTACCTCGGCCGCGACGACCTTGCCCATGTGCAGCCTGCGGAAACACTGATGCCCGATACGGTCGGTGAAGGCGTCGATGAAGGCTCGTTGACCGAGCAGACGGCAGAAACCCTGGCAGCGATCAATCGCGTCACCAGCACAGGCTACGTCCGGCGGTCGAACCTGATGGTCTATTCGGGCGGCGGCGAGAACGGTGCCGCTGCGGCAACTGCGACGGCGGCGGCCGAGGCGGTCGGCGTGGTGGAAACCGCCGTCATGGCTGAAGCTGACGGCCGGTCCGAAACCCGGCTGGATCAGATCCGGACCGCCAGGGCCAGAGGCTACGAGGGCGACGCCTGCGGGGACTGTGGCAACTTCACCCTGGTGCGCAACGGAACCTGCCTGAAATGCGTGACATGCGGGGCGACGACAGGGTGTTCCTGACGGTCGACCGCTGTTGCGGGGAATTCACCCTGGTGCGACGCGCCCCGTAACCGTGGGGTCGGACCCACCGACCCCACGGTTCGGGAGCGCCCGTGCCACACCGCCCGGCAACGGGAAAATCGGTCTGCCCGCAAAGTCTGGCTGGGTGCTAACCCCAGGGCGGCACACCGGTTTTGACGCGGAGCCCGCCCGTGCGCGTTTCGCAGTTGGATCCTCGCCAAGCCCCGGCGCGGCCGGTACATTGCGCGCCGGACTCACTTCGACCAACCCGTCGCCAAGGGAGCGGGGCTTCCGTTGACCGACCTGGACCTGTCACCGCACGCCGCCGGCAATGCAGGGATACCCTACGTCCATTCTTTCGACGGTCCTCAGCCGGGACCGCATGCCATGATCGTGGCCCTGGTTCACGGCAACGAGATTTGTGGTGCAATCGCGCTTGATTATCTGCTGCGAAAGATGATCAGGCCTTCGCGAGGCAGATTGACGCTCTGCTTCGCGAACGTCGATGCCTTCGCACGTTACGATCGGGACAAGCCCGGGGCGGCGCGCTTCATCGATGAGGACATGAACCGGCTGTGGGATGCCGCCACCCTTGCCGCGCCCGTGCGCTGGCGCCGGTGGTCGAAACGGCGGACTTTCTTTTGGACCTGCATTCTATGCAGTTGCGCGGCAGACCGTTGATGCTGTCGGGTGCACACCAGAAAGGCCGCGCGCTTGCCCGCCAGATTGGCCTGAACGCTCCGGTTATCGTCGATCACGGTCACAGTGCCGGCACCCGCTTGCGCGATTTCGCAGGCTTTGCCGATGCCCGCGACCCGCGCACCGCGCTCTTGGTGGAGTGCGGGCAACACCAGGACGACGAAAGCGTGACCGTTGCGCTTTATTGCGCGCTCCGGTTCATCCAGGTCGTCGGAGTGGTGAACGAAGACGCGGTCGCCCCGCATCTCGCCGCCCCGCCGATGCCGGAAGAACCGGGACGGACGATCGAGGTCACCGACGTGATCACCTCGCAAACCGGCGCCTTTTCCTTTGTCGAGCCGTTCGGCGGCCTGACTTCCGTCAAGCGGGCCGGAACGTTGATCGGCCATGACGGCGACCGCCCGATCCGCACGCCCTATGACCATTGTTACCTGATCCTGCCTGCAAGACTTGCAGGGCCGGGGCAGACCGCGGTGCGATTGGGCCGGATCGTCGAATGACCGAACGACCCGCCAGGTGGCAATCGGTGACCTGGTCCGGGATCGGCAGCATGGGCCTGGCTCTGGCAGTTGGGACTGTCGGGGCGCTGTTGTTTGACTGGCTGACGACGCCCTTGCCCTGGATGCTGGGGTCGATGTGCCTGGTTACGGTGGGCGCCCTTCTCAGGCTTCCATTGAAATCGCCGCAACCGATCCGGACGCCGTTCGCCATGGTTCTGGGCGTCATGCTGGGCAGTTCCTTCCACCCTGAGATCCTCGCCCTTGCAGGCCGCTGGACGGCCAGCCTGGGCCTGCTGATCGGCTATATCGCCGTCGCCGCCCTGGTGGTGTATCCCTATTTCCGGCGCATCGCCGGCTACGATCCCCTGACCTCCTATTTCTGCGCCATGCCAGGCGGGCTGAACGAAATGATCATGGTCGGCGCGCAGATGGGTGCCGACGAACGGCGCATTGCGCTCGCCCACGCGACGCGCGTCTTGCTGGTGGTCTTCATGGTGCCCCTGTGGTTTCGATTGTTCGAAGCAGTGGACATCACAGACCGGACCCGCTTCGGAATCAGTCTCGTCGACAGCGCGCCCCTGGATCTTGCGATCCTGCTGGGCTGCGGGTTGATCGGCTGGCCGCTGGCAAAGCTGCTGCGTTTTCCGACGCCGGCGCTGTTGGGACCCATGGCGGTCAGCGCCCTTGTCCATGGCATCGGCCTCACCACGGCGCCGCCGCCGCGGGAAATCGTCAATGTCGCGCAGCTTGTCCTGGGAACGGCGGTCGGCGCGCGTTTCCTCGGCATCCCGCCGGCCCAGGTCCTGGGCGCCATCAAGGTGGGACTGGGCGCTACCGTGCTGATGCTGGGCATCACGGCAGGCTTCGCCTACGCGGTTCCGCTGCTGACGGGCGCGCCTGTGGCCTCGGTCGTCCTGGCATACTCGCCCGGCGGCCTTGCGGAGATGAGCCTGGTCGCCCTGGCGCTGGGCGTGGACGTCGCCTACGTTTCGGTCCATCACATCTTCCGGATCATGGTGGTTATTATCGGGGCGCCGTTGGCAATCAAGTTGCTGCCGGCGGCGCGTAAACGACATGAAGGCGACTGAGCGCGGATTGATGACCCCGATCGCCCGGTTGCCGATGGCGCGGCAAAGCGCAATTCAACGCCTCCCCCTTGATTTTGGCCAGCAGCGCGCGTGAACAAACCAGCCGGACAACCGATCCTGAACGCCCCGACGCCCGTCACCTGGCTGGTCGGGCTGTGCGTCGGCCTGCACCTGTTGCGCTTCGTGCTGCCGGGCCGGATCGAAGCCCTGCTGGTCCTGGAAATGGCGTTCATTCCGGCACGCTTCGGCGTGCCCGGCCTGTGGAGGACGGACGTTCTGGGCACGGTGATCAGCCCGATTGCCTACACATTCCTGCACGGCGGATGGCTGCATCTCCTGATCAACATGGCCATGTTGCTGGCCTTCGGGGCGGCCGTTGGGCGGCGCATGAGCACGGTGCGGTTCCTGCTGTTGTATTTCCTGGGCGGCATTGCAGGCGCAGGCGCCACGCTTATCTTCGACCCCGGCGCGCGGATCCCGGTTCTGGGCGCATCCGCTGCGATCTCCGCTCTTGTCGGCGCGGTCGCGGCAATGGCGCTCAGTCCGCACCGCGCCGCACCAAGGCCGTTTCACGACCGGCGCACGGCGTGGAGCTTCATCCTGATCTGGGTGGGGCTGAACCTTGTGTTCGGGCTGATCCCCGGCGAGGCATTCGGCGCCTCCGGGCGGATCGCCTGGGAGGCGCACCTGGGCGGCTTCTTTGCGGGGATGATCCTGCTGCCCCTGTTGGATCCAAGGAAGAAACCATCGCCTTGGTAAGGCTCTATCGTCACCGTACGCGCCCCGACCTGACGAGCGCGCCCGAAATCCCGCCCCTGCAATCCGTCGCACACCGCCAACACCCCAAACGACATAACTCTTTGCCAAGAAACACCTAATCCGAGCTGGCAAGGACCGGTCATAGGATCCATGCGAAACCAGCATAGGTAAACCGAGCAGCGCAACACCACGTGCTGGACGAGTGGTTATGCAGACGACGCTTATTCAAGTCGGGTGGCTGAAGCGTCCTGCGCTGGAACTCGTTCAAAAACAGACGAGGGTGTTCGCCATGCCTGATGCGGTGTCCGACCGTTTCGGAATGAAAACGGTCGTCGTCCTGGATGCGACAGCGACGGACAATCTGAAGATCGATTTCGATCTGGGGTCCGCACGTTTCTACCTGCTGGGCGGCGATTTGATCGCACGAACGATCACGGACCGCATGATCATCATGGCCCGCCTCGAGGATGCGGTTGTCCAGCGCCCGACCATGATTGTGTCGACCGTCGGCGGCCCGACCGTCACGGCCAAGAGCCTGCTGGAGCGTGCGTCAAATCTGGGCAGCATCGCCCAACTGTTCACCAGACTGGACGCTAGCCAGGCAGCCCGTCCATCCGACGGATAGGGCCATACAGGTCTGGCCGTCTATCACGAAACAGACCCCACGAGGCGCGCGTCGCGCGCAATGCATCGAGGTCGAACCGGGCGGTGATTGAGCCGGGGGTGCTGTCGTCCGCCTGGGCGACGACCGCCCCGGTTTCGTCAGTAATGAAGGAATGGCCGTAGAAGGTCATTTCGGCCGCGTCGGACCGTTCGGTGCCGATGCGGTTACTGGCGACCACCGGAACCATGTTGGCGCCGGCATGACCTTGCATGACGCGCTGCCAATGGTCCTTCGAGTTCAGCGACGGGTCCTGGGGCTCGCTGCCGATGGCGGTCGGGTAGAACAGGACCTCCGCCCCCTGCAGGGCCATGATCCGGGCGGCTTCGGGAAACCATTGATCCCAGCAAACGGCGACGCCGATGCGGCCGAAAGCCGTGTCCCAGACCTTGAAACCCGTATCGCCGGGGTTGAAGTAGAACTTCTCCTGATAGCCGGGACCGTCGGGAATATGGCTCTTGCGGTAGAGGTCCAGCATGCGCCCGTCCGCGTCGACCACCAGCAACGCGTTGTAATAGGCGTTGTTGGCCCGTTCGAAGAAACTGACGGGCAGGACAACGCCCAGTTCGCGCGCCAAGCCGCTCATTCGCTGCAGAACCGGATTGCCGTCGACGGGTCGCGCCAAAGCGAAGAATTCCTGTTTCTGATCCGGGCAGAAGTAGGGCGTCTCGAACAGTTCCTGCAACAGCACCACCTGGGCGCCCTGCCCCGCCGCCTCGCGCACCAGCGCCTCGGCACGGCCCAGGTTTTCCTCGGTCTGCCAGGAACAGGCCATCTGGGTCGCCGCGACCGTGACTTCGCGCGCCATCGCTAAACCGCCGCCGGCTGCTGTTGGGTGATGCAGTGGATGCCGCCGCCGCCCCGCACGATATCCACGGCGGGCAGCTGGACCACGGCGCGATCCGGCATCGCCGCCGCCAGCCGGTCACGGGCCACATGATCCATAGGGTCGTCGAAGGACGGCATGACGATGGCCCCGTTCGCCGGATAGAAGTTGACGTAGGAAGCCGGCACAGGCTCGCCCTCCAACACGATCCTGCGGGGGCGCGGCAGGCGGACGATCGACAGCCGCCGCCCCTGCGCATCCGTCGCTGCCGCCAGGGTTTCCAGATTGCGCGCCAGGGCCGCGTCCATCTCGTCGCCGGCCTCGCCCGGCTCCATCGCGGCGACCACGCCTTCGGCCAGAAAGCAGGCCAGGTTGTCCACATGCCCGTCGGTCAGATCGCGTTCCAGCGCAGGCTCCAGCCAGATCGTCCGGGTCGCGCCCAGCCAGTCCCGAAACACCGCTTCGGCATCGGCGCGGGACAGTCCGGGATTGCGGTTTTCGTTCAGCGGCACGCTTGTGGTGGTCATCACCGTGCCCGCCCCGTCGGTATGGAGCGCCCCGCCCTCCATCACGATCGGCGCGGGATATCGGGCAAGGCCCAGCCTTTCCAGAACCGCGCCTGCGACCGCTTTTTCACGTTCGTGATCGGGATAGTTGCCGCCCCACGCGTTGAACCGCCAGTCGACGCCGGCAATCCCACCCTTGCCATCGACGACGAAGGTGGGGCCGGTGTCGCGCATCCAACTATCGTTCAGCGGCTGTTCCATGACGGTGACGGCGCTGCCGCACCGGGCGGCGGCAAAGGCGGCGTGTTCCGGATTGGCCAGCATCGTCACCGGTTCGTACCGTGCGATCGCCCGAGCGACGGCCGCGTAGGCATCCCGCGCGGCTTCCATGTGGTCGCCGAAGGTCTCCGCATGGCAGGGCCAGCTCATCCAGCACCCGGCATGAGGCGCCCATTCAGGCGGCATGTGAAACCCGTCCTCGCGCGGAGTCCGCATCGCCGTTCCGCTCATGCCTGCGCCGCCATCTGGGCGTCCAGCCGGCGCTGCCGCTCCTGACGCTTGGCGACCAGCGAGGCGACCACGACCCCGGTCGCGACCAGCCCGACCAGAATGGTTGAGACCGCGTTGATCTCCGGCGTCACGCCAAGCCGCACCTGGCTGTAGATCTTCATCGGCAGGGTCGTCGCGCCGGGCCCTGTGGTGAAGCTGGCGATGACCAGGTCGTCCAGGGACAGGGTGAAGGCCAACAGCCATCCGGACACGATGGCCGGCATGATGATCGGCAGGGTGATCGCGAAGAAGGTCCGGCCGGGCGGGCAGCCGAGATCCATCGCCGCCTCCTCCACCGACCGGTCGAAGCCGATCAGCCGGGACTGGACAACGACCGCCACGTAACACAGCGAGAAGGTGACGTGGGCGATGGTGACCGTCCAGAAGCCGCGGCTGAAGGAGACCGCCACGAACAGCAGCAGCAGAGACAGACCGGTGATCACCTCCGGCATAACCAGCGGCGCATAGACCATGCCCGAAAACAGGGTGCGGCCCCGGAAGGCGCCGAAACGCGCCATCACCATGCCCGCCATGGTTCCCAGGACCGTGGCCACGGTGGAGGACAGGATGGCGACCTTCAGCGTCACCCAGGCGGCGTTGATCAGCCCTTCGTTGCGCAGCATCTCGCCATACCATTTAAGCGAGAAGCCGCCCCAGACGGTCACCAGCTTGGACTCGTTGAAGCTGAACAGGATCAGGATGACGATCGGCAGGTAAAGAAAGGAGAACCCGATCACCAGCGCAGAGACCGAGAACCAGCCGAAGCCCCGGTTCATAACAGGCCTCCCTGGTCCCGGGCCTGACGCCGCTGAAACAGGACGATGGGGACCACCAGGATCAGCAGCAGGACCACCGCCACCGCTGCCGACAGCGGCCAGTCGCGGTTGTTGAAGAATTCGACCCACAGGGTCTTGCCGATCATGATCGTCTCCGAACCGCCCAGTATGTCGGGGATGACGAATTCGCCGACAGCCGGGATAAAGACCAGGAAGCAACCGGCAATAATGCCCGGCAGGGACAACGGCACGGTGATCAGCCAGAACGCCTTGATCGGTCTGCACCCCAGATCCGACGCCGCCTCCAGCAGCGACTCGTCCATCTTCTCCAGGTTCGCGTAGAGCGGCAGGATCATGAACGGCGAGTAGGTGTAGACGATGCCGATATAGACGGCGATGTCGGTGTTGAGGATTGTCAGCGGCTCGTCGATTAAGCCGATCGACGTCAGGGCCAGATTCAGGAGCCCCTCTTTTTTGAGGATCCCGATCCAGGCATAGACGCGGATCAGGAAGGAGGTCCAGAACGGCAGGATCACCAGCATCACCAGACCGGCGCGCCATTCCCGCGGCGCCCGCGCCATGGCATAGGCGACCGGATACCCGAACGCCAGGGACAACAGGGTGGAGATGCCTGCGATTTTGACGCTGGACAGGTAGGACCGCCAGTAAAGGTCGTCCTCGAACAACAGCGCATAGTTCTCCAGGTTCAGCGTGATCCTGGGAATCAGCCCGTCGACCCATTCCAGCAGCGGCGCATAGGGCGGCATCGCGATCATGGGTTCGGAAAAACTGATCTTGAAGACGATCAGGAACGGCGCCAGGAAGAACAGCAGAAGCCAGAGATAGGGCACGGCGACCACGAGGCTGCGTGGCCGCACGCCAAGCCGCACCAGGGTCCTGACCGCCAGTCGGTAGGGCGCCACCAGCATCAGGCGGTCGTGGATACCACTCAGCGGACCTTGCGCGACCGCCCTGCCGGACAGGTACGCGACCTTTTCCTGGGGTCCGCCCGACGCTTGCGTCATCGTGTCAGCTCGCCAACACGACGCAGGATTCCGGCGGCCAGGTCAGATAAACCTTGTCCTCCCATGTCAGTTCGGGTTCCACGTTCCGGACTCGATTGATCTGCGTTGCAATCACCGTGCGACCGGACTCCAGACGGACGTGGTAGATCGACTCCTTGCCCATATAACCGATGTCCCAGATCTCGCCCTTCATGCAGTTGGCGGAGGGATCGGACGGCGGATCCTTGGAAATCGAGAGCTTCTCCGGTCGGATCGCGATCCAGACCGGCGCGCCCGGGGCCACGTCGACACCGTGCGACGGCCTGATTGCGCACCCCGCCTCGGGACTTTGGATCACAACGCCCTCGCCCTGGCCTTCGGCAAGCTTGCCCTCGAACATGTTTACGTCACCGATGAACTCGGCCACATAGCGCGAATTGGGGAACTCGTAGATCTCGGTCGGCGTGGCCACCTGGACAATGCGGCCGTGGTCCATCACGGCGATGCGCGAAGACACGGTCATCGCCTCTTCCTGGTCGTGGGTCACGATGACAAACGTGATGCCCAGTTCTTCCTGAAGGTTCATCAGTTCGAACTGCGTCTGTTCCCGGAGTTTCTTGTCCAAGGCGCCCAGCGGTTCGTCCAGAAGCAGCATTTTGGGTTTCTTGGCCAGGCTGCGCGCCAGGGCCACACGCTGGCGCTGACCGCCCGAAAGCTGGTGTGGCTTGCGCCTGGCGAACTGGCCAAGCTGGACCAGAGCGATCATTTCCTCGACACGCTGTTTGATTTCCGGCTTGGGCATACGATCCTGCTTCAAACCGAAGGCGATGTTCTGCTCCACATTCATGTGCGGGAACAGCGCGTAGGACTGGAACATCATGTTGACCGGCCGCTGGTAAGGCGGAACCGAGGACATGTCTTCGCCGTCCAGCATGATGCCGCCGTCGCTGGGCACCTCGAACCCCGCCAGCATCCTGAGCAGGGTGGTCTTGCCGCACCCGCTGGGGCCCAGCAGGGAAAAGAACTCGCCCCTGAAGATGTCCAGCGAAACCGCGTCTACGGCGGTGAAGTCGCCGAACCGCTTCGTTACGGACTGGACCTGAACATAAGGGACTTGCGCAGAGTCGTTCCAGGGTTCCCAGCTGGTGCCGGCAGCGGCGCGCGCTTCACTCATGATCGACACCCCCTGCGATTAAAGAACGACACCCCGCGACCTTGGCTCGCGGGACATCGTCTCTCCTGGCTATTGGCCGCTCTTGACCCTGGTCCAGAGCCGGGTCACCTGGCGTTGCGTACGCGGCCCATAGGGTGTTGTGGTATACAGATTTGTCATTGTGGTTTCGTCGGGATAGACGGCCGGGTCGCCGATCACGTCCTCCTCCAGCAATGGCTGGCTGCCCTTGTTGCCGTTCGCGTAATAGACATAGTTGGACGCCTTGGCGATCACCTCGGGCCGCATTATGAAGTCGATGAACTTGTGGGCGTTGTCCGGGTGCGGCGCATCGGCGGGGATCGCCATCTGGTCGAACCACATCAGCGCGCCTTCCTTGGGAATGACGTAACTCACGGTGACGCCGCTTCCGGCCTCGTCCGCCCGGTCGCGGGCCTGCAGGACGTCGCCGGACCATCCCACCGCCAGGCAGATGTCGCCGTTCGCAAGGCCGTTGATGTATTCGGACGAGTGGAATTTCTGGATGTAAGGACGGACCGCGGCCAGCACCGCCTCGGCCTTGGCGATAACGTCCTTGTCGTGGCTGTCCGGGTCTTCGCCGATATAGTTGAGTGCCGCCGGGATCATTTCGTCGCCGGCGTCCAGGACATGGATGCCGCACTCGGCGAACTTGGCCGCGTATTCCGGATTGAAGACCATGTCCCAGCTGTCGACCGGGGCATTCGGGTCGATCGCGTTGATCTTCTCCTCCACATAGCCGAAGCCGGTGGTGCCCCACATGTAGTTGATGGAATGCGCGTTTTCCGGGTCGAACTTCTCCACCCGCTGGGCAATCATGTCCCACATCTGGTCCTGATTGCCGAGTTTGGCTTTATCCAGCTTCTGGAAGACGCCGGCCTGGATCTGGCGCGCCAGAAACGTGCCGCTGGGCACCACGACATCGTAGCCTGTCCCGCCGGCCAGCAGCTTGGTCTCCAGGATGTCGTTGGAATCGAAAACGTCGTAGACGACCTTGATCCCGGTCTCCTTCTCGAAGTCCTTGAGAATCTCCTCGTCGATATAATCGGACCAGTTGTAGACGTGCACCACGTCTCCCTGGGCCGAGGCGGGTCCGGCGCCGAACGCTGCCGCCACAGCAATGGCGGTCGCTGCGGCCGCCGCCGTCGTCAGATGCTTTTTCATTATGTACTCCCTGTCCTGTTGGGTGACCCGGCCGTTTTCCGGGTTCTGTGTCCGACAGACGGTTTGGCCGCCTGCGGACCTTATCTGGCCGCCATTTCAGTCATCGGACGGCCACTTGTCAATCAATCCCTCAGGTCGGCCTGGGTGCGGTCCAGGCAGACCCGCGCCAGACGGACGATCTCGTCGATCTCGCCGGGCTCGATTATCAGCGGCGGCGACAGCACCATGGTGTCGCCACAGGCCCGCATCACCAGGTTCTGGGCAAAACAGTGGTCGCGGCACAGCGTCCCGGCGCGGCCGAAGGGCTCGAACCGGCTTCGGGTCTGCTTGTCGGCCACCAGCTCGATCGCGCCCAGAAGCCCGACCGAGCGGACCTCGCCCACCAGCGGATGGTCGGCCAGGCTCTCCAGCGCCCGGGCCAGATAGGGGCCGGTATCGTTCGCCACCCGTTCAACCAGCTTCTCGGCGCGGATGATCTGGATGTTCTTCAACGCAACCGCGGCCGCCGTCGGGTGGCCGGAATAGGTGAAGCCGTGGAAGAACTCCCCGCCTTCGGCGATCAGCACGTCGGCCACCCGGGCGCCGACGCCCAGCGCTGAAATGGGCAGATAGCCTGACGACAACCCCTTGGCCATCGGGATCAAATCGGGCTCGATCCCGTAGGTCTGGTGGCCGAACCAACGGCCTGTCCGCCCGAAGCCGCAGATCACCTCGTCTGCGACCAGAAGCACGTCGTACTTGCGACAGATCCTGTTGATCTCCGGCCAGTAGCTGTCGGGCGGGATGATCACCCCGCCGGCGCCCTGGACCGGCTCGCCCACGAAGGCCGCCACCCTGTCCGGGCCGATCTCCAGGATCCGCTCCTCCACCGCCCGGGCCGCGCGCAGGCCGAAGGCCTCGGGCGTTTCGCCGGGCTCCGCCTCGCCGAACCAGTAGGGCTGCATCACGTGTTCGATGTCCGGGATCGGTAGGTCCGCCTGGGCGTGCATGGCCTTCATGCCGCCCAGCGAGGCCGCCGCCACGGTGGAGCCGTGATAGGCGTTCCAGCGGGTAACGATGGTCTTTTTCTCCGGCCGGCCCATAAGGTTCCAGTAATGGCGGACCAGCCGGACCATGGTGTCGTTGGCCTCGGAACCGGAATTGGCGAACAGCAGGTGATTGAAGCCATCCGGCAGGATGGTGGCCAGTTCGGCCGCCAGGGCCGCCGTCGGCGGCGTCGCCGTCTTGAAGAACTGGTTGTAGTAGGGCAGCGCCAGCATCTGTTCGAACGCCACCTCGGCCAGTTCACGCCGGCCGTATCCCACGTTCACGCACCAAAGGCCGGCCATCGCGTCGATGATGCGGTGGCCCTCGGAATCCCAGAGGTGACACCCCTCGGCCCGGGTGATGATCCGGGCGCCCCCCTCGGACCGAAGGGCCTGGGTGTCGGTAAAGGGATGCAGGTGATGCGCGCTGTCCAGGGCGCGCAGGCGGTCGGAATCAAGAGAAGGCGTATTGGCAGACATAACAGCGGCTCCGTCGGTTTTTGCCAAAAAGGGGCGGGATCAACCGGCGGCGCGCTAGGGGTTGTAATCGATCCTTGCGCACTGGATGAGAAGATCGGCATGCGCCGACCGATGCGTGGCGGTTGCGGGCAAGGGTTGCGTTCGCTGTTGCTGCATGGGCGTCAGCTTAATTCAAGAATGGCTATTTCCGGAAGCCTTGCGTATTGGCAGCCAGATGCTTCGTGACGCGCCCTCACGGGCGCTCCTCAGCATGAGGTTTACGTTTATTGCACTATACGCCTCATGGCTCGAGGAGGCGGCGCAGCCGCCGTCACGAAGCATCTGGCTGCAACCGGTACGAAGCCTCACACGTTCAACAACAGGTTCTCCCGCTCCCAGGAGCTGATCACCTGCTGGTAGAGGTCGTATTCCGCGTTCTTCACCTCGATCAACGCCTTCACGAACCGTTCGCCCAGCACCTCCTTCAGGGGCTTGGCGTGGTTCAGCTTGCCCAGGGCGTCGGCCTGGTGCCGCGGCAGCGTGAAGGCAAGCCGGTAGGCGTCGCCTTCGACCGGGTTGGTCGCCTCCATGCGCCCGGTCATGCCCAGATAGCCACAGGCCAGCGTCGCGGCGATGGCGAGATAGGGGTTGGCGTCGGCGCCGCCGACGCGGTTCTCCACCCGCCGGGAAGCGCCGTCGGAGACCGGCACCCGCAGCCCCACCGTCCGGTTGTCGCGGCCCCAATGCACGTTGATGGGGGCATCGGAATAGGGCGTCATGCGGCGGTAGGAATTGACGTTGGGCGCCAGCAGCGGCATGGCCGCCGGGATGTAACGCTGCAGGCCGGCAATGTAGCTGTGGAACAGCTTGGATTCCCGGCCGGCCTTGGTGGAGAAAATGTTCGCGCCGGTGCGCCTGTCGACGACCGACTGGTGCACATGCATGCTGGAGCCGGGCTGGCGCTGGTGCGGCTTGGCCATGAAGGTCGCGTGGATGCCGTGGGCGACGGCGCATTGCCTCACGGTGCGTTTGAAGGCCAGCACCTGGTCGGCCCGGGACAGGGCATCGCCGTGGTTGAAGTTGATCTCCATCTGCGCCACGCCCGCCTCGTGGGCCATGGTGTCGATTTCCAGTTTCTGTCTTTCGCAGTAGTCGTAGATCGCTTCCATAATGGGATCGAACTCGTTTGCGGCTTCGATCCCATAGGCTTGGCGGCCCGACTCAGCCCGCCCGGACAGGCCTTCGGGCGGCTGCAAAGGCTGGTCGGGGTCGGTGTTGCGGCGGACCAGGTAGAATTCCAGCTCCGGCGCCACGATCGGGCGCCAGCCCTTGGCCTCAAACAGGTCCAGCACGCGCCGCAAAACCGCGCGCGGGGCGATCTCCACAGGCGTTCCGTCCAGATAGAATGCGTCGCAGACCACATGAGCCGTCGGTTCCTCGTACCAGGGAACCACCCGCATGGTGTCGGGGTCCGGGCTGAGGTAAAGGTCCACGTTGGCGGGGTTGGCGACGTCCGTCTCGTAAACGAAATCGCCGGTCACCGTCTGGATGAAGACCGCTTCCGGCAGGCGCAGGCTGCGCGCCGCCGCGCCTTCCAGGAACCGCGCCGTCGGCATGATCTTGCCGCGGGCGATACCCGATATGTCGGGCACCAGGCATTCAACTTCTTCGATCCGGTTGGCGGTCAGCCATTTCTTCAGTTTGGCCAGCCCGGCATTGGTTGCGCGTCCGTCACGCGGCATTACAGTCACCATTCATGTCATTTCGAGTGTGGGGTCGGCGGCGCGGCATGTCAGTGCCACACGGGCGGCGCTCCGATCAGCCAGACCTGGAGACCGTCTTCGATGGCGCCGTCGCGATCGTGCACCACATAACGCACCTGGTGGCCGCGATCGTCCTCGCCCCAACCGAAGGACCCCTTGCCGCCGCCCAGGGTCCGGAAGGCGCCCGAAGCGGTGCGGCCCGAGTCGCACCACAATGCCCACGACCCGACCTTGTGCCAGTTCAGGCTGTAGCGGATGTCGCAGCTGTCGTTTGGGCGCGACACCGCGGCGCGAAACCGCTCGCCGCTGGGGGTGCGGCCCAGAAAATCGATGCTGGAACGGTCGATCGATGCGTCCCCTTCCCAATAGAAAGAGATCACCCGGGCGTCAGAGGCGTTGCCTGTCTGCTGCGGCGCCGTGGCAGGGGGCGGCGATGCGGCGCAACCGGCCAGCGCCAAGCCGGCGGCCAGAACCGCCAGCAGCCGTCGCAGGGAAAGCTTGCCCGCCACCATCAAGAACGCTCCGTCAGTTTCGCGCGGCCGGCCAAGGGCCCACCACACGCATGGGTTTTTAATCAGCCCGGGCTTGACGGTAAATAGCGATTCCGTCCGAATGGGCGGAATGAAGACGGTTTCTCCCGATAAGACCGCCGAAGATTTCCTTCGCCGGCATCCCGACGTCACGGTCATCGAGGCGCTGCAGCCGGATATGTGCGGCGTGCTGCGCGGCAAACGGGTGATGGTGCGGGCGATTCGCTCTTTGCTGGCCGACGGCATCAGACTGCCGGGCTCGACCTGCATACTGGACACCACCGGCCAGAACATCCCTGCCGTTCCCTACGGCGGGGCCGACGGCGACCCGGACCAGTACTGCCGCACCGTGCCCGGGCGGCTGGCCCCCGTGCCCTGGGCCGGCCGGCCGATGGGACAGACCCTGTGCTCCCTGTTCGAGGCGCACGGCGCGCCCTATTTCGCCGACCCGCGCCACGTGCTGGCGCGCGCCTATGCGCCGCTCCAAGAGATGGGGCTGACCGCCGTGGTTGCGCTCGAGCTGGAATTCTATCTGCTGGACCCGCGGCCCGACGGTCGCGGCCGGCCGCGGCCGGCCGCCCAACCGGAGACCGGCAGACGCCCGGAAACCTCGCAGGTCTACAGCCTGGACGAGCTGCACGATTTCGATGGGTTCATGGGCGAGGTGGAGGCCGTGTGCGCCGCCCAGGCCCTGAACGCCGAGGCGGCGATCAGCGAGTATTCGCCGGGCCAGTTCGAGATCAACCTGCATCACGTGGCCAACCCGCTGGACGCCTGCGACCAGGCGGTCCTTTTGAAGCGGGCGATCAAAGGTGTCGCGCGCAAGCACGGCTTCCTGGCGAGTTTCATGGCGAAGCCCTTCCAGGAGCTGACCGGCAACGGCCAGCACGTCCATATCAGCCTGGTGGATGCGGACGGACGCAACGTCTTCGCGCCGGGCCCGGACGGGGGGCCGGGTGAGACTCACCGCCACGCCATCGGCGGATTGCTAGCCGGCATGGCCGAGGCGACGGCGATCTTCTGCCCGAACGCCAACTCGTATCGCCGGTTCCTGCCCGGCTTCTTCGCCCCCATCGCCGCGGACTGGGGCGTCAACAATCGCGCGGTCGCCCTGCGCGTTCCCCCGTCTGGGCCGGCGGACGCACGGATCGAACACCGGGTCGCCGGCGCGGACGCCAATCCCTACCTGGTGACGGCGGCGGTGCTTGCCGGCATTCACCACGGCATGACCAGCAACACCGACCCCGGCCCGGCTGTCGACGGCGCAGCGACCGGAACCGGCGCCGCCCTGCCCGACCGCTGGGAGGCCGCGCTGGAGCGGTTCCGGGCGTCCAAGACGCTGCCCGGATATCTGGGGGCTGAATACTGCAAGACCTTCCACGACGCCCGGCGCTGGGAATGCGACCAGCACCACGCCCAGGTGCCGCGGCTGGATTACGACTGGTATCTGAGGACCGTATGACGGCCACGTCCGCGGAAAGCTACTACGCGGCGACCGCCCATGCCTGGGACCGGCAGCCGCCCCTGACGGGAGAACACGAGACCGACGTGTGCATCGTCGGTGCAGGCTATACCGGTCTGTCCGCCGCACTGGAGCTCGCGGAACGCGGCTTCAAAGTCACGGTGCTGGAAGCGGAGTCCGTCGGCTGGGGCGCGTCGGGGCGCAACGGCGGCCAAGTCTGCACCGGCCCGAACGGCGCCATGGAGACGGTGGAGGCCAAGCTGGGCAAGGACGACGCGCGCATCGTCTGGGACGTCACCGAAGCCGGAAAGGCGCTGATCCGCGACCGCGTGGAGCGCTACGGCATCGCGTGCGACCTCAAATGGGGCTACCTGCATGCGGCGGTCAAGCCGGGACATCTGCGCGAGATCGAAGAGATGGCGGACGAATACGACGCCTACGGCTACGGGCCGATCGACGTCTTGGACCGGGACGCGGTGCGCGCCCAGGTGGGCTCGGAGCGGTTCATCGGCGCGCTGTCCGATCCGGGCGCCGGGCATTTCCATCCGCTGAACTACTGCCTGGGCCTCGCCCGGGCGGCCCGGGAGGCGGGCGTCACGATCCACGAGGGCGCGCCGGTCATCGCTGTCGACACCGGCGCGAACCCCGCGGCCCGAACCGCCGCGGGCGCGGTGAAGGCCAAATTCCTGGTGATGGCGGGCAATGCCTATCTGGGCGGCCTGGTCCCCGCCCTGCAACGCCGGATCATGCCGGTCAGAAGTTACATCCTGGCGACCGAGCCCTTGAGCGAGAACCGCGCGCGCTCGCTGATCGCGAACGACGTGGCGATCTCGGACCTCAATTTCATCGTCGACTATTTCCGCCTGTCGGCCGACCGGCGCATGCTGTTCGGCGGACGCGCCAGCTACACGACGCTGGAGCCGCGCGACCTTTTCGGCTTCATGCGCCCGCGCCTGATGCGGGTGTTTCCGCAGCTAGACGACGTGCGGCTGGACTACTGCTGGGGCGGCAAGATCGGCATCACTACCGACCGCCTGCCCGACCTGGGCCGCATCGGCCCGGCCACCTACTACGCACAGGGCTATTCCGGCCACGGCGTCGCGCTGAGCGGCATGTGCGGGAAACTGATCGCCGAGGCCATCGCCGGCCAGGCCGAACGGTTCGACGTGATGGCCCGGTTCAAACACCCGCCGTTTCCGGGCGGGAAGCTGCGCACGCCGCTGCTGGCGCTGGGGATGCTGTACTATCGGCTGAAGGACGCGATGCCTTAAATGCATGACCAGCGGACGATTGAGTCATAGCGACAGATCCCCGGGTCGGAACAGGCCCCAAATCAAGACACATCTGCAATCGGCTCGGACGTCTCCTTCTGACCCAAAGGAGACATAAGGCCCGAGATGGACATGCTCGTGTGTCGACCATAAGCTTCAGGCACAAACGCGATCCGGGCGTCTCCGCTTCGTCCGCCTCCATCAGACGCGACTAACCGACGATGTCGGTCGAGGGGATACTCTTCCTTTGACCAAGAGATAACGGTCGCACATGCTTCCGGGAAACAGAGAAGATCGACAACGGCATGACTAAACCCGACGACGAGGGGACGATAGGTGACGGCTTTAAGCTGGCGCCGGTTCCCGACAACGAGGCAGAGCGCCTGCGCGAAGTCAGCGAGCTTGGCCTGACCGGGGTCAACCGCAAGGACCCGCACCTCAACGACATCATCCAGATCACCTGCGCCGTCGCCGACACCCCGATCGCGATGGTTAACATCCTAGACCGACCGAATCAGCACACCCTGCAATCGTGCGGCTTGCCAGCGGCGGCTCAAACGGAGTGGCCGATAGAAGGCGGCCTCTGCCAGTTCGTCCTCGCGCAAGGCGATGTCCTGATCATTGAGGACTTGCGCACAGACGAAAGGACCAGGGAACATCCGTTCATCAGCCCGCCGATGTCCCTGCGCTTCTACGCCGGCGTGCCGCTGGTCAGCGCCGGCGGCTACATTGTGGGCACGCTTTGCGCCATGTCGCCGGAGCCGAGGACCCTGGATGCGCGCGCTATCGACGCGCTGCGCCGGCTGGCCGACCAGGTTATTCGCCTGCTGCAGGGCGGACCCGCGCGCGACAGCAGTGATGTGGTGGCGCCGGCAAAGGAGAAGACACCCGTGCGCGGCCAGTTCCATTCGCAAGCCAGTATCCTGTTCACTGACTTTGTCGGCTTCACGCGCCACACCGAAGCGCTGGAACCCGCTGTGCTGTTGGAAACCCTCGCCCGCTACTTCGGCGCCTTCGACAAGATATGTGAGCGCTTCGACCTCACACGGGTCAAAACCATTGGCGATTCCTATATGGCGGCCGCGGGCATCCCGGTGGCCAGCGCCGATCATGCACGCGACGCCGTCGCCGCCGGCTTGGCGATCCGCGATTACATTACAGCGGAGAACAGCGCCCGCGCCGCCTTGGGGGAGCAGGCCTGGGATGTCCGCATCGGCGTGCATTCCGGTCCAGCCATCGCCGGCAGTCTAGGCGAACATGGCATCGACATCTGGGGCGACACCGTCAATGTCGCTTCCCGCCTGGAAGCCGCGAGCGATGCAGGCCGCGTCAATATCTCCGAGACAACCTTGACACTGCTCGGGAACGCCACGACCGAAGCGCGCGGTACCCTGCCGGTGAAGAACAAGGCGCCCTTGCGGATGTTTTTCGTCGATCAGCTAAATTAGCCCCACGAGCGCCTTGCTCCGGCGAACGCTTCTTTCAAGGGAATCCGGGAGCCAGCTCTTGGCTATCTAGGCGACCAAATCGGATTAGGTTCGAAGCGTCCGCTTAACCCCCATTTAGGGGATCAGCTCTTCAAGTCCGATAAGCTCCGCTCGTGCCTCCAACTATCGACGTTCGCGCCGGATCGCGGGGATGCTAGCCTCTATCCCATGCTCGGCTTATTCGGCATTTTCGGACGGTCTCACGACCTTAAGCGTCTGGACCAGGCGCTGCTTGGCGTGGGGCTCCACCCTCGGCTCGTACCCGAAGCCGTGAAGCTCACCATACTCAAACTGCTTGGGGAGGTGGGCGCGGGACGAGACCCAGCTTCCTGTGCTGCGGCCGCGGAACTTCTCGGCTACTGCATTCTGGGTGCAGAAGAGTTCACCCAGCACAACAATCCGCGCCTGACGGTATCCGTGGAACAGCGCCTATCAGCCGCCCTAGAGGCCGGTGACAGCTTGGATGCCCGCATCATACTTCTCACCCTGCACGCCAGCATAATCCAGCCGAGTGTGGTCGAGCACTATGGCTTGCAGACCGGCTGAGCGGGCGATTTGTACAGTCCGCGCTGCGCAGCATCTTTGTCGCCTTTTGGCTATCGAACGGACATCCGTCGTGCACTCAATGACGTCGGCTATCGGTGCATGAGCTGACATTTGGCTTCGCATGGCGCCCGCCACGGTTCAGGTCCTAAAACGCGACAAAGTCGAATCACGACATCTGTAGATGCCGCCTCAATCCCGGAAATTCACGAACTGAAGAGGCTGGCTGATCTTGCTGTCCTCGATCAGGGAAATCACGGCCTGCAGATCGTCGCGCTTCTTGCCGGTGACACGCAGTTCGTCGCCCTGGATCGACACCTGGACCTTCGCCTTCATGCCCTTGATCATCTTCACAATTTTTTGCGCCAGCTCGCGCTCAACCCCCTGCTTGATATTGACTGTCTGGCGCAGCGAGTCGCCGAATGCCTTTTCGGGCTTCTGAAAATCAAGCGCGCCGACATCTACCTTGCGCTTGGCCATGTAACCGCGCAACAGCTCCTGCACCTGCTTCAATTTCAATTCGTCATCCGCTTTGATCAGCACGGTCTCATCGGTTCGCTCAATCGAGCTCGAGCTGCCCTTGAAGTCGAAGCGGGTACCAATCTCGCGCATGGCGCCCTGGATGGCGTTGTCGACCTCCGGAATTTCCGTGCGCGAGACGATATCGAAGGATGGCATGGGTTTCTTTCTCCGATTTGGTTTGCCCGATTATACAGCATGCGGGCGGTGTGGTTTGATCGACCGTAAATGTCCGTTCTTGGCACTTATCAGAAATCCAAAGCGAGTTTAGATCCGTCCGGTCCTATTCCAAGATCGGACACATGGTGCATTCGACCTATGGCTTCTGAACCGAGTATCTGCCCGCTCACTCCAGCGCCAAGGTCACCCGCACCACCGACGGATCATCGTCGTCGACCTTGCTGGTGAAGCCCAGCACCTCGCACAGGCGCAGCATGGTGGAGTTCTCGCGCAGCACGTCGCCGTGGATGAGTTTGATCCCGCGCCCTTGCGCGTAGTCGATGATCCGGCGCATCAGGACGATGCCAAGGCCCATGCCGGTCATCTCGCCGCGGATCACGATGGCGTATTCGGCCTCCTCGTTGTCGGGGTCGGCGGTGATGTGGACGACGCCGTAGATCTCCGTCTCGCCGGCCACGCCGGGTTCGGTCAGGACCAAAGCCATCTCGCGGTCGAAGTCGAGCTGGGTGAAGCGGGCGGCGGCCATGTGGCTGAGGGTCTTCTTCTGGACGAAGAAGCGCAGCCGCACCTCCTCGGGCGTCAGCTTGCCAAAGGTCTCGGTCAGCGAGGGTTCGTCTTCGGGCAGGATCGGCCGGATCAGCAGCACCCGGCCATCGCCGAGTTCGATCTCTTCTTCCAGTTCCTTCGGATAGGGCCGGATCGCAAGGCGCTCCACGGCTGACTGATCCGTGCTCTGAAGCCGGATCCGCGCGTCCGCCGCCGACACGCCCCCGGATCCGGCCAGCAGCGGATTGATTTCCAGTTCGGCAACCTCCGGAAAGTCGGTCACCAGCTGGGAAACCTTGATCAATGTCAACGCAATGGCGTCCAGATCCACGGCCGGCCGGTCGCGGTAGCCCTGGAGCTGTTTGCTGATGCGGGTTCTGGATACCAGGGCGCGCGCAAGCTGCATGTTCAGCGGCGGCAATGCAAGCGACCGATCGGCGATGACATCCACCGCGCTTCCGCCCTGACCGAACAGAATGACCGGTCCGAACTGCGCGTCCTCGTGCATTCCGACAATCAACTCGAAAGCGCCCTGGGTTGATTCCATGTCCGGCTCGCCAACCGGGATCTCGTATGCGCTCAGCAGCCGCTTTGCGTCCAGCCCTGCAAGCGCGGCGCGGTCTTCCGCCAGGGCCTGGTCGATCAGCCGGCGCGCAAGCGCCCGGTCCGGCTCGAACGCCTCCGGCACGGACGGCGGCGTCTCCATCAGAAGGGTCTGGCTGCGCCAGTAATTGACCAGATACATGAACGCGCTGATCGCCTGTTCGGGCGTCTCGTAGGTCGGGAGGTTGTTGTCGGCCAGGTGGTCGCGGGCCGAGCGTGCGCTGGTGCCCCCGACCCAACTGGTTAGCACAAGCTTGCGCGGACGCTCGCCCAGCGCCGCCACGACCGCCTCCGCAGCCTCCTGGCTGGACGCCACCGCGGTCGGACAGTGCATGGCGAGGACCGCGTCGACGTTCCGGTCTTCCATGACAACGTCCAACACATCGGCATAACGCTGGGCCGTCGCGTCGCCCAGGATGTCCAGCGGATTGCGACGCGACCAGTTCGCCGGCAGGATCCTGTTCAGCCGCTCGACCGTCTCCTCGGTCAGCTCCGCCAGCCGCCCGTCCGCCTGCATCAGGGCGTCGGTCGCCATCACGCCCATGCCGCCCCCGTTGCTGACGATGGCCAGCCGCTCGCCGGCGCTCTTCGTCTGGTAGGACAGAATCTCGACCGCGTCGAACAGCTCGTGCAGGGTGAGAACCCTCAACATGCCGGCCCGCCGGAACACCGCGTCGTAGACCGCGTCGGCGCCGGCAAGCGCACCGGTGTGCGATGCGGCGGCCTCGGCCGCCTCGGCAAACCGGCCGGCCTTGACCACGATGACAGGTTTCATGCGGGCCGCGGCGCGGGCCGCCGATATAAACCGGCGGGCGTTCGTCACCGCCTCCACGTAAAGCAGGATGGCGCGCGTGTGTCCGTCGTTCGCCAGGTAATCCAGCATGTCGCCGAAATCGACGTCGATCATGTCGCCCAGCGACACAAGGTGCGAAAAGCCCAGCGAATGCGCATCGGCCCAGTCGACGACCGAAGCGACGATCGCGCCCGACTGGGCCACGAAGGCGAGCCGGCCGTGCGCCGGCGCCGCAGTTGCGAAGCTGGCGTTCAGGCCAACCTGCGGCACCAGTATTCCCAGGCTGTTGGGACCGACGATCCTGAGCAGATGCGGCCGCGCCGCATCCAGCGCCGCCTGCTGCAAGGCGCGGCCGTGCTCCGAACCCGCCTCGCCGAAACCGGCGGTGATGACGACAGCCGCCTTGGTGCCGCGCCTGCCCAGTTCGGCGATCACGCCCGGAACCATGTCGGGCGGCGTGCAGATGACCGCCATGTCGGGCACGATCGGAAGGCTGGCCACGTCCGGATAGGCGATCACGCCGTGGACCGACTTGTGACGGGGATTGACCGGCATGACCGGCCCTTCGAACTCCCCGGACAACAGGTTGTGCGCCACCTCCGACCCGACCGAACCGGGCCGCGCGCTGGCGCCGACCAGCGCGACGGACTGCGGCCGGAACAAGGACTCCAGATTGCGGACGGTCATGTGCCGGCCGACAGCCGGTTCCCGAGATAGGCGACGCAGCCATCCAGGCTCGACAGCTTGGGATAGTCCACCTCGCGAATGCGGACATCCAGCCGCTTTTCCAGGGCGATCATGAAATTCAGGAAATCCATCGAGTCGATGTCGATCTGATCGCGAAAGCTGGTGACCGGCTCCAACGCCCCAAGGTCGGCCTCCGGCGCGATGGTCTGTAGCACCTCCAGGACCGTGTCGCGGATCTCGGTGTCGTTCATGCGGCCGTCCTTTCCTTACTGCCGCCCCTATTCCAGCGTAGACACGTCGCCTTCATCAAGCCCAAGTTCGCGCGCCTTCAAAACACGCCGCGCGATCTTGCCGCTTCTGGTTTTCGGCAATGTGTCGGAAAAGGCGATTTCCTTGGGCGCGATCGCGGCCCCCAATCGCCGGCGCGCATGGGCCGTCAGGTCGCGCCGAAGGTCTTCAGTGGCGGATAGTCCGGGCTTCAGGGTCACGAACGCCTTCACCACCTCCATGGCCATTGCGTCGGGCTTGCCGATGACGCCGGCCTCGGCCACCGCCGGATGCTCCAACAGCACATTCTCCACCTCAAACGGGCCGACCATGTGGCCGGAGGTCTTGATGATGTCGTCGGCCCGGCCGACGAACCAGAAATAGCCGTCGGCGTCCCGGGTCGCCAGGTCGCCTGAGAAATACCATCCGTCCTGGAAACACCTGTCGTAGCGCTCCGGCTCGTCCAGATAGCCCCGAAACATGGACGGCCAGCCGACACGCAGCGCCAGTTCGCCTGGGTGGCCGGGTTGGTCGACGAACTCCACCCGGCCGTTCTCACCGCGACGCGCGATGGCGGCCTCGATGCCTGGCACGGGCTTGCCCATCGAGCCTGGCCTGACCTCCAGAACCGCCGCGTTGGAGATCATGATCGCGCCGGTTTCGGTCTGCCACCATGTGTCGTGAAACGGACGCCCGAAGGCTTCGTGGCTCCACAGCACCGCCTCGGGATTGAGCGGCTCGCCGACGCTGGCCATGTAGCGCAGGGCCGGCAGAGCGCGCCCGGGGCGTAGATCCGTCCCCAGCCGCATCATCATGCGGATGGCCGTCGGCGCGGTGTACCAAACCGATACCGCCTGGTGTTCAAGAATGCTGATCCACCGTTCCAGGTCGAACTCCCCGGCATCGACCACCATCGTGACGCCCAGAGCCAGCGGCGCGATGATTCCGTAAGAAGTGCCGGTCACCCAGCCAGGGTCGGCGGTGCACCAGAAGATGTCGTCGGGGCGGAGGTCCAGCGCGTGCTGCGCGGTGGCGCGGTGGGCGACGACGGCCTCGTGCACGTGGATCGCGCCCTTCGGCCGGCCGGTGGTGCCGCTGGTGAAATGCAACAGCGCGCGGTCCTCGGGCCCGGTCCGCGCGGTCTCGAACCGCCCGTCGGCCTGATCCAACAGGCTGTCGAACGACTGGACGCCGTGATCCTGCGGCAAGTCCGCGTCCGCCCCGACGATAAGCACGTGCCGGAGGTCGGGCAGCGCGTCGCGCAGGGGCGCGATCTTGGCGCGGTAGATCGGCAAGGTCGTCACCAGCACCCTTGCCCTGCCGATGGCCATGCGGGCCTCGATGGGTTCCGGCCCGAAAGCAGAGAAAAGCGGGCAATAGACGCTGCCGTGCTTCATGGCGCCCAGGGCGGCAACGTAAAGCGCGGGGTCCCGGCCCAGAAGCGACACCACCGTCTCTCCCCTGCCTACGCCCAAACGCCCCAGCACGTTGGCGAAGCGGCCGGTCAGATCCATCAAGGCGGCATAGGTGATGTCGCGGACGCCGCCGTCGCGGGCGAGGAAACGCAAGGCGACCCGCTCGCCGCGCCCGGCGCGCACGTGCCGGTCGACCGCTTCGTGCGCAATATTGAGACCGCCGCCGGGCAGGCCGTCGAGCTGGGCCCGCGCGGCGTCCCACGAGAACGGATTGTCCCCCGTCATGGCGCCTAGAGGCCGAGCGCTTCTTCCGCAGGCGTGAAAGACAGGTCCAGGTCCTCGGCGACGGCGGCGTAGGTGATGCGCCCCTCGTGCACGGTAAGCCCCGCGCGCAGGTGCGGGTCTTCGTACAGCGCCTTGCGATACCCCCGGTTGGCCAGCGCCAGCACGAAGGGCAGCGTGGCGTTGTTGAGGGCAAAGGCGGAGGTCCGCGCGACCGCCCCCGGCATATTGGTGACGCAATAATGGATCACGCCGTGTTCCACATAGGTCGGGTCCGCATGGGTGGTGGGCCGCGAGGTTTCGAAACAGCCGCCCTGGTCGATGGCGATATCGACCACCACCGACCCGTTGCGCATCGCCTTGATCATGTCGGTGGTGACCAGCTTGGGCGCGGCCGCGCCGGGCACCAGGACCGACCCGATCACCAGATCGGCGCCCGCCACATAGCGTTCGATCGCGTCCACCGTGGAATAGATCGTGTTCAGGATCGGCCCGAACTGCATGTCCAGTTCGTTGAGCCGCTGCAGCGACCGGTCGATCACCGTGACCTTGGCTTCCATGCCCATCGCCATGCGCGCCGCGTTGGTGCCGGCCACGCCGCCGCCGATGACCACGACGCTGGCCGCCTCCACGCCGGGAACGCCGCCCAGCAGAACGCCGGCGCCGCCCTGTTCCTTTTCCAGGTGATGGGCGCCGCACTGGATCGACATCCGGCCTGCGACCTCGCTCATCGGCGCCAGCAGGGGCAGCCGCCCGGCCCCGTCGGTGACGGTTTCGTAAGCGATGGCGACCGCGCCGCTGTCGATCAGCCCGCGCGCCTGATCGGCGTCGGCTGCGAGATGCAGATAGGTAAACAGCACCTGTCCCGAACGCAGCATGGCGCATTCCGCCGGCTGCGGCTCCTTGACCTTGACGATCATGTCGGCGCGGTCGAACACCTCTTTGGCCGACCCGGCGATCTCGGCGCCGACCGCCGCATAGACCTGGTCCGCGCAGCCGATACCGACGCCGGCGCCGGTCTCGATCAGAACGTCGTGTCCGTGGTGCCTGAGTTCGCGCACGCTGGCGGGGACCAGCCCCACTCTGTATTCGTGGGTTTTGATTTCCTTGGGAACGCCAACCAGCATCATTGCCTCCTCAGACTCGGTCCGACAGCCTGCACCGTCGGGAGTGTGTCAGAGCAGCAATAAGGCGGCAAGCGGGCGGCTGGCGTTCAGCCGGCGACCTCTTCCAGCGTGTGACCGAGCCGCGCGCAGATCTCGTCGACCTGGCGCCGTTCGGCTTCGGAGAATTCGCCGTCTGCGTTGCTGATCGAAACGCAGACTTTCAACAGGAGCAGCGATGCGTCTGGCATGTCTTTGACCTTTTCGATCGCAGACAGCGCAGCGGCGCGCCCGGCCTGGCCGCTTTCGCGGATGTTGTCCAAATAGTCGTTGAAGACGTCGATGGCCTCGTGCACATCGAAAACCCGCAACTGGGTCAGGTTCTCGATGATCTGGTCGACCTTGTTGCGTTCGGAGAACGAAACCACGCCGTCGGCGATCGCCACCAGGGCGCTGGCGGCCATGGCGGCCTCCATAAACGGCCTGTTCCGGTGCCGTTCCACTTCCTTGGCGATGGACGCCTTGAGACCCTCGAACATTGCGCTGCGCCTCCCCTGCTCGCGGTATTGTCGCCACAACGCCGCAGGGGGTCAACCGGATCGGGGATCCGCGAAGTTTGGGTTTTCCCGCCCTCGGCAGGCCATATATCCTGTTGAAATCCCGGGCTGACCGGAGAATTGGTTAAGGCGCGTTATGAAACGACAGTGCATTCCGGCCCTGGCGGCCGTTTTGATGTTCCCCGCGGTCTTCGGACCGGCCCCGGCCGCTGCTGCGACCGACGAGGAAAAGGCCCTCAACCGGCTGTCGGCGTCGCTGCTGGCTTCGGTGCCGCGCGGCAAGGCCCTGGCCGTCCGCCCCTTCACCGAGGCCGATACCGGCCTGCCGCAAGGGGTCGCCGACCAGCTCTACGACAAGCTGTTGAGAAGCCTCTTCGTTGCCAGTCGAGGCCGCCATCAATTGAGGGAACGCGAGGAGCTGAAGGCCCTGTTCAGCTCCGCGGAGGAGTTTCACAGCGCCGATTTCAGGCAGGTTCTGAAGGCGGCGAGAGCGGACGTTGACGTCCTGTGCGACGTCACGCCCAACCTGGACGGCGTTCAGCTTTCCTGCAGCGCCACAGACACTCTGGAGGCCACCATCGTCGGGACCGGCGGGGCGCTGGTCCCGGTGCAGGCGGACAATATCCAGCCGTTCGAGTCGGCGCTGATCAGGCTGGCCGCCGACATCTGGCCCTACATCACGGATATGCGCACCATCAACAGCGCCGGGATCGTCGACCAGCAGACCGGCGCGCTGACCGACCTGGGCGCGCATGTGGCCGATCGCCTGATGGAGCAGTTCAACACCTGGTACGTGGACGCCAAGCGCAAACGCCAGGGCGACCGCGCCATGCAGGAAGCCATTGCCCCCGGCGACTCCAAAGAGGCCGTGCTGAAGGACTACAGCCTCAGCGGGGTGATCTGGACGCTGGACGAAGACGTGATCGACCTGCGCGCCAAGGTCAAATGGCAGGGCCAGGTCGTCGCGACACGCAGCGTGCGCGTTTCCCTGGCGACGGTCCCTGCGTCCCTGCGGGCCGTGGCGGGCACCCGCGCCGAATTCTACGAGGCTATCGGCGAGGCCGTGGTCTCCGCGCGCCTGGACCGTGACGCGGCGACCCGCGCCGCCCGCAACCTGGCGCGCGCCCGGGTGATCGCCCAGGCCGTCAGGATCAGCGGACCGACGGTGACCGAGGTCAGGGACGAGGCGGATGCCGCCACGCTGATCGGATTTCTGGGACACGGCATTCCCAAGAACGAGCGATCCACCCCGATCGCGGCAAACGGCGGCCGGGTTGCGGTGTCGCTGACGGCGCAGGTCGCGCCGGTCGGCTCGACGGCCGCCCCGGAAATCGAGGCGGCGCTTAACAAGAACGTCTACCGGGCAATGGAGCCGATTAGCATCGAGGTCTCCAGCACGGCGAAGGCCCATCTGGGCGTTTTCGCCTGGGGCGCTGACAACATGGTGGTGCGGGTCTATCCCAACGCCGCCCACCCGGACGTGGTGGTTGAAGCCGGCGGGACCCTGAGCTTTCCGCTGCCTGGCGAACAGGTCACGATTCGCAGCGCCCCGATGCCCGGCGCCGGGAACCGTGAAGACCATGAGGCCTTTATCGTCATCGCTAGCGCCGTGCAGATCGATTTTCGGGGAATGGCAAAAGCCGCGGGCGCGACGCTGGACGAAACCCGGATGTTCGCCGTGCCCGCGCCCCAGTTCCTGTCGGCGCTGGGCAAGTCCGACCTGAGACGGACGCGCGTCTTGTTCCTGCCCTACCAGGTGCGCAAGTAGGCCTGCACCCTATTCGGTGATCGCCTCGCTGCCGCCGTCGTCGGCTTTTTCCTTCTCCGGTTTCGGCGGGGACAGGTTGACGACTTCAACGCGGCGGTTCTCGCGCGCGTTGGGGTTGCGGGTGTTCTTCAGCTGCTCCTCGCCGTAGCCGAAGGTGTCGAACAACGCGGGATCCAGCGAGAAGGTCTTCACCAGGTAGGCCTTGACCGCCTCGGCGCGTTTCTGGGACAGGCGCTTGTTGTTCTTGGCGCCGCCGCTGGCGTCGGTATGGCCGTAGATGCCGATCTCCGCCCCCTTCAACGGGCCGTCGCTGAGCGCATATCCGAGCTCGTCGAGCTGGGCGCGCGCGCGTTTGGTCAGCGTCGACGAGCCGACCCGGAACTCCACCGCAAGGTCGATGGCCGGGCCGCCGGAGATCGGCTGCCACAGGCTGTTGACGATCGTCTCGCGCGAGACGACCTCGCTGGCGCCGGCCGGCGCGATTCCGGCAGACGCCAAGAGGAAGAACAGGATCAGGAACGGGTGCTTGATGCGCATGTCAGTCTCTCACTGGGGCAAGCGTGTGTCGGGTAAAGAAACCACAATTCGCCGCACGGCGTCATCCGCGACGGACAGCCGCACGTCCGGGTCGGCATGCTGGGCGCCGGCGGCGAACACGTTGAACGCGGCGGACAGGAACGATGTCGGCAGCCCGCCTTCGGACCGGGTCGCCGTGTGCCGGGCGCGCCAGACGACGAAGCCGTCGCGGGCGCGGCGCATGCGGACATCCAGTCCGATCCGGGCCTCGGACCAGAACAAAGCGTAGGTGTCGCCGTCGCGCCAGGGTTCGGCCTCCACCGCGTGGCCGCAGCGCTGCAGGCGCGCGAACAGGCGGCGGTCGCCGTCGTCGGTCAGGTCGACGGCCAGCTTCCGTTCCAGATGATCGCGTTCCTGGGGACCGATGACCCGGTCCAGGCGTCCGGCCAAGTGCCGGGCCAGGGTGCGTTCGATGACGTCGGAAAAGTCGACGGGGCGGCCGTCGACCCGGACCGGCAGGACCACGACGCAAAACGGCGGATCGCGATAGAACTCGTTGTCCAGCACGTATTCCACCTGCCTGGGGCCCACCGGAGGTTCGTTCTCGGCGTCGCCCCAATCCACATATTCGGTGTTGACGCAGGCCGCCAGCAACGCCGCCGGAGCCAGCATTGCGGCCAGTCGCGGCAGAATGCGCCCGCGTTTCATCGGCACCGTCCCCCGCGGGCCGCGCTGAGGACGACCGGTTGCGGCACCGGCCGGCCGTCCGCGGTGATGTCGCTGACCAGCAGCCGCCCGCCGGACAGACGGTAGCGGCCGCGAATTGCAGCGGACTGCGTGTATCCTTTGCCCAGCAATCCGTGCAGCCCGCCCAAGAGCGACGCATCGACGCCGCGCGGAAAGACCCGGACGATCGCCGCGGACGGCGGCAGGCGGTGCCGTGCCGCGATACGGTCGGCCGCGTCGCGCTCGGCCGCAGTGATCCGGCCTGCGGCCTGGCGCACGAAGCCGCTGTAGCGGTCCATGTTGATCGCCCAGGGCGAACCGGGCGCCCCGGCAGCGCCGAACAGCCGGCCGCCGGTATCCATTAACGCCACCTGCATGCCGTGGCAGTCCACCAGGCGCCGGTAGAGCGCCGCCCGGGCCGCCGCGCCGTCGGGCCAGGCGATCTCGATCGCCGGGCCCTGACCGTGTTCCAGCACCCGCAGCAGCGACCGCCCGGCCCGCTCC
>Ga0056115_1000093_pt1 | contig 47012 bp, 45 predicted proteins | sample WorMetOlspDAHAB1_FD_77007 | JGI IMG/M metagenome (GOLD analysis project Ga0056115, IMG submission 77007) | Marine gutless worms symbiont microbial communities from Max Planck institute for Marine Microbiology, Germany - Olavius sp. DAHAB.1 ...
AATTATAATGTAATATCAAATGGTTATTATATAATTAAGAAGTAATTTAAGAAGATTTTAGCCCGTTTCACAAAAATTGTTGCCTAAAAAACAACCCTTAGGTTGTCGGACAGGCTCTAAAGGAAATAATAACCGTTCGGCGTTCAAAGGTTCTGGGTTCAAGGTTATGTCAATGTGAATCCCGTGATTCTGAGTTCACAGTTAATGATGAATTCGAATCAATGATCTTCGAAGTTTCCAGAAACTTAACCGGTAAGCCTTTAAATTTAATCTCACCAGCGGCAGACAAGCCTTACTCTGAAACCTGTGAACCTCTGAACCTCTGAACCTGGAACCTTGAACCCATGAATGGCCACCATTTAATACTCGGTGAACTTGATGATTTGATCACCGGCGTGCGAATCAAAGACACCCATGACGAACGGCACCGGCAAAAAATAGCACGCCTTCTTATCGACTGCAAAGGGTATCTTAAAAGCGACATCGAACCGCGTAAAAGCCTGTTGGTTCAAGCCGGAGATAACCGGGCTCTCATTAAAATTGATTTTTTGATCAACCTGTCCGGCAGGCCGTACATGATTATTATGTATGGCCCCGGTTCGCTGGTCACGCGCCACCGGCCCGTGCTGGCCGCATCACGGGTTATGGCCCCTTACCAGATACCGGTTGCGGTGGTAACCAACGGCGAAGATGCTGAAATTCTCGAAGGTTCATCGTCTAAAGTTTTATCCCGAGGCCTGAATACCATTCCGTCGAAAACAGAGTTGCATGAAATGGCAGATCGGTTTGATATTAATCTAATTCCAGTCGAACGAAGGGTGATGGAATCCAGGATTCTATATTGTTATGAAGTCGACGACAGCTGTCCATGCGATGAAGATATATGCAAATTAACAATATGCTAATTTTCAGGGCGGATTAATTATATGGACTACGAATTTTTCATGAAAAAGGCGTTGGAGCAGGCCGAACAGACGCTGGCGGCCGGTGAATTTCCGGTGGGGTGCGTTCTGGTGTACCAGGACAAAATATTGGAAACCGGTGCCCGCCGCCGCAGCATCGGAAGCAACCGCAATGAAATCGATCATGCTGAAATTATTGCGCTGCGGCGTCTGTCAGACTCGGGGGATTTGATCGATCGCGGTCAGATCACTGCGTACAGCACCATGGAACCCTGCCTGATGTGCTATAGCGCATTGATATTGGCCGGTATCGGTAAAATCGTTTATGCGTATGAAGACATTATGGGCGGCGGCACAAGTTGTGAGTTATCCAGGTTGACGCCCCTGTACCGAGACAGTGAGCTAAAAATTGTACCTTCAATCCTGCGTGCTGAAAGTCTTAAGTTATTTAAAGATTTCTTTGCTGATCCGGCCAACGAATATCTAAGACAAAGCCTGCTGGCCGAATATACTTTGGATGTAGAGACTTAAAAGTCAACTTAAGGTCATAAAACCACAAAAAAGACAATAGAATACCGTGTCAGGAAATTTTACTTGCATTTTTTTCTTGCATTTCTTATTTTGGTTATATATTCAAGCGGATGGATATTTCACAATTTAATTAGGGTTGCCGAACTTCGCAATCCAAAGCACTTGCGCAAAAACATATTTAAATTTTAAATGAGGAGGTAGGACATAGCTTCACCAAGACGACCCCAGCGACCAAATCGATCAAACAAAGTTAACATCAATCAAACGATTAGAGCCAGAGAAGTCAGGGTCATAGATCCCGACGGCAATCAGATCGGAGTAATTCCTACCAGACAGGCGCTTGAATCAGCGGCTGAATTTGGTCTCGATCTGGTAGAAGTTTCGCCCAATGCCAGTCCGCCGGTATGTAAAATCATGGACTATGGGCGCTACCGGTATGAACAAACCAAAAAGAAACAGGAAGCCAAAAAGAAACAAAGCACCTTTCAGGTCAAGGAAATAAAGGTGCGCCCGAAAACTGGTGAACATGATTTGCAGACCAAGATCGGCCATATAAAAAAGTTCATCGACAGAAAAGATAAAGTCAAGGTTACCGTGATATTCAGAGGTCGCGAAATCACGCTGTCCAAATTGGGGATGTCCTTGCTCGAAAAAATCGCTGTGGAAACCGAAGAAACGGCTATGGTTGAGCAGCATCCTAAATTTGAAGGTCGATCGCTGGTCATGGTTCTGGCACCGAAATAATTTGGCCAGATTAATATGGATTGAAAAAATCATCGGGTACACAATCCAAGAGGTATCTGAGATAACGAATAGGCACCGACAAAACTTAAGCACCATTTGAATCTGTGACGGTGGCGTGAGCCGATAATTGATAGCTCACGCCATCTATTTTTAAATAAAGGAGAAAGATTAATGCCGAAAATTAAAACCAATCGGGCGGCCGCCAAGCGCTTTAAAAAAACCGGAACCGGTAAAATTGTATATCGAAAATCGTTTTCCAATCACATCCTGACCAAAAAAACCACCAAGCGCAAACGATCGTTGCGAACAGCGCACCTGATTGCCAAATCCGATCAGAAGGAAATCAAGCGTCTGCTGCCAAATGGATGATCGGATGACAGAGGACAGAATACGGAGGACGGAAGACAGACGCCGGAATCCCGAAGTGGGAATTCGGCCTGCGACGAGCTCAGCCGAGCCGAAGTCGGAAAAACAGAAGGCCGTCAATTTAATCAACTAGTTCAACCCAACAAACGTTACGAACATCTGTGAGGAAAACAAAATGAGAGTAAAACGAGGATTCAAAGCCAGAAAACGACGCAAAAAGGTTTTGAAGTTAGCCAAAGGCTTTCGCGCGGGTCGCAGTAAACTGTTTCGCACAGCTGCAGACGCCGTCGATAAAGCCCTGATGTATTCTTATCGCGATCGCCGTGCGCGCAAACGCGATTTTCGCAGGCTCTGGATTGCCCGGATTAATGCCGCCAGCCGGATGAATAATCTGACATACAGCAAATTCATTCATGGCCTGAAGCTTGCCGGGGTTGAGCTTGATCGCAAAGTTCTGGCCGAATTGGCAATTTCGGATCCAACCGGATTTACCAAAATCGCCAACCTGGCCGCCCAGAAGCTGTAGGGAATGACGAATGTTCAATGTCGAATGCAGAATGATGGAATTCTATCGATTTAGAAAATTTAAAATTGACAGGATACCTTAATTCGACATTCGTCATTCGTCATTCGACATTCCAATAGGGTGTTGAAGTGGAAAACAATTTAGATCAAATACACCAGAACGGGCTCAGGGAAATTGAGGCCGCTGAAAACGGCGAAGATATCCAGGATCTTTCGGTACGCTATCTGGGCCGCAAGGGGATTTTGACGCAGTTTTTGCGCAATATCTCCAAACTGCCGGCCGAGCAAAGACCGGCGGCCGGCAAAAAAGCCAATACTATAAAAAACATTCTGGATAAGGCTTTCAAACGGGCAGCGGAACAATTCGAATCAGCGGGTAGGGCCAAGGATGGCGGTATCGACGTTTCATTGCCGGGCAGAGCAGTGCCTGCCGGATATTTGCACCCGATTACCCAGGTTAACAACCAGATGTGTGACATATTTTCCAGTCTGGGATTTGATATTGCTGAAGGGCCGGAAATCGAATCGGATTATTATAACTTTGAAGCGCTTAACTTCCCCAAGGATCATCCGGCCCGGGATATGCAGGACACGTTTTTTGTCAGCGAGGATGTGGTGTTAAGAACCCATACCTCGCCCCTGCAGATCAGGACCATGGAAAAACAGGCGCCGCCGGTACGAATCGTCTGCCCGGGAAAAGTGTATCGCTGCGATTCCGATCTAACCCACACCCCCATGTTTCACCAGGTCGAAGGACTGCTGGTTGATGAAAACATTTCCTTCGGTGACCTCAAAGGGGTGCTGACGACCTTCGTACATCAGATGTTCGATGACCAAACGAGCCTCCGGTTTCGCCCCAGTTTTTTCCCGTTTACCGAGCCCAGCGCGGAAGTGGATATCTTGTGTGTCATGTGCCGGGGCACAGGGTGTCGCGTTTGTTCCCATACGGGGTGGATTGAAATTCTTGGGTCCGGTATGGTTCACCCGGCTTTGTATGAAAATGTGGGCTACGATGCCGACCGCTACACCGGATTTGCATTCGGAATGGGCGTGGAGCGTATCGCCATGCTGAAATACGGCATCGACGACATTCGCAAATTCTTCGATAATGACATGCGGTTTCTGGAGCAATTCTAACGATGAAAGTTAGCTTAAGCTGGCTAAAAGATTATATTGATATCACGATGGACCCGGCCGATCTGGCGGAGGCTCTGACCATGGCAGGACTGGAAGTTGATTCGGTCTCGGATCGCTATGCCTATCTTAGTGGTATCATTGTCGGCCGGATCGCGGAAGTAGCCCCTCACCCCAATGCCGACAATCTGAGACTGTGCCGGGTAGAAACAGGGCAGGGCCTGGTATTGGTCGTCTGTGGGGCGCCCAACGTCAAACAAGGCATGCTGGCCCCCTTGGCCCAGCCCGGAACTATTTTACCCGATGGAACCCGGCTTGAAAAAAGCGTTATCCGGGGAGAAACTTCCGAGGGCATGTTGTGCAGTGATGCCGAGTTGGGACTGGGAGACGAGCCCGGCGGCATCCTGTCCCTGGACCCCGCATTGAAAATAGGTGTGGGGCTGGCCCAAGCCCTGGATCTATCTGATACGGTGTTTGAACTGGATCTAACTCCCAATCGACCGGACTGCCTCAGTGTGATCGGCATCGCCCGGGAAATTGCGATCATTCAAAACAGCCCCTTGAAATATCCCGACTATATCATTGAAGACAAGACAGATACCATCCACCAATGGACGTCGGTAAAAATTGAAGCGCCGGACCATTGTCCACGCTATGCAGCCCGGCTGGTGGATAATGTGAAGGTAGCCGCCTCACCCTTTTGGCTGCAGAATCGTCTGCTATCAGTTGGTCAACGGCCGATTAACAATATTGTCGATATCACCAATTTTGTGATGCTGGAAACCGGTCAACCGCTGCATGCCTTTAATTTTGATAATCTGGCAGATACTCGGATCGTCGTACGCCTGGCAGCCGAAGGAGAAAAATTTACCACCCTCGACGACAAAGAGCGTACCCTCGAATCGCAAATGCTCATGATCTGCGACGGTGAAAAGGCCGTTGGTCTGGCGGGTGTCATGGGTGGTCTCAACTCGGAAATACAAGATGATACCACGCGCGTGTTGATCGAAGGGGCTTATTTTAATCCGGTCAGCATTCGTCGAACCTCCAAAAAATTGGGCCTGAACACGGATGCCTCACATCGCTTTGAACGCGGCATCGATCCGCAGGGGTGTGTACGCGCCGTCAATCGGGCGGCCAAGCTCATGGTGGCGATCGGCAACGGGACTCTGACTGACGGCATCATTGACGAGTATCCCAACCTGCAAACCGCCAATAGCGTTGAGTTGGGCGTTAAGCGGACCAATCGGTTGCTGGGCACGGATCTGGATCGTAACCGGATCCGGGAATTGCTCGAATCCATCGAATTCAAAGCCGAACCGATCGACAACAATCCGGACCGATTGAAAGTCACACCGCCGACATTCAGGGTCGATGTATCAAGACGCGAAGACCTGATGGAAGAAGTTGCCCGGCTGTCCGGATATAATAACATACCGACAACTTTTCCGGCCATGCCCGCCGAAGGACAGCGGCCGAATCGCAGATTACGACTCAGAAACCGCATAAAAGGACTGATGAGCGGATTCGGTTTTTCAGAGGCGATCGCCTACAGTTTTGTTGCCGAATCATCCTGCGACCGTCTGCGTCTGAAGCAGCCGGATCCCCGCCGGGCAATGATTCCAATTTTAAATCCGTTGTCTGAAGATCAGGCAGTCATGCGCACGAGTCTGGTGCCGGGAATTCTCGGGACCATGCACTATAATCTGGCCCGGCAGACAAAAAATTTAAAAATTTTTGAAATCGGCAAAATATTCCTTAAAGCGGATCAACGGGCCCTGCCGAGGGAGCCTGAAATGCTGATTGCACTGTGGACCGGGGCACGCACTGATGCATCGTGGCACAGCCGTGAAATCCCATGCGATTTTTACGATATCAAGGGGGCCGTCGAAGCTCTGGTGCAAGCTTTAAATTTGGAAGGTATCCGGTTTGCGGCAATGGCTGATGACGCCTGCGAGTATACCAGACCCGGTCACACGGCTCAGATCACGGCATCGGAAGCAGCGGTCGGCCTGGTGGGTGAAATTCATCCCCGGGTAAGTGAGGCCTATGACTTAAAACAAACAGCCTTTATCTTCGAACTCGATTTGGAAAAAATCGCCGGGTTGATTCCGGAAACTCGAAATGCCAAACCAATCCCGCGTTATCCGGCTATTTACCGCGATATTACCATTATTGTCGACCGGGGGGTTGAAACTCAGACAGTGTTGCAAGCAGTTGAAAATTTTCAGGAAAAGTTGACCGAGAATTTGCATTTGTTTGACATTTTCGAAGGTGATCCGATCGCAGCCGGCAAAAAGAGCGTGTCATTTCGAATCACCTACCGCTCGCCTGGCAAAACCCTGGAAGACGATGATGTCAATGATCTCCACAAATCGATTACGGAACGACTTCTGAATTCATTTGATGCCACGTTGCCCTGATTAATGCCTCTCGAGTATTGTAGATTGAAGATTTGTGGAAATCGCTGCGCTCCGTCTTTTTCTGCCGGGAATTTAATAATTGATACGCCGCAGGCGTAGGTTAAATATTCAATCTTCATTCTACAATATTCAATCAGTTGATGGTTGGGTTGGCAATGCGAGATCAAAAGCCGTATCAGATAAAAATTCCTGACAAGCTTTACTTCAAGATCGGCGAAGTCAGCGCGATATCCGGCCTGCCGAGTCATGTATTGAGGTTCTGGGAATCTGAATTTAAAAAAATCAAACCCCGGCGGACGGCATCGGGACAGCGGTCGTATACCAGAAAAGATATCGAAACGATTCTGGAGATAAAACATCTGCTCCATGATAAAAAATTTACACTTGAAGGTGCCCGCAAACATCTGAATACCCGATCCGAGCCTGGGGAACTGCTTGTAAAAAGATTGCTGGAAGACTTGAAAGCCGAATTGAAAAGCATCCGGGACATGTTAGAAGGCAATTAGTTTAGCGAAAGTTATTGACAATTTAAACAATTTGTCTTAAATATTTTAATCTTAGGCTAGCGGGCATAGCTCAGTTGGTAGAGTACAAGCTTCCCAAGCTTGGTGTCGCGAGTTCGAATCTCGTTGCCCGCTCCAGCTTAAGTTCGCCTAATCCGTTTGAATTAGTGGCTTGGGGTGGTACTCGGTATGTATTGTGGGATGAACTTTAATTTTTCCTTATGGTTAATGGCATGAACAGATAATCTTTCTCGCTGTACATCAAGAAGACTACCTGCAACATGAGGAAACGGGCGACAGCCCGTTTTTGTGTTTTGAAGAGGACAATTCGCGACACCGTGAAAAAAAAAAAGCGCCACAGCAAAAGAAAGGCTGAGTCGGGGGATCTTCGCCAGCGGGCAGCAAATGATCAGAAGGTGATCAAACAGGTCTGGTCTCTTGCCGAACCGTTGTGCGAATCCGAAGGCCTGGAATTGATACAAGTTGAATACCAGCGGGAGTCGGCCGGACGGATACTGCGCTTGTATGTCGATAAGCCCGGTGGAATCAAGCTCGATGATTGCGTCGGTGTCAGCCGTCAGATGAACGATATTCTGGATGTCGATCTGGAAAATGTCGGACCTTACAGCCTGGAGGTAACTTCACCGGGCCCTGAGCGTCCCCTAGCTAAAAAAGAGGATTTTGCTAAATATAAAGACAGCCGGGCAAAAATTAAGACATATCGGCCGCTGAATGGACGAAAAAATTTTACAGGTGTTCTTTTGGGAATAAGGGGTGATCAGGTAAGCCTTCAAATTGATGGACAAATTGTTACCATAGCGCATACGGACATTTCAAAAGCACGCCTTATTGAATAAAGTTAGAAATGGAGATATCTGATGTTTATATCAGACATAAAACGTGTCGTAGAACAGGTTAGCCGGGATAAGGGCATAGATCGTGAAGTCCTTATCAAGGCGCTGGAAGAGGCTTTGCGATCTGCTGCCAGGAAAAAGTACGGCAATAAGATGGATATCGAAGTACAGTACAATGAAGAAAGCGGTGAGATCGAAGTTTTTCAATTTAAGGAGGTGGCTGAGGTCGTCACTGAACCGGAGATCGAGATCAGCCTCCCGGAGGGACGCAAGCTGGACCCCGAATGCGAGGTTGGCGACAGTCTTGGCTCCAAGATGGATACCAGCACCTTCGGACGCATCGCCGCCCAATCTGCCAAGCAGGTTATTATTCAGAAAATGAAAGACGCCGAGAAGGATGCCGTCTATGCCAGTTTCATTGGCCGTAAAGGGGAAATCCTTAACGGCATCGTTCAGCGCATCGACCGGGGCGATATTATCGTGAACCTGGGCCAAACCGATGGCGTGCTGCCGGTGCGGGAACAGGTCCCGCGGGAATCATATCGGCGGGGGGATCGCATACGCGCCTATATCCTTGATGTGTTGCACGAATCGCGCGGTCCGCAAATTGTTCTTTCCCGGACGCATCCGAACTTTCTGATGGACCTTTTCCGTACCGAAGTCCCGGAAATTAGCGAAAGTATCGTGAATATCATGGGTGCTTCCCGCGAACCCGGTGTACGCGCTAAGATCGCCGTGGCGTCTAACAGTTCCGATATAGATCCCGTCGGCGCCTGCGTGGGCATGAAAGGCAGTCGAGTCCAAAATGTGGTGCAGGAGCTGCGGGGAGAAAAAATTGACATCATCCCCTGGCATGTAGATCCAGCTAAATTCGTATGCAATTCGCTTGCTCCGGCCGAAATATCCAGGGTGATAATCGATGAAGCCAATAACTCGATGGAAGTCATTGTACCGGACGAATTCCTGTCCATTGCCATCGGTAAGAAGGGGCAGAATGTGAGATTGGCATCCAAGCTGACCGGCTGGCACCTTGATGTGAAAAGCGAAACCCGCTACAACCAGGCCATGCAGACCGGATATGACTCATTGGTGTCACTACCCGGCGTCGGTATCGGTCTGGCTGATGCGCTATATGAAAGCGGCTTCTACTCAGCCGAAGAAATCGCCACCGCCGCCATCGAGGATTTAACCCAAATTAGAGGCATCGGGGAAGAAAAGGCTGTCAAGCTGCTGGAAGCGGCAAAAGTAACGGCAACTCAAAATAGAACGGCGGCCGATAACGATGAAACAGCTGAACAGACCGCAGAAGATGAATCGGCTGCAATAGCTGCTGAGAATGAAGCGGCCGAGACAGTCGCGCAAGATGAAGCGGCTGACACGGTCCCGGAAGAAGATAAAACCGCTGAGCCGGAGGATCCGCCATCGCCGGTCCAGCCTTCAGATGAAGAATCGAAAGAAGACCAGCCGTAAAACAACGATTCTGCGCCAACGACCGTCCCGTGCATAGCACGGAATGGCCTGGATTCATGGCCTTAAGCCGAAAAGGCAAGAGGACGTAAGTACTTACGGCGTTGAACTTGTCCGCCTCAGGCGGACCGGGGCGGGATTAGTGTGGCAAGAACTACTAAGTGACAATATAAGGTGCCTTAGGGGGAAGTAATGGCTAAGATTAGGGTTTATGAGCTCGCCAGAGATCTTAACCTGGAAAATAAAATTCTGCTGAGCAAGCTGAATGATCTGGATATCTCTGTCAAGAGCCATATGAGTGCTCTGGATGATGACACTGTTGCCATAATCAAACAGCAACTTTTCGGTAAAAAAGCAGAAACGATTGAAGAGACGCGCGTCAAACCAACCGTCATTCGTAGGCGTAAAAAAGTGACCGTCGACGTCGCACCGGAACCGAAAGTAGAACCGGAAGCATCGGATGCCGCCGAAAAGCCGGTGGAAGAAATTCCTGAAAAAGTCGAACCCGTCGAGGAAAGCCCAGTCGCGGAAGATGCACCGGAAACAGTTGAAGCGGTGTCAGTTGAAGCGGAAGCGGTCCAGGAGAAGCCTGCGGAAAAAGCTGTAGTCGAAGCCAAAGCCGAACCGGTGGAGGTGGCTAAAGATGAGAAGACTACGAAGGTCGTTAAAAAGAAGGTCAAAAAAGGGGATTCGGCTAAGATTATCCAACTGCCGCTAAAACCGGTTGAAAAGCCGCCGAAAGAAAGCCCTGCTAAAAAAGGAAAACCCAAAGCCAAAATCGAACCGAGACCGACCGGCAAACCCACCGCGCCAAGACCTGGAGTGGGAGCGCAAGATAAACCGGGAAAAGACGTCAAGAAAAAGAAGTGGAAGAAAAAAGGCGAGGAAGGTGACCACGACCGAAAATTTTTAAAAAAGAAAATTTCATTCCGTAAAAAATCTGTTGTCGAAGGACAGGATCTTTATGATAGCGGCTACCGGTCGCGTAAACCGCGCAAAGGAGGCAAGGCCAAAATCCCCGCCTCCGCTCAGAAAACCCAGATAACCACGGCCAAAGCCATCAAGCGCCGAATTAAAATCGATGAAGCTATCGTACTGTCAGAACTGGCAAAACGCATGGGAATCAAAGCCGGTGAAATGATCAGAACTCTCATGGGCATGGGTTTTATGGCCACCGTCAACCAGAGTATCGACTATGATACAGCTGCATTGGTGGCGGCCGAATTCAATTATGAAGTCGAGCGTGCAGGTGCGGCCTTCGAAGAAGAAGAAATATTGAAACAGGAAGTCGACGATCCCGAGAATTTGCAGGAACGACCACCGGTGGTAACCATCATGGGACATGTCGATCATGGTAAAACGTCTCTGCTCGATGTGATTCGTAAAACCAGGATCACCGATATGGAAGCCGGTGGGATTACCCAACATATCGGTGCCTATCATGTTGCCACCGACAAAGGTCACATTGCCTTTCTGGACACGCCCGGACATGAGGCATTTACCGCCATGCGGGCGCGCGGCGCCCAAGTCACCGATATCGTTGTTCTGGTTGTCGCCGCCGATGACGGGGTTATGCCCCAAACCCTGGAAGCCATCAACCACGCCCGGGCGGCCGAGGTTCCGATTATCGTTGCGGTCAATAAGATAGATAAAGCAAATGCCGATCCGGACCGTGTGAAGCGCGAGCTGGCCGAAAACGGCTTAACGCCGGAAGATTGGGGCGGTGAAACGATTTTCCTGCACGTATCCGCCAAGGAAAAAGAGGGAATCGAGGAGCTGCTTGAAATGATATCTCTCCAGGCTGAGGTACTGGAACTCAAGGCCAATGCAGATAAGTCGGCCATCGGCCATGTGGTCGAAGCCAAGATTGATTCCGGCCGGGGTCCGGTCGCCACAGTGCTGGTAAGAGAAGGCACCCTGAAAAACGGAGAACCGGTGGTATGCGGTATTCATTACGGTAAAATCAGAGCCATGCTCAACGACAGAGGCCTACCGGTGCAATCGGCCGGCCCTTCGATACCGGTTGAAGTCCTAGGTCTGTCAGGTGTACCCATGGCTGGGGACGAATTGATCGTTTTAGAAGATGAAAAAAGCGCCAAACAGGTCAGCCTGCACCGTGTCCAGAAATATCGCTCCCAAGAACTGGCCCAGACCAACCGGCTGAGCCTCGACAAACTCTACGAACAAATGCAGCAGGGTGTAGTCAAAGATCTGAATATTATCATGAAAGCCGATGTGCATGGTTCCAATGAAGCCCTGGTGGAAGCGCTGACAAAACTGTCCAACGAAGAAGTCAAAGTAAATGTCGTGAACTCAGCCACCGGAACCATCACCGAATCAGACATTTCCCTGGCGACGGTATCCAACGCAATCATAATAGGATTTAACGTACGACCGACTCCGAAAATTCAGGCTCTGGCGAGTGAAGAGAATATCGATTTGCGCTTTTACAATGTCATTTATGATGTCATTAAGGATGTCAAGAGTGCGCTGGTCGGACTGATGGAGTCAACTTATAAAGAACATGTCATGGGTTCGGCAGAAGTTCGCGAAGTATTTCAAATACCCAAAGTGGGGGCGATCGCCGGCAGCTATGTGACTGACGGAAAGTTTCAACGGGGACAGAAAATTCGTGTTGTCAGAGACGGCGTTCAAATATATGACGGCAAAAATTCTTCCCTGCGGCGCTTTAAAGACGATGCCAAAGAAGTGCAGTCCGGTTATGAATGCGGCATTGGGGTTGAAAATTTTAATGATATTAAAGTCGGCGATATATTAGAGTGTTACTATCTGGAAGAAATCAGGCCGGAGATCGATTAAATATGGTTGTCGGTACCGGACTTATCACTTTGAGATTGCACGATTGCCGCTCTTTGAAGGGCAAACGCAAAATTGTCAAGTCAATGATCAACAGGTTGCGCAACAATTTTAATGCCTCGATCGCCGAGGTGGGATCAAACGACATTTATCAGAAAGCGGAAATCGGATTTTCGCTGATCGGCAACGACGCGGCCTTCGTCAATTCGAAAATTGATAAACTTTTCAATATGGCTGAAGATTTGGGCCTGGCTGAAATTATTGATTCGGAAATGGAAATAATTCACTTATGATTCCTTTTTCCCGCGCTGACAGGGTAAGCGGCTTAATACAAGAAGTCCTGTCGGAATTGTTAAAAAAAAATATCCGCGATCCACGTCTGGCAATGGCGACCATCACCAGCGTAAAAATGTCACGCGATTTGAAATTGGCCCGAATTTATTTTACAATATACGGTGACAGTGAAAAATCGGAAGCGGCCGCCCAGGGTTTTGAAAGTGCACTCGGATTTATCAAAAGAAGTCTTGCCCGGCGGCTTGGCCTACGCTATATGCCGGATTTACAATTTTTTTATGACGAATCGTTTGAATACGGCTCTCATATCGATCAATTGCTTGAGAAGATATCGACGGAAAATGAACCAGATCTTAAATCAGATTAAAAAAGCACAACATATTTTGCTGACATCCCACAGTGACCCGGATGGGGATGCAGTCAGTTCTTTGCTGGCCCTGGGCTTGGCCATAAGCCACCTTGATAAAAAAGTAACCCTTTACAATGCCAGCCCGATTCCGGCGGTTTATCGTTTTCTGCCCTCGGTAGAACGCATTGTCAGGCGTATTAAAAATGCCGATGCCTATAATGTGGCGCTGGTCTTGGATTGCGGCGACCTGTCCCGGGTCGGCCAGGCAAGTTCAACGATCAGTCAAATACCGGTGGTTATCAACATCGACCACCATATCTCAAATACCGGCTTCGGTGACGTTCAACTCATTGACGCCGAGGCCTGCTCCACTGCGGAAATAGTTTACCGATTGATAAAGGCGCTGAATGTCCCGCTGGACAAAGAGATCGCTACATCTATCTATACCGGAATTTTAACCGACACCGGTTCGTTTCGATTTTCAAATACCAACCAGGCTGCCTTTGCCATCAGCCGCGAGATGATGGAGTTGGGGGTTGAGCCTTACAGTGTCGCCCAACGCGTATTTGGTACTTACTCGCTGGAACGTATCAAACTATTAAACCTGGCGCTGGACTCCCTTGAAATATCAAAAAATGGTAAATTGTCGATCATGACAGTCACCAATGCCATGTTTGATTTTACCGAAACCCAACCTGAGGATGTCGACGGCATGATAAATTATGCCAGGCGAATTCAGGACGTCAAAGTGGCGGCCCTGATCCAGGAACAACGAAACGGGCAGTCTAATTCAGACAGTCGGCGCCATTTTCATGTCAGCCTGCGCTCTGACGGATCGGTTGACGTTGCAGCCATCGCCGGCGCCTTTGGCGGCGGCGGGCATGCCAGTGCAGCCGGCTTCCAGGCCGAAACGAGCCTGCTGAAATTAAAAACCGATATTATTACCCTGGCGCAAAACCTGTGACGCAATACCAGCAATCGGAAACCAGCAGACAACCAGATTTACACGGCATATTGGTTATTGACAAACCGGCGGACATATCATCAGCCAGGGTGGTGGCCGTTGTAAAAAAAGCGCTGAAAGCCGGCAAGGCCGGCCATGCGGGCACGCTGGATCCTTTCGCCGAAGGCGTGCTGATATGCTGTGTCAATCAGGCGACACGGTTAGCCGGGTATTTGCTGCATGGCCCTAAAAAATATGTTGCCGAACTTAAACTGGGCCAGGAAACGGATACTCAGGATTTAACGGGAACTGCCGTATCTGTGCCTGCAGCGGTGGATTGTTCACCGCAAACGATTTGCGCTGTATTCGAATCATATAAAGGGATAATTGAACAGTCGCCGCCGGTTTATTCGGCTTTAAAGCACAATGGTGTTCCCCTTTACAAACTTGCCCGCCGTGGTCAGCCGGTACAAAAGCCGCCCAGGCAAGTGCAAATATATGATATTTGTGTCGCTGACATTGATCTGCCGTATGTTCGTTTTGAAGTATCCTGCTCAGCCGGAACCTACATCCGCACGCTGGGGGCTGATATCGGCCGGGAGTTGGGTTGCGGTGGCCATCTCAGCGCATTAAAACGGATCGAAAGCAGCGGATTTACCCTGGATCAGGCGATCCCGCTATCAGCGATAGAAAAATCGGGTGGCATGAAAAAGTTGTCATCGAAAATGATCAGCATGAGGGAGGCCTTGCCGGATATGCCTGAGTTTTATGCTGAGGATCATTTAGTAGAGAAAATCCGGAATGGTCAAAAATTGACGATAAACAATCTGACAAGTTTTAGTGGTACCGAAATGGCCCGCCAGGTAAACAGCTATCTAAAAATTGTTGACCGGCAACAAGAACTTGTCGCTGTAGTAAAGCAGGACACGACCGGGGATCGTTTGACATACTGCTGTGTCTTCCCCAAACATGGAACCTGACGCGGATGAGCCGGCCGGAAAAAAACTATAGCGTCAGGTCGATCGTATATGCAATTGAGGGAAAGAGACTGGATTCTGGTTACTGGATACTTGGTGAAATATGGATAATCTCTTCTTTATAATCAGGAATCAAGCAAAAGGAATCTCCCCCGATTAAAAACTAAACCTAACTAACGGAAACAATAAAATTATAATTCATTCAATTGGGGAAACATACTGAACACAGGATCAGATTAAATAGGGACGAATTCCGATTTGGTATCCACTATCAAGGATCCAGCATCCAGAATCTGACCCGTAAAAGCGACCTAATCAAGTCCCCTTATATTAATTTAAAAATCTAAAACTCATCACATAAAGATCCACCAACAAGAGGAGGCGAAAAAGAAAGTGGCTTTCACAACAGAAGATAAAAAGAAATTGATCGAAAAGTTCAAATTGCACGAGTCCGATACGGGATCTCCCGAAGTGCAGGTGGGACTTTTAACCCACCGCATTTCCTATCTTACCGAACACTTAAAGATTCACAAGAAAGATCATCATTCCCGCAGAGGGCTGTTGATGCTGGTCGGCCGACGACGCCGGCTGCTAAACTATGTAAAATTCAAAGACGTCAACCGCTACAGGACCATTATTACTACCCTGGGTTTGAAACGGTAAACAGTCGGTCGCAACGAACCTGTAGGCCCAGCTATGCCTTAGAAAGTAGGGCGACAGCACTGCTTGAAATACCACCCGGTCATTTCGTGCACTTGCCGGGAATCACTTCGGCCTATATTTGATCATTGGCCTTAGCTGGCATTTAGATAAGCCGGAATCACACCGGCATTCCGTGGCGTGATGTCTGCGTTTGAATTGATGACGTTTTAGACACGCGAAGAAATTCGTCGAAACGCCACCAGAAGTTAGGAGAAAAACATGGAAATTTTGGTTAAAGAAGAAATCGATGGAAAAACACTGAGCATTCAAGCCGGCAAGGTCGCCAAGCAGGCATCCGGATCGGTTGTGGTTCAGTATGGCGACACCATCGTATTGGTTACCGTCGTGTCGGCCCATGAGGAAAGGCAGTCTAACTTTTTGCCCCTTTCCGTCGAGTATCAGGAAAAAATATACGCCGCCGGCCGTATACCGGGCAATTATTTTCGACGTGAAATTGGCCGTCCCAGTGAAAAAGAGACCCTGACGGCCCGCTTAATAGACCGGCCGATCCGGCCCCTGTTTCCAAATGACTACCGTTATGAAACCCAGGTAATCGCTACCGTGCTGTCAATGGATCAGGAAAACGACCCGGATACGCTGGCCATGCTGGGCGCCTCCGCAGCCCTGACGTTATCAGATATTCCATTTACCGGACCGATTGCCATGGTGCGGGTCGCGCGGATCGATGGTCAGTTAAGAGTCAACCCGACCCTACCGGAATGGGAAAAAAGCGATATCAATATTATCGTGGCCGGTTCCAAAACCGGGGTTGTGATGGTGGAAGGCGGCGGAGACCTGGTCAACGAAGCCGACATGCTGGAAGCCATATTTTTCGGTCACCGCTCCCTGCAGCCGCTGATTGACTTGCAGCTCAAACTGCAGGAAACCCATGGTGTCGAGAAAAGACCGTTCGAGTCACCGTCCAGGGATGAAGCCCTGGTCGCAATACTGGAAGCGGCAGCTTCGGCACCAATACGCGAAACCATTGTAATCCCTGAAAAGACCAGACGCTACGCGACCATGCGCAATCTCAAAACCCAGCTGGTTGAAAACCTGGGTGAAGAATATGAAGGCCGTGAGGGTGAGGCTTACGATATTTTAAGCAGTCTGCAGAAAAAAATCAGCCGGGATCTTATCTTGAACGAGGGGCGCCGGATAGACGGGCGCCGATTTGACGAAATCCGGCCGATTACCTGTGAAGCCGGCATTCTGCCCCGCCCCCACGGCAGCGCCCTGTTTACCCGGGGTGAAACCCAGGTGCTCGGCGTCCTGACTTTAGGCTCCGGCCAGGATGAACAGCGTGTCGAAACGTTAAGTGGCGAGGAATTCCGCCCGTTTATGCTGCATTACAACTTTCCGCCATATTCCGTCGGCGAGGTAAAGCGCATGGGGGGCCCCAGTCGTCGGGATATCGGCCACGGCGGCCTGTCCACGCGTGCCATCGAAAGGATCCTGCCTGACAAAGAAAATTTTGAATATACCATCCGGCTGGTTTCGGAAGTCTTTGAATCCAATGGTTCTTCCTCCATGGGAACCGTCTGCTCGTGCTGTTTGGCCCTGATGGACGGCGGCGTACCCATCAAGGCCCCGGTGGCCGGAATTGCCATGGGGCTGGTCAAAGAAGACGATCAGGTCGTTATCCTGTCGGATATACTGGGAGATGAAGATCACACGGGTGATATGGATTTCAAAGTAGCCGGCACCCGGGACGGCATTTCCGCCCTTCAAATGGATATCAAAATCCTTGAGCTGTCAAAAGATATCATGGAAAAAGCATTGGCCCAGGCCAAAATCGGCCGTCTGCATATCCTCGATAAAATGGAAGCGGCTTTAAAAGAACCCCGTCAGGAGATTTCACCATTTGCACCGACCATCATTACCATTCAGATCAATCCGGATAAGATTCGCGAAATCATCGGCCCCGGGGGTAAGGTAATCCGGGGAATTCAGAGCGAAACCAACACCAACGTGACGGTTGAGGATTCCGGCCAGGTCAAAGTGGCCGCTTTCTCAAAAGAGGAAGGTGATGCCGCGATCAAGATGATTGAAGATCTGACCCGCGAGCCGGAAGTCGGCGCAATTTACGAAGGTACGGTCGTTAAAATAACGGATTTCGGCGCCTTTGTCCAGATTATGCCCGGCACCGACGGGTTGGTTCACATTTCCCAGCTGGCCAACCATCGGGTGACCAAAGTGTCCGACATCGTTAAAGAAGGCCAGCAACTCAAGGTCAAAGTGCTGGAAATCAATCGGGACGGCAAAATCCGTCTGAGCCACAAAGCGGTTATGGAAGAAGGCAATGGACACACCCGTCGTTAAAACCACCCTGAAAAACGGAATCCGAATCGTCTCTAAGACTATGCCCCACACCCGCTCGGTATCCTTGGGGGTTTGGGTCAATGTCGGTGCCCGGGACGAGTCTGCGCCTGAAAGCGGGCTCTCTCACTTTATCGAGCACATGATTTTTAAGGGCACCCAAAAACGCCCCGCTTTTCAAATTGCCAAAGAGTTTGATGCCATTGGCGGAAACACCAATGCATTCACGACCATGGAAAATACCTGCTACTATGCCAGGGTTATCGACAGCCATACGGAAACCATGGTTGATATCCTTTCTGATATATTCGTCAACTCAGTATTTGATCCGGGTGAAATCGAAAAAGAACGGCCGGTAATTCTGCAGGAAATAGGCATGGTTGAAGACAGCCCGGACGAATACGTTCACATGCTTTCAGGGCATAATTTTTGGGGTGCAAATCCTTTGGGACGGTCGATCCTCGGCACTCCGGAAAATATTGCACGTTTCGATGCGCAAACTCTCAAAGGTTTTTTCCACCGCCTGTATCAACCTGATCGGATCATAATTTCGGCTGCCGGCAATCTTAATCACAATTGTCTGGTAGCGCTTTTAGAACCGGTATTTGGAACCCTTCAGCCCCGGGACGGCTTCCCACCGCGCAAAACGCCCCAGGGTTGTTCGGTCGTCGACCTCAACCATCGGGACCTGGAACAAATGCACATATGCCTCAGCGCACCGGGATTGTCCATCACCGACCCGCGTCGCTACGCCTGCTCTCTGCTCAACACCATCCTCGGCGGCAACATGAGCTCAAGGCTTTTTCAGGAGATACGGGAACGCAGAGGCCTCGCCTATTCGGTTTATTCATTTATTTCCTCCCACGTCGACACCGGAATGTTCGGATTTTATATGGGCGTCGACCCGAGACGGGCCCAGGAAACATCACGGCTGGTTTTAGAAGAAATCGAACGAATAAAAAATCAACCGGTTGAAGATTCCGAGCTCAAGGGTGCCATGGAATATACTAAAGGCAGCTTGTTGCTTGCCTCCGAGAGTGCCGACAATCAGATGGTTCGCAGTGCTCAGAATGAGATTCATTTCGGAGACGATATCGCACTGCAGACAATCATCGATAAAGTCGAGGCCATTACCGCCGACGACATCCGGGATTTGGCAAACGCGCTTTTCAACCGCCAACAGATGACGCTGACATTGCTGGGCCCACTGGATGCGGATAAGAAAGAATTTGAAGAGATATTATATGATTGAGGAATTGAGGGATTAGGGATTGAAGAAATTATATCTCTTTTAATTGATTTTATGCTTTAATTCCTCAATTTAGCGCTATAAACCACCACGAAATTCAGTTAAGTGACCCGTAGTGAAAGTCAATCACTATTCCAGAATTTTTCCATGCATCCCAATCCTGTTATAAAGATCCTACGCCTGCGACTCGAATCAGATTCCGATATCCCCCTGCCCCGCTATATGACTCCCCACAGTGCCGGTATGGACATCTGCGCTGCGGTTGAAAACGACCTGATACTGGAAAAAGGCGATATTGCCCTGCTGCCCAGCGGTTTTGCCATCGCGCTGCCCCCTGGTTTTGAAGCCCAGATCCGCCCGCGCAGCGGGTTGGCGGTAAAACACGGTATCGGACTGGTTAATTCACCCGGCACCATCGACGCCGACTACCGCGGTGAGGTTAAAATAGCTGTGATAAATTTAGGTAAAGCCGCTTACACCTTTCACCGGGGGGATCGGGTTGCCCAGATGGTGATCCAAAGAGTTTATCAAGCTGAACTGCAGCAGGTGCAACAACTTGACGAAACTGCCCGCAGTACGGGTGGATTCGGGCATACGGGAAAATAGGGGAAGGGTGAAAGATTTAGGGGGTAAAAGATTGTCACCTAATGATTTGATCATGGTTCCAATAGGTAAACTTTATACCATACACTTTGTACCCCTGGTATAATTATACAAAATTAATTGAGATGATTTGAATGACTGTAATCCCGGCACAAGCTTCAGATTCGCCCGACTTCAATCTCGCCGTCTGCAATCTGGCCAGCGGCAGCAAAGGCAACTCGACCTACATCTCCGATGGGGAAACTTCCATCCTGATCGACGCCGGTCTTTCCGGTATCGAACTTCAGCGCCGCTTGACATCCAGAAATCTGGAGCCTGGAAAACTGGATGCCATCATTGTTTCTCACGAACACAGTGACCACATCAAGGGAGCCGGTATTCTTTCGCGCCGATTTAAATTACCGGTATACATCAATCAGAAGACAAAAGCCGCCGCCACCGGGCTTGGCAGTCCACATGAAATCAGACCGTTTGATTGCGGGACCACCTTTCGCATCGGCAATCTAACCATCCATCCTTTTTCGATATCTCACGACGCTGAAGATCCGGCCGGTTTTACCATTGGCCAGAACGGAACCCGCGTGGCAATTGCCACCGATCTGGGCATTGCAACCGCCATGGTCAAGGAGCACTTAAAACACTGCGCCCTGCTGATTTTGGAAGCCAACCACGATCCCCAGATGCTGGAAATCGGCCCCTACCCCTGGCCCCTGAAACAACGAATTCAGAGCCGGGTCGGCCACTTGTCCAACAGCGATTCAAAAAAGCTGCTCCAAGAACTTCAGCATGCTGACCTTAAGCATGTCATCCTGGCCCACTTGAGCGAAATCAACAACACTCCCCAAAAAGCATTTGACGAAGTTGTCCCGGCGCTCACCCGTTGCAACGCTCAACTGACTGTGGCGGATCAATACAGCTCAGGGCCGGTAATATATTTGAAATAGATTACAAAGATCAGAGGTCAGAATACAGAAGACAGCGTACAAAGGGCCGAAGGCAGAAAAAGAAGTTGGGAAGTAAGAAGGTGAGAAGGTAAGCTTGGCCGTTCCTTGCATCCCGCATCCCATGCTGCGATTCTTTTCAATCCGAAATCCAAAATCCGCAACCCGAGATCCGTCCTCTCAATCAACTTTTCGCCACTTCGTTATAGCCCGCGCCAGTTCCCGACCATCCTGCTGCCGGGTAAGGCGGTGATGAAAGATGGTGCTGTCCGGATCCAACGGGGAACAGGTGGCGAGAATTTGATCCTCATGAAATGCTTCGGCCAGAAAATTGATTTCCAACTCTGAAGGTGCCGCAGAGTTTAGCATAGCAGCCGGCAGGCCTTCGATAATCCACTCCACAAGTTTCACATTATTGACGTGCTGGTTGATATCGATATCGGAATAGCGGACTACAAAACTCTTTTCGTGAACAGGGTCGCTCAAGGCAGGCAGCTTATCCAGCCGTTCAGTTAGAATGTGACTGTCCTCGATTGGCCTGAGCCTTTCGGCAAAAGGGGCAATACGCATCGGGCGCCGCTTTTGCAAATCAATAACGAGCCAGGCTGAAATTGCAGCGGCTATAAATTGATTGTCAGCGCCGGTCATTTTGAAATCCCGCAGGGCAAACAATTGTTGCGTGCCGGACGGCCATGTGTTGATCCGGATCTGGTCGTTCCAGCCGGGAGAGGCGGCAATCTTGATTTTGAGGCGCGACAGCAACCAGGTATAATTGTCAGCCAGCAACTGGTGAATTGATACACCCAGCGCCGCTGCATGCCTGCTGGCGGCCTCCTGCATGTAACTGAACATTGAAAGGATCGAAAGCCGATTACGGCAATCGACTTCATAGGATCTGATCCGGTAATCTTCGCGCCAAACATTCGTATCGCCGGCAGCGCCGTTGGCCGGCTGTAATAGGTCGCCACTATCCATAGTCAGTCTCAGACGCGCCAAAGCCGCGTTGGTGATAGTGAGTCGTCAGTTGTGGGTTGTTTGTTGTTAATAATCGAACCATATACAACTTTTTTTACCATGGAGCAGACACATTTGACAACCAATTATCAGATAACAGAGGACGAAGGTCAGATGTCAGAAGACAGAGGTTCCAACTTCCGCATTCCGACTTCCCGTTCCTAAAAAACCCGTAACCCGTAACCCACAACAACAACCCGTAATTATTGACAAAGCAAAATATAATGACTAGAATGAACTATTACTGCTTATATTGGAGGTAGTTCAAATGTCCGAAAATATCTTGGCGATCAAATTGTTTGATGACGGCGTAGCTGCCTTTCTTAGAAACGATTTTAAAGCCAGTATAAAATATTTCTCCCAAGCCCTTAAACACGATCGCAATTTTGCACTGGTTTATTCAAGTCGCGGTGCGGCGCAGCTGAAAGTAAATAAGATAGAAAAAGCGATATCCGATTTTACGCGTGCCATCCGACTCGATCCTTCATATGCCCGCGCGTTTCACCTGCGCGGACTGGCCTATGAAAAAGCCGGGGAAGTTGCCAGGGCCTACCGGGATTTTGACAGTGCCATTGAAATTGATCCAGACTTGGCAGCTGCGTATCGCAGCCGAGATTCTGTGCTGAATAAAGAGGTTGACGACCGCAGAGATTTTGAAGATTTTGAAATGGCCGAACATTTAAAAGCGCTAACAGTCGCTCTATTCACAGGTGAAAAAAAAGCAGCGTAATTATTGGATATTTCAGGATGTCGCGGATTTTTGCGTTTTACGCGCAATCTCCCGGACCCGGGGATCACGGTCGTCAACAAATCGGGTGAGGCTTTCAGCGGCCTTCGCATGAGAGATTTGTCCGAGAGCAAAGGCGGCCGCAGCCCGCACCTGAGGATCATGATTTTTACGAAAAATGAATGACCTTTGAGGGCGTAAGAGATTATAAAGTGAATCAACACACAGCGGTTTTCCGATCTGGCCCAACGCCCGACAGCAGGCAATGCGTAGTTGATCATCGTCGGTGGAATTTAACAACTCAATCAAATCAGATTCTATATTCGACGGTCTGAGGTTGCCCAGGCATTTGACGGCACTGACCGCCAGAGCGGGACTCTGGCTCTGTAAAAATTGGTGCAGCCATTCAATCACCCGACTGTCTTCCAAACGCTCCACCACCCGATAGGCTGCCTTCCGTACGTTAGGATCTTCATCTCCCAGGGCATGGAACAGTTCGGTTTTCAAATCCAAGGTCAGGGTGTCAATAATCTGCAGAATTCGCGTTCGTTCTTCTGCGCTGATTTCCAGTACCATCATATGTTTGAGTCGCTCGACTGCTTTGGGCCCACATTTTTGCAGCAGGATGGCTGCGATCTGACGCGCGCGATAATTATCTTCGCGTTTAATAATCTCGATCAGCATCGGCATCGCCGCAGCTCGCAGACTTGCCAACAATTGCGCCGCATTGCGCTGCCGCACCGGATCAGCGGATTTGAGGTCTTCTACCAAAAGCGCCTGAGCCTGCAGCTCCAGCCTTCGATTCATGTTTCTGGCAAACAGCTGGGTGTTGGAATCTTTAGCTTTTTTAAGCTTTTGAAATTGTTTGTATAGGTGTCCGAGTACCCGGGAGGCCAGAGGATATTCAACAAACTGAATAAAAAGGGTTACCAACCGGCGCAGCAACGAAGCCATCTCAACAGTCAACTTGGGATCTTTTTCAAGACCGAATTCAATCAATAGCGAATCCGTCAAAATCTTGCCAAAATCATGCTGATAGGCCAGCTCCAAACGATCCAGGACCTTGCTCCAAATGTTGATTACCAGCTTTCGCATCGCCGGCTCACGCTTTTGAAGCTCCAGGTATACCCGGTAAACGGTCTGCTCTATCAGAGCCGGCTTTCCCTTGAAGAACAGATCATTCACCTGTTCGGGCAGTTGCTCCACGAATTTTTTAAATTGCTCCGGTGCAATCGGCTCGGCCTGGAGTCCCGGGCGCATGCCCATGGGTTGGACACCGACAGCCGCTTCAACATTGCCGGCCGACAGGCTCTGCGCAACCTGAATTTCATAAAGCTGGTGATCAAATAAAATGCCGGTCAACCCCTGCTCTGCTGCCAGATTCGTCCAAAAACCAGAGTTCAGTTCTGTTTTAGGCAGATCACCCAGCATCCCGATAAATATTTCCAGCTGATGGATAGAAATCGATTCCAGAAAAGTGAGACTTGCCAGGCCGATTTCATCAAGCAGGTTCTTGAAACTATCGGTCAGTCCCCGAAACTCCGTTGTTCCCGAACCATTCAGTTTCTCGCCGTTTACCAGCAAGGTGTCGCCTGTCAGTGAAAAAGCCAGAACCTGTTGAAAGGCGAAAAATCGCTGCATTGTCCCCAGCAGCTTATTAATCGTGTTGGCCACTGATTTGCTTTTTAGCGGATATAGCTTGATCACCCGGGCAGCTGCAACCAGCGCGCGCAGGATATCCGGGATGATTTTCATCTCATGCGCACCTAGCGGCGCGGATGGTTCTGAGGTTGGTGCTGTTGTCGATGGGTCCGGCCCCCGGTCCGCGGCGGTACTCTGCCCGGCTCCGGCCGCGGCTTTGACTTTGACCGAGTATTGAACCTGCTTTAACTCGACATTGTTCAACTGATGTTTGATAGCAAACTTTTCCCAAAAACCCGTGCCAAATGTCTTGTTGTCTGTTTTACCGAGGACCTGCAGCAGGAGCTCAAGTTCCTTCTCGCTAAAACCGCTGTGGAATGCGATGCCTTTCAGCTCAACGCGATTTAGCAGTCTTAAAAAAGTATCCGCCACCAGTTTAAACTCGGAAGCATCGATTTTCTGTCCATTGATCAGGATAGAATTTTTAACCCGAACAATATTCAAGATTTCATTGTGTTCCAAAACACTTTCGAGGGAAGCTTTAAACTGGCGGTTGATTTTGACAATCGATTTGCTGCCCGGCGGATAGAGTTTAATATTGCGCACGGCCACCATAAAATCCCGTATGATTTCAGGAATGCGCCTAAAGTCTTCAGGCTTCAAGGGGATATCGACTTCAGCCGCCTCACCGGATGCATCAACCGTATACCCGCTGGCTTCCTGGCTGTTAAAGTTGCGTTTGTTGGCAACGGCCTGAATCTTTTCGTAGTGTCCGGCTTTTTGCTGATTGGATGAGCGCTTGAAGTGGTATGCCAGTGTCGCTGCGGACGGCAACAATTGCTCGTCGTAAAGTTCTTCCTGGTAGTTACCGATCCGCTCGTGCAGGGCGAGTTTGCGATCTTGCTCAATAGCGCCGTACGTGATGGATAGAACCTGTTTTCCCAAGATGCTGATAATTTCGTCATTGAGTTGAAAATTCGTACTGATCAGTCCCTGGGCACTCGCCTGGTCAATAAACTCCAACACCTTGGCTTCCATTTGTTCGGAACTTCCCACCAGCATGCTCAGGGAGACGTCCCCGCCAAGTGCCGAAACCTGATCTAAAATCTGTCGACTTTCTTCATCCAGTGCTGCAATTTTTTGGGAAACAATCTCTTCTAGAGTTTTGGGTAAATATTCTTCTTCAAGGGTTTCAATGGTCCATTGCTGGCCCACCAGGGTAATTTTGCGATCAAAAACCAGTTTGCGCAATAACTCATTGAGAAAAAGCGGATTGCCCTGGCTGATGCGGGCCAGATCTTCACCGACACCCGGCGGCAGTATGATACTCGGGAATAAAGCCTGCATGTGTTTGGCAATGTCGACAACGCTCAGCGGTGTAAGGGTAAGCTTACGGATGTCGAGTGGTTCTTGATAAATATCACAGAATCTTCGCAGGGGCGTTTTATCTTTATGATTGTCGGATTCCTGGCTGCTATCGGCCGTACTGCAAATGCACAAAGAAAATTTATCGAGCTGCAGCAATTGGCGCAGCAGAAGCAGGGAGGCTTCGTCAGCAAAATGCAGATCATCCAGAAACAAAATGACCGGACGACTGCCGGCTGCCTTCATAAATAGATGGGTCAGTGCTGAAAAAATGCCCTTACGATTCTTGGAGTCATCTTCATCTTTGGCTGGTGTTACATCCAGTGCCAGTTGCGGCAGGAACCGGGCAACATGAGCCAGATGCTCTTCCTTGAGGCTGGAAATGATAGCGGCCCCCTGGTCTCCGCGGTAGGTCAGCAGATTAAACAGGATTTTGGTTACCAGGTAGTATGGTCGAAACATTTCCTGAGGATCACCACTGGCTTTTATATGCCAGGCTTTGGTGCGCGCCAGACTTCGCTGTATGGTTTCCAGAAACTCGGTTTTTCCGATGCCGGCCGTGCCATCTGCAAGCAGCATCAGGTTTTTTTTCTGCCCGAATTTTTTCAAGGCTTCGCTTACCTCGAGCAGTTGGGAGCCTCGTCCCACCAGTTTGACATCATCGAGCTGATGGATAGCGGTTTTGTCAAATACGGCATCCTGAACAACCTCACACGCATTCACCAGGCAGTCCCGTCCGATGCTTTTGGCAAAGTAAAGCGCAACGTCCGCCTGTTGAATCAGGCCCTTGCCGGTTTTCGCGTCTTCAGGAGCCGATGCAATCCCCAGACTCAGCGTTATGGGCAGGATTTTACCGGTCCCGTTTTGTCGGAAGGGTTCCGAGCGCACCTTATTTAGCAGACGATTGCCCATTTTCAGCGCAGTTTGTTTGTCGCAATGCGCAAATAACATCATGAATTCATCACCGGCGTATCGAATGGGCAAACCCTCTTCACCGGCCACCGCACGCAGCATGTTTGCCACCCAGATCAGCGCCGCATCCCCGACCTGATGCCCGTGAGTGTCGTTAATAACTTTAAAGTTGTCCACATCAATCATAATGATCGATAGGGGATCTTTGGATAGCTTCTCCCAGGATACTTTGGCCTGGAAGTATTGGTAGAGAAATCGCCGGTTGTATATACTGGTAAGTTCATCCTCAAAGACAAGGCGTGTGGGATCTTTACCTGTAAATTCAAGCAGATTGACAAGATCTTGCTGTTGCATAAATTAAAAACACCAATCGGGTAACAACCAAAAAAGTGATATTCTCGGATGCACAAGGAATTACTATTAATATTATTTGAAAACCATTAATTTTGCAAGAAAATTTGCAAATCCTAAATAATTTCAGATAGATATAACAACAGCAGAAATTTACATGAAATGAACATAGATAGGCATTCGGGATTTTTGATCGCGGATTGCGCATCGCGGATTTGTGGAATCGCTACGCTCTATCAATTAATGGATGGAATTCCTTAAATCCAGATATAGTTGAACGTTAGATTTGGTATTGAGGATCTAATCGATTGTATCGCATGAACCTGGTCAACTTATTCAATCACATGCAACGCGCAATCCGTTTACCAAATCATTTAAATCCCAAATCCGAAATCCGAAATCATAGTCATTTTGCCCGAATACCGCTGGCACTGATGCCCTGGATATAAAATTTTTCGTCGTTGAGAAAGCTTAAAAAGATGACCAGGAAGGCCACCGAGGCCTGCAGCATCAAAGGTTTATTCTGGTACAGGATGTCGAGGTGTTTGTTGCGCGCCTTGCCTGATTTGTGCCTGAAATAGGTCGAAAACAATCCGTCCAGCAATTGACTGCCGTCGGGTTTGGTAACCAGATCGCTTCGTCCGCTATAGCAGTATTGCATCGCTTCCAGCAGCAGGCTGCGCTGATCCTTCAGGTCTTTGACATGGTAGCTGATTAGATGGATTAATGTCCGTTGGGCTTCCTTCAGGCTTGCCTCTGAAACGGCATCGAAAAGGATTTTGACGGCCTGCCGGTCTGCCGGCGGCGTATGCTGCCGGATCAAGGACAACAGGACGGCATTTTTAAAGAGCTGGTACAACCGGCGGGCACCGTTGATGGCCGAAGTTGGCGCATGATCCATCATCGGTTTGTAACCCGAATAATTGGTTACAAATAGAATCTGGAAAATGGTTTCAAAAAAATCTATTCTGGCTAAGGCATCCTCGAGATCGATGCGCATATCCAGCGTATTGTCCAATCGATCTGCCAGCTTCACGGCAACCAGTTCAGGTGAACTCCGGGCATTATCCAGCAGTCTTCCGATATACTGATAGTACGATTCCCTAGCCGTGCGGGTCAGGCACAAAAGGTTTTGCATCAGCTTGGATTCATCTACCGAATCCATCCGTTGCATGAGGCTGTATAGCTGGCCCTCCATGGTCTTCCACTTCCGAACATCAAACTGGCCCGGTTTGACATCTTCGAGAATATCATGAAACAGCAGGGTGAGCAGGTTTACCAGGCTGAGATTATCGAGAAATCGAGTATATATGGCCGCAGAACGCAGGGGATGCAGCACGGCCATGGGGCCCAGACGCCGGCGTTTGTCGCTGTAAGCACTGAACAGATACCCCAGCGCTTCCATCAGGATGCCCTTTTGTTCCCGGTCACCGGCTTCATCGGCAGCCAGACGCTTGTTGCCAATAATATACATCAGGACGTTGTAACGGTTTAAAGAGGCTGCGCTCAAATTGTAGTTCAGCGCTGATGACAGTTTGAAAAATTCGGTAAGGTCAAATAGGGGCATGGTTACTCCTGTAGTTCCGCTTCAATTTTTCGTACATCATCCGCGGCAGCGCTTGCAAGGTCAAACTGATATGGGGCATGGGAGGCAGATTGAACGGGCCGTGCAATAGCCTTTAACATATTGTTGATTAATTCTAATCAGATAAAATCTAAAAATCAAGCCGCATAAGAGGATATTCATAGGGATACCCGAAGCACCCACAGGATTAAGGATAAACGGTTCAAGATCCAGTGTGCCGAACTGCACCCTCCAACCAGTTTTTATTTCGAAAAGACTACGAAAGCGTCTCACGTCAAAATTTGCCGCCACCATCATCGTAAAAAAATGACCTCTGACTGATCCATCTTTCTTGCGGTCGGCGGAATAATTGTTATTTTGGTCATGAACTTCGAGCGTCATGCCAGCAGACATGTCCAGTTGGTCCACTAAGTCCTGTCTAAAAAAGTTTTATATGAAAATCCGTTCAATAATATAGTAGATAGAGGAGATGTCAAATGAACGAACATGTATCAGCAGTATTGGATTACTTCGAGCAGATCAATGCCATCCCGCGCTGTTCGAAAAACGAAGAACAGGTCGGTCTGTGGCTGCAACAATGGGCCGCAACAAAGCAGCTGGCGGTTAAAAAGGATGCCACCGGCAACCTGCTGGTCAAGGTGCCACCGACAGCGGGATATGAACAAGCACCGGTCATCGTGATCCAAGGCCATATGGATATGGTCTGTGAAAAATCTCCCGAATCGACCCATGATTTTTCCAAAGACCCCATCCAAAATATTATAGATGGTGATTGGCTGCGGGCCGATAACACCACGCTGGGGGCGGACAACGGGATTGCCATTGCACTGGCAATGGCGGTCGCCGGTGATGAGAAAATTGCTCATCCGCCGCTGGAGCTGTTGTTTACGGTGGACGAGGAAACCGGATTAAACGGCGCCAAGGAACTCGAAGCCGGATTCATCGAAGGTCGGATCCTGCTCAATGTGGACTCGGAAACCGAAGGTGTATTCACAGTCGGCTGTGCCGGCGGAAGACACACGCATATATCCCGCAACCTGGAGTTGACGAACCTGGCGCAAGAAAGTCAATTGTTCAATTTGAATGTCAGCGGGTTGCATGGCGGACACTCGGGTATCGACATTATCAAGCAGCGGGCCAGCGCCAATAAAATCCTGGTGCGAACCCTACAGCGGCTAACTGCCGAGTACGATCTGCAACTGGTATCAATCAACGGCGGGACTGCTCATAATGCGATTGCGCGGGATGCTGATGCCGTCTTCGCATGTGCCGCCGGCAACTCCGCCGCTTTAACCGCAATGGTTTCCGAAACTGAACGCACGGTCCTGACCGATTATGCCACGATCGAAAATAATTTGGCCATAAACCTGTCGGCGGCGGAATACGCTGCTCAGATAAAAACTGCCCTGAGCGTGGCGGAAACCCGGGCCGTCATCAATCTGCTATTATCCCTGCCCCATGGGGTGATGGGCCTGTCAACGGCTTTCACAGGTCTGGTTGAAACCTCCAACAACCTGGCCACTGTTGAATTAATAGGAGATACTCTGCAAATATTGACCAGCCAGCGCAGTCTGACCCGGTCCAGGCTGGATGAAATCAGCACCACAATCGTTGCCACTGCAACCCTTGCCGGCGCAACCACCCGTTGCAACAGTGAGTATCCTCCCTGGACGCCGAATATGCAATCCGCCTTGCTTGAGGTCTGTAAGAATGTCTACAGCCAGGTGTTCGACCAGGAGGCTATAGTCAAATTGGTTCATACCGGGCTGGAGTGTGCCATAATTGGAGATAAATACAAGGGGATGGACATGATATCATTCGGCCCAGACCTCCGGGATCCCCATTCGCCAAATGAAGGGCTCTACATCCCGTCTCTTGAAAAGATATGGCGGTTTATGGTAGCACTGCTGGAGTCATATGCAAAGTAATCGTTTTTATTCACCGCAGGCGCAGAGCACGCTGTGGTTGGTTTTTTTGGTCTGACTTTTTGAAAAGGAAAAATCAGACCAAACCACCAGCCTATGGCCGTTTATCCAATGGTATGGTGATATCGACTAAATGTCCAAAAAGTTAACGGCATATAAAATACCAATTTCTTGATTTAGGTAATGCCCGAGGGACCTGGCTTTTTTGTCTTCCGTCCTCTCAACGGAAAATAAAAACACATAACCTCTGCGGACTTAGCGGCTCGAGCACAGCGGGCGGTGATGTTTAATTATTTCAATTTAGAACTTTTGGTATTTTATAAATGGAACGAATCGTTATCATCGGTGGTGGCGGCACCGGGGCGGCTTTGGCCCATGATCTGACACTGAGAGGGTTTGCAGTTTCTATTTTCGAACGAGGCGAATTTTTATCCGGCACCACCGGTCGGCACCACGGCCTGCTGCACAGCGGCGCACGCTATGCCGTTCATGATCCGGTAGCTGCCCGGGAATGTATTGAAGAAAATCAAATCCTGCGCAAAATTGCTCCCCAGGCCCTTGAACAAAATGACGGGCTGTTTGTCGCGATCAATGAATCGGATCTGGCTTACCGACCTAAATTTTTGGATAGCTGTCGCAGTTGCGGCATACCGACCACGGAAGTGACCGCCGATCAGGCCCGGGCCTTTGAACCCGCTTTAAATCCCGCTTTGAAGCTGGCCGTGCGGATACCGGATGCCACCATGGATGCCTGGCGTCTGCCGCTGCACTTTATGGCTACTGCCAAAGCCAACGGTGCCCGATTTCATCGCTACTGCGAAGTCGTCGATTTTCACCAATCCAACGGATTGGTCACGGCAATCCGGATTTTCGATCATAAAACCCATCGCGAATATGATGTAGCAGGTGATCTCTTCATCAATGCGGCCGGCGCCTGGGCCGGTAAAATCTGCGCATTGGCAGGAATAAAACTACCGTTACAGCCCGGTCCCGGTGTCATGGTGGCGGTCAATGGCCGCCTGACCAATATGGTCATCAACCGGCTAAACCGGGCCGGGGAAGCCGACATTATCATTCCCCAACGCGGACTTTCAGTGCTGGGCACCACCGTTTGGCTGGCCGATAATCCGGATACCATAAAATATCCGCCGGAACATGTCACAAAAATCTTCGAGCAGTGCGCCGAAATGGTCCCGCCAGTCAAAGAAGCCGCCATTCATTCTATCTGGTGTGCACCGCGCCCATTGATTATAGAGGAACAGACTCAAGACCCCCTAAGAATTAGCCGAACCTTTGACTGTTTCGATCACCGCGAAAAAGACGATTTGGAAGGCTTGGTTTCATTGATCGGTGGCAAAGCGACCACCCTGCGTGCCATGGCAGAAAAAACCGCCGATTTGATCTGTAAAAAAACCGGCCGGAAGATCGCCTGCAGGACAACGACCCAAAAATTGCTGCATTACCGACTATTCTATAAAGGAACTTAGTTGATCTGAATAATTCTGGGACGCGGATATAGGCAGAAAAGCACTAAAAAAGTCCGTGCAAATCTATGCGAATCCGTGTCCCAAAAACTTTGAATCGATTATGACAATCAGAACCATAACATTCAAGATTTTGCGCTACAAACAGATTCAAATCGATCCGCCCCGGTTTCAGGAATTTACCCTCGATGTAGACCCAACTGCAAGCGTCCTTGACGGTCTTGAAAAAATTCGTCTCGAGCAGGATAATACCTTGATGTACCGCCGCTCCTGCCACCACTCATCCTGCGGCACCTGTGCCTGCAAAATCAACGGCGTCGAACATTTAACCTGCATTACTAAAATTCATGAGTTGGAAGGCGACACCGTCACATTGACTCCCCTTGAGGGTTTTAAGACCATTGGTGATCTGGTCGTCGATATGCAGCGCTTCTACTATGATATATCCGAAGACTGGAATTATATAAAAAAAACGGAAAAAGTAAATTCCGCAACCCCCCCGGCAGATATCGGTCATTTTACCTGCTTCGAAAACTGCATCGAATGCGCGGCCTGCGTCTCAGCCTGCCCGGTCAGCCATAAAAATAATACTTTCATGGGACCCGCCGCTCTTGCGGCCATAAATTGTGAGTTGAAGAGAGCTCCGCAAAGGGCACAAGATCTTCTGGCTGATGCAGGAAGCAGGCGGGGTCAACACCTGTGTGAAAGAGCCTTTAACTGCAGCCGGGTTTGCCCAACGGGTGTGTATCCGGCAAGGCACATTGCTGATTTGCGGAGCCTGATCGAAGGGAAAAATTCAGATTCGGAAACATAACTTATATGGATCTTATTTTACAAATTTGGGGAGGGTCATTTTATCTCACAAATAAAATTTGTTTCGCACTTGCCGAAGACAAAAATAAAAGCAGGAAACGACAGTTAAAAATTGCTGGTTGGTTATTCTTTATGATTATGAACGGCAGCATGGGAACCTTAATGATAATCCAGAATAAACCAATTTTGGCAATCCAACAGGCTGTATCACTATGTTTTGTTGTATACGGTTTCATGACTGCGATAAAAGTTGCCAGCGTGAAAAATGCTCAATAGTTTTTATTTAGATATCAAAGAGGATCAGCCGAGATGATTTGGGATTAAAGATGGGTATCCAGATTCGACATGCCGGTAACCGTGACGTTCAGCTCATCACTGGTTTCACCCAGGCGACATTGCAAGAAATGGAATCAACGGGTGGAGATCAACGCAATCATGACAAGACTTTCTGGAAAATGTATGCTGAAAATATTGTCAGGTTTATCCGCAAGGATGATCGATTATATTTGCTCGCGCAAACCGAGAGCAGCACCGTCGGGTTTTTGGAAGGTAAAATATTCGAGTTGCCTGAAGTGTTCGCACACAAGAAGTGTTTTCATATCAGTGTTGTCTATGTAACATCGGAGTCCAGACAGCAAGGAGTTGCGACCGCCCTAGTTCAAAAAGCACTGCGGTGGGCTTGCGACCGGGGATGTCGGGAGGCGGATCTAAACGTTCTTTCCAATAACGAAAAAGCCAGGCATTTATACAAAAAGCTTGGATTCAATGTGTTCCAATACCAATTGAGGATCAACCTACCGGCAAATGCGTAAAGTTGGGCGGGCCCCTCCCGTAACCTGATGATCACTTTCTAATATTCGCATAAAATTGAGGACCTTAGCAGAATGATTATCCTGGAAACAGACCGTTTAATCCTGCGCAGACTCACCATCGACGATGCGGCGTTTATCTTTGACCTGTTGAATGATTCGTTGTTCCGGCGGTTCATCGGTGATAAAGGTATAAGAAATCGTGACGATGCTCGAAATTATATATTGAATGGACCGGTTGACAGTTATGATCGGCACGGGTTCGGCCTCTATTTAGCCGCGCTCAAGCAGGGTGCAACACCAATCGGAATCTGCGGTCGAATTCCAATATTCCGAGGGGGAAAGACAAAATTATGAACTATAACCGATTAGTCTCCAGGACAAACCGGCCGGGTTTTCAGATACTTGGTCACCTAAAATTAATGCAAATTCAATGGTGAAAAAATGGAAAAAATATTCAATGGAAAAAAGGCTGCTAAGTTAGGTACTGAAAAGAATCCCGCGGCTGTTCATGTTAAAACAAAAAAAAGAATGAAAGAGGTGGCGGCGATATTTGAGAAAAACGACTGGAAGTATTCAATTGAATTGGAGCCGGATAAACCGGAAGATATCAACGATATGGAAGCATTGCTAAACCCTCCCAAAACCGTGATTGTCGAAAAGAAAATTGGCCGCAATGAAGCCTGCCCGTGCGGCAGCGGAAAGAAGTATAAAAAATGCTGTGGTGCCTAGACAGAATATTATCGCCTCTGACAGGCCCGCACCAGGAGGGCTCCGGCAGAAAAAAGCGAATGGCAGCGTTAAAATTTTTCATGAAAGGTATGGTGACGCAGAATGCATGAGGTTGAACAACATTACTCTCTCGGCGATATAGAACAAACCATTCTTAAGGCTTTGGAAAAAGCCGGCAAAGACTTAGACCAACTGACCCTGGATGATCTCGCCCAGGTAGACGAATTTCATATTCGCGGCCCTGAAGCTACCCGGGAGATGGCCGAAGAAATCGGCATTGATGCGGAAATGCAGGTCCTTGATGTAGGATGTGGACTCGGCGGCCCATCACGACACTTGGCGTCAATCTATGGCTGCCACGTGACAGGATTGGATCTAACCGAGGCATATTGCCGGGTCGCCGAGGCTTTAAGCGATCGTCTGGGTCTTGGTCATCTGGTGTCGTACCGCACCGGAAACGCCCTGGACATGCCCTTCGAAGAAACGCGCTTCGACGTCCTGTGGACCCAGCACACGGCCATGAACATCGGCGAAAAAGCTCAGCTCTATTCAGAGATGTATCGGGTATTGAAGCCCGGCGGCCACCTTGCGATTTATGACATAATTGCCGGTCCGGGCGGTGAAGTATATTTCCCGCTGCCCTGGGCTCGCGATCCTTCCATCAGTTTTCTCGCTACGGGTGATGAATTGAAGGATTACCTTGGTGCGGCCGGATTCAATATTATATCGTGGCGCGACACAACTGATGTCGGCCTGGCCTGGTTTGCAGCCAAATCAGCCCAAATCAAAAAACATGGTAGACCGATCCTTGGCTATCACATGCTGCTGGGCGATGATTTCCTGAAAATGGCGCGCAATCAGCTCCGCAGTTTCAATGAGAATCGCATGGCCCTGTTGCAGGTCATCGCAGAGCGACCCGCAAAATAGCGAAGTATCGGTTGGGTAATTTATTACCCGAATCTTGCATGAAAATAAATGAGAAGTTGGGATAATATAAAGTAACCATGGGCTTTAAAAATTTGAGAAGGCAACGGCCGAATTCGAATCACATGTTTCAGTTTCAGCTCATCTTTGAAAAACAGTGGCTCCATCTACTGGCGTTAACCGGCTTAATAGCCGGCCTGGTATTGCTCGGCAGAATAGATAGTATCCAGGCCGGAAGCCTATGGGATGTCGGTACGATAATCTGGCTCTGGCTGGCTGTTGCAATCGCAATCGCGCATCAGGTGCTGGTCTGGTTCTGCTGGCGAACTCAGCTTCATTGGTGTCTGTTGACCCGCCTACTGGATCATACCGGTTTCACTGTCTATGCGGTTTTATTTTCCATTTTAGGCATCGCCCGGGTCGCGGTCGTCTTCTTCCTGGCCGCCGCAAACCGCAACACCGCCCCGGTGGAATTGGCGGTCTTGAGGATTTTGGCCCTTTTGACGGCAATTCCAGCCGTGTACCTGTTTTACTCAGTCAAGCGTTACTTCGGTTTCAAACGCGCATTTGGCGCCGACCATTTTGATCCTTCGTATCGATCCGTGCCGTTCGTTAAAAAGGGAATCTTCCGCTTCACCAACAACGGCATGTATACCTTCGGATTTTTTCTGCTGTGGGTCCCGGGATTGTGGTATGGTTCAGTTGCAGCACTGGCGGTGGCATTGTTTAACCATTTGTATATCTGGGTTCACTATTATGCTACGGAATTGCCGGACATTAAAAGAATTTACGGCTAAATAATTTTCCTTAATAATTATAAATAGTTGGGATTAATAGGGTACTTTAAAAATTGTAAAAAAAATAACGAGGAGGAAATATGACTTTCGAATCAATCCGTGCCGTGTTTGCGTGGTGCAGCGTAATAAACATGGGGTTGCTGCTATGGTGGCTGGTGTTCTTCGCCCTGGCTCATGATTGGATGTATCACTTCCACTGCAAATGGTTCAAATTGTCTGAAGAAAGATTCGATACCATTCATTATGCGGGGATGGCAATTTTTAAGATAGGAATATTCCTGTTCAACCTGGTTCCCTATCTGGCAATGCGTATTACCGGTTGATTTGGGGTTATCCGGAACAAAATTTATTGGGAGTTTATGATGGCTTTTATCAACAAGAAGGACACAGATGACCACCGGCCTTCCTGGGACGAGTATTTTATGGAAATGGCCGATACCGTCTCGAAAAGAGCAACGTGTGACCGGGGTAAAAGCGGCTGTGTCATTGTGCGTGACAAGCAACTGCTGGTATCCGGCTATGTCGGGTCGCCGATGGGATTTCCCCACTGCGATGAAGTAGGCCACCAGATGAAACAGGTCACTCACGAAGACGGCAACACCACGGACCACTGCATGCGTACGATCCATGCAGAACAAAACGCAATTTGCCAGGCTGCCAAGCTCGGCATATCAATAAATGATGCGACGATCTATACCCGAATGACACCCTGCCGAACCTGCGCAATGCTGATTATAAACTGTGGGATCAAAAGAGTGGTTTGCGAGCGCAAATATCACGCCGGTCAGGAATCAGAGAACATGTTTAAGACCGCCGGCCTTGAACTGGATTACCAGTATGATGAACTCCAGGAGTACTAAAAGACAAAGATGCCGAACATAGGCCTCATTGTGGCAATGCGGACTGAAGTTCCGCAGGTGTTGAAGTATTCAACCGGTATTTGCCGGATCGGGGAAAATGCCGTCAGGCTCGCTGTGACCGGTATCGGACCGAATAAGGCCCGCCATGCAACGCAGCAGGTATGCACCGGGTCGCTAGGATTTAGGCCTGATTTGCTGATCAACGCAGGCTTTTGCGGTGCCGTACGAAATGAACTGAATGTAGGAGATCTGATCCTTGCAAATCTCATCGGGTACCATGACCGGGAAATTCGGCTGCAAAATTTACCTTTCACAAAGATTGCCGACCTATTAGTAGGGTCTGACCACCAGGTCGGAAAGCTGCAGACATTTAAATGGCCGGTTCTATCCAGAGCCCGGGTGTCCGGGGATCCACTTGCAGTCGACATGGAATCCTTTGCCATCGTACACACAGCCGCAGAGTATCAAATACCGGCAATAGTAATAAAAGCTGTCAGTGATATGGTACCGCGCCACGCCGGCCTGTTCAGTCTGCTGACCCTGGTGAGACGGCTAAAAACGAATTCGAGCAAGGCCCGGACCCGCTTAAGCGTAATCGCCCAAAAAATTATCGAGCATCAAAACCTGGGGATAGCGTAATGATCGAAGATAAATTCAGGATTTCAGTTGAAGTCGTGCCGCCGAGCGGTGCCGATGCCGCTCCCTTGCTGGCTGCATTGGAACCGCTGGTCGATTTAGCCTTTGATGCATTCAGTGTCGCCACCAATCCCGTTGCCAAACCGCGGATGAGCGCGATGGCATTGTGTGCGCTGCTGCAGCAGAAGACGGGCAAGCCCGCGATATTGCATTGTACGACTCGCGACCACAATCGCCTGAGCCTCCAGGGGATAATGTGGGGAGCACGAGCCCTGGGAATTGAAACCGTACTGATCGCCTCCGGCGACTTCATCGCCCCGGACGATCGAGCGTACACGACCAGCGTGGGTGACCTGGATGTATTTGATCTGGTTCGCATGGCACGCGAAGCCGAGCTATGTACCGGTGTGGTGTTCGACACCCGTCCGGAGTCGAATGGACTAGAGGAGGCGGTGCGACGACTGGCAACCAAAGTCGAAGCCGGGGCCCAGTTTGCCGTTACCCAACCGGTATATGACGAAGCGGCTGCCGATCAATTGATTGAGGCGACGCAACCCCTTACAATTCCCATCATCCTGGGTATCCTGCCGCTGCGCACGCCACGCCACGCCGAATTCTTACATCACAAAGTCGCCGGCATTGCAGTGCCCGTACAGGTTCGCGACCGCATGCAGCGCACTGCGGACCCGGTGGCCGAAGGTGTGGCAAATGCCCGCGAAATATTGGCGGTTGCCCGCAATCGATTTGCCGGCGCCTGCTTGATGCCGCCCTTCGATCACTATGAGGTGTTGTTGGATATCCTGAAAGATACCGGATGAACTATCGAAGATTTTCAGAAAGCGATGCCGAATTTTGTTATCAGACGCGCCGCAATGTATTCATTAAAAAATTTCGCGGAGAATTGAATCCTCAAGAAGTCGCGGCCTGTGTCAATGCCTATATGCCGGAAGACTACATTAAGATGTCGCAGAAAATGCCGATTTTCATTGTTGAGGAGGACGGCATCCCATTGGGCTTTTTCACCCCAAAAGCGATTGGAGAACGACACTGCCGAACTGCCTTTGATTTATGTCGATCTGAATAGACTTGGCCACGGCATCGGATCGGCCTGCATCAAGTATGCGGATTAATTAGCATTTAGATTCTGCATGAACGCCAGGTCCTGTTGACTGCGTTGGGCCATGCGGGTTTCGACATCATCTTTTCCGAGCCCCATCAGAATCTTGTAAGCATTGTATTTGGTCTTGCAAAAATATATATCAAACGGCCGCTTTTTTCCATTTTCCCGGAATATTCGAATACCGGGTATTTCGTCTCTTTGAATATACTCATTGTCGGTATTTATCAGCAGTGGTTCGACGTCATATTTGTTCAGCCAGGGAATGCAGGCTCCCTCCATGCCCAGAACCGGATCCATGATGGATCGAATTTTTTCAGTAACGCCGCCCACAGCCAGAATGATATCGCCGGTCAATGAGCCGGTAATGCCGTAGCGCTGATTCACCGGTTGTTTGATGTAATCCGATACCAGCGCAATGTCCATGGCCACCGAAGCGCTGTCGCCTTCAACGCCACCGTGGGCCTGAATATATTCCACATACATTTCATACCCGACATAGGGTGCAGCGATATTGGTCAGAACCTTCTTGATGGAGGCTCTGACGTTTTGGGCGGCGGCCTTGGCAATGTCACCGATCTTACCGGGTGCCACCACGATATCTGAATTACCGACGTTGATCTGACAGTGAATCGGTAGCGGTTGACCGTACATTTGTCCGCTGGATTTTGAATGGATGACGGCTAGACCGACCACATACCCGATAGAATCGGTCATCGAGCTGATATATTTTTTAAGGTACTTTTTATGTTCACCGATTTCCTTGGAAAATCCGCCCTCCAAACTCAAGTGCTCGGCCAGCGCCGTGTGCACATGTCGTGGTTCAACCAGGGACGCAGAGTCCAGAACAGCTTCGAATTCGGCTGATTTTATGATCCCGTCAATCGGTCGCAATATACTGCTCAACTTACCGTCCGAAGCACGGCACCGCAGTTCCTTGGCAATTTCCAGAACCGCGGCTTTGGAAAATTCACGCGCGGACAGCTTAAAATCCGGCGGCAGGCGTCGACCGTAAATATGCTCACTGCGTTTTTTGACGCTTTCGTAACCTTCTTTTTCAATAACCTCGCCCCAAGCTTCTTTGAATTCCTTAGCGAGATTGTCGATCTCCTGCTTGACGTACTGCGCGATCTGCCTAACATTTTGCGACGACTCGGGCACCGCGCTATCCATCTGGATAATCTCGCCTTTATCTTCGATACGGCTGAGAAAAGCACCGTCACCCTCTTCTTGCAGGTACTGCAGCGTGTCATGATTGCAGCAGGCCACGATAATGTTTTCGGCCTTTAAATAATTCTCAGATCGATCCGCTACACCGCTGCCGGTGCTGCGCCCGCCTTCGAGGATATATTCTTTGTTTTGCATAATTTCCAGCAGATCCGCCATATAGCCGACTTTGATCAATGTTTTTAACTCATCAATATAAATGATGGGCGATTTGGAATGTGCGCCCAGGTATGCCCGTTTATGACAGGGCGTCTGAAGGTTTCCGGATTGATAGGGGTCGTGCCGGAAACCGCCTTTCATATTTCTGGCGCTGGGCTCGGACACCCGCGACATCAGGTCCTTGTCCTTACGCGGATCATACAAAATCCCCGGAATCATGTCCTGCAGGTGTTTGACATCGTTTTGGGTGCTGCCATTGGTTTCACGCTGGATTTTTTCCTGGGCCCGGTGGTTATTTTCCTGCATGTACATGAAAATGGATCCCATTCCTGTCAGCCCGGCGGCGATAAAGGCGGGCGGAAAAAAAAATCCGGCAGCCGCTGCCACACAGGTCGCACAAATCAACGCAATTTTAACTTTTCTGGCAGACTGAATCTGATCGGTAAGGTTGAATTCATCCTGGTTATTTCTGGCGACTTCGACGGCCGCTAAAATATCCGATAAAACCCTATCCGCCCGGGCAGGGTTTTCATAGGCAAAGCGAATGTGGTTGCGGTCCTTTCCCGGATAGGCCACGATGGATTCTTTGGGTCTCAAATAATCGCCAAGGGATACCTCCAACACATCTTTGAACATATTTGCCAGCATGGATTTTCCCGTGCCCGGCCGTCCCACCATCAAAATATGTCCTTTATTCTGGGCTATTTTCCGGATGGCCCTTTTGGCACGCTCCTGGAAGATGACACATTCAATAGGATCCTGAGGGAGTTTTATTTGCGAAGTATCCGTAAAACTGCCAAGGTTTGTCGCCAGATTTGCAGGATAATCCAACAATTCTTTAATCCAAAGGTAGTCATTTTCTTTGTAATCATCAGGCATTGTCATAACCGTTGATTGAATCCAATAAATAATACCGGCCGGAATCTGTGATAAAGCCTTGTCTGGCAACCGCGGCATAAACATCCGGTAAATTCTTGCGCAGTGGTTCCAGGGCTCTTAAATCATGTAAAACCGAAATATGAGTAAACATTCGATCGTCCCTGTCGTCGGCAGCAAGCATATAATTTAGCGAGATTCCGATCTGCAGGTAATTCAGGATCGGTTTAATCAAATTCCGGTGATTTGATTTCGTATTGAATGTTTTGAGGACATCCTGGTAAATTGCCGGAAGCGGTGACTTGGCGTAATCGATTTCCAATTTTTTATTGAAAAACAGCTTAATTGGACTGGCATCCCCGCCGGCACACAGTTCAAAGGCTTTGCAAAGGCTGGGATTGGCTTTCAACGACTGTTCAAGTAAAAGCATGTGCTTTAACAGATGGGGATCAGTGATGTAATATTCGACTTGATTCTGATTCGTCAGTACACAAGCTTTATGTTCTTCACCGTTGTTATATGAAAATAGGCGATAGGAGTTTGCGGCATTAAAGGACCGAAAGTCGTAGCCACGCAACTCATACAAACCGTCAGCGACATAGGCTTTATTGAGAATGACGCCGACGTCTTTGGCGATTGAGTTGCTCAAGTATCTGATTTTTTCCTCAATGCTGCCCTGCAACTTCAAATATGAGTAATTGCCGCCGACATCTTCGCAGATACCGACAATTTGAAAAATATTTTGCGGGTCCAAAAGGTCCAGTTTTCTCGAGAAGGAATCGTAAGTTTTCAACTGATTATATATTTTCTTTAAATGCCGATCAAGTTCAGGATCCTTCATGGAGGGCCGACGCAATTTATAGCGTGACAAGATCACCTCCGGCGACAGCGACGAGTTTGGTTTTCGCTTTTTTAAAGAAGCCGGCAGGATTTTATGAATCGATTTCCGAATTTTTTTTAGAATTCCATGTTTGTAATGAATCTCACCGCCGATTAACTTCTTTTTGACCTCAATCGAATGCGGATTGAGCAGGTAACGGCCAATATCGGAAATTTTATATTCCTTACAGGGGCCATCTACCTTTTCATCAAGCACTTTGCTCAGGTCAACATCTGAAAAACGGCTGGCGGAGATTACCCATATCTCATTATTATTATTTGATAAATTACAATTGCGAGCAGTTGACAACGCTGATTATCCTTTATGCCAGGGTAACGAAATATTTCGATGCTGTTTCAAAACAGTCCAACCGGTCAATGGATCCGTCGTCGTATCTGGCGCAATATGACGGGTCCGCAGTCGGTGAGTTGAATATTACATTCTATATCGGTTCATTTTGAATATTCTTGATAAAAGAAACAGGTGGTGCCAAAGTAAAGTATCCAGGCGCAGAGAAACCGACTTTGCGTTGTTCCCCATAAAAGCGCTGCAATTGAATCTCACCAGCACTGGAGTCCTGGAACTTGGAGTGATGGGGAAACATTTATGGGCAAATTTTTTCTTTTTTTATTTCTTTATTTCATATAACCTATTGCTACATAAAGAAAAGTATTCGAGGTTGACCTACAGATTGACATAAACCTAAAATAAACGATTCTAATTTGACAAAGGGAAAATGGCCGAAATTCATCCATTTAGGGCCTGGCGATATAACGAAACGCTGATGAAAAACATCAGCGACTTGACGTCGCCGCTGTTTGATGTGGCTTCCGAAAAACAAAAAGCCGCCCTTTACGGCAATCCCTACAACAGTATCCATCTTTCGATTCCCGACGGTGAATGCCCGTCAGAGAATGCGGCCATGATACTGCAGCAATGGCGGCAAGCGGGCTGCGTCCAACACGATTCCGATCCCGCAATCTATGTTTATTATCAGTATTTTCGATTACCGGGCGACCCCAAACAATATTGCCGCAAAGGTTTTATTTGTAAAATAAGAGTGTATGACTGGGATGAAAATGTTATTCTGCCGCATGAAAATACCATGCCCCGATCAGTCAATGAGCAGGTGGCATTGCTGGCCGCAACCCGTCTGAACGTGAGCCCCACCCATGGTCTGTATACGGACGCAAATTTCGATCTCGAGGCTGACATGGATCAAAGCATGCAGCAGCCTATCTGCCAAACCGAAAGCTACCAGGGTACACGCGATGTGTTAAGCGTCATCCGCGAACCCCGCATCATCGAGCGCTTTGTAAGCCTGATAGCGAAAAAACAGGTGATCCTAGCTGACGGTCACCATCGATATACCGGTTCCTTGGCTTACCGGAATCAGCAGATGGCGGCTAACCCGGCTCACACCGGCACAGAGCGTTATAATTATCATTTAATGTGGCTGACCAACACCGAAGCTGAAGATTTGAAAATTCTGCCGACCCATCGCCTGATCAAAGATATTGTCGGACTTGATGAAGCTGCCTTCTTGAAAAAATTCGACCGGTATTTCACCGTCAAACCGGTGTCAAATCCCGACCACATGGATGAAATCATTGCCGGAAAGCAATGGACCTTCGGTCTCATTTTCCAGGACGATGCCTATCAGATCAGCCTCAAGCCCGAGGCCCATTGTGAACTGAAATGGAATTTCCCGGACGAGGTTAAAGCTCTAGACCTCACGGTATTGCATTATTTTGTGATACAGGACATCTTGGGTATAAAAGGCCCGGATCAAAGTGATTCGAAACACATCGAATTTGAGAGAAGTTTTGCCGCCTGCCTGACGAAGGTGCTCCAGGGTGACTGTCAGCTGGCGTTGATAACCAATGAGTTGTCGATTGGCGATGTGAAAACCGTATGCCGCAGCGGCTGCACCCTGCCTCAAAAATCCACCTATTTCTGGCCTAAAGTAGTCTGCGGTTTTGTTTTCAGCTCTCTCTAACATTATTACAAGGAGTAGGAATTGGATACACTGCAATCGAAGTGGAGCTGGCCTCTGCTTGGTGCGGTGAACATTTAGGGCATAGCGCTAAGGTGCATCAGGAGCCCTTTGCGGATTGTAATTCAAGCGCACGATGTTCGCTTCAGCCGCTTTGACCCTGACCAGATCTCCAGCGGCTACGAGCATATAGCCGAATAGATCACCGTCCGGTCCGCGAATTTCAAGAATATTATCAGGATCGAAGCGCGGATTAAACTCTAAGCGATAGAGAATGTCGGCAAGTTTATCCGCATCCTCAATTATGACCCAGTCACCCGGAACCGTCACGGTTTTATCATCGCCGATGGGATCAAAAACAACAATCCGGGTGCTGTAATAAATTAAGTATTTCTCCCATCGGTCCTGCAATTGTACAAGCGTCACTTGGCTGGATTGGGAAGTTTGGCTCCTGGTTTCACCATGTTGGGAGCAACTCAACAACATCAGGGCCAGCAAAATGGCGGTAGCTCTAATATACGGGTGTCCGTTCATCAATCTTATCCCTTAATTTTGTGAGTCAATCGAAGCAGAAAAATAGCAATTTCTTCACCGCTGGCTCGCAATATTTTCTTTTGTACCCGGATATTATAATCGGTTTCGAATTGTTGGTAGAAATCCTTGCTTACCCTTCTCATCTCGCCGGCGATAAGCACTTCCCCGTCGGGGCTCAAACAGCGTTTAAACAGTCCTAACAACGGCTGTAAATCTTCTTTTTTATAGGTCACCTCGGAGGCGACAATATAATCAACGGTATCCTTCAGCTGCGGGCGATTCCAGTCCAGATTCAGGATGGGTAGCTGTGGGCAGCCGTTGATTAGAGCATTGGCTCTTGCAAACTGGAGCGCATCGGGGTTGGATTCGGTCAGGGTAATGTCGTGCCCGCAAGAGGCGGCAACGATACTTACCAATCCGGTACCGGCACCGATTTCGATAAGTTTTTTTGCCGGCACCACCGGCCTTTCTGCAAGGTAGCCGGCCAGCACCCAGGAGGCTGGCCAGATTTTGGCCCACAACGGAAATTGATCAAAAACGTTCTGAGTATTGATAAATCCGGTCAGATCTTTAGGCAGCAGCAATTGAAATTTGCGCCCGTCGATCACCAATTCACTGGTGTTGGTATCGTACTCCTTATGAAAAGATTCCAAAAAAAACCTAGATCTATCTTTTTTGATACACATAGCGACATTCTGCCATCGGGGTCAGCACTGCGCTTCCAAACTGCAGGGTTTCGTGGCAGCCGGTGATGAAAAGTCCTCCTGGTGCCAGGCAATTTAGTATTGATTCTAACGCTCCGATATGATCCTCTTGTCGATAATATGTCAAGATATTATTGCGCAAAAAGACAATATGAAAAACCTTTCCGGGCAATTCAGTCAGCAGGTCGCCCAATTCCCAGTGGATTTCGCTTTTAAGCTCTTTTTTGATTATAAACTGGCTTGAACCTTGATAGCTTTCAAAAAAATCGTTGCGCACATCCGCCGCAACTTCCCGTAAACTACTGCGGCTGTATAATCCTCTGCGGGCCCTTTCAATGTAATGCGGATGCCGGTCGGTTGCCAAAATTTCCAACTGCGGCAATGATTCAAAGCGGGTTTTTAAACTCTCCCAGATCATCTTAAAGCTATATGCTTCCTCACCGCAGGCACAGCCAGCGGACCAGACGTCTATTTGCAGCCGATTTCTGGCGATAATATCCGGTAGCCAGTGATTTTCAAGCATTTGCCATAGATGTCGATCACGAAAAAACCGGCTGATTGAAACGGTCATCTGCAACTCACAATCATAGCGGCAATCAGCCTGATTATCCAGCAGGTTCAGATATGCGGTGATATCCCGGCAGCCCACTCGCTGCATGTGTCGGTGAATTCGTTTTTTTACCCCTTTTCTGACCCTGCGATAGCCGGACCAGGAATATCCCAGGAATTCTAAGAGTTTTCTAAAATCAGTATCGTCCATAACAATGGCTCTATCTGGATTAAATTCGACGTATCGATTTTAACGCCTTAGCCGTAGATACTTTGCAATTTGTAAAAAACATATTAATCACGAAAGCACGAAATGACAAAAACGCGCATGAAAAGGAAAATTTCGAGCTTTTGTGGTTAATCCTTTTTGGTTCCGCGACCCCTAAGTACTACAAAGACAGTTTATTATCAATCTGCAAGGCCGGAATGCTTGTGTGATAGGCCTGTTGGTGGTGGCAGATGTGATTTAATTGGTTTTGGGAGGGGTTGACAAAAAATTTCTTGGCTGGTCTTGTATCCCTAAATTCGGTCATTATATTTAGATCATTTAGGATCCAGGTAAGCACAAAGGGAGGGAAGTATGTCCGATTCCGATTTTTATGATGTAATCATTATTGGGGGGGGACCCGGTGGGCTCACGGCCGGCATTTATTCGATGCGCGCCGCCTTAAAAACGGTGATGATTGAGATGACGGCTCCAGGAGGGCAGGTGAACAACTCCGATTCTGTCGAGAACTGGCCCGGCGATGAACACATCGGCGGGGCCGAACTGGCCATGAAGTTTTCGCTGCATGCCCAGTCCTATGGCCTGGAAGTTCGCTCGGATGAAGTCACAGAGTTGGAGCCGGGATTGGACTTTCACACCGTTAAGCTTGGCGACGGCAGTACCCTGCAATCCCATGCCGTTATTTTGGCAACCGGCGGCAATCCGCGCAAACTGAATATTCCAGGTGAAGATGAATTATATGGCAAGGGCGTATCCTATTGCGCGGTCTGCGACGGATTTTTCTTCCGCGACAAAACGGTGGTAGTGATCGGCGGTGGCGACACTGCCGCTGAAGAGTCTCTCTACCTGGCAAAACTGGCCAAGCAGGTTTATCTGGTCCATCGGCGTGACGCTCTCAGGGCAGGCGCCTTGTTGCAGCAACGCGTGAAATCCGATTGCAAAATTGAAATACTCTGGAACTCTGTGGTTACCGCCATTAAGTCCGATGAAAGCGGTGTTTCGGCAGTTGACCTCCAGGATACCCAGACAGGCGCACAACGTGAGCTGGCCACAGATGGGGTTTTTATCTTCATTGGTTTCAATCCCAACAATCAACTGGTTCCAGCCGGCACCCGGATGAATGCCGATGGTTATGTGGTAACCGACGACAAGTGCGAAACCAACAGTCCCGGCATTTACGTCATTGGTGATTTGAGGGAAAAATATGCCAGACAAATCATTTTGTCCGCGGCCGACGGTAGCACATCCGCGCTGGCAGCAGCCCACTTTGTCGAGACCCGCAAAGCGACAGAAGTCTGCGAACTGCCGCAAGAACTGCAGGATTTGGCCTCATAGGAATGGCGAATGTCGAATGATAAATTACGAATTAAGGAATTCTATCGATTAAAACCAACATAATAATCTCAGATAAAGAGCCTGTCCGACAACCTAAGGGTTGTTTTTTAGGCAACAATTTTTGTGAAACGGGCTAAAATCTTCTTAAATTACTTCTTAATTATATAATAACCATTTGATATTACATTATAATT
>Ga0056115_1000094_pt1 | contig 46845 bp, 57 predicted proteins | sample WorMetOlspDAHAB1_FD_77007 | JGI IMG/M metagenome (GOLD analysis project Ga0056115, IMG submission 77007) | Marine gutless worms symbiont microbial communities from Max Planck institute for Marine Microbiology, Germany - Olavius sp. DAHAB.1 ...
TCACAAAAACGGTGTGATTTCCGACAGGATGCACAAAAGACAAGACCATGTGACCAAACAAACCAAACACACAAGGCCCGCCGCCCGCGCATCCCTTCCATTCCAACAATGTCCAAGAACGGCCTCTGCTGCAGCACATCGTGCGACGCTGCAAAGGCGCGCCTCCTTGTCGAACAAGGCGACGTTAACCATTCGTTATAGCTCGAAGGCTATGGCGCCGCAACACGCGAGGTGGCGGCAGATCGCTGCCTGGGCAGGCGTCCCGCCCGGCGCACACCGTGATATAGGCTCCGCGCCCGGCCCTGTAAAGGACAATATTTACGATTTTTCACCTTATTTGCACTGCCCCGGCGTGGAACCCGCGCCGCGGAGCAGGCGGCCCGCCCGGCGTCCTCAGATGAGGCCCAGTTCCCGCAGTTCGGCGGCCATGGCGGGCGGCATTTCGGCGATTGTATCGCCGGCCGCCAGGTCCGGCGGCGCATCCTGCGGCGCTAGGTAGCGCCAGCCCTGGAATGGCCGGTGGGCGCGCGGCTCTACCTGCACGAGGACCGGATCGAGAATCAGGCGGCAGGCGGGCCGACGGCGCATATCCTGGTCGCCCCCTTGCATGGGCGCATCCTCGATCCCGACGATCCGCTGGCGGACCCGCATCACGCCGCGGATGATCCAGTAGAGCGAGCCGCCCTGAAGGATCTCGTCCCGGCGCTTTGGATGGCTGCGGGTCTGATGATAGAGCGCGCCCGGCGCAGCGCCCGCCGCCGCCAGGCGGCAAGCTGATCCACATGGTCGACCCCGACGCAGAGCTTGCGCAGATGAACGGTCATCCCCCCGTTATAGGATGTGCCGTCAGTCCCAGTCGATATCGATGTCGGCCCCCGCATTGGGGAGCGCCGCCGCCTCCGCCTCGGTCCGGATCTGCTTCGAGGTCAGCCGCCGGTCCTCGATATCGATCGGGATCTGGCGCCGGCGCCGGTCGGGTCCGAAATAGTTGGGCGTGCGGATGAAGGGCCGGGGCCGCTCGATCACGGCCACGATCCGGCTGTAGAGCGAGCGCAGGGAGACGGGCTTGGCGATGATCTCGGTCACGCCGCTGTCCCGGGCCTCGATCACCCGGTGCAGCTCGGTATAGCCCGTCATCATGATGATGGGCACGTAGGGATTGGAAACGGTGCTGCCGCTGCGAACCTGCTTGGTCAGCTCGATGCCGTCCATCGGGGTCATCTGGAAGTCCGTGATCACGATGTCGGGCATCATCAGGCGCATCTCGTCGATCGCCATCATGCCGTCCACCGCCTTGCGCACCGACCCCACACCGCAGGCATCGAGGATCGACCTCACGAGCATCTGCATGTGGGCGTTGTCGTCGACGACGAGGACGTTGATACGGCTGAGATTATACCCCATGACCCGTGACTACCCAGGAGACGGCGCCCCGCCGACCGAATCGCACCTTGCCCGGGCGCGCACGATCGGGGGCCACACTACCTGCACCGAATATGCTTTTTAAATCGTAACCATTTGCGGTGTATGGGTGAAACGCCGCCCGGAATCGGGGGGAAAGCGGCTTTGAGACGAGGATAACGGCGATTCCCGGCAATTCAAATCGCGATCGGCCGGCGCCTCACCCCGCGCGGGAGGCAAGCGCGGCGGCAACCCGGGAGACCGGCGCCCGGCCGAGCCTGGCGGTTATCCCCTGCCCGGCCCTGAATACGCCCTGCAGGTCGACGCCGGATTCCACCCCACAGCCGTCCAGCATATAGACGACATCCTCGGTGGCGACATTGCCGGTGGCGCCTTTGGCGTAGGGACATCCCCCCAACCCGGCAACGGCCGAATCGATCACGGTCATTCCCGCCTCCAGGCAGGCCAGAATATTGGCGAGCGCCTGGCCGTAGGTGTCGTGAAAGTGCCCGGCCAGCCGCTCGATCCCGACCGCCTGGCCGACCATCTCGACCAGCCCGCGGGCCGCGACCGGCGTGCCGACGCCGATGGTGTCGCCCAGCGAGACCTCATAGCAGCCCATGTCCAGCAGGCCGACGGCAACGTCGCGCACCGCCTCGGGCGCGACGGCCCCTTCATAGGGACAGCCCAGGACACAGGAGATGTACCCGCGCACGGCCACGCCGGCTTCGGCCGCGGCGTCGCAGACCGGCCGGAACCGGTTGAGGCTATCTTCGATCGAGCAGTTGATGTTGCGTTGGCTGAAGGATTCCGACGCCGCCCCGAAGATCGCCACCTCTTTCGCGCCGGCCGCCATGGCGCGGTCGAAACCTTTCATGTTGGGTGTCAGCACCGAATAGGTCACCCCGGGCCGGCGCGTGATGCCGGCCATGACGGTCTCTGAATCGGCCATCTGCGGCACCCATTTCGGCGAGACGAAACTGCCGGCCTCGATGGCCGTCAGCCCGGTCTCCGAAAGCCGGTCGATCAGTTCGACCTTCGCCTCGGTCGGGACGGTCTGCGCTTCGTTCTGCAACCCGTCGCGCGGGCCGACCTCGACGATCTTCACGCGTGCGGGCAAACCGGATGGTTGGGTCATGACATGTCCTTGCGAATCATCGCGCTCCCAGCCTCATCTTATCGCCATCCTGCGCCGGCCGTCCTAGGGCGAAAGCGCCGCCTTCAGGCGTCTTTTCTCGTCCGGGTCCAGCGACCGCCAGGGCACGCCGGCCAGCGCCCCATGCAGCGCCCACAACGCATTCAAGCTGACCTGCCTGGGGAAACGGAACTTCAGCCGCCGATAGGCGCCGACCGCGCCCGCCGACCGCAAGGCCTCGACATTGTCGATCCCGACCTCTTTCAGCAGGGCCGCGGTCTTGGGGCCGATGTTCGGAAGATCCGCAAGATCGGCGATCATGCGTCGGTAAACACGATGAGTTCGGCGCCTTCCTCCACCTGCTCGCCGACGGCATAGCGGATTCGTTCGATCTCGCCGGCCGCAGGGGCGCGGATCGTATGCTCCATCTTCATCGCCTCCACAACCATCAGCGCCTGGCCGGCCTCGACCAGATCGCCGTCGGCCACATGGACCGCCGCGATCCGGCCCGGCATCGGGGCCGACAGGTGGGCGCCGCCGGCCTCGTCGGCCGACGCCGCTGCGATCGGGTCGAACAGGGTGAGACGGTGGCTGCGGCCGTTAAGCAGGACCACCCGGTCGCGCCCGTCCTCCAAGACCGCAGCGGCAAGCCGAACGCCCGCAATCTCCGCTTCGATGCGGCCGCTGCCGGCCAGGGCGCCAGCGGCGCCGACGCGCCCGCCTGGCAGATCCAACAGGAACCCTTGCGCGCGGTAGTGAGCGATGATCGAAATATCCCGGTCGCCGTCGAAAACGCGCAGGACCGTGTGGCTGGTGTCGTTCAGGCGCCAGCCGTCCGTCCTGTGCCACGGCGAATAGGGATCTGCGCTGGCGGCGGCCGTGGCTTCCGCCGCGGCGGCACGAGACAGCAGGTTGTGCAAGGCGGCGAACGCCAGGACCGTGTCGGACGCCGGCCCGGGCCGCGACACCAACCTTGCCCCGTGCCGGCCGATAAACCCGGTATCCACCGCCCCTGCGGCGAAGTCCGGGTCATTCGCGACCGCGCCCAGGAATACCAGGTTGGTTGCAACGCCGCTGATTTCAGTCGCGCCAAGCGCCGCGCGCAGCCGTCTGAGCGCCGCCTCGCGACTTTCATCCGCAACAACGATCTTGGCGATCATGGGGTCGTAGTGGACGCTGACCGCATCGCCCTGGCGAACTCCCGTCTCCACCCGCACATTGGCGTCTTCGGCGGGCAGCACGAGGTGCTCGAGGCGACCGGTCGCCGGCAGGAAACCCCGTGTCGGCTCCTCGGCATAGAGACGGGCCTCGAAGGCGTGGCCGACGCTGCGAATCTCGTCCTGGCCCAGCGGCAGCGGCTCGCCCGCCGCTACGCGCAACTGCCATTCCACCAGGTCAAGGCCGGTGATCTCTTCGGTCACCGGATGCTCGACCTGCAGGCGGGTGTTCATTTCCATAAAGAAGGCCGCCTGGGGCACATGGTTCTTGTCGGTCGACACGATGAACTCCACCGTGCCCGCCCCCACATAGCCGATGGTCCTGGCCGCGGCCAAAGCGGCCCCGGCCATCTTCGATCGCAGGGCGGCCGGCAAACCCGGCGCAGGCGCTTCCTCAACAACCTTTTGATGCCGCCGCTGCAAGGAACAATCGCGTTCGAAAAGGTGCACTGCATTGCCGGCGGTATCGGCGAACACCTGCATTTCGATGTGACGCGGCTGGGTTATGAACTTCTCCACCAGAACCCGGTCGTCGCCGAAGCCGGCCTTGGCCTCGCGCCGCGCCGCGGCCAACGCATCCAGAAATGCGTCCGGATCCTCCACCAGCCGCATGCCCTTGCCGCCGCCGCCCGCCGATGCCTTGATGAGAACCGGATAGCCGATCCGCTCCGCCTCCTTCTTCAAAAGAGACGGATCCTGTCCGGCGCCATGGTAGCCCGGCACCAAGGGCACGCCGGCCTCCTGCATCAGAGCCTTGGCTTCCGCCTTCGACCCCATCGCCCGAATCGCCGCCGGCGGCGGCCCGACGAACACCAACCCGGCTTTGGCGCAGGCCTCGGCGAACTCCGCATTCTCCGACAGGAAGCCATAGCCTGGATGCACCGCCTCGGCGCCGGACCGCGCCGCAGCATCCAGGATCGCCTCCACATCCAGATAGCTTTGACCCGCCTCGGCCGGACCGATGCGGTAGGCCGTATCCGCCAGCGCCACATGCAGCGCATCCCGGTCTGCGTCGGAATAGACAGCGACCGTCCGGACGCCCAGGCGTCGTGCCGTCCGCATGACCCGACAGGCGATCTCGCCCCGATTGGCAATGAGCAGCGATGAGAACATCAGCTCACACCGCCCGGCTCAAGGCAAGCCCGCCAACGACCCAATAGGGCCGAACTTCCCGTTCTCTGGCAATATGTCCATACCGGTCTTTCCATGCCGCGCTTCACGCCCCGGAACTCCAATTGGGCTTGCGCTTGTCGAGAAACGCGCGCATTCCCTCCCGCGCCTCGTCCGTCGCGCGGATCCGCGCAATCCATCGTGCGGTTTCGTCGATTGTCTCTTCGCTGACTGCGCCGCCGACACCGAAGATCAGCCGTTTGGTCTCCACCAGGGCATTGGGGCCGTTGGCCAGCAGGGTCTCGACCACCGATTTTCCGGCCGCCACAAGGTCTTCGTCGGCGACGACCTGATGGACCAGACCGATCGATGCCGCGGTCTGGGCATCGAAACGCTCGGCGGTCAGCATGTACCGGCGCGCCGCGCGCGGTCCGATCGCCGCCAGTATGTAAGGCGAGATCGTTGCGGGGATGATGCCCAGCTTGACCTCGGAAAGGCTGAAGCTGGCGCGGCGGCCGGCGATCACGATATCGCAACAGGCGGCCAGACCGACACCGCCGCCGAAGGTTGGCCCCTGAACCAGCGCGACGGTGGGCTTCGCCACCATATTGATGGTCTGCAGCATGCGCGCGAGCCCCCGCGCGTCGCGCAGGTTGTCTTCATGGCTGTTGTCGGCCATGCGCCGCATCCAATTGAGATCCGCGCCGGCCGAGAAGCTTTTACCCTCCGCATCGAGAACGATGACACGGACATCCTCCGCTTCGTCCAACGTTGCGAAGGCGCGGGTCAGGCCTTCGATCAGTCGATCGTCAAAACAGTTGTGTTTTTCGGGATTGCACAACGTGACGCGCGCCACGTTTCCTTCCCGGCTTGTTCGGAAACTATCGGTCATCGCTCCCCCTACATTCGGAACAGGCCGAACTTGCCTTCCGCAACGGGGGCGTTCAGCGCGGCCGACAGGCCAAGTCCCAGAACGGTGCGCGTGTCTGCGGGATCGATGATCCCGTCGTCCCAAAGCCGGGCCGTTGCGTAATACGGATGGCCCTGCTCCTCGTATTGCTGACGGATCGGCGCCATGAAGGCTTCCGCCTCGTCTGCTCCCCAAGTCTTGCCCTGCCGCTCCAGATTGTCGGCACGAACCTGGGCCAGAACATTGGCGGCCTGTTCGCCGCCCATGACGGAGATGCGCGCATTGGGCCACATCCAAAGAAAACGGGGCCCATAGGCGCGGCCGCACATGCCGTAATTGCCGGCACCGAAAGAGCCGCCGATGATAACCGTGAACTTGGGCACCCACGTCGTAGCGACCGCCGTGACCAGCTTGGCCCCGTCCTTGGCGATGCCGCCGTGTTCGTATTTCGATCCGACCATGAACCCGGTGATGCTCTGCAGAAACACCAGCGGTATGCCGCGCTGGGAACACAGTTCCACGAAATGGGCGCCCTTCAACGCGCTTTCGGAAAACAGGATCCCGTTATTGGCGACGATGCCCACCGGGTAACCGCAGATATGGGCGAACCCGCAGACCAGCGTGGTCCCGTATAGCGCCTTGAATTCATCGAATTCGGAACCGTCGACCAGACAGGCGATGACCTCGCGCACGTCGTAGGGTTTCTTCAGATCGGCTGGAACGATTCCGTAAAGGTCTTCGGCAGGATAGATCGGCGCCGTCGGCGGGCGCACCGACATCGGCACGGACTTTCGCCAGTTCAGATTGGCCACGATCCGCCGGGCCAGGGCCAGGGCATGGGCGTCATCCCGGGCGTAGTGATCGGCGACTCCGGAAATGCGCGCATGGACGTCGGCGCCGCCAAGGTCTTCGGCGCTGACCTCTTCTCCCGTCGCCGCCTTGACCAGTGGCGGGCCGCCCAGAAAGATCGTGCCCTGGTTCCGTACAATGATCGACTCGTCCGACATGGCCGGCACATAGGCCCCGCCGGCAGTGCAGGACCCCATCACCAAGGCGATCTGGGGGATGCCCTTGGCGGACATGTTCGCCTGATTGAAGAAGATCCGTCCAAAATGGTCCCGATCAGGAAAGACCTCGTCCTGGTTCGGAAGGTTGGCGCCACCGGAATCGACGAGGTAGAGACAGGGCAGACGGTTCTGTTCGGCAATCTCCTGGGCACGGAGGTGCTTCTTCACCGTGATGGGATAGTAGGTCCCTCCTTTGACCGTCGCATCGTTCGCCACGACCATGCACTCCACACCGGAGATCCTGCCGATGCCGGTGATGATGCCCGCCGCGGGGACATCGTCACCGTACAATCCGTGTGCGGCGAGCTGGCCGAGTTCCAGAAACGGCGAGCCGGGATCCAGAAGCGTGCGAACGCGATCACGGGGCAGCAGCTTGCCGCGGCCGAGATGGCGTTCGCGCGCCTTTTCGCCGCCGCCCTGCTTGATGCCCACGACGGTTTTGGCAAGCGAGTCGACCAGGGCGCCCATCGCCGCCGCATTTTCGGCGAAAGCCGCTTCCTTCCGGTCGATCGTGGTTTGCAGGACAGTCACACCGGGTCTCCAATCACCAGCCGCCGGTTTCCAGCCAGCGTTCCGCCTGAGACAGACGATCCACGCCCCAGAAGGGTTCGCCGTCAATGATCAGGAACGGCGATCCGAAGATCCCCTTCTCGATCGCGGCGTCCACTTCCGTCCGCAGGCGGTCCTTGACCGCAGGATCCTGCAGCGCGGCCCGGACAGCGTCGGGGTCGTGCCCCAGCGTTTCCGCGACCGCGACAACTTCGGGCGGCTGAGCAATCGGCAGCCCTTCGGCGAAGGCGCGATTGTACAGCGCCAAGGCCAGGTCCCTGGCGCCGGAGGGGTCGTCATCGACAAGCCAGTAGAAGGCGCGGCAGGCCGAGACAGACATGAAGGGGAACTGTTCCGGCATCGTGAAGGGCAGGCCCATCAGGCGCGCCGTTCGCGGCAGGTCACGCCGCGCATAATCGCCTTTCATCGGGATGTTCAACAGCGCTTGCTGGCCGTTGACCTTGAATGCCGCGCCCAACAGCATCGGCCGCCAGGCAACGGGCCGATCGTGCCGGGCGCCCAGATCGTCGATGACCTGTGCCGCCAGATAACCGTAGGGTGAGGAAAAGTCGAAATAGAAGTCGATCGGTGCGGTCATCGGGACCTCGGTTGTTCAAAAAGGAGATTACGCCGCGATCTGGCGCGCGATAATCAGGCGCTGGATGTCGCTGGTGCCTTCGTAGATTTTGCAGACCCGAACGTCGCGGTAGATCCGCTCGACGGGATAATCCGCCAGGTAGCCGTACCCGCCATGCACCTGGATGGCATCCGAGCATACGGTTTCGGCCGTCTCCGACGCGAACAGCTTGGCCATGGCCGCCTCCTTGAGGCAGGGCCGGCCCGCGTCGCGCAGCGCGGCCGCATGCAGCACCAGCTGCCGGGCCGCCTCCAGGCCTGTCGCCATGTCCGCCAGGCGAAAGCCGACCGCCTGGTGGTTGAAGATGGCCGTTCCCATGGATTCTCGTTCCTGGGCGTAGGCCAGCGCATGCTCGTATGCGGCACGGGCCATCCCGAGGGCCTGGGCGGCGATGCCGATCCGGCCGCCTTCCAGATTGGACAACGCAATGCGGTAGCCTGCGCCCTCTTCGCCCAGCATCAGGTCGGGCGTTAGCTCCAGATTGTCGAACACGATCTGGCAGGTGTCGGAGGCCTTCTGTCCCAGCTTTTTCTCCACGCTGGCGACGGTGTATCCGGGCAAATCGGTGGGAACGATGAAGGCCGAGATGCCCTTCTTGCCTGCTGCCGGGTCGGTGCGGGCAAAGGCGATGGCCACATCGGCGGTGCTGCCGGAGGTGATGAACTGCTTCGTGCCGTTCAGAACCCATTTGTTGCCGGCCCTCTCGGCCCGGGTCGTAATCGCAGCGGCGTCGGACCCCGCCTGGGGTTCGGTGAGGCAGAACGCGCCCAGCATCTCGCCCTTTGCCATGGGCTCCAGGAAGCGGCGCTTCTGATCGTCCGTGCCGAAGGCCAGAACCGGGGCGCAACCGACCGAGTTGTGCACGCTCATGATCGTGGAGACCGATCCGTCGCCGGCCGCGATCTCCTCGATGGCCAGCGCATAGGAGATATGGTCCGTCCCGGCGCCGCCCCATTCCTCGGGAACCAGCATGCCCAACAGGCCGAGCTCGGCCATTTCGGCCACCGCTTCCTTGGGAAACACCGATTCCGCGTCCCACCGGGCCGCATTGGGCGCCAGCCGCTCGGTCGCAAAGCGGCGCGCCATGTCGCGGATCATGACCTGATCGTCAGTCAGCAGCATCGTTCGTATCCTGGGGCGAGGGAAAACGGGCCTTGAACGTGAAGGCATGGGCCGTCGGGCCGTGCTGCTTCAGGTGCTCCAGCCGCTCCAGTCCTTCCTGAGGCGTGGGAATGTGGCCGGCAGGCACCCACCACAGCACCTGATAGGGACCGTCGTGCTGCTCAAACCAGTCCCGCCTACCGGCCATCACTTTGGTATGCGCGGTCTTGTAGACGTAGTCGAACAACGCCTCGGCGGTTTCCCACACCGACATGTTGATCAGGAAAGACGGGTCCGCGGTCACGATGATGTCCGTGGCGTTGCCCGAATCGCTTTGCAGCCGCCAGACGAAGCCCGGCGCCCGATCGGCCAGCGCATTGATCTCGTCAAGCTGCGCCATAAAGGCGGCCATCTGCGGGTCGTCCATTGGCGCGCGCGCGTTCGCGACGTTGATTTGGGCCAGGTGAAAGTCGGGCATACTGCCTCCTGTCGTGCAATCGGGGCGCCATCCTAGTCGGACGCGCGCCCAGTGTCTGTCGTGCCGAAGCCGGCCCGCCTCTCCAGGTCAGCGGGTCTCCTCGAACAGCTCGCGCCCGATCAGCATGCGTCTGATTTCCGAGGTGCCCGCGCCGATTTCGTAGAGCTTCGCGTCCCGCAGCAATCGGCCGGTCGGGTATTCGTTGATATAGCCGTTCCCTCCCAGGGTCTGGATCGCCTCCAGCGCCATCCAGGTTGCCTTTTCCGCGGCGTAGAGGATGGCGCCGGCGGCGTCCTTGCGGGTGGTCTCGCCCCGGTCGCAGGCCTTGGCGACGGCATAGACGTAGGCCTTGGTCGCGTTGAGCGTGGTGTACATGTCGGCGAGCTTGCCCTGCATCAGCTGGAACGCGCCGATCGACTGGCCGAACTGCTTGCGCTCGTGCACGTAGGGAACGACCACGTCCATGCAGGCCTGCATGATGCCAATGGGGCCGCCGGCGAGAACCAGGCGTTCGTAGTCCAGGCCGCTCATCAGCACCCGGACGCCCTCGCCTTCCTTGCCCAGGACGTTTTCCGCCGGCACTTCGCAGTCCTGGAACACCAGCTCGCAGGTATCCGATCCCCGCATGCCGAGCTTGTCCAGCTTCTGCGCCGTTGAGAAACCCTCGAAGCCCTTCTCGATCAGGAAGGCTGTGATGCCGCGTTTGCCGGCGTCGGGATCCGTCTTGGCGTAGACCACCAGGGTCTCCGCTTCCGGTCCGTTGGTGATCCACATCTTCGTGCCGTTCAGGATATAGCGGTCGCCCTTGCGGTCAGCGCGGGTGCGCATGGACACCACGTCCGATCCCGATCCAGGCTCGGACATCGCCAGTGCACCGACATGCTCGCCCGAGATCAGGCCCGGCAGGTAGCGCCGTTTCTGTTCCTCGGTGCCGTTGCGGCGGATCTGATTGACGCAGAGATTGGAATGGGCCCCGTAGGAAAGCCCCACGCTGGCCGAGGCGCGGCTGATCTCCTCCATGGCCACGGTGTGTTCCAGATAGCCCATGCCGGCGCCGCCATACGCCTCCTCCACCGTGATTCCTAATAGACCCATTTCGCCAAGGTCCGGCCAAAGGTCGCGTGGAAAGGCATTGGTGCGGTCGATTTCTTTGGCCCGGGGCGCGATTGTGTCGTCGGAAAAGCTGCGCACCGACGCGCGCAGCATGTCGGCCGTCTCGCCGAGGTCAAAGTTCAGGGTCGGGTATTCGTTGGGGATCATTGCGGGTTTGCCTTTCCTATGCCGACCGGCGTACGCCGGTCGGGTCGCCTTCGTTCAGGCACATCAGGGTTTGCAACAGCGTCGCGCAGAGCTTCTCTTCACCGTCCGCGCGCACCAGAACGTCGGCTTTCGAGACGGTCAGCGTGCGCCCCGCACGCACGACGGCGCCCTTGGCGATCACGACATCGCCTGCGCCGGGCGCCAGCATGTTCAGCTTGTACTCTACCGTCAGAACCCGGGAACCCGTGGGCATCAGCGTCCAGCCGGAATAACCGCCGGCGCTGTCCGCAACGGCGCCGATGGCGCCGGCGTGAAAGAACCCGTCCTGTTGGGTCAAGCCGTCGTCGAAGGGCAGTTCGATGGTGCAGCGGCCCGGTTCCACGCGCGTCATCCGCGCCCCCAAGGTCCGCATCAGGCCCTGTTGGTCGAAGCTGTCGCGCACTCGGCGTTCGTAATGCGGGTCGCGGACCTGGAAGCCGGGACCGTCGCTCACGGCGCGTCCCCCAGGCTCAGTTGCTTCTGGCGATCGCGGCACCGGCGTTCGACCTTGGCCAGGTCGGCCAGGGTCTGGTCGATGTCGCGGCGTTGTTGTTTGAGGGCAGCGCGGCGTTCGGCGATCCGGCCCAGCAAAAGAGACAACTGCCCTTCCTCGCCCGGCGCGGCGTCATACAGATCCAGGATCTCTGCAATCTCCGAGAGACTGAATCCCAACCGCTTGCCGCGCAGGATCAGCTTCAGCCGGACGCGATCACGGGGGGCGAACAGCCGCTTTTGCCCCTGGCGCTTCGGCGCCAGCAGGCCCTCGCCCTCGTAAAACCGGATCGTGCGCGTCGTGACGCCGAATTCCTTGGCCAGGTCGGCAATGCTGTGGGTTTCAGCCATTCCTGGATCCTAGCAATCCTTTACGTTTACGTCAACGTAAACTTGTGCCACTCGCCCGTTTGGCGGCGGGCTTTCCATCTGATAAGACGTCGTAAAGAGAGGTGGCCGAGATGGGCAATACAGGGATTCGCGTGGGTGTCAGCGCCATAACCGTTGCGCTCCTGGTCGGCTGCTCGGGCTGGGAGCCGATCGACTATCACGAGACGTCAGACATCCCCCAAGGCGCGGGCCTGATCTCCGGGAAAAAAGGCGGCTGGACGATCTTCAGGATCGAGGAAAAGAAGAAAGAGCCGAAGACGGATACCACCGCCGAAGCCGACGCGCCGGACAAAGAAACCGACCCGATCGAGTAACGCAACAGCCCCGCCCTTCGTCAAACACGATCGAACCGCCCGGACTTGTGGCGTAACTGCAACATCACACTTCTAAACCGATGTTCGTTTCTACTTTGTCACGCCGCCCCTGGCGATGATCTGCAACACTCAACCTGTGACGTGCAGACAACGTTGCTGCGACGTCAAAGCGGAACAACGCTGCGAATTGGTCTTCAATCACGCTTGTGATTGATCGTACCTAGCCAGGGGGCGGCTCGCGAAGCCGGCAGGACATGTTGAAGCGCTCTTCGAAAGTGACCCACGGACTACTTGCAACGACGATCATCGCGACCGGCCTGGTCATGGCAGGCCCTGGTAGCGCGCAGAACGTTGACGCCGAAACGCTGAGGCAACTGCAGGAGATCATCCAGGCTCAGCAAGAACAGATGCAAAAACAGCAAGAAACCCTGGAAGCCCTGCAGCAACAAGTGCAGGAACTTCAGGCGCAGGAACAGCGCCAGGAGCTTCGCGACATGGCAGCAGAGGCGCAAAAGGCCGCTGAAGAAGCCAAGATGGCGCGTTCGGAAGCCCAAGCCGCCTCGGTTGAGGCGCAAACCGCCGCGGGGACCAGCGACCGCGCCGGCGCAACTGTGGTCTCAGGCAGCGAAAAAGTCAGCCTGGTTCTTTCCGGCCAGGTCAACCGCATGGTCAACATCGCCGACGATGGCGAAAGCACCAAGATCTACCATGTCGACAACGACGCCAGCTCGACGCGTTTCCGGTTGGTGGCCAACGCGAACGTGACGGAGAAATTCACGCTTGGCGCCAATATCGAGCTGGAGGCGGAGTCGAACTCATCCGGCGACGTGTCGCAGGACGATCAGGAAACGTCCTTCGAGGTGAAAGAACGCATCATGGAGGTCGACCTGGCGCACACGGACTTCGGCCGCCTGCGCATCGGTCAGGGATCGACGGCGTCGGATAATACGTCTCAGATCGATTTCTCCAGAACGTCGGTTATCGCCTACTCCTCGGTTTCCGACCAAGCGGGCGGCCTGAAATTCCGGGACAGCGACGGCAACCTGTTGGACGTCAGAATCAAAAACGTCTTCAACGATTTCGACGGTCTCAGTCGAAGAGACCGGGTTCGCTACGATTCTCCCAAATTCTGGGGTTTTCAGGCTTCCGGCTCGCTCATTTCCGACGACCGTTGGGACCTGGCCCTGCGCTGGGCTGGACAAGGCTACGGCGTAAAAGCGGCCGCGGCCGCCGCGGTTTCCGACTCCCAGGAATCTCAGACAAACAACACCTACAACGGATCGTTCTCTGTCCTGCACGAAAACACCGGCCTTAACCTGACGTTTTCCACCGGTATGAAGGAAAGGACCGCCGGCCGTCACAACGCGAGTTCGTTCTACGTCAAGGGCGGCTGGATAACCGAGTTCTTCAAATTCGGCGAGACGGCGATGGCGATCGACTATTCCAACAACCAGGATGTCGGCCAGAACGGCGACGATGCGCAGATGTTCAGAGCCAGCGCCGTACAGTTTCTGTCCGATTTCGGCACGGAGTTCTACGCGACCGTCGCCAATTTCGACCTCGATCGCCGACAGCAGTCCACCGACGACATCACCGTCGGCTCCATCGGCACGCGCGTGAAGTTCTGATATGGCCGGGTTTCGCCAAACTTTGCACGGATGCGTGGCAGCACTGGCCGTTGCGCTTCTGTGCGGCTGTTCCGGCTGGGAGCCGATCGACGTTCACGAGAACAGCGAGATCCCGCAGGGATCGGGCCTGGTTTCTGGCAAGAAGGGCGGTTGGACGATCTTCCGCGTGGAAGAACGCAAACCGCGCAAGCAGCAGGAAGAGACGGACAAGGAAGCCGACTAGAAACGGCTAGAGCAACGCCCAGGTCGCCAGCCCCAGAAAGCAGAAGAACCCGACGACATCAGTCACCGTCGTGAGGATCACGGTCGAACCGACGGCCGGATCCGTTCCCATTCGTTCGAGGCCCAGCGGGATCACCGTCCCGGCAAAGCCGGCGATCACCAGGTTGATGATCATCGCCGCCGCGATCACGGCTCCCAGTGTGGGATCCTGGAACCAGAACCAGGCGATCCCGCCCATCAAAACGGCAAAGACAATGCCGTTTACGCCGCCGACCAGGACTTCCTTCCAGACGATACGAACCGCGTTTTGCGCCGTCAATTCGTTGGTGGCCAAGGCCCTGACCGCGACGGTCAGGGTCTGGGTACCGGCATTGCCGCCCATGCTGGCGACGATGGGCATCAGCACGGCCAGCGCCACCACCTTCTCGATCGTCTGATCGAAAAGCGCAATCACCGCCGACGCGATGATTGCGGTCAACAGATTCAAGGACAGCCAAGACCAGCGCGACCGCGTCGTCGCGACCACATCGTCATAGAAATCGTCCTCTCTGACACCGCCGAGCTTGAGGATATCCTCTTCGGCCTCCTCCTCGATCACCTCGACGATGTCGTCGACCGTGATCACGCCGACCAGCCGTCCGTCCTCGTCGACCACGGGCGCCTCGACCAGGCCATACTGGCGGAACAGGAAGGCGACCTCCTCCTGGTCCATCTCCGCCGGAATCAGCTTGGGATCTGGCTCCATGATCTCCGTGATGTCCACCGGCCGGCGCCGTCGCAGCATGCGGGACAAATGGACAAGCCCCAGGGGCTTGTGGGCCGGCCCGACCACGACGATGTTGTAGAAATCGTCCGGCAGATCGACGCCGGAACGCATGAAATCGATGGTCTGACCGACGTTCCAGAACGACGGCGCGGTCACCACCTCGCGTCGCATCAGGCGCCCGGCGCTGTCCTCGGGATAGCGCAGACTGTCTTCGATCAGGACGCGCTGGTCGGCCGGAACCGCCCGCAGCAGCGCCTCCAGGTCGGTCGCGTCGAGATCCTCGACGACGTCGACCGCATCGTCCGATTCCAGATCGGAGACCAGCGAGGCGAGCTGCTTGGTGTTCAGCTCCTCGACCAGCTCCTCGCGAACCGAATCGTCCAGATAGGAGAGCACTTCGCCGTCCAGGCGCGCGCCCAGGGCGCGAACCAGCGTCAGGCGCTCATCGCCCGGCAGCCGCTCCAAGAGGTCGGCGAGATCGGCCGGATGCAGCTTCGCCGCCGATTCAGCGGCGTCCTCCGGCCGTCCGATTTCCAGGGCGGACCTTACCGCTTCGACCAGCTCATCGGAGAGACCGTAGAGTTCCTCGAAGGCATCACCCTCGCTGTCGGCCGTATGATGCTCCGGGTTCGCCATCGGTCGCGATCCGGCCTAGCCGGCCTGCTCCGTCATCTGCGCCTCGACACAGGCCACGGCCGTCATATTCACGATGCCGCGCGCCGTCACCGAGGCGGTCAGCACATGCGCAGGCTGCTTCAGGCCCAGCATCATCGGTCCCACCGTCAGCCCGTCGCCCAGCATCTTCAGGAGGTTGTAAGAGATATGCGCCGCATCGACCGTCGGCATGATCAGCAGATTTGCGGGCCGCGTCAGACGCGAGCCTGGCAGAATCCGGTTGCGGATTTCGTCGTCCAGGGCAGCGTCGGCATGCATCTCACCGTCGACTTCAAGCTCGGGGAAGTCCCGATGCAAGATCGCCACGGCTTCGCGCATGCGGCGTGAGGAATTCGTCTGGGTGGAGCCGAAATTCGCATGGCTCAACAGGGCGATCCGCGGCTCGATCCCAAAGCGCTGGACCTCCTCGGCCGCCATCACCGCCATCTCGGCCAGTTCTTCAGGCGACGGCACGAAGGTGACGTGGGTGTCCGCAACGAAAACCGTTCCTTGAGACAGGATCAGCATGATCAGGGTGGAAAGATCGCGCACCCCGTCCTGCATGCCGATGACGTCGCGCACATGCTGTTCGTTGGCCTTGAAGTTTCCCTGGGTGCCGCAAATCATGGCGTGGGCCTCCCCCCGCCGCAGCATCAAGGCCGCAATGACCGTGTTCTGCGTGCGCACGACGGTCCGGGCCAGGTCGGGAGAGACGCCCTTGCGCCCCATCAACTCGTGATACATGGACCAGTATTCGCGGTATCGCGGATCGTCTTCCGGATCGACAATCTCCAACTGGGAATCCGGATCGATGCGCAGGCCGAGTTGCTTCACGCGCAGGGAAATAACCTCGCGCCGGCCGACCAGGATCGGCACGGCAATGTCTTCGTCCAGAATAACCTGGACTGCATGCAACACCCGGCGGCTTTCACCTTCGGCGAAGACCACGCGCCGGGGATGCTGCCGCGCGGCATCCATGATGGGTTTCATCACCAGGCCAGAGCGATACACGAACTCGTGCAGGCGCTGGTCATAAGCATCGAAATCCTCGATGGGCCGGGTGGCGACGCCGCTTTCCATCGCAGCACGGGCAACCGCAGGCGCAATTTCCAGGATCAGCCGCACGTCGAACGGCCGCGGAATGATGTAGTCGGGGCCGAAGCCCGCAGGCGGCTCGCCGCCATAAGCTGCCGCGACGGATTCCGATAACTCCAGGCGCGCCAGCCGGGCAATCGCCTCGACCGCCGCGATCTTCATCGCCTCGTTGATCTCGGTCGCGCCCACGTCCAGCGCGCCGCGAAAGATGAAAGGGAAACAAAGGACATTGTTGACCTGGTTGGGAAAGTCGGACCGGCCGGTCGCGATGATGGCGTCCGGCCGCGCCGCCTTGGCGTCCTCCGGCATGATCTCCGGCACCGGGTTGGCAAGCGCGAGGATGATCGGCTTGTCAGCCATGCGCGAAACCATGTCCGGCTTGAGGACGCCAGGTGCGCTGAGGCCCATAAATACATCCGCACCATCAATGACATCGCCCAAGGTACGGGCATCGGTGTCCTGCGCAAAGGCCGCCTTGTAGGGATCCATCTCTTCCGTCCGGCCCTGGTAGACAACCCCGGCGATATCACAGACAGTGATGTTCTCGCGTTTCAGGCCCAACGCGACCAACAGGTTGAGGCAGGCAAGCGCAGCGGCGCCGGCGCCGGAGCAAACCAGTTTTACCTGGTCGATCTTCTTGCCAACCACCTCCAGGCCGTTGGTGACGGCCGCGCCGACGATGATTGCGGTCCCATGCTGGTCATCGTGAAACACGGGGATCTTCATACGCTGGCGCAGGCGCTTTTCGATTTCGAAACACTCCGGCGCCTTGATGTCTTCCAAATTGATGCCGCCGAAGGTGGGCTCCAGCGCCGCGACCACGTCGACGAATCGATCCACATCGGTTTCATCGACTTCGATATCGAAGACGTCGATGCCGGCGAACTTCTTAAACAGGACCGCCTTGCCCTCCATGACCGGTTTGGAGGCGAGCGCACCGATCTTGCCCAGGCCGAGGACGGCGGTGCCGTTGGAGATCACGCCGATCAGGTTGCCACGGGCCGTATATTCGGCGGCCGTCGCCTGGTCCTCCACGATCGCCTCGCACGCAGCGGCCACCCCCGGCGAATAGGCCAGCGACAGGTCGCGCTGCGTCGCCAGCGGCTTTGTGGCGACAATGCCCAGTTTGCCCGCCGGCGCGCGGCGGTGGAACTCCAGGGCAGCGTCTTTCAGATTCTCGGCCATCTCGGCGGCTCCCCAGCAGACGGCGAGGTCACCTCGCGCCTGCCCATCGATCCCAAGAAAAAAAGACCCGCCTTCTCAGCGGGTCCCCGACAAGACGTTGGTGCGGTCGAGAAGACTCGAACTTCCACGGGCTCTCGCCCACAGCGACCTCAACGCTGCGCGTCTACCAATTCCGCCACGACCGCATCTTTGTCTTGCCAGCCCTTTCAGAAATCGGCGGGCCGCAGCCCGCCATGCGGCCGTTGAATTAGCAGATAGGCCCTAGCCGATCAAGGTTTTGAGCGGCTAAAACCCTGCCATGGAGAACCTGTCTACAGCCCGGGTGGAGTGGCGGATCAGCGATCGGCCGGAACCCTACGAAACCGCCGTACAGGCGATGGAGAGCCGGGTCGAGGCGATCCGCGACGGCGCCGCGGCCGAGCTGGTCTGGCTGCTGGAGCACCCGCCGCTGTACACCGCGGGGACCAGCGCCGATCCCCGGGATCTGCTGTTGCCCGACCGATTCCCGGTCCACAGGACGGGCCGCGGGGGGCAATACACCTATCACGGGCCAGGCCAGCGGGTCGCCTATGTGATGCTGGACCTGAAGCGCCGGGGCGAGGACGTCCGCCAGTTCGTCACCGACCTGGAGGAATGGGTCATCCGATCCCTGGCCCAGTTCAATGTCCGGGGCGAGCGCCGGGAGGGCCGGGTCGGGATCTGGGTCGATCGGGGCGGCGGCCGCGAAGACAAGATCGCCGCAATCGGGGTCCGAGTCCGGCGCTGGGTCACTTTCCACGGCATCGCGGTCAATGTGGAGCCCGACCTTTCCCATTTCGAAGGGATCGTTCCCTGCGGCATCGGCGCGGAGAAACTGGGCGTGACCTCTTTGGTGGACCTTGGCCTGCCGGTCACGATGACCGACCTGGACAACGCGCTGATGGCGACCTTCGGGGAGGTTTTCGGGTAGAGACGCCGTCGCGGCGTCACGTCGCCTCCGCTTGGCCGAAATCAGCTCAACATCCCCTGCCCCGGAGGCCCTGCGCAAAACAGGCGACCGGATCGGGCGCTTGGCGTTTGTAGACCGCTATGCGCACCGGATCTCCGCCGACCGGCGTCACGCCGGTGATCAGGACCTGCGCGCCAGTTACCCCATCGCCGCCCGCACGGGGGCTTGCCGCCATTCCCACCACGTGGATCGCAACAAACAACAGCGCCGGCGCCACAAGGCTTGTCTGGAACAAAGCAAGGCGCTCCGCCTGCCTGCGCTGACACAGCGCCGATATAACGCCGGCGAACCCAAGACCGGTCGTCAAGACGCCTAATCCGAGCAGCGTCGCCATGGCATTGCTTGCCGCATCCGCGCTGTCGCGACCGGCCAGAAGCAGCACATCCACCGCTTCCATCACCGGCGCGCCCTGGACGACGGCCAGGGAAAGTGCGACCGGCATGATACCGGATGCCGCGCCGATCGTGACGCGTTGCCACGCGGGCAGTCCCTGACGCACCACGGTCCGGGCGCGCACAGGTTCTTCTGTAAACGAGAGTGTCGCCACAATATGCCTCCCTCGCCCCGTCCTGCCAAAACGCGGGAGAACCGATTGCCGATCGGTTACATTTTATGGACCGACAAGTCGGTCGGGACGATTTCGCCTGAGCCCCCTGAAGGCTCTTCATACCCTATTGAACGTAGGCGATGGGGATATCGTGGCACTATGAGGTCGATCACATGATCGCCGGCCGGTTGGGGACCCCGGCCGCGCATCAGCGCGTTACATGAAAACCCGACACTGTCGGCGCATCGGCTTGGAACTCCTCGACAAAGTCCACCCGCGCGGCAGGAGGTCCACGATAGCACCGGTCGATCATGGCGCGTACGGTTTCTCCCGGACCGCTGAACAGCGCCTCGACGCTGCCGTCGGGGCAATTCCGGACCCATCCGTCGAGACCGAGGCCCTTGGCCTCACCCTGGGTCCAGGCGCGGAACCATACGCCCTGAACGCGTCCTTTGACGATTACACGGACCGTCGTATCCGCCATCGGATCTCGCCTCGCATCCTCTCAAGCGCAGACTTCGTCTACTAGTCGAACCGGCTTTTGCTCTACTAGTGGATCGTAAGCTGATGGCCACCCGCAAGCGATGGCGCGTTATTCGAACTCCAGGATCGCCTGATCGACTTCCAGGCTTTCCCCGGCCTCCGCGTGCAGCGTTGCAATCACGCCGTCCTGTTCGGCCCGCAGAATGTTCTCCATCTTCATCGCCTCGACAACCGCCAGTTCCTGACCCGCCTTCACCGGATCGCCGGGCGCAGCAGAGACGCGCACCAGAAGCCCGGGCATCGGCGACAGGAGGAAGCGCGACATGTCCGGCGGTTCCTTGTACGGCATCAAACGGGCCAGGGCAGCGGCATGGACCGACAGCACGCGGATCTCCGTTTCGCGGCCATTGTGGCGCACGACGTGCGCCGTCCCGCGGCGCCCGAGTTGCGCAACCGTCAGCGCGCCGTTGACCGTGGCAACGAACACGGGCTCGCCCAGCATCCAGGCGCTTTGGAACTCATAGGCTGCTTCTACCGTGGCGACAGTCATGTTCCCGGGACGCCCGGTCACGGCCATGTCCAGTTCAACAGGGTCCTTGGCTCCGACAAAAGCCACATAAGCGTTCTGGGTGTCGGCGCCCACGCCATCGACGTGACCGTCAACCGCCGCGTTGCGCCTGTCGGTAAAGGCCTGAACATAGGTCGCGATCGCCGCCAGCAGGTCCGGCTCTTCCGGACGCAAGAGATCGTTGCTGAAGCCGTCGGGGTATTCCTCTTCGATGAAGCCGGTGCTCAACCGCCCCTCGCGGAACCGCGGATGGGCGATCACATGGCCCAGGAAGGCAATGTTGTTGCCGATGCCGTCCAGGTAAAACGCATCCAGGGCGTGACCCATGCGTTCGATCGCCTGGTCGCGGGTTTCGCCCGCGGTGACCAGCTTGGCGATCATCGGGTCGTAGTGGATAGATATTTCCGAGCCTTCGACGACTCCGCTGTCCACCCGCACGGCGTTTTCCACAGCATCGGGTTCCACGTAGCGGACCAGGCGTCCGGTCGACGGCAGGAAACCGCGCACCGGGTCCTCCGCATAAATCCTGCTTTCAACGGCCCAGCCGCGCAGCCGCACATCGGCCTGGCCGATGGGCAGGCTTTCCCCGGCCGCAATCCGGATCATCCATTCCACCAGATCGATGCCGGTGATCAGTTCCGTCACCGGGTGTTCGACCTGAAGACGCGTGTTCATTTCAAGGAAGTAGAAGGCGCGGCTCTTGTCGACGATGAACTCCACGGTCCCGGCCGAGCGATAGCCGACCTGTTTTGCCAGGGCGACCGCCTGCGCGCCCATGGCTTCGCGCGTTTCCGGGTCCAGGAACGGGCTGGGCGCCTCCTCGATGACCTTCTGGTGCCGACGCTGGATCGAGCATTCCCGCTCGCCCAGATGAATAACATTGCCCTTGCCGTCGCCGACGACCTGGATCTCGATATGGCGCGGTTCTTCGATGAACCTCTCGATGAACACCCGGTCGTCGCCGAAGGCCGATTTGGCTTCGTTGATGGCGGAAACCAAGCCCTCCTCGACCTCCTGCGCGTTCCAGGCAAGCCGCATTCCCTTGCCGCCGCCGCCGGCCGACGCTTTCAGCATGACCGGGAATCCGATTTCCTCGGCAACTTTTACGGCTTCGCCTGCATCTCTGACCGGGTCCAGCGTGCCCGGCACGGTGCTGACGCCGGCCTCGCGCGCCAGGCGCTTGGATTCGATCTTGTCGCCCATCGCCGCAATCGCCTCGGCCCCCGGACCGATAAAGGTCACCCCCGCCTGGGCCAGCGCCTCGGCGAATGTCCGGTTCTCCGACAAGAAGCCGTAGCCGGGATGAACGGCATCGGCCCCGGTCTCGGCGATCGCGTCCAAAATGCGGGCCATGTTCAGATAACTGTCGACGGACGGCCCCTTGCCGATCAGCACGGCCTCGTCGGCCTCGTCAGCGTGCCGCGCATCGATGTCGGCTTCGGAACAGACGGCAACCGTTTTGATTCCCATCCGCCGCGCGGTGCGGATTACCCGACACGCAATCTCGCCGCGATTGGCGATCAGAATTTTTTTGAACATACCTTTGGTCAAGAGTCCCTCACTCCCTGCTCCGGCCGCTCCGTTCGCCGACCAGCCCCATCACCCAGGCGCAATGTATGGCGACCGCACCGCCCCACAGCAACAGGGGCAGCCAGACGACCAAACGCTCGGGCGCAACGGCGATGTTGATACCGAAACCGGCTACCGTGGCGGCGAAGTACACCCCCAGGTGCCACAAAAAACCTCGCAGACGTCCTTCCCCCATCATGGGCGCCTCAAAGCGGAATGTTCCCGTGCTTCCTCCAGGGGTTCTCCAGATCCTTGTTCCGCAGCATCCGCAGCGCGCGGCACAGGCGGCGTCGCGTGCTATGCGGCATGATAACGTCGTCGATGAAGCCCAGCCCGCCGGCGATGAAGGGATTTGCGAACTTCAAGCGGTATTCCTCCGTTCGCGCTTCGATTTTTTCCGCGTCTTCCCGGTCCGCCCGGAAGATGATTTCCACGGCGCCCTTCGGGCCCATCACCGCGATCTCCGCCGACGGCCAGGCATAGTTCACGTCGCCGCGCAGATGCTTGGATGCCATGACGTCATAGGCGCCGCCGTAGGCCTTGCGGGTGATCACCGTGACCTTCGGAACGGTTGCCTCGGCGTAGGCGTAAAGCAGCTTTGCGCCGTGCTGGATGATGCCGCCGTATTCCTGCGCCGTGCCGGGCAAGAAGCCCGGGACATCCACAAATGTGACGATCGGGATGTTAAAGCAGTCGCAGAATCTGACGAAACGGGCTGCCTTCCTGCTGGAATCGATGTCCAGGCAGCCTGCCAGAACCGTCGGCTGGTTGGCGACGATTCCAACGGGGTTGCCTTCCATCCGGACAAAACCGGTGAGGATGTTGGCCGCAAAGTCCGGCTGCAGTTCGAAGAAATTCCGTTCGTCGGCAACCTTGTGGATCAGCTCCTTCATGTCGTAGGGCTTGTGCGGATCGCCCGGCACAAGGCTGTCCAACGACAGTTCGTCGCGGTCGAACGGATCGTCGGTGGGCCGGTGCGGCGGCTTTTCGCGGTTGCTGGACGGCAGAAACCCCATGAAGTCGCGCAGGCTCAACAGGGCCTCGACGTCGTTCTCCATGGCCAGGTCGGCAACGCCGGAGCGGCCCGCGTGGGTGACCGCGCCGCCCAGGTCCTCCGCCGTAACCTCTTCGTGGGTCACCGTCTTGACCACTTCGGGGCCGGTCACGAACATGTAGGACGAATCCTTCACCATGAAGATGAAATCGGTCATCGCGGGCGAATAGACGGCGCCGCCTGCGCACGGCCCCATGATCAGTGAGATCTGGGGCACCACGCCGGACGCAAGCACGTTGCGTTGAAACACGTCCGCATATCCCGCAAGCGATGCCACGCCCTCTTGGATGCGCGCGCCGCCGGAATCGTTCAACCCGATCACCGGCGCCCCGACCCGCACCGCCTGGTCCATAATTTTGCAGATCTTGCGAGCATGCGCCGCCGATAGCGAACCGCCGAAAACCGTAAAGTCCTGACTGAACAGAAACACAAGGCGCCCGTTGATGGTTCCATGCCCGGTAACCACGCCGTCGCCCGGGATCTTCTGCTCGTCCATGCCGAAGTCGTTGGAATCATGTTCAACGAACATGTCCCATTCTTCGAACGAGTCTGCATCGACCAGAAGTTCGATCCGTTCGCGCGCGGTCAGCTTGCCTTTGGCATGCTGGGCGTCGATCCGACGCTGCCCCCCACCGAGCCTTGCGCGATCGCGCTTTTCCTCCAATTGGCGGATGATCTCTTGCATGGCGCCGCACGTCCCCTTTTCCAACAACCCTCCCCAGGGGATAGCACCGAGGCCCGAAAAACGCCAGAATCAAGAGGTTGTGGCGCTGCAGGTTAACGGTCGAGCGCGCGCAGGAAGACCTCGCCGGACCGGACGTCGGCCAGGATGGAGTCCCGGCGCGCCTCCGCTTCCTCGTCGGCGCCCCATTGCTCGGCCTGATGCTCCTCGTCCAACTGGCTCAGCGCGAAGGCCTCCGCCGCTGTTATGTGCGCCTCAAGCACCGCAAGCGCCAGAACCAGTGAGCCAAGATTGCCTGTTAATGCCTGCAGCCCGGTGAGCCGGAACGGATCAAGCGCAGCGACCACCGCGCGAAGCCGGTCCAGGGTTTCGGGCGGCTGGTCCACGGGCACGATGCCGCTGGTGACCGCAAACTGCACGCCATATCGCCCTTGCGCCCACTGCACCAAAAGATGCCAGGCGGCCGTCTGGCGTTTGACAAGCGTTTCGGGCCCGTCCGCGCGGTAACACAGCAAATCCGTCTCCGCATAGGCAACCAAGGCGTCGACCACACGTTTCGTGTCGCCGGCGACCCCGTCGATCGCGGTGCAGGCCAACTGCATCTGCGGCATGCTGTTTGGATCAAGCCGCTCCCCCTGGGCGTTCCACTCCGCGGCAATCGCGGCGGCAAGGCCGCGGGTCGGCACCAGCAGTTCCGCCTTCGCGGGCGTCCGGATCCCCTTGCCGTCCAGGGCGACGCCATGGCTGTCCGCGGCCGCAACCGCTTCTGCGCGTTTGTAGAACCGCTTGGTCACTGGCCGAGAATTCCCTTCAGGAAATCGTCCAGTTTTTCCTCCAGACCATCCTCTTCGTCGCCGCCGTTGTCCCGTTGGGCCGGGCTTTCCGACGGTTTTCGTTCGGCAACGCGCACGTTTGAAGCGCCCGGGATGCCCTGGCACGGGAAATCCGCGCCCCCGGAGAGCGTGCCGACCAGGGCCGATATGGCAGACGACCCAGGTACGGCCGACCCCAGGACCTCGCTGAGCAGCAGACCGCCAGCCGCGCCGATGGTGGAAGACTTGTCGAGATCGAAATCGGGATCAGCCAAGGTTCCCCTGACTTTCATGGCGACCTGCGGCGCCAATCCCTTTGCCTTGGGCTGGCCTCCGATCAGCAGATCCATGCGTTCGGTCGTCAAATCTATGTCGCCCTTTCCCATCACGATCACGATGTCGGTGTCGAACAGCAGTTTCTCCGTGCGCATCAGGCCAGAGGTCACGGCATAGCGCAGATCGATACAGTTGACCGTCATCTCACGCGCCTGCCCGCCCCCCAGCAGCAGGCGGGCCAGGTCGGCTGCACCGCCGGACAGCCGGTTGACCTCGCGCGCATCCATCAGTCCCGACCCCATCGTCACCGACAGCGTGCCGTTGAGGTTGGCCATGAGGTCCCGGACCGATTTTCCCTTCGAGGAAAGCCCTGTCAGGTCGATATCGGCGCGCCCCCGGAAGCCCTCCATGATGCGCCGCGCCGCCAACAGGCCGCCTAGATCGTACTGCTGGACCTTAAGCCGGCCGGCAAGACTGGGATCTGGCACCGAGGCATCGAAGGTCAAGGTTCCCGAAACGACACCGCCGCCAAGACCGCCCTGCAGGGGGTCCAATACAAGCCTGCCGTCAGCCAGGGCGATCTTCGCCCGCATTCCGTCAATTCGCTGGCCGTCGAAGATAAGCTCGGCCACTTGCATGTCCGCGTCGAGGTCCAAAAGCCTCAGATCCTCGACTGGAAGCGGATCTGCCGGGAAGATCCGACGATAGGTATCGCGCTGTGGTGGCGTGCCTTGCGCCGGCGTGGCCGCCCCGACCGCCTGCGAAACCACTGCGGCGGAACCGCCCGGCCCCGCCTGGGGCCTCAACGTCGGATCGAGCGCGGCCAGTCCCCGCAGCGCATCCAGGTCGAGGCGGCGGGACTCGACGTTCGCCCGCACGGATGGCCGGGGGCCGCCGAAACCGACACTGACATCGCCGGCCAGAGAGCTGTCACCGACTGTCGCCTGAAGCCCGGTGACGGAGATTAGATCGCCCAGGCTGCCCTTAACGGCACCAGCCATGTCAAAACGACCCGCCGCCGGCAGATCCACGCCAATCACAGGCGACAGGGCCGCCAAGGCGCCGCCGCGGGCGCCGATCGCCAGGTCAATGTCCTGAACCGTCCGGACATCGCCGACGTTACCCCGGGCCGTGATCAAGGCGCTGTCTTCGGTTCCGATCTCCGCCTGAAGGCCCGCAACGGACAATGTGCCTTGCACGTCGCCCGACACCGTCGCGGAAACGTCGAACGGTCCCAAAGCCGGCACGGTCGTGTCGCCGCGAACGGCCGGCGGGATCAGATCGTTGAGAAGCCCCATCTCCCAACCCTGCAGGCGCGTGTCCAGCGCAATCCCTGTTTGCGCCTGCAGGTCGTCAATCCCACCCCGCGCCGTGACCAAGATCGTCTTGCGGGCGCCCACTTGGGCGTCCAGATTCGAGATCGCAAGCGGTCCTGCCACGTTGCCACGGATTTCCGCTACCACGTCAAACGGCCCCAAGGCCGGAATCCCAAGGTCTTGGCCTGCGAAAGGCGCCAGAAGCTCGTTCAGCTGACCCAACTCCGCGCCGACGGCGTGAAGGCGCAAGTCCAGGCCGGTACCCTCCCTGGCTGAAGCCACGGCGCCCTCGACCTTCAGATTTGCAGGCGCCGCCATCCCGATATCAGCATCAATGTCGTCCAGTCCCAGCACACCGCCTGCGTCCCCCCGTGCCGCAAGACCGATGCGGAAAGCGCCTAACGCCGGCAGTTCCTTTGCGGCGGGAAGGACGTCAGGCGGCAGAAGAGCAATCAGGTCCTTGAATTCCTGTCCCTGCACATCCGCCCTGACATCGAGACCGCGCCCGTCCATTGCCGACGCGACGGCGCCTTCAAGAGCAATCGACAGCGTTTCCGGACTGCCCAGATCGACCTTAAGCCCGTCGACGGCAAGGGTCCCAGCAACGTCCCCCTCCACCGAGGCAGACATATCGAAAGGACCGAGATCTGGAAAAGACACCGGTCCAAGACCCGCCGGAAAGACCTCCCGCAGCCTGCCCCACTGCGCGCCACGCGCCGACAGCGCCAGGTAGATACCCTCGCCCTGCATAACGGAATCGACCCGGCCGCGCGCCTCCAGCCGGACCGTCTGGTCCGCCCCAAGGGCCGCTTCCAGGTCGCCGATCGCCAGCGCGCCGTAGAGGTCGCCGCGGACCGTCGCACTGGCGCTATAGGGTCCGACCACGGGAATCTGTCGCCCCACAATCGCAGCCAGCGCCTCCAGTTCCGTGCCGTCAGCCGTCACGACAAGGTCGAGGCCGGTGCCTTCGAACACGGAGGCCACTTCGCCGCGGGCGGTCAGGGTCATCGCCTCCGTCGCCCCCAATTCGGCATCGATCTCCTTCAGGGCGAGCGTGCCGTCAAGATCGCCGAGAACGGTGACGATGATGCGAAAGGGGCCCGCCTGCGGAATCTCGGTTCCCAGAACGTGACCCAGCGCCGCAATCTCCGGGCCGCGCGCCTGAACCGCGACATCCAGCCCTCGCATGGCTGTCGGCTCCGCCAAGGTGCCGGCGATGTCCAACGAGATGCCGCCGGCGGATCCCACCAAGGACACCGGCCATGCCTCAGTCGGCGACAGCATCTGGGCCGGCGAGCCGAGTTGACCGACGATTTCGAAGCCGACGGCATCGAGGTCGCCAACGACCGAGACATCCAGAGGCGACTGCGCACCCAGCCCGTCGACGTCAACCTCCGCCACATGAAGCGTTCTCACATCGCCGGACGCCTGATCCTTCAGCACGATCGTGACATTGTCGAAATCGACTTCGCGAATGACCGGGATCGATGGCGCCGGCGGCGGCCCTGGCGGAGCCGCCTCGGTGACGGCCGGCGGCGCCTCGCGCGCCGGTGCCGGCGTCGTTTCGCCGAAGTCCAGATTGCTGCGTCCCGCAGCATCGGTCTCGATCAGAATGTCGGCGTCCTTGAGCAGGATCCGCGTAATATCCAGCGTCCCGCCGAACAACGGCATCAGATCGAGCTGCACCTCCACGTGCCCGACGCGCGCCATCTCGGGACGGGACCCCCACGGCGCGTTCTGAAAGGTGATGTCTTCGGCGCTGAGCGACGGCGTCAGAGAGAGGTCCAGGTCGAACTGGCCATTGATGACCATTTGCCGGCCAGTTTGGGCGGCGACGCGGGCGACGATCAGCTGTTTCAGGTCGTCCGGCCCCAGGGTCAGGAAATAGCCCACGGCGCCCAGCGGCAGCACGACCAGCACGGCCACGATCAGCAATATCACCGTGCGCAATCGCATGGTCGTCAGCCCTCCCATTGCACGGCAAGCGCTTCTGGCAAGGCCGCAAAATGATCGATGACCGTCCCAGCGCCGGCCTGCATCAATTCCGCCCCCTCATGGTAGCCCCAGGCCACGCCAATTGCCGCAGTCCCGGCGGACACGGCCATCTTCATGTCGAACACCGTATCGCCGATCATCGCGGTCTGGGCGGGCGAGACCCCGGTTTCGGACATGGCCGCCATCAAGATATCGGGCCGCGGCTTGCCCGGTCCGTCGTCGGCGGTCTTCAGGACGACAAAATGCTCTCGGATCCCGTGATGATCCAAGACCGCCTCCAGGCCGCGACGGCCCTTTCCCGTCGCCACTCCCATGAGCACGCCGCTGTCCTGGAGAACCTGCAGCGCCTCTCTGGCGCCTGAAAACAGGGGTTCGGAGAAGTCGTCCGCGGCGCGCAGGGTATGGAATGCGTTCCGGTAGCCCTCTGCAACGTCCCGATGCTCGGAAGCGCCTGCTTCGGGGAACAGTTGGGCAATCGCCTGGACCAGAGGCAGCCCGATCACCCGGCGCACCGATCCCGGGTCGGGCGCGCCGAAACCGCGGTCAACACACGCCTGTGTCATGCAGGCAACGATCAGATGCTGGGAATCGACCAGCGTCCCGTCACAATCGAAAACCGCCAGCCGCAGGGGCGCCTCGACACTCATTCCCAGTCTTCCTGATTTGCTGTGTTCCCCTTATATGGGAAATCCGGTCTCGGAAGGAAGAAGCGCCGGACCGGCGCCTAGAGATCGTGCGGAAACGGGTCAACCAGCCCGTCGGCCGGATCGAAACCGTAAAGCTCGAACGCGCGCAGCAAATGCGGCGACGGCGGCGCCACAAACCTGAAGTCCTTCCCGGTCCGGGGATGGGCCAGGACCAGTTCGCGGGCATGCAGGTGCAGTTGACGGTCCAGGTCGCGGCCCTCGATATGCGCCGTCTTGCCGCCGTACTTGCCGTCGCCAAGGATCGGGCACCCCAGTTGGGCCATATGCACGCGCAACTGGTGCGTCCGGCCGGTTCGTGGCCACAACACAACCCAGGCCACCTCGTCGCCTGCCTTTTCAAGCACCTTGAACAGGCTTTCCGCACGCTTGCCATGCTTCGGATCGACGAAGGCCCGCTCGCGCCCGGCGCCGCCGCCCTTTGACAGCGCCAGCTTGATGGCGCCCTGTTCCGGGGCCGGAACGCCAACGGTGACGGCCCAATAGAGCTTGCGGGCCGACCGGGCCTTGAACGCGCGCCCCAGGGCCGCGGCCGCAGCACGCGTTCGCGCCAGAACCATGACGCCGCTGGTGTCCTTGTCCAGGCGGTGCACCAGGCGGGGGCGCTCCTCCGCGCCAAACCGAAGGCCGTCCAACAGTCCGTCCAGATGGCGCTCGGTTCGGGTCCCGCCCTGCACCGCAAGGCCGGCCGGCTTGTCGATCGCGATGACGTCGTCGTCACGATACAGAACCAAAGACTGGACAAAGGCGGCGTCGGCGGCATCCGGCGCCGACGGCCGGTCCGCCCTGGCCGGCGACGCGCCCGCGCCCAAAGGCGGGACCCGGATTTCCTGCCCCGGTTCCAGCCGCTGGCCGGGCTTGGCCCGCTTGCCGTCCACCCGGACCTGTCCGGTTCGCAGCAGTTTCTGCAGCCGGCCGAAGCTGAGGTCGGGATAGTTCTGCCTGAACCACCGGTCCAGCCGCATATCCGCATCGCCTGCGGCGACGGCCCGGGTTTCCACGCCGCTCACGACTGCTCCTCCGCACGCCTTTGCCTCAGCTTGGCCCAGTAATCCAGCCGCTTTCTTATATCGCGTTCGAAACCGCGTTCGACGGGCCGATAGAAGACCTGGCGGTCGATCCCTTCGGGGAAATAGTCCTGGCCGGAAAACGCGTCCTCGGCATCGTGGTCGTAGGCGTAGCCGGCGCCATAGCCCAGATCCTTCATCAGGCGCGTCGGCGCATTGAGAATATGCGCGGGCGGCGCCAGCGACCCTGTCTCGCGGGCAGCACGCATCGCCCCCTTCAAAGCCTGGTAGCTGCGATTGGACTTGGGCGCGGTCGCCAGATAAATGACGACCTGCGCCAACGCCAGCTCACCTTCCGGCGAGCCGAGCCGCGTGAAGGTATCCCAGCCGGCCAGCGCCTGCACTGCCGCCTCGGGGTCGGCCAGGCCGATGTCTTCATAGGCGAAACGAACCAGACGCCGCGCGACATAAAGCGGGTCCTCACCCCCCGACAGCATTCGGGCAAGCCAATAAAGCGCGGCGTCGCAGTCGGATCCGCGCATCGATTTGTGCAGTGCGCTGATCAGGTTGTAGTGGCTGTCCTGCGCCTTGTCGTACAGCGGCATCCGGCGCTGCACGGTGTCGGCAAGACCGGCGGGGTCCAGCGTCTCGCGGATCTCCAGATCGAAAAGGGTCTCGGCCATGTTGAGCAGATGCCGGCCGTCCCCGTCGGCCATCGCACGCAGGGCCTGTCGGGCGTCAGCGTCGACCGGGAGTCGCTGGTCGGTCAGGTCTTCGGCCCTGGAAAGCAGGGTCTCCATCGCCGCATCATCCAACCGATTGAGGACATAGACCTGCGCCCGCGACAACAGCGCGGGGTTCAGCTCGAAACTGGGGTTTTCGGTTGTGGCGCCGATCAGGACCACGGTTCCGTCCTCCACGTAGGGAAGGAACCCATCCTGCTGCGCCCGATTGAACCTGTGGATTTCGTCGACGAACAGGCACGTCCCCTGCCCGCCTGCGCGGCGCTGCTTGGCCCGTTCGAATACCTTGCGCAGATCCGCTACCCCGGAAAACACCGCAGACAGCGGCTCGAAGGCCAAGGACGACTTTTGGGCGATCAGGCGCGCAATCGTCGTTTTGCCCGATCCGGGCGGTCCCCAGAGGATCAGGGATTGCAGACGGCCCGCCTCCACGACCCGTCGCAGGGCCCCGTCCGAACCCAGCAAATGGTCCTGGCCGACAACGTCGTCCAGCGTAGACGGCCGCAGTCTGTCGGCCAGCGGACGCGGCGCGGACGCCTCGAAGAGGCCCTTTGCCGGATCGCCGGTCATTTCAGCCGACCTCGAACGTGATCCGCCGGCCCTTGCGGACAAGCACGATGCTCCAGGTGTCGTGGCGCTCGTTGCTCATGCGCACGAGGTCGCGCGTGCTTTCCACCTGCTTGCCGTTCAAGGATACGATGATGTCGCGTGGCCGAAACCGCAGCCGATGCGCGGAGGACCCGCGGCGAATACCCATCGCAACGACGCCCTCCACCTCCGACATGCCCATCTCCTGGGCCAGGGCCGGCGAGAGATTCCCAACAGTCATGCCGGCCATCGGCCCACGACTGATCTGCTGGCGATCGCGCGGCGGATCCTCCGGCGGCGCCACCAGAACGAACTTCAACGTCAGCGTCTCGCCGCCGCGAATGATCTCCAAGGGGACGGTTTCGCCCAGCTTTTTGGTGGCGAGGCGAAACCGCAGGTGCTGGGCATCGAACAGGGCCTTCTTGTCCATCGCGCGGATGACGTCGCCGCGCCGCAGGCCCGCCTTGTCGGCCGGACCTCCGTCGTACACGCTCTCGACCAGCACGCCGCCGGGCCGCCGCAAGCCCAGCGCCTCGGCCACTTCCGCTGTCACGTCGCGACCGGAAAACCCAACCCAGGGCCGGACCAGCTTCTCGCCCGACAAGGCGCTGGAAACCACCGAATCGACCATGTTGGCGGGCACCGCAAACCCGATACCCAGAGAACCCCCGCTGCGCGAGAAGATCGCGGTGTTGACGCCCACCAGCCGGCCGTCGACCCCGATCAACGCGCCGCCTGAATTGCCGGGATTGATGGCCGCATCGGTCTGGATGAAAGACCGGAAATCCGTGATCCCAACGCTTGTTCGCGCAAGCCCGGAGATAATGCCGCTGGTCACCGTCTGGCCCACGCCGAACGGGTTGCCGATGGCCAGAACCAGGTCGCCAACCTCCAGCTCGTCGGAGTCCGCAAAGGGGAGAAAGACGAGGGATTCCGGCCCGGGATCGATTTTGAGGACGGCGATGTCCGTCCGCTCGTCTGTCAGCAGGACCCGGGCGTCGAATTCCCGCCGGTCGCTCATGACCACGGTGATCTCGTCAGCGTTTTCGATCACATGGTGATTGGTCACGATGACCCCTTCGGACCGGACGATAACGCCCGACCCCAGGGAGTTCTCGATGCGCTCGCGGGACTGGTCGCCGAACGGCCAATCCTCGCCAAAGAACCGACGCAGCAGGGGGTCCCCCAACAGGCCACCGGACGGGCGGCGCACGACCTTCTTGGCGTAGATATTGACCACCGCGGGGGCGGCTTTCTTGACCAGCGGCGCGAAACTCAGGGTGATTTCGGAACGCGAGACGGGAACGTCCTGCGCCAAGGCCGGAACGCCGGCGCCAGCCAGCATGATCACCCCGGCCGCCAGCCATAACAGAGGTCGTCTTCGCAGCATCCTGCCAATGTATGTCGCGGTGCGGGGCATCACAAGCCGACCGCGAAATGAAGCGGGGCGGCCCAGGACCGCCCCGTTACGCATTCCGCCGGATTCCCGCTCAGGCCTCAGCGGCCTCCGCCTCCCGTTCCTCCGGCAAAGGCCCGGAATCCTGACCCTTGGCATCGGGATCGCGGTCCACCAGTTCGATGATCGCCATTGGCGAATTGTCGCCATAACGGAATCCCGCATGCAGGACCCTGCAATAGCCGCCCGGACGATCCTTGTAGCGGTCTGCCAGCGTGTCGAACAGCTTGGCGACCATCGCATCGTCGCGCAGCTGGGCAAAGGCCTGACGGCGACGATGCAGTCCGCCCTTCTTGCCGAGCGTAACCAGCTTGTCGACGACCCGCTTCAGTTCCTTCGCCTTGGGCAGGGTCGTGTTGACCTGCTCGTGCTTGATCAGGGCATTCGCCATGTTCATGAACAGGGCGCGCCGATGCGACGGCGTGCGGTTCAGTTTGCGATGAGCAATGCGGTGTCTCATGACGTGCGGTCCTTGTTTTCTCGTTTCCTGTTTGCGCCGGTCGCCCAAGGCTACTGCCGACGCTGGATCTCAGTCGCGAACGGGGCGGGCCTCAGAAGGGCTCGTCCAGCTTCTTCGCCATCTCCTCGATATTCTCGGGCGGCCAGTTGGGGATCTCCATGCCCAGATGCAGCCCCATCTGCGCAAGCACCTCTTTGATTTCATTGAGAGACTTGCGGCCGAAGTTCGGCGTGCGCAGCATTTCCGCTTCGGTCTTCTGCACCAGATCGCCGATATAGACGATGTTGTCGTTCTTCAGGCAGTTCGCCGAACGCACCGACAGTTCCAACTCGTCGACCTTGCGCAGGAGATTGCGGTTGAACGGCAGTTCCGAGGCTTCGGCTTCGCGGGCCTCGACGGTGGGCTCTTCGAAATTGATGAAGATCTGGAGCTGGTCCTGCAGGATCCGCGCCGCCAGGGCTACCGCGTCGTCCGGCGTGACCGCGCCGTTGGTCTCCAGCGTCATCGACAGCTTGTCATAGTCGGTGACCTGGCCGACGCGGGTGTTGTCCACCTTGTAGGAGACCTTCCGGACCGGGCTGAAAACCGCATCGACCGGGATCAGCCCGATCGGCGCGTCCTCGGGCCGGTTCTGGCTGGCCGGGACGTACCCCTTGCCCGTCTCGACGGTCATATCCATCGACAGCTTGGCCCCGTCATCCAGCGTGCAAAGCACCAGGTCCGGGTTCATCACGTCGATCTCGTGACCGGTCTCGATCATCGAGGCCGTCACTTCGCAGGGGCCCTCCGCGGCAAGACGGATCCGCTTCGGACCCTCGCCGTGCATGCGCAGCGCCAGCGACTTGATGTTCAGGACGATGTCTGTCACGTCCTCGCGCACGCCAGGGATGGAGGAGAACTCGTGCAGCACGCCATCGATATGGATCGAGGTCACCGCAGCGCCCTGCAGCGACGACAGCAGGATCCGGCGCAGCGCATTGCCAAGCGTCAGGCCGAAGCCGCGCTCCAGCGGCTCGGCGACAACCGTCGCAACGCGGCGCTCGTCGGTGCCCGCATCGACATTGAGCTTGCCGGGCTTGATCAGGGCTTGCCAGTTCTTCTGGATGATGGGCGAAGTCTCAGACATTCATTCCTCGCATGCCGGCATCTGGCCGGCGACTTTGAACGGGGGCGTCCGCGTTGCGGACGAGTATCAGGAGGCGGCGTCGGTCCCGCGCCGCCGCCGAATCAAACGCGCCGCCGTTTTGGCGGACGGCAACCGTTATGCGGAATCGGGGTCACGTCCCGAATCGCGGTGATGGTGAACCCGACCGACTGCAGCGCCCGCAACGCGGACTCGCGGCCGGAGCCGGGCCCCTTTACATTGACCTCCAGCGTTTTCATGCCATGGTCCATGGCCTTGCGGCCCGCATCCTCGGCCGCCATCTGCGCCGCATAGGGCGTGGACTTGCGAGAGCCTTTGAAGCCCTGCATGCCGGCCGACGACCAGGCAATGGCGTTGCCCTGCACATCGCTGATCGTGATCATAGTGTTGTTGAAAGTCGCGCTCACATGGGCGATGCCCGACGTGATGTTCTTGCGCTCTTTCCGCTTGCGAACCGCTTTAGCCATGTCGTTCTATCCTGCAAGTCCCGGGGCCCCGCGGCCAGGGATGTTTCCTTGACTACTTCTTCTTGCCCGCGATCGGTTTGGCGGGCCCCTTGCGGGTCCGGGCATTGGTATGCGTCCGCTGGCCGCGCACGGGCAGCCCCTTGCGATGCCGCAGGCCGCGATAGCACCCGAGGTCCATCAGGCGCTTGATGCTCATGGCAACCTCGCGCCTGAGGTCGCCTTCGACCACATAGTCGCGGTCGATGATCTCGCGCACGCGCGTGACCTCGTCGTCCGAAAGCTGGTTGACCCGCATCGACGGCTCGATGCCGCATTTCTGGACGATCTCGTCGGCCTTGGTCCGGCCGATCCCATGGATATAGGTCAGCGAGATCCCGATCCGCTTGTTGGTGGGGATATTCACCCCGGCAATACGCGCCACAATGCCACTCCTTCGATCACGCAGTTCGGGACGCCATTGCCCGACCCGCCTCCGGTTGTCTTCCAGAGGGAACGCCTGGTTATCTGCAATTGGATCCTGTCTAAACCGGCCGCAGGTAATACTGCACCGCTGGCCCGGGCTCCGCGCGCGCGGAGTATACGGATTGCCGTCCCGCTGTCAACGGCGAGAGCCGCAGAATCCCTAGCTTTCAGCCAAGCAAGATCCCTTCAATTTGTTTCGCCACTTCTTCAATGTCGGACATGCCGTCGACCTGCCTCAGCATGCCCTTTTCGCGGTAGTAGGGCAGCACGGGTGCCGTCTGGTCATGGTAGACCTGCAGGCGCTTGCGTAGCGTCTCCGCATTGTCGTCCGCCCGGGCCCCGCCCGTTTCCTCCGCCCGCTTCTCGATGCGCTTATAAAGCTCGCCTTCGTCCACGGTGATCTCGATCACGTGCTCGATTGCGATGCCCTTTTCGCCCAGCATCCGGTCCAGACCTTCCGCCTGGGCCACGGTCCGCGGGAAACCGTCCAGAATGAACCCCTGCTGGCAATCGGGTTCATCGATGCGCTCGGAAATGATTCCCAGCATGGTTTCGTCGTCGACCAGCTTGCCGGCGTCCATAACCGCCTTCGCCTTATTGCCGAGCTCGGTCCCGGCCGCAACGGCTGCACGCAGCATATCGCCGGTAGAAAGTTGGGTCATGCCATGGCGGTCTTCCAACCGCACCGCCTGGGTTCCCTTCCCGGCGCCCGGCGGCCCAAACAGGATGATTTTGTGCGTCAACCCCGCCTCCCTCGCAGTTTGGACTTCTTGATCAATCCTTCGTACTGATGCGCCAACAGATGGCTCTGGATCTGGCCGATCGTATCCAGCGTGACGGTCACCACGATCAGCAGGCTGGTCCCGCCGAAATAGAACGGCACTGCGAACTGCCCCCGCAGGATCTCAGGCAGGATGCACACCAGCGACAGATAGGCGGCCCCCACAACGGTCAGGCGCGTCAGCACGTAGTCAAGATAAACAGCGGTGTTCTTGCCGGGACGGATACCAGGGATGAAGCCGCCATATTTCTTCAGGTTATCCGCGGTGTCTTCGGGATTGAAAACAACCGAGGTGTAGAAGAAGGCGAAGAACACGATTAAGGCAATGTAGACGCCGAGATATAACGGCTGACCCGGACCAAGCCAGGCCTGCACCCAGGACAGCCACTCCGGCCCCTGGCCGCCGCTGAAACCGGCAATGGTCAGCGGCATCAACAGCAAGGAACTGGCGAAAATCGGCGGGATCACGCCGGCGGTGTTCAGCTTCAGCGGCAGGTGCGAAGACTCGCCGCCGAACATCTTGTTGCCGACCTGCCGCTTGGGATACTGGACGATCAACCGCCGTTGCGCGCGCTCCATGAACACGATGAAGGCGATCACAACAACCGAAAGCACCAGCAGCGAAAGAATGACGATGGTGGGCAACGCGCCACGCTGGCCGAGGTCAAGGGTCTGCGCCAGAGCCTGAGGCAGGTTCGCGACGATGCCGGAGAAGATAATCAGCGAGATGCCGTTGCCGACGCCGCGCTGGGTGATCTGCTCGCCCAGCCACATCAGGAATATCGTGCCGCCGGTCAGGGTGATGACCGTCGTGGCCCGGAAGTACCAACCGGAGTCCATCACGACGGGGCCCGTGGAGGACTGCGCCCCTTCCAATCCGACGGAAATCCCGTAGGCCTGGACCGCAGCCAGGAGAACCGTGCCGTAACGGGTGTACTGGTTGATTTTTTTGCGGCCGGATTCGCCCTCTTTCTTCAGCGCTTCCAGCGTCGGCGACACCGCCGTCAGGAGCTGCATGATAATGGCGGCGGAGATGTAGGGCATGATGTTCAGGGCAAAAATCGTCATCCGCCCCAGCGCACCGCCGGAGAACATGTTGAACATGTCCAGGATGCCGCCCTGCTGCTGCTCGAAGATCTCCCTCAATGCAAACGGATCGATGCCGGGCAGCGGAATATAGGTTCCCAGCCGATAGACGATCAGGGCGCCCAGCGTGAACCAAAGACGCTTCTTCAGGTCGTCGGCCTTGGCCAGCGCCCCGAAGCTGAAATTGGCTGCAAACTGTTCAGCGGCAGATGCCATTCCGTTTTCCTTTCAAACGGCCCGAATCCCTTCGATATGGGCCGTCCGATCCACCCTCGCTACGCCCGGTTCGCGCCCGCGTCACTCCGCCTCGGCCGGTTCGGCCGCAGGAGCTTGCTCGGCCGCCGCCACCGTCACAGAACCGCCAGCCTTTTCAACGGCTTCCACCGCCGCCTTCGAGGCGCCGGCGACACTGAGCTGCAGTTTCGCCGTCAGCTCGCCCTTGGCCAGCAGGCGGATGCCGTCGCGCTCCCGGCGGATCACGCCGGCCTCGATCAACGCCGCAGCGTCGATGGGCTTCTTCGGATCCAGGGCTTTCTCATCGACGGCCTTCTGCAGCCGGCCGATATTCACCTCGGCGTAGTGCTTGCGGAACGGGTTCTTGAAGCCGCGCTTGGGCAGCCGCCGGTACAGCGGCATCTGACCGCCCTCGAACCCCTTGAGGGAGACGCCGGAACGGGATTTCTGGCCCTTCATGCCGCGCTTGGCGGTTCTGCCCGTGCCCGACGCAGGGCCGCGCCCGACGCGCGTGCGCTTTTTCCGGGAGCCCTTGTTGTCGGAAAGCTGGTTCAGCTTCATGTCTTTGTTCCCTAAACGATCGTCGAACCGGTGCTTCAGCCGGTCTCATCCACACGGACCAGGTGGCTGACCTTGTTGATCATGCCGCGCACTGACGGCGTGTCTTCAAGCTCGCGGGTCCGGTTCATCTTGTTCAACCCCAATCCGATCAGCGTCGCGCGCTGGTCGGCCTGACGCCGGATCGGGCTTCGGATCTGCGTGACCTTGACGGTTTTCTTAGGCATTCGCCTGCTCCTTCGGCGCGTCACCGCCCTCGCTCCTGCGGCCGGTGATTTCGCCCACCTTCTTGCCGCGGCGGCTGGCAACCATACGCGGCGACGCGCAGGTCTTCAGGCCTTCGAACGACGCTTTGATCAGGTTGTGCGGGTTGGATGAACCAACCGACTTGGCCACCACGTCGGAAACGCCCAGGGCCTCGAAGACCGCGCGCATCGGGCCGCCGGCGATGATGCCGGTACCGGCCGGCGCCGCCCGCATCAGGACCTTGCCGGCGCCGAAGCGACCGCGCACGTCGTGATGCAGTGTCCGCCCTTCGCGAAGAGGGACGCGTACCATGCTTTTCTTGGCGTCTTCCGTCGCCTTGCGAATCGCCTCAGGCACCTCGCGCGCCTTGCCGGAGCCGTAGCCGACCCGACCGCGGCCGTCGCCGACCACGACCAGGGCCGCAAAGCCGAAACGCCGGCCGCCCTTGACCACCTTGGCGACACGGTTGATCGCCACAAGCTTTTCAACCAGTTCGGATTCTTCCCGATCGGAACGCCAGTCTTCTCTGGAACCTCGTGCCATAAGTCCTACCCTTATGCCTAAATCTTCAAGCCGGCTTCGCGCGCGGCATCGGCCAGCGCCTTCACCCGGCCGTGATACCGGTATCCGCCCCGGTCGAACACCACTTCGCTCACACCGCTTGCCTTGGCGCGTTCGGCGATCAGCTTGCCCACCTCGACCGCCGCGTCGGCATTGCCGCCGCTGCCAAGCTTGGCGCGCAGGTCTTTGTCCAGGCTGGATGCGTTCGCGACAGTGCGTCCCGCAATGTCGTCGATGATTTGCGCATAGATCTGCTTGTTGGAGCGGAACACCGACAGCCGCGGCTTGACCTTCTCCACCTTGCGGATCCCGAAACGCGAACGCTTCTTTCGCCGTTCGCGCAGTTCTTTGGCTTTGAGCATCGTCTTTCGCCCTTACTTCTTCTTGCCTTCCTTACGCAGGACGGACTCATCGGAGTAGATCAGTCCTTTCCCCTTGTAAGGCTCGGGCGGCCGGTAGGAGCGGATCTCGCTGGCGACCTGTCCCACAAGCTGCTTGTTCGGTCCCGACACGGCGATGATGTTGCCGCGATCGCCTTCCATGGCGATCTTGATGCCGTCGGGGATCGGGAACTTGACGTCATGGCTGAAGCCGAGCTGCAGGTTCAGGGTAGAGCCCTGGACCTGGGCGCGGTAGCCGACGCCGCTGATGTTCAGGCGCCGCGTAAAGCCCTCGGACACGCCTTTGACGGCGTTGTCGATCAGGCTGCGGGTGGTGCCCCACAATTGCCGCGCGCGCTTGGAATTATCGCGCGGCGACACCTTTACCTGGCCGTCGGCGTTTTCAACCGTCACGTCTTCGTGCAGCGGCACGGTTTCTTCGCCCAGCTTTCCCTTGGCCGTCAACAGGTCCGCGGCAATCGAAATCTCGACGCCGTCTGGAACCGCGACCGGGTTGTTTCCAATGCGAGACATGCCCCAGCTCCTCAGAACACGCGGCAGAGCACTTCGCCGCCCACATTGGCGGCGCGCGCCTCTGCATCCGACATCACGCCGCGCGGCGTCGACAGGATGGAGATGCCCAGCCCGTTGAACTCCCGCGGCAGATCCTTGATGCCCGAATAGACGCGCCGGCCCGGCTTCGAAACCCGGGACAGTTCGCGGATCGCCGGTTCGCCGTCGGCATATTTCAGCTCGACCGTCAGCTCGGTTACGCCCGAACGCATCTCTGCCCAACTGAACCCGCGGATATAACCCTCGCGCTGCAACACGTTCAGAACGTTGGCGCGCAGCTTGGAGGCCGGCGTCGTCACCGTCCGTTTCCGTGCCCGCTGGCCGTTCCGGATTCGCGCCAGCATATCGCCGAGCGGATCGCTCATCGACATCTCGTCTTCCTCCTTACCAGCTCGACTTGGTCACGCCGGGGACCAGACCCAGCGAGGCCAGGTCGCGCAGCGCAATGCGCGACATCTTGAACTTGCGATAGAACCCACGGGGCCGACCGGTGACCTCGCACCGGTTGCGGACGCGCACCTTCGAACCGTTGCGCGGCAGCTTGGACAGCTTGATCTGCGCCGCAAATCGCTCTTCCGGCGGAAGCGCGCGGTTCTTCACCGTTGCCTTCAGCGCGCTGCGCTTGTTCGCATGTTTGGCGACAAGACGCTGCCGGCGCGTGTTCTTCTGAATGGCACTTTTCTTGGCCATAGGGCGTTACTCCAATGGGTTTCTTTGTTCGTGAACGGCAGGTTGAAGCCGCGCAACAGCGCCTTTGCCTCGTCATCGGACCGCGCTGACGTGCAGATCACGATGTCCATGCCGCGAATGGTGTCGACCTTGTCGTAGTCCACTTCCGGGAACACGATCTGCTCTTTCAGGCCCATCGCGTAATTGCCGCGGCCGTCGAAGCTCTTGCCGTTGAGCCCGCGGAAGTCGCGAACCCGCGGCAAGGCGATGTTCACAAGCCGGTCCAGGAACTCGTACATACGATCCCGGCGCAGCGTGACCTTGCAGCCGATCGGCATCCCTTCACGCAGCTTGTAGTTCGCGATCGACTTCTTGGCGCGGGTGACGACGGGCTTCTGGCCGGTGATGACGGTCATATCGTTGACCGCACCGTCCAGGCGCTTTTTGTCCGCAACCGCCTCGCCGACGCCCATATTCACCACGATCTTTTCCAGCCGCGGCACCTGCATGTCGTTCGAGTAGCCGAACTCTTCCTTCAGCGCCTTCTTCATTTCGCCCTCGTATTGGGACTTCAGGCGCGGGGTGTATCGATCTTCGCTCATCGTCGTCCTATTCCCTCAACGGCTAGCGGTCGAGGACTTCGCCGGAGGCGCGGGCGACCCGCACCTTGGTTCCGTTCTCCAGGACCTGGAATCCGACCCGCGTCGGCTTGTCCGTCTTCGGATCGATCACCGCCACGTTGGACAGATGGATCGGACCTTCCTTGTCCAGGATGCCGCCCGGATTGACCTGGGTCGGCCGGGTATGCCGCTTGACCATGTTGACGCCCTGGACCAGCACGCGGCTGTCCTTGGGCATCACCTTGATGACCTCGCCGGTCCGGCCCTTGTCACGGCCGGTCAGGACAACCACCTTGTCCCCTTTTTTGATCTTTGCGGCCATAACCGCCTCTCTCTTTGCCCTTGTTCCGTGGTTTCATCCGGGACCCCTGCGGCCTCAGATGACCTCCGGAGCCAGTGAAATAATCTTCATGAAGCGCTTCGCGCGCAGCTCGCGGACCACCGGCCCGAAGATGCGGGTCCCGATCGGCTCGCCGGTCTTGCTGATCAGAACCGCCGCGTTCCTGTCGAAACGGATGGTCGAGCCATCAGGCCGCCTGATCTCCTTTGCGGTGCGCACGATCACCGCGCGATGGACGTCGCCTTTCTTCACCCGGCCGCGCGGGATCGCTTCCTTCACGGTCACCACGATCACGTCGCCGACCGACGCGAACTTACGCTTGGACCCGCCAAGCACCTTGATGCACTGGACGCGACGCGCACCCGAATTGTCGGCAACGTCCAGGTTAGTCTGCATCTGGATCATCGGACCAAATCCCTCAACAAATTCATCAATCGCCTAGCCCGAACGAGGCTTAAGCCTCGGCCGTCTCGGCAATCACTTCCCACGTCTTCCGCTTCGAAATCGGCCGGCACTCACGGATCCGGACCTGGTCGCCCTTGCGGGCGGCGTTGGCCTCGTCGTGCGCCATGAACTTCTTCGACTTGCGGATGATCTTCTTGTACAGCGGATGTTTGATCCGCCGCTCCACCAGGACGACGACCGTCTTGTCGGCCGCATCCGAAACCACCGTGCCCTGCAGGACGCGTTTAGGCATACCGTAATCCTCCGGATCAGACCGACGCCGCGCGGCGTTCGTTCATGATTGTCTTGACGCGCGCGATGTCCCGACGGACCTCGCGCACCCGCGCCGTGTTCTCCAGCTGCCCGCTGGCAGCCTGGAAGCGCAGGTTGAACTGTTCTTTGCGCAACGCCGCCAGCTCATCGCTGAGCTCGTCGGGCGATTCCTGGCGCAGATCTTCGGCCTTCATCTTCCTACCTCTATCCTTCTCCGCCGATGCGGGAAACGACGCGGCACCGAACCGGCAGCTTAGCCGCAGCCAGCTCGAACGCCGCCTTGGCGATCTCGGGCTGCACGCCGTCCATCTCGAACATGATCCGGCCCGGCTTCACTCGGCACATCCAGAACTCCGGCGACCCCTTGCCCTTGCCCATGCGGACCTCGGCGGGTTTTTGACTGACCGGTACGTCCGGAAAAACACGGATCCAGACCTTGCCTTGACGCCGGATGTGCCGGACCAGAGCCCGCCGCGCCGCTTCGATCTGGCGCGCCGTGATCCGGCCGGGCTGCACCGCCTTCAGGCCGAAGGAGCCGAAGTTCAGGGTGGCGCCGCCCTTGGCGTTGCCGTGAATCCGCCCCTTGTGCGCCTTGCGGTATTTCGTCCGTTTCGGGCTAAGCATCGTTCATTCGTCCCAACTGTATGCTTCGGCGGCCTAACGACCGACCTGCTGTTCGGCCAGGCGCTTGTCCTGGGCCATCGGATCGTGGGCCATGATCTCGCCCTTGAAGATCCAGACCTTTACGCCGCAAATCCCGTAGGTGGTCTTCGCTTCGGCCGTGCCGTAATCGATGTCGGCGCGCAGCGTGTGCAGCGGCACGCGGCCTTCGCGGTACCACTCCATCCGCGCGATTTCAGCGCCGCCCAGGCGGCCGCCGCAATTGATGCGGATGCCCTGAGCGCCAAGCCGCATGGCGGACTGGACAGCGCGCTTCATCGCCCGGCGGAACGCCACGCGGCGCGTGAGCTGCTGGGCGATGTTCTCGGCCACCAGTTTCGCATCAAGCTCGGGCTTGCGGATCTCGACGATGTTCAACGCAACGTCACCGCCCGTCATTTTCGACAGATCCTGGCGCAGCTTTTCGATGTCCGCGCCTTTATTACCGATCACCACGCCGGGCCGGGCCGTGTGGATCGTCACGCGCGCCCGTTTCGCGGGCCGCTCGATCACGATCTTCGAGACGCCAGCCTGGCTCAACCGCTTGTCAAGGTACTCCCTGAGCGCGATGTCCTCATGCAGCAGGTTGCCGTAGGTCTTGCCGGCGAACCAACGGGAATCCCAGGTCCGGTTGATCCCAAGACGCAGGCCGATCGGATTGACTTTTTGCCCCATCAGGCGGTCTCCTCGCGCTCTCGCACCACAATTCTCAAATTGCTGAACGGCTTCTCGATGCGGCCGACCCGCCCCCGGGCGCGCGCCCGGAAGCGCTTCAGAACGAATGCCCGGCCGACGGTCGCTTCCTTCACGTAAAGCCGATCCACATCGAGCTGGTGGTTGTTTTCCGCATTGGCGATCGCCGCCTGCAGCAGTTTCTTCACCTCGCCCGCAATTCGCCGGCTGGAAAAACTCAGCGTTGCCAGCGCTTTGCCCGCATCCTGGCCCCGGATGCTCTCGGCAACCAGATTCAGCTTCTGCGGGCTGGTCCGGATCGCCTTGGCGTAGGCCATGGCTTCGGTGTCGTCCAGCCGCCGTTCTCTTGCCATCTTGCCCATCGTCAGGCCCTCTTCGCCTTCTTGTCAGCGGCATGGCCGTGATAGGTCCGGGTCGGCGAGAACTCGCCGAACTTGTGGCCGATCATGTCCTCGGTCACCAGCACGGGAATGAACTTCTGCCCGTTGTAGACGCCGAAGGTCAGGCCCACGAACTGCGGCAGGATGGTCGAGCGCCGCGACCAGGTCTTGATGATCTCTTTGCGGCCAGACTGACGCGTCGCTTCCGCCTTTTTCAGCAGAAAGACGTCGACGAAAGGCCCCTTCCAAACAGAGCGAGACATATCCCGGCTCTCCTTTACTTCTTCGCGTGCCGGCGACGGATGATGTACTTGTCCGTCGACTTGTTCGACCGTGTCCGCTTGCCTTTGGTCGGCTTGCCCCACGGGGTGACGGGATGGCGGCCGCCGGACGTCCGGCCCTCGCCGCCGCCATGCGGATGGTCGACCGGGTTCATGGAGACGCCACGCACCTCCGGCCGCTTGCCGAGCCAGCGCTTACGGCCGGCCTTGCCCAGCTTGATGTTCTGCTTGTCGGCGTTCGAGACGGCGCCCACGGTCGCCATGCATTCGCCGCGCACGACCCGGACTTCGCCGGAGCCCAGCTTGAGCTGAGCGTAACCCTGATCGCGGCCGACCAACTGGGCGTAGGTGCCTGCGGCGCGGGCGATCTGGCCGCCCTTGCCCGGCTTCATCTCCACATTGTGGACGATCGTGCCGATCGGCATGTTGGCCAGCAACATCGCGTTGCCCGGCTTCACGTCGACCCGCTCGCCGGCCAGGACCTGGGCGCCCGCGCGCATCCGCGCCGGGGCCAGAATGTAGGCCAGCTCGCCGTCTTCGTACTTGATCAGGGCGATGAAAGCCGACCGGTTGGGGTCGTATTCGATCCGCTCGACCGTGGCCGGAACGTCAAACTTGCGGCGCTTGAAATCGACCACGCGATACTTGCGCTTGTGGCCGCCACCGCGCCGGCGCGCCGTGATCCTGCCGTTATTGTTGCGTCCGCCCTTCTTGGTCAGGCCCTCGGTCAGGGTCTTGACCGGATCGCCCTTGTACACGTGGCTCCGGTCGACGAGGACCAGGCCGCGCGTGCCAGGCGTGTTCGGTTTGAATTGTTTCAGCGGCATCGTTCTACAGCCCCGTCGTCACGTCGATGGAATCGCCCTCGGCCAGACGGACGATCGCCTTCTTGTAGTCATTCCGCTTGCCGGGCCGGCCTCTAAACCGCTTGGTCTTGCCGTTCTGGCGCAGCGTGTTGACTGCCGTCACCTTCACCTTGAACAGCTTTTCCACCGCGGATTTGATTTCCGGCTTGGTCGCGTCCAGCGCCACCTCGAAGGCGACCTGGTTGTACTCACCGACCAGCGTGGCCTTTTCCGTAATCAGCGGCCGGCGAAGGACCTGGTACATCCGTTCGTCGCTGACCGGCTTCTTGTTGAGATATTTCCAGCTCATTTCAGGCGGCCCTCCAGCGTCTCGACCGCTTCCTTCGTCAGCACCAGCGTCTGGTGGCGCAGAATGTCGTAGACGTTCGCGCCTTCGCTGGGCAGGACGTCCAGGTTCGGCACGTTACGCGCGGCAAGCGCGAAGTTGTCATCGATCTCGGACCCGGAAACGACCAGGACATTTGACCAGCCCAGTTTGTCCAGCTTGGCCGCCAGGTCCTTGGTCTTCGGCGACTTCAGCACCGCCGCATCCAGGATGATCAGGTCGCCGTCCGCCTGCTTCGAAGACAGAGCCGAACGCATGGCCATCCGGCGCACCTTCTTGGGCAACTTGTGCGCATGCGACCGCGGCGTCGGCCCGAAGGCCCGTCCGCCCGAGCGGAACTGCGAGACCTTTCCGTTGCCCCGACGCGCGCGCCCGGTCCCCTTCTGGCGAAACTGCTTCGCCGAAGTGCCCGAAATTTCGCTGCGGCCTTTGACCTTGTGGGTGCCCGCCCGTCGCTTGGCAAGCTGCCAGTTCACCATGCGTGCGAGGATGTCCTTGCGCACCGGCGCACCGAACACGTCCTCGGACAAAGTGATCTCGCCCGCCGCCTTGTTATCGAGCGTGATGATCTTGGTTTTCATCTTGCCCGGCCTTCTCAGTTCTCGTTGTTGTCGTTTTCGACGGCATCGGACGTCTCGGCCGATTCCGCCGGCTCGGGCACAGTCTCCGCCGCGGCGTCGGCGACGGCGGCCGCCTTGACGCCGCCCGGCATCGGAATGCCGTCGGGCAGCGGCCGCTTGACCGCGTCGCGCACCTCGACCCAGCTCCCCTTGGAGCCGGGCACGGCGCCCTTGATCATGATCAGGCCACGGTCCGCATCGGTCGCCACGACTTCCAGGTTCTGGGTCGTAGTCCGCTTGGCGCCCATATGGCCGGCCATCTTTTTGCCCTTGAACACCTTGCCGGGTTCCTGGCACTGGCCGGTGGAGCCGTGCGCGCGATGCGAGATCGACACGCCGTGGCTGGCGCGCAAGCCGCCGAAATTGTGCCGCTTCATGGCGCCCGCGAACCCCTTACCGATCGAGGTTCCGGCGACGTCCACGAACTGCCCGGTCACGAAGTGCTCGGCAGTCAGCTCGTCGCCGATATTCAGCATGGCGTCGTCGCTGACGCGGAACTCGATCAGCTTACGCTTGGGCTCGACCTTGGCCTTGCCGAAATGCCCGCGCATCGGCTTGGTCAGCCTGGACGGCTTCATCTGGCCGGCGCCAAGCTGCACCGCCTGGTAGCCGTCCGTGTCCACAGTCCTGACCGAGACCACCTGAACGCCGTCAAGCGCCAGCACGGTCACGGGCACATGCGCGCCCTCTTCCGAATAAAGCTGGGTCATGCCCAGCTTGCGGGCGATCACACCGCTTCGCATAGCCGTCATCCCTACAGCTTGATCTCGACGTCGACGCCAGCGGCCAGATCGAGCTTCATCAGCGCATCGACCGTCTGGGGCGTCGGATCGACGATATCCAGCAGCCGTTTGTGCGTCCGCACTTCGAACTGCTCCCGGCTCTTCTTGTCGATGTGCGGCGAGCGCAGCACCGTGAACCGTTCGATCCTGGTCGGCAGCGGGATCGGCCCGCGCACCTGCGCGCCGGTCCGTTTGGCCGTGTTGACGATCTCCAGAGTCGACGTGTCGAGGACCCGGTGATCAAAAGCCTTCAGGCGAATTCTTATGTTTTGGCTGTCCATGCCATCCTCCACAACGAAGGCGCGGTCCCGATGACCGCGCCTGCGCTTGTGGTTCCCGTTAGTCGATGATACCGGAGACGACGCCGGCGCCGACGGTTCGGCCGCCTTCGCGGATCGCGAAACGCAGGCCTTCGTCCATCGCGATCGGCGCGATCAGCTCGACCTCCATCGCGATGTTATCGCCCGGCATCACCATCTCCGTGCCTTCCGGAAGCTTCACA
>Ga0056115_1000095_pt1 | contig 45703 bp, 40 predicted proteins | sample WorMetOlspDAHAB1_FD_77007 | JGI IMG/M metagenome (GOLD analysis project Ga0056115, IMG submission 77007) | Marine gutless worms symbiont microbial communities from Max Planck institute for Marine Microbiology, Germany - Olavius sp. DAHAB.1 ...
GCTTTCTGTCAGCCCAATACGCGCATGCTCAGCTGGGACCAGTCCGATGTTGCCGACGAGCAGTACAAGTTCAAATCGAAGCAGGAAGCGGCCACATCGATCAAGAGCGCCGCGCGGGTTTTCGGCGCGGTCCGCTGCGGTATCACCAAGCGGGACAAGCGCTGGGACTACGATCCGCTCTACGACATCGAGAACGAACGGGAACTGAGCTGGGAGGAAGATTTCCCGTTCGAGCCCAAGACCGTGATCGTGATTTTGGTCCCGATGGATTACGACAATATTTCGACCGCGCCCGCCTGGACCGCGGAGGGATCGATCGGCAACGGTTATGTGATCATGGCCCAGATCGCCAACCAGGTCGCCAAGTTCATCCGCGGCATGGGCTACCACGCCGTCGGCGCCGGCAACGACCTCAGCATGAGCGTGCCATACGCGATCGCGGCCGTGCTTGGCGAGGGCGGTCGCAACCAGCAGCTTCTCGCCCCTGGCATCGGTCCGCGCCATCGCATCTGCAAGGTCTACACCGATTTCGAGGATGTCGAATACGACCAGCCGCACAACTGGGGCATCACGGAGTTCTGCCTCAGTTGCGGCAAGTGCGCCGAGGCCTGCCCGCCCGGTGCCCTGCCAAAGCTTGAAAGCAAAGACGGCGGCTTCGGCTATGCGCCAACCTACGAGTTCAACGAAGAGCCGGGATACAACTGGAACAACCATACCGGCGTGCAGAAGTTCTATTCCGACGCCAAGAAGTGTTTCAATTTCTGGCTCGACAACGACAGCGCGTGCGGCAACTGCATATCGGCCTGCACATTCAACGAAGCCGATTATTGGCACCATTGGTTCATCATGGGCATCACGTCCGCCTCGCCGGCATTCCTGCACAACTGGATGTCAGAGTTGCATCCGGTCTTCGGCTACGGCGCTGTCGGCGATCCGGCAAAGGTGGATAAGTTTTGGAGTACAGGCGAGGGCATGCGGATCAACCCGTCGATGAAGAACAACATCGGCACATCCAACAAGGCCTGAGGAGACGCAATCATGGAAAGTGTGCAATGGTTTCTGCTGGGCGTTGTCTCCACCTTGTGCGTGCTGGGCTTTGCCTATCTCTCCGTCAAGATCAAGGCGCCTTGGTACGCCTGGACCGTCTTGATCGGCGGCGCGGTTGCTGTCCTGTTTGGCATCGCCTGGGCCGGGTCTTCCTTCCACGAGGGCGTGCCTGAATCCAGTGCGATGGGACTAATGGTCTTCTGTGGCCCTGGGATCGTTGCAATGACGCTGGCCTGGCGCTTTTGGGTGGCGCCCGGATTGCGCGGCGACTAGGGAAGGGCATTGCTGAGGGAGCGTTGGCGTGGCTGTCCCTGAGAAGCTGAAGGCAGTGTGGGGCCGTCTGGCTTTTCCGCTGGCCTTCACGTCGCTGGTCGTGGCGTTCGTCATCGGCCAGATCGCGGCCTTGCCCGATTTCAGGGCGCTGCTCCAGCAACGGCTGCCCGACAGCACGCTGACGCTTGTGACCGAGGCGGAGGGCGGCCAGATCGTCTTCCGCGACGAATCCGCGGGCAATTACGTGATCATCTCCGCTGCCGAGGGCTACGGGGGGCCCTTGGCCGTCGGGATCCGGGCCAGCGGCGAGGGGGAAATCGCCGAGATCCTCGACCTGGACAACAAGGAAACGCCTTCGTTTTTCAACAAGCTGCTCAAAGAACGCTTTTTCGAGCAGTTTGCCGGCAAGACGGTTTCCGACGATTACCTGTTGGACGAAGACATCGACGCGGTCTCGGGCGCGACCGTGTCGTCGCGTGCGTACACAGCCGCCGTGGGCGAGGCGATGCACATCGCGGCGACCGAGCACTTCAAGCTGCAGCCCACCTGGAAGCAGGATGAGCTGCTGTTCGGGTACAAGGAGATGGGCCTGATCGGCGTCTTCGTCCTGGCCTTTGTGGTGTCCTACGCGCGAGGCCCCGTCGCGAAGTACGGCAAGTTCGTCATGCCGGTGGTGGCGCTGGCGTTCGTCGGCGTCTACACCAACACCTCAGTGTCGATCGCCCAGCTCGCCGGAATTCTGTTGGGCTATATCCCGGACTTCAGACAGCATCTCATGTGGTGGATCATGATGGCCGGCGTTATCGGAAGCGTCGTGATCCTGGGAAGGAACATCTATTGCGGCCAGGTCTGCCCGTTCCAGTACGTCCAGCGCGGGCTCAACAAGATCAGCAACGTCAACCTTGCGGTCAGGCCCGGCATCCAGAAAAGCGCGCGCACGGTGGTTGGGTGGATGACCTGGACCTCACTGATGCTGATCTTCCTGTCGGCGCACCCCGGGTTGGGGTCCTACGAGCCCTTTGCGATGATGTTCTCGCTGACCGGTGCGGGCGTCCAGTGGTACCTCCTGCCGCTTTCGCTCGTCGGCTCGTTCTTCATTCTGAATTTCTGGTGCCGCCTGTTCTGCCCGGTCGGACTGGTCCTGAACGAGGGTGTCCGGTTCCGCAAGTCGCTGTTGCAGCGGATCACCAGCCGCGTACGACCGTCGCCCGAGGTCGAGGCGGCCTCGCCCAATGACAAAGGTGACCTATGGCGAAAAGACGAGAGCTGAAGCCGTGGCACCATCAGGTGACGACCGCCTTGGCCGTGGTCACCTTGCTGTGCGTGATCGGCTATTTCGTCCAGACGTTCAGGTCCTTCTTCCTGACCGATCACGACCCGGTGCTGGTCGCGGTCGAGAGGGTCAAGGAGAAGCTCGACCAGAAGTAGGGCAACGCATCAAACGCCCGGTTCCCCGGGTCGCTGCCCGCGCCTCTCTTCAATGCCGCGCGGTCAAATGGGCGTGCTCTTTTCCGCCTGCGCCGGCGTGAGAATATCGGGAATTGCCTCCGGCCCGGCCGCAAAGGCTTCGGCCTGCCCCTTGTGGATCGCCGCCCAGAACTCGCGTGTGGCCGCCATCTTGTCCTCCTGCGCGCGGTCCAGCCAGTAGCGCAGGTTCTCGTCCTTCAGCCCGAATTCGCCCCAGGATTTCAGAAACTCCAACAACAGGTCGGCGATCCTTTCCGATTCCCAGGGCGCGCTTTTGTGCGACTCCCGGTCGTTGATCGCCTTCGCCAGCGTGAACTGGTGGGCCTTGTAGTCGATCGGCATCGCATAGTGCGCCTGCAGGATTTCGTCGGTGATGGACTCCGACCACTTGCGGTGAAAGCGGCAGATCCCCGTGTTGTCGCTGAACAGCTCGTAGACCATGCGTTCCACGTTCTTGCGGCCCAGTTCCTCCGGCGCCAGAAACTCCGCACCGTAATAGACATAGTATTTGCCCATGATCGGCATGGGGCTTCCCATGCCCGGCACCCAGTACTGGTTGGGGACCATGTAGCCTTCCGCCCCGTGGCCCAGGAACACCGCGCGATCCAACGTCCGGGTGCCGTGGCGGCGGTCCAGCTCGGCAGCGGCCGCGCGGATGCCTGCGCGGAACAGGCTTGCCCGTTCGTCGAACAGGATCGCCTTGACCAGGGAGACGGCGTATGTGGCGTTGCACATGCTGTCGGCGACCGGATCGAACTGCGCGGGGTCCGTGCTGTAGGCGAAGCGCATCTCCGAGGCCGGCGGAAAGCCATAAGCCTCCGGGTCGATCAGACCGTCGGCGACGCATTCCATGATCCAGGCCAGCGTGCCGCCCGTCTGGATCGCATCGAACCCCATGGCATCGACGGTGTCGTTCAGCAGCTCGGCGGCCCGCTGGTCGAAGACGCCGACCTGCGGGCCCAGCGCATGATAGGGCTCGTAGTCCTTCTTGAATTTGCCGTTGAGCTTCTTGCACGCCACGGCACAGGGCTCGCCGCAATGCTGGAATTGCTTCTTCTGGATGGTCTCTTCGTTGAACTGTTTGAGATAGTGCCCCAGCACGAAGTTTTCGTGCTGGGCCCGGCGATCGTCGGCGCTGGCGTAGATGCTGCGGTAGTTGTTGGTCAGCAACCGGTCGGAGATCTCGTACATGTTGACGCCGAACGTGCCGCCGGTCTTGAACTCCTTGTGGTAGCGGTACTTCTCGGTCACCGCCAGGTCCGTCTTGACGACCTTCTGGCCGAAGTGCTCGATGAAATAGCCGTCCAGCTCCTGCGAGTTCGGCAGGTCCGGATCGTCCCAGGCACCGCCGAACACGCAGCCGACCAGGTTGTGGGTCTGGAACAGGCGGCTGCCCAGACCGCCCCGGCCGCACCAGTCGACCACGGCCGTGGCCCGCCCCGCATCCACGGGGCTGGACCCGATCGCGCCTTCGCGTGTGGCCATTGCCGCGGGTCCGACGGCGAAGGCGCGCACCCGTCGGGGCGGGTACTCTTCGGCGAAACGGTCCAGCAAGGCCTGCTGCAGGGCGAAAAAGCCGTCCAGGGTTTCGCCGTCCGGGCCGGTGTGACCGCGCCACAGCGCTTCGACCTCGACGGGTTCGCAGCGAACCGTGATTTCGCCGTCCTTGTGGTTGAGCAACAGAACGCTGGGTTCGGCGCACCGGCCCTTCAGGCTGACATAACTCACGCCCAGGCCATGGTAGGTGTAGGCCGCGCCGCCCATGCTGGAGACGTAGAAGCTGTCCCACTGGGGACTGTGGGCGCAGAAGACCAGGCGCCGCGTCCCGGGAATGGAGCTGCCTGCAAGCAGTCCTTCGCCGAAGGCGAAGACGTCCGGGTCATCCTCGTAGCGATGCCAGCCGAAGTCGACCGGGCCCAGGATGCCGGACGCCTTTTCGTCGATCGCGTGAACCGACCATCCGGCGGTGTTCAAGTCGATGCGCAATTCGCGTTGAAAGACCGGATAGACCATGTCACCACGCCCCAGTGGTTTTCTTCCCCATCCGACCGGCGCCCCTGTCCGCCGTCCGCAACACCCAATTCTATCAGAAAACGTTGCCGCAAACCCACCCGGCAAGCGAGTCACTCGGCGACAGGCGCGCCGAGCCCAGCATCGATGTTCAACAATGGGCCGAGGCGAGAGTTCAGTGCGACGCGTTTGCCTTGGCCGTCGGCTGCTCCGCAGGGTGCCAGTCCGATGCCGCTTTTGCCGCCTCTTCGATGACCGGGAAGTGCTGGCGAAAGTAATGGCGCAGCCAGTATGTGTACCGCGCGGGATGCCGTTCGATCTCCTCTCCCACGCTTCGGGGCGTCAGGAGGGCGGTCTCGATCACCTCCAGTGGATGCGGCTTCAACGGTTCCTCGAGTTTTCCGAAGAACACGGTCACGACCTCGTTCTCCGTCATGCCGTTCTCGAAATCCGCTGCATAAGACGTCTGGAAGACCGGCTGGAGATGCACCCGTACGCCCAGCTCCTCGAAGGTGCGTCTCTCGGCGGCTCGGCCGATCCTCTCTTTCGGGCGCGGGTGGCCGCAGCAGGAATTGGCCCATAATCCGCCGGAGTGGTATTTGTCCGGATGACGCCGCTGCAGCAGCAGTCGGCCGGCGTTGTCGACCAGGAACACTGAGAAGGCCCGATGCAGCAGGCCGCGCCGGTGCACCTCCATCTTGTCGCCATAGCCGAGGGTGCGGTCCGCGGGACTTACAAGAATGACGGTTTCCGACATGACATGCCTCCGCCCATCTTTGGCAAGGCGGTCCTCTTTTGCGTGGATCGTTGACAATAGGTTGATACAGTGGATGTGTCATCATAAATTGACACACCCGCCGGACCAACGAACACGGTTCGGCGGCAGGGAGGGAGTGGCCATGCTGCCGGTCGGAAGTTCGATGATCGCGTCCGGGTTTGCCCGGCCATGACGGCCCCCTTTCCCTTTTCGGCGATTGTCGGACAGGACGAGATGAAACTCGCCCTTCTAATTGCGGCCGTGGATTCGACCGTGGGGGGCGTTCTGGTGTTCGGCGATCGCGGCACCGGCAAGTCCACGACTGTGCGGGCGCTGGCGGCGCTGTTGCCGGCCATGCAGGTGATCAAGGAATGCCCCTATAACTGCGATCCCGAGGCCCCGCGCGCCGCATGTTCGGCGGTTTGTCCCGTCCGGGACCACAGCGAGCGCGGCACGGCGAAAGTGCCGGTGCCGGTCGTCGACCTGCCGCTGGGCGCAACGGAGGACCGGGTCGTCGGCGCGCTGGACCTGGAAAAGGCCCTGGCGCACGGCGAGAAGTCTTTCGAGCCGGGGCTTCTGGCCCGGGCCAACCGCGGCTTTCTGTACATCGACGAGGTCAATCTCCTGGAGGACCATCTGGTCGACCTGTTGCTCGACGTCGCGGCGTCCGGCGAGAACGTGGTCGAACGCGAGGGGCTGAGCGTGCGGCATCCGGCGCGGTTCGTCCTGGTTGGCAGCGGCAATCCCGAGGAAGGCGAACTCCGACCCCAGCTGCTGGATCGTTTCGGCCTGTCGGTGGAGGTCACCACGCCCCAGGATCTGAAAACGCGGATCGAGGTCGTGCGCCGGCGCGACACTTTCGAGCGGGACCCGGTGCCCTTCATGAAGAAATGGAAACGCAAGGACGGTCAGCTCCGGCGCAGGATCCTCGACGGCGTGGCGCGGCTTGAGACGATCGCAACGCCGGATGCCGCCTTGGAGGACGCCGCGCGTCTGTGCATGGCGTTGGGGACGGACGGACTGCGCGGCGAGCTGACCCTGGTGCGGGCCGCCCGCGCCGTTGCGGCACTGGACGGCGACGACGCCGTCGGAACGGACCACCTGAAGCGTGTTGCGCCGATGGCGCTGCGCCACCGGCTGCGCCGCGATCCGCTGGACGAAACGGGATCCGCCGTGCGGATCGAACGCGCGGTCGACGAGGTCTTCGCGTGACCGGCCCTTCCGACAACCAAGCCGGTGCCGACCCCGGGGCGTCTTGGGATGACGCCCTCGATGCGATCGAGATCGTGGCTGTCGACCCGGCGCTTGCCGGCGGTGTCCTTTTGCGGGCGCGGGCCGGGCCCGTGCTGTCGCGCTGGCTGGATGCTCTTCGCGCGCACCTGCCGCCCGGCATGCCGTTCCGCCGCCTGCCGGCCCATGTGCGCGACGACCGGTTGCTGGGCGGTCTGGACCTCGCCGTGACCCTGAAGACGGGCCGCCCGATGCTGGCAAAGGGGCTGCTGGCCGAAGCGGACGGCGGCTTGATCGTCGCCGCCTCGGCGGAGCGGATGCTGCCGGAAACGGCCGCGCGCCTTGCCGCCGTGCTGGACAGCGGCGAAGTCGTGCTGGAACGCGACGGATTGGCCGACCGCACGGTGGCGCGGGTCGGCATGGTGGCCATCGACGAGGGGACGGGGCCGGACGAAACGGTCGTCCCGGCATTGGCTGACCGCCTTGCCCTCCACCTGGACCTCGACGCCGTGCCCCTGAACGTCGCGTCGACGCGGAACGGCCCGCGGCGCCTCGAAGCGGCCCGCGACCGGCTCCACACCGTTGCGGCGGACGACCGTTCCGTGGAGGCGTTGTGTGCGGCTGCGATGGTTCTGGGCGTTGCGTCGTTGCGGGCGCCGCTGCAGGCATTGAGGGTCGCGCGGATTGCCGCGGCCCTGGCCGGCCGCACCGGGATCGGCGAGGAGGACCTCGCGCTTGCCGGCCGCCTGGTTCTTGTGCCGCGGGCCACCCGCATCCCGGCCGCCGAAGACGATGTCAAGCAAGAGACCGCGCCCGAAACGCCGCAGGACCGGCAAGACGATGCGGTGGACGATCGCGGCGGCGAGGGGGCGGATATTCCCGACGACATCGTCGTGGAGGCCGCCCGCGCCGTCATACCCGCGGACCTGCTGGAGCGGTGCCGCGACAGCCGCGCCCGCAGGCGGAGCGACGGCGCCGATGGCCGTGCGGGTTGGGAACAAAAGGGCGCGCGGCGCGGCCGGCCGGCAGGGATGCAGAATGCCGCGCCGCACCCCGGGGCCCGGCCGAACGTGATCGAAACCCTGCGCGCCGCAGCACCGTGGCAACGGCTGCGCCGCGCCACGGCCGGATCTGGCACGAACGGCCAGCGCGTGCGGGTTTCCAAACAGGACTTCCGCTTCGCGCGTCTGAAGCACCGTTCGGAAACCGTCACGATCTTTGCGGTCGATGCATCCGGCTCGGCCGCCGCGCAACGGCTTGCCGAGGCGAAAGGCGCCGTCGAACTGCTGCTTGCCGACTGCTACGTGCGCCGGGATCAGGTTGCCGTTCTGGCGTTCCGGCGCCAGGGGGCGGAAATCCTGCTGCCGCCGACCCGGTCCCTGACGCGCGCCAAGCGGGCGCTTGCCGGCCTGCCGGGTGGAGGCGGGACGCCGCTTGCCGCGGGACGTGAGGCGGCGGCCGCGCTGGCGGAGGCCGAACGCCGCCGCGGCCGGGCCCCCGTGGTGGTGGTTCTGACCGATGGCCGCGCCAACATCGCCCGCGACGGCAGCGTGGACCGCGGCCAGGCCGCAGCGGATGCCGTTTCGGCAGGCGCCGTGTTAAAGGCCCTGGACGTGCCTTCCCTGTTGATCGATACGGCGCCCCGTCCCGATCGCCGCGCCTCCCGCGTCGCCGATTCTATGGGCGCAACCTATCTTCCGCTGCCGTTCGCGGATGCGGCGGCGGTCTCGGGCGCTGTTCGCGCAGTCGGCGATGCGCGTCCTTGATGAGCGGCCGTCCTGGCAATATGACGGGCGTGACTGGCCGAACCGCGAGGCCAGCCGGTTCGTCGAAGCCGCCGGGCTCAAGTGGCATGTTCAAACGGCCGGACAGGGACCCGACCTTCTGCTGATCCACGGCACGGGCGCCGCGACGCACTCCTGGCGCGGCCTGTTCCCTTTGCTGCGAAAAGACTTTCGGGTTGTCGCGCCGGATCTGCCGGGGCACGGCTTCACGGAAGCGCCGGACAGGCGCCGTCTATCGCTGGACGCGATGGCGGCGGACCTTTCCGACCTGCTGGAGGTTCTGGAGGTCCGGCCGGCGGTCGCAGTGGGCCATTCCGCGGGAGCGGCCATACTCGCGCGCATGTGCCTTGACGGCTCGATCGACCCCCGCCTGTTGGTCAGCCTGAACGGCGCCTTGCTCCCGTTTCGCGGCGTTGCCGGACGGTTCTTCTCGCCCTTGGCCAAGGTTCTGGCGGCGACGTCGATGTTTCCCACGCTGTTTGCGACGCGCGCGTCGAATCGCGCCGTGGTCGAACGCCTCCTGCGCGGCACCGGCTCTGCAGTCGACGAGGAGGGTGTGGAGTTCTACTGGCGTCTGGTGCAAAGCGCCGGTCATTGCGCCGCCGCGCTGGGCATGATGGCGAACTGGGACCTGGAGCCGTTAATGCGCGCCCTGCCCAAACTCCGGCCGCAACTCGACCTCATTGTCGGCGAACGAGACCGGACGGTGGATCCCAACGTTTCCCGTCGCGTTTCCGGACGAGTGCCGGGCGCCAGGCTGGTTCCGCTTCCCGGCTTGGGCCACCTTGCCCACGAAGAAGCGCCCCAACGCATGATGGAGATTATCAGCGGGCGGGCCCAAGAGCTCGGCATCCTGGGCGCGCCGGCAGGGCAGTAGCCTCCTTCCGAGTGTCAAGTGGTCTTGACGTAAAAAAGACTGTACACTTTCTCTGCAACGCGGTTCACTGTGCGATGCGCTCCCGTCTGTCGACGTTAGTCCGTTTCGACGGGGGCCGAACAAGAACAGTTCCAGCGTGGAGGGAAGGCCATGAACCTGCAACGGACCGTCGTCGAAATGGCGCCCACCGATGCTGCAGGCCAAGGCAACAAGACCCTCCTCGACACCGTCTCGGTTCCGTCGGATGTGCGCGCATTGCATCGCGCAGACCTGCCCCGGCCTGCGGCGGAAGTCCGATCCGAATTGCTGGAAATCGTGTCGGAGACCGGCGGGCACCTGGGCGCGGGCCTGGGTGTCGTCGAACTGACCGTGGCGCTGCACTGGGTGTTCGAGACGCCGCGCGACAAGTTGATCTGGGACGTCAGCCATCAGTGCTATCCGCACAAGATCCTGACCGGTCGGCGCGAGAAGCTGCGCAAGCTTCGACAGGGCGGCGGTCCGTCCGGCTTCACGAAAATCAGCGAAAGCCGGTTCGACGCCTTCGGCGCCGCGCACAGTTCCACCTCTATTTCGGCAGCGCTGGGGTTTGCCGTGGCCCGCGATTACGAAGGCGCGGACAACGCCGCTATCGCGGTTATCGGCGACGGCGCCATGTCCGGGGGCATGGCGTTCGAGGGTCTGAACAACGTCGGCGCCAAGGGAAGCCGGCTTGTGATCGTGCTCAACGACAACGAGATGTCGATCGCGCCGCCGGCCGGCGCGCTGGAAGGGCATCTGGCGGCGTTGCGTTCCGGCCTGCCGTCCGCCGCAGCGCGCCGCAAGGCGCTGAAGGGCCCGGGGCTGCCGCGTTTTGTCGAAGGCGAGACCCTGTTCGACAATCTGGGCCTGCGCTACGCCGGGCCCTTTGACGGCCACGATGTCGACGAAATGGTCTCCGCGCTTGAAAAGGCGCGCGACCATGAAGACGGTCCGGTGGTCCTCCATGTCCTGACCCGGAAAGGCAAGGGCTATGCGCCGGCCGAGCAGGCGGCCTGCCGCTATCACGGCGTGGCGAAATTCGATGTCTCCACCGGCGAGCAGAAAAAGCCCAAGGCGACACGGCCCAGCTATACCAGCGTCTTTGCCAAGGGTCTGATCGCCGAGGCCGAGGCCGACGACCGTATCGCCGCCGTCACCGCGGCGATGCCGTCCGGCACGGGTTTGGACAAGTTCGCCGCCGCCTTTCCGGACCGCTGCTTCGACGTGGGCATTGCCGAACAGCACGCGGTCACGTTCTGCGCCGGTCTGGCTGCGGAAGGATACCGGCCCTTCGCGGCGATCTACTCGACCTTCCTGCAACGCGCCTTCGACCAGATCGTGCACGACGTTGCGATCCAGCATTTGCCCGTGCGCTTCGCCATCGACCGGGCGGGCATGGTCGGGGCCGACGGTGTGACCCACCAGGGTTCGTACGACATCGCCTATCTGGGGTGCTTGCCCGGATTCGTTCTGATGGCCGCGGCCGACGAGGCGGAACTGATGCATATGGTTGCGACAGCCGCGGTCATCGACGACCGGCCGTCCGCGATCCGCTATCCGCGCGGCGAGGCGGTCGGGACGGATCTGCCGGATCGCGGCACTCCGCTGGAGATCGGGCGGGGCCGCATCGTCGCGCAGGGTTGCGATGTCGGGATCTTGTCCTACGGCGCGCGGTTGTCGGACGTTCTGGCTGCGAGAGCGGTTTTGGCAGAGCAGGGCATCTATGCGACCGTGGTCGACGCCCGCTTTGCAAAACCGATCGACGACAGCCTGGTCGCGCGCCTGTTTCGCGATCATCCAGTCGTCCTGACGGTCGAAGAAGGCGCGATCGGCGGGTTTTCCGCCCAGGTCGTCGACAGTCTGGTGAGGCAGAGACGGCACGGCCTCCTGGACCGCCTCGTGCCGGTCTATCTGCCCGACATCTTCATCGATCACGACAAGCCGCATGATCAGATTGCCAGGGCGGGACTGTGCACAAATGGACTGGTCGCCCGCATATTGGAGGTTCTCCGTCTGGCATCTGCCCGCGGGCAAGCGCCGGGAGCGTGGCGATGACCGTTTCGGCGCTTCCCCGAGCCGTAAGGAACGACGCACGCCATAGCCGGCCTGTTTTGAAAGAGCGCGGTCAACGCGAGGTTTTCTGCGGCCTGACCGGCATTGTCTGGCTGCATCGGAAAATCCAGGATGCCTTCTTCCTGGTGGTGGGATCGCGGACCTGCGCGCACCTGATCCAGTCCGCAGCCGGCGTCATGATTTTCGCCGAACCGCGGTTTGCGACAGCGATCATCGACGACCGCGACCTTGCCGGACTGGCAGACGCGAACGAGGAACTGGACGGGGTCGTGGCCCGGCTGCTGGCGCGCCGCCCGGATATCAAGACGCTGTTCCTGGTTGGCTCCTGCCCGTCGGAGGTGATCAAACTGGATCTGTCGCGCGCCGCGACGCGGCTTTCGGCGCAGCATATGCCGCGGGTACGGGCGCTCAACTATTCCGGCAGCGGAATCGAAACGACCTTCACCCAGGGCGAGGACGCCTGTCTCGCCGCGCTGGTGCCGGAACTGGCGACCACAGATGCATCCGGTCTGATGGTGGTGGGGACCTTGGCGGACGTCGTTGAGGATCAGTTCCGCCGCCTGTTCGATGCCATGGGTCTGGGACCGGTCAGCTTCCTGCCGCCGCGCCGCAGCACGGAGCTTCCGCCCGTGGGGCCGGGAACCAGGTTCCTCCTGGCGCAGCCGTTCCTTGCCGATACCGCGCGCGCCCTGCAGGAGCGCGGCGCAACCAGAATCCCGGCGCCATTTCCGTTGGGCGCTGAAGGAACGTCGCTTTGGTTGAAGGCCGCGGCGGACGCCTTCGGTATTGCAGATAACGCCTTCGAACGCGCCGTTGCGCCCGGCCGTGACCGTGCCCGGCGCGCCCTGGTGCGGTACCGCCCGACCCTGTCGGGCAAGCGCATCTTCCTGTTCCCCGATTCTCAGTTGGAGCCGCCTCTTGCGCGCTTCCTGGCCCGGGAACTGGACATGGTTCCGGTCGAGGTCGGAACGCCGTTTCTGCACAAGGAGCATCTGGCCGAGGAACTGGCGATGCTGCCGCCTGACGTCCGCCTCAGCGAAGGCCAGGACGTAGAACGACAGCTGGACCGGTGCCGCGCGGACGTCCCCGATCTCGTGGTCTGCGGCCTTGGGCTGGCAAACCCCATGGAAGCGCTGGGCGTGACAACGAAGTGGTCGATCGAACTGGTCTTCACCCCGATCCAGGGCTTCGACCAGGCCGGCGATCTGGCGGAGCTGTTTCATCGGCCGCTCGATCGGCGGTCGCGGCTGGCGGTCTAGGACGATGCATCTCACCGTCTGGACATATGAAGGGCCGCCGCACGTAGGGGCGATGCGTGTCGCCACCGGCATGCGCGACGTGCATTACGTCTTGCACGCGCCCCAGGGCGACACCTATGCCGATCTGCTGTTCACCATGATCGAGCGGCGCCAGGCGCGCCCGCCGGTCACCTACACCACGTTCCAGGCCCGCGACCTGGGCGGCGATACGGCTGGCCTGTTCAAGCAGGCGGCGATCGAAGCCTACGACCGGTTCCGACCGCAGGCCATGCTGGTGGGCGAATCCTGCACCGCCGAGCTGATCCAGGACGACCCCGGCGGCCTGGCAAAGACTCTTGGCCTGCCGATCCCGGTGGTCCCTCTGGAATTGCCGTCCTATCAGCGCAAGGAAAACTGGGGCGCCTCGGAGACCTTTTATCATCTGGTCCGGGCGCTGTGCGCCCCGTTGGCCCTGGCGCCGGGCGAGGAGAGGCCGGCGCGGCCGACGGATGCGCGGCCGTCCTGCAATCTGCTGGGCGCCACGGCGCTGGGCTTCCGGCACCGCGACGACGTGACGGAAGTGACCCGCCTGCTGGCGAGCATGGGCGTCGATGTCAACGTGGCGGCGCCGATGGACGCGACGCCGGCCGATCTGATGCGGCTGGGCGATGCGGACTTCAACGTCGTGCTGTACCCGGAGACCGGCGAAACCGCCGCGCGCTGGCTGAAGCGCGCCTTCGGCCAGCCCATGGTGACCACCGTCCCCATCGGCTTCGGCGCGACGTGCGATTTCGTTCGGGAGGTGGCCGACCTGGCCGGCGTCGACCCGGCGCCCGCGCTGGCCGGCGCGCCGTCCCGTCTGCCCTGGTACTCGCGCTCGGTCGATTCGACCTATCTCACCGGCAAACGCGTCTTCGTCTTCGGCGATGCGACGTATGCCATCGCCTCTGCGCGGATCGCATCGGAAGAGTTCGGTTTCACCGTTGTCGGCCTGGGAAGCTACAGCCGCGAATACGCCCGCGACGTTCGCGCGGCCGCCGCGGACTATGACCTGGAGGCGCTGATCACGGACGATTACCTGGAGGTCGAGGACGCGATCGCCGCCGTGCAGCCAGAGCTGGTCCTGGGCACCCAGATGGAGCGGCATATCGCCAAGCGGCTGGGCGTTCCCTGCGCGGTGATTTCCGCACCCGTCCACGTTCAGGACTACCCTGCCCGTTACGCGCCGCAGATGGGGTTCGAAGGCGCCAATGTGATCTTCGATACCTGGGTGCACCCCCTGATGATGGGCCTGGAAGAACACCTTCTGGGCATGTTCCGCGAGGACTTCGAATTCGCCGACGGCCGGGCGCCGTCGCACCTGGGCGGCGACGCAATGCCGACCGGAACCGCGGCCGCGCAGCCGCCGACGGATCCCGCCAACGAGGACGTCGCGTGGAGCGCGGATGCGGAAGGCGAACTGAAAAAGATCCCGTTCTTCGTCCGCGGCAAGGCGCGGCGCAACACCGAACGTTTCGCCGTCGAACGCGGCGTGCGCACCATCACGATCGAGACCCTGTACGATGCCAAGGCGCACTTCGGACGCTGACGACACGCCGATCCGCGTGGTCCTGATCACGCTGGACAATCACCTGGCCGCGACGGTGGCGCGGGCCAGGACGGCGTTGAGGCGCGAGGTGCCGAACCTGGACCTGGCCCTGCATGTGGCGACGGACTGGGACAAGGACGCCGACGCTCTGGCGCGGTGCCGGGACGATATCGCGCGCGGCGACATCGTCATCGCGACGATGCTGTTTATGGAAAACCATATCGAGCCCGTCCTCGATGCGCTCACGGCGCGCCGGGACAGCTGCGATGCGATGGTGGCCTGCATGTCCGCGGGCGAGGTGGTGCGCCTGACCCGGATGGGCCGCTTCCGCATGGGCGACGGCGAGGCGGGTGCGATCGGCCTGTTGAAACGGCTGCGGGGGTCGCGCAAGAAAGGCACCAGCGACGGCGCAAGCCAGATGGCGCTGTTGCGCCGGTTGCCTCGGGTGCTGCGGTTTATCCCCGGGACGGCGCAGGATCTGCGCGCCTATTTCCTGACCATGCAGTACTGGCTGGCCTGCAGCGATCGGAACCTGGCCAATCTGGTCCGCACCCTGATCAGCCGCTACGCCGCCGGGCCGCGTGCGGCGTTGCGCGACGCGGTCTCGCCGGCGCCGCCGGTGGAGTATCCCGATACCGGACTTTATCACCCCGCGATTAAGGGCCGCACCGGCGAACGTCTGGACCGCATTCCGACGCCGCGCGACTGCAAGGGCACGGTGGGCGTCATTCTGATGCGGGCTTATGTGCTGGCCGGCGACACCGGTCATTACGACGCTGTCATCGCGGCGCTGGAGGCGCGCGGTCTCAAAGCGATCCCGATCTTCGCGTGCGGCCTGGATATCCGTCCAGCCGTCGAACGTTTCTTCGTCTCCGACGGCAAGCCGCATGTGGACGCCGTGGTTTCGCTGACCGGATTTTCGCTGGTGGGCGGGCCCGCCTACAACAATGCGGGCGCCGCGGAAGAGATGCTGGCGGCTCTGGACGTGCCGTGCCTTTCGGCGCAGGCGCTGGAGTTTCAGACGCTGGACGAATGGCGGGCGTCGGACCAGGGTCTGATGCCGGTGGAATCCACCATGATGGTCGCCATTCCGGAACTGGACGGGGCGACGGGGCCCATTGTTTTCGGCGGCCGGTCGGCGCGCGGGCAGAAAGACTGCGCCATGACGGGCGAGTCCGGCCGGGTCGACGCGCTGGCGGACCGCGTCTCCAAGCTGATCGCGTTGCGCAAGACGCCGGCGGCGGATCGCAGGATCGCACTGACCGTGTTTAACTTCCCGCCAAACAGCGGTGCGACCGGAACGGCGGCGCATCTCGCCGTCTGGGACTCCCTGCTCAACGTCATGAAGGCGCTGGCGGGTGAGGGCTACCGGGTCGACTTGCCGGCGAACGTGGACGACCTGCGATCGGCCGTGCTTGAGGGCAATGCCGAGCGCTGCGGCGCCGAAGCGAACGTCGTTGCCAGGGTCCCCGTCGACGATCACGTCCGACGCGAACCGTGGCTCAATGAGATCGAAGCGCAGTGGGGTGCGGCCCCGGGCAAGCTGCAGACCGACGGCCGGTCCCTTTTCGTCCTCGGTGCACAATTCGGCAATGTCCTGGTCGCGGTACAGCCGGGCTTCGGCTACGAGGGCGACCCGATGCGCCTGTTGTTCGACAAGGGGTTTGCGCCGACGCACGCATTCTCCGCCTTTTATCGGCATATCCGGGAGGATTTCGCGGCCGATGCGGTGCTGCATTTCGGGACCCACGGCGCGCTGGAATTCATGCCGGGCAAGCAGACGGGGCTGTCCGGCGATTGCTGGCCCGATCGGCTGATCGGCGATCTGCCCAACTTCTACCTCTATGCCGCAAACAATCCGTCTGAAGGCATGATCGCAAAGCGCCGTTCGGCGGCCACCCTAATCAGCTACCTCACGCCGCCGCTGCAACAGGCCGGGCTCTACAAGGATCTGGTGGATCTCAAGGGCTCAATCGACCGCTGGCGCGCCCTGCCGCCGGAACAGGACAGCGAACGCGAGCGCCTGGCGGCCTTGATCCAGGCCCAGGCCGCCGGTCTGGACCTGACAGAAGCCGAACCGGCGTGGGCCGGCACCGGCGAGGCCGAGGTTGTCCGCGTCGCGGCCTCCGTAGCGGAGCTTGAGGAGACATTGATCCCGCACGGTCTGCACACCGTCGGCGTGGCGCCGGACGAGGACGCGCGCAAAGAAACCTTGCGCGCGGTTGCCGAGGCAAGCGCGGGCCATCCGATTCCGGAACCTGCTCTGTCGGCCCTGGTCTCCGGCGCCGGCGCGGAGGCCGCGTTGGCGGTGGCCGGCCGCGACGCAAACAACGAAGAGCTCTACCGCCGCCTGGACAAACTCAACGCGGATCTGGACCGGGATGCCGAAACCGCCGCCGTCCTGAGGGCGCTTGACGGGCGGTTCATCCGACCCGTTCCGGGCGGCGATCTGCTGCGCACGCCCGAGATCCTGCCGACCGGCCGGAACATCCACGGGTTCGACCCCTTCCGTCTGCCCAGCGCCTTCGCCATTGAGGACGGCGCCCGCCAGGCCGAGCGCCTGATCGCCCGGCACGTCCAGGACGGAAACGGTTTCCCGGAATCCGTGGCCCTGGTCCTTTGGGGCGCAGACAACCTGAAGACCGAGGGCGGTCCGATCGGGCAAGCTCTGGCCTTGTTGGGCGCGCGGCCGCGGTACGACAGCTTCGGTCGCCTGGCCGGCGCCAGCCTGATCGGTCTGGACGAGCTTGGGCGGCCGCGCATCGATGTGGTGATGACCCTGTCTGGGATTTTCCGGGACCTGCTGCCGCTCCAGACGCGCGTTCTGGCCGAGGCGGCCCATCTCGCCGCCAGCGCCGAAGAGCCGGAGGAAATGAACTTCGTCCGCCGGAACACGCTTTGGCACATGGCGGAGAAGGAGTGCGACTTCGAGACGGCGGCGCTCAGGGTCTTCAGCAATGCCGACGGCGCCTACGGCTCCAACGTCAACCACCTGATCGACAGCGGCCAGTGGGCCGATGAGGACGATCTGGGGGCGATGTTCACGCAACGCAAGTGTTTCGCCCATGCCCGGTCCGGCGCCCCGGTGCGGCAGGAGGAACTGCTGAAGACGATGCTGGGCGGCGTCGATCTGGCGTACCAGAACCTGGAATCCGTCGAGGTCGGCGTGACCACCATCGACCACTATTTCGACTCCCTTGGCGGGATCACCCGGGCGGCCGCCAAGGCCCGCGGCGGGGCGGTCCCGGTTTATATCAGCGACCAGACCCGCAGCGAGGGAACGGTCCGCACCCTGGGCGAGCAGATCGCCCTGGAAACGCGCACGCGCATGCTGAACCCTGTCTGGTACGAGGGGATGCTGGACCACGGCTATGAAGGCGTGCGCCAGATCGAGGCGCACATCACCAATACCGTCGGCTGGTCGGCCACAACCGGGCAGGTGGATTCCTGGGTCTATCGGCAGCTCACCGAGACCTTCGTCCTGGATCCCGAGATGCGCGAGCGGCTTGCGTCCTTGAACACGCAGGCGTCGGCCAGGGTCGCCAATCGGCTGCTGGAAGCGCACGAGCGCGACTACTGGACGCCGGACGAAGAGACGCTGGAAGCTCTGCGCCAGGCTGGCGACGAGCTTGAGGACAGACTGGAAGGTCTAACCGGAGGAATTGCGGCATGAACCACGTAACAGGGCCGCTTGCGCGGAACCAGGCTTCGTCGGGTCGTCTGGACGGGGACGGCGAAGGCAGCGTCCAGGTCAGGCTGGACCCGCGCATCGAGATCGAAACGGCGAAGGTCTTCTCGGTTTACGGCAAGGGCGGGATCGGAAAGAGCACAACCTCGTCCAACCTGTCCGCGGCCTTTTCCAAACTGGGCAAACGCGTCCTTCAGATCGGCTGCGACCCCAAACACGACTCGACCTTCACGCTGACCAAACGTCTTGTCCCGACCGTGATCGACGCGCTGCAGGAAGTGGACTTCCACGTCGAAGAACTGCGGGTCGAGGACTTCGTCTACGAGGGATACAACGGCGTCCTGTGCGTCGAGGCCGGCGGTCCGCCCGCGGGCACCGGGTGCGGCGGCTATGTGGTCGGCCAGACCGTCAAGCTGTTGAAAGAGCACCATCTGCTGGAGGAAACCGACGTCGTCATCTTCGACGTGTTGGGCGACGTCGTGTGCGGCGGCTTCGCCTCGTCGCTGCAGCACGCGGAACGGGCGCTGATCGTGTCCGCGAACGACTTCGATTCGATCTTTGCCATGAACCGGATCGTGGCCGCCATCAAGGCAAAATCGAAGAACTATGTCGTCCGGGTCGGCGGCGTGATCGCAAACCGCAGCGCTGCGACCGACGAGATCGACCGTTTCAACGACGCGATCGGTCTGAAGACGCTGGCGCATTTCCCCGATCTCGACGAGATCCGGCGCAGCCGCCTGAAGAAATCGACGCTGTTTGAGATGGAGCCGACGCCGGCGCTGGAGGCGGTGCAGCAGGAATACCTGCGGCTGGCCCAGTGCCTGTGGGATGGCACCGACCCCTTGGACGCGGAGCCCATGAAGGACCGCGAAATCTTCGACTTTCTGGGATTCGACTGATGCCGACAGCCGCCTACCTGGACCGCCGTAGCGAGATCGAGACCTACTTCGACCGGACCGCCGCCGATGCCTGGCGCAAGCTCACGTCCGACGCGCCGGTCGGCCGGATCCGCGCAACCGTGCGCGCCGGACGCGACCGCATGCGCGCGACGTTGCTGCAGCGCCTGCCCGCGGATCTTTCGGGACGGCGGGTCCTGGACGCAGGCTGCGGCACCGGCGCCCTTGCCGTCGAAGTTGCGCGGCGCGGCGCCCAGGTCGTTGCGGTCGACCTGTCGCCGACCCTGATCGCGCTGGCGCGCGACCGGATGCCGGCCGACCTGGCGGACGGTCGCCTGTCGTTCGTGGCGGGCGACATGCTGGATCCGGATTTCGGCCGGTTTGACCACGTGGTCGCGATGGACTCGCTGATCCACTACCGCACGCCGGACATCGTGGCGATTCTGAGCCGCCTTGCGGCGCGGGCCAACCGCTCGGTCGTCTACACGGTCGCGCCGCGCACGCCCGCGCTGACGGCGATGCACGCGGTGGGACGTCTGTTCCCGCGCGGCAACCGGGCGCCGTCGATCGTGCCCGTCACAGAGAACAGACTGCACCGGCTGATCCGCAAGGCGCCGGACCTGAATGGCTGGAACGTCGGCTACAGCGAACGGATCGACAGCGGCTTTTATCTTTCCCAGGTGCAGGAGCTGATCCGGTCGTGAGCCAGAAGTACGAGATCATCGCGGCGTTCTGGACGCGGCTTGGGCCGCGGTTCCTGCCGTTCGCCGACGCTGCCTCGGAGGAATTGCCGCTGGGCCGGCTGCTGCGTCTGTCGCTGTTCCAGGTTTCCGTCGGGATGGCGGTGGTGCTGCTGACCGGCACCCTGAACCGGGTGATGATCCTGGAACTGAACGTGCCGGCCTGGCTGGTCGCGCTGATGGTATCCTTGCCGCTGGTGTTTGCGCCGTTCCGGGCACTGATCGGTTACCGATCGGACACCTACCGGTCCTACCTGGGTTGGCGGCGCGTTCCTTATATATGGTACGGCTCGCTGCTGCAGTTCGGCGGCCTGGCCATCATGCCCTTCGCGCTGTTGGTTCTGTCCGGCGACGTTCGCGGCGGCTCGCCGGTCTGGGGCCAGGTCGGCGCGGCCCTGGCCTTTCTCATGGTGGGCGCCGGCCTTCACACGACACAGACCGCGGGCCTCGCCCTGGCGACCGATCTGGCGAAACCCGAGAACCGGCCGCGGGTGGTCGCCCTTCTATATGTCATGCTGCTGGTGGGCATGGGCGCCAGTGCGCTGATCCTGGGCTTCCTGTTGAAGGACTTCAGCGCGGTCCGGCTGATCAAGGTGGTCCAGGGCGCCGCCGTGGTGACCATGGTCCTCAACTTCGTTGCCTTGTGGAAACAGGAGGCGCGCGACCCCAAGCGCACGGCCCATGACCTGCCGCGGCCGACCTTTCGGGAGATGTGGCGCAGCTTCGCCGATGGCGGTCGGGCCCCGCGTTTGCTGGTGGCCGTCGGTCTGGGCGCGGCAGCCTTCAGCATGCAGGACGTGCTCCTGGAGCCTTATGGCGGCGAGGTGCTTGGTCTGTCCGTTGCCGCCACCACAACGCTGACGGCCCTGTTCGCAGCCGGCACGCTTGTCGGATTCGCTATTGCCGCGCGCAGCCTGTCGCGCGGCTCGGACCCGCACCGGATCGCGGGCTACGGCGCGGTCGTCGGCGTGTTCGCCTTCTCCGCCCTGGTGTTCTCAGCCCCCACCGGTTCCGCCGACCTGTTCCGGGTCGGCACCGTCCTGATCGGGTTCGGCGGCGGTCTTTATGCCGTTGGCACCATGATCGCCGCGATGGCGCTGGCGCGCGACGGAAACAGCGGCATGGCGCTGGGCGCCTGGGGCGCGGTGCATGCGACCGCGACAGGCGGCGCGATTGCGCTCGGCGGCGCGCTGAAGGACTTTGTCGGCGCGCTGTCGGAAATGGGCGCGCTGGGCCCCGTCCTAACCGGCCCGTCGGTCGGTTACTCGGTGGTCTATCACCTGGAGATTCTCTTGCTGTTCTGCGCCCTAGTGGCGATTGGGCCTCTGGTCCGGCGGCCGGGCGCGCCCGTGGAGGTTCCGAGAACCAAATTCGGACTGGCCGAACTGCCGGGCTAGTCCGGCGATGGAGGTGAGCGATGGAAATTGGTGGACTTACTGAATATGTGGATGCCGCACAGGTCGTCCTCTACGTCTTCTGGGCGTTCTTTTTCGTGCTGCTCTATTACCTGTTCGCCGAGGGCAAGCGGGAAGGGTATCCGCTGGAGACGGACGAGCTCGATCCGGCGCGGCGCCGGAAACTGGCCGGGGTCACCGCCGTGCCGTCTCCCAAGACTTTTCTTCTGGAGGACGGAACCAAGGTCCTGGTGCCGGATCCGGCGCGGGCGGATGCAGCGACGCTGCGGGCGAAGCCGGTTTCGCGCGTGGCCGGTCATCCGATCGAGCCAGACGGCGATCCGCTGACGGCGGGCGTCGGGCCGGGCGCCTATGCCATGCGCGCCGACACGCCCGATCTGACCTGGGACGGCAAGCCGAAGATTGTGCCGATGCGGGCCGCGCCGGACCTGCACGTGGACAAGAACGATCCGGACCCCCGCGGCATGAGCGTCGTCGGCGCTGACGACAAGGTCGGCGGGACGGTCACAGAGTTGTGGGTCGACGTTCCCGAACACCTGCTGCGCTTCCTGGAAGTGGATGTCGGCGAGGGAAGGACGGTCCTGTTCCCGTCGAACCTGATCACGATCGAGGGCAATCCGAAGGTGGTCAAGGTGTGCGCGCTGTTGTCGTCCCAGTTCGCCAACGTGCCGCCGATCGCCAGCTCCACGCAGATCACGCGCCTGGAAGAAGAGAAGATCTTCGGCTATTTCGGCGCCGGCACGCTGTATGCGACATGGCGGCGCGCGGAGCCCCTGCTATGAGCCGCGATCTTCCGGATATGGAGCCGATCGCCGGCCTGCCGGAAAGGCCGCCGGAAGGCGAGGAGATCCTGTGGCAGGGGCGGCCCGATTGGTGGGGGCTGGCCCTGCGCGTCTTCCACATCAGGAAGGTGGCGATCTATTTCGCCGTCCTGGTCGCTTGGCGCGGCGCCACCGCCCTTTGGGACGGGGCGGGCGCGTCGGCGGCGGGAATGGCCATGGCGGACATGCTGCCGCTTGTCGCGGTGGGGCTGATCCTGCTGGTGGGCCTCGCCAAGGTCTACGCGCGCACCACGATCTACACGATCACCAGCAGGCGCGTGGTGATGCGGTTCGGCGTCGCCTTGTCGATGGCGGTGAACTTCCCGTTCAGCAAGATCGAGGCAGCCACCTTGCGTCAATGCGGCGACGGCACCGGCGACATCCCGCTGGCGCTGCGGGGTCCCGACAAGATCGCCTATCTGCATCTGTGGCCTTTCGCCCGACCCGGCCGTTACCGGAACCCGGAACCGATGTTGCGCGCGCTGCCCGACGCCGCGGCGGTCGCCGAGATTCTGGGCATGGCGCTGAAAGCCGAACTGGGCGAAGGCGTCGTCCACGCGGTCGCCGAGGCGCCCCGGGCGAAGCCGGTTCGCGCTCCGTCCAAGCCGGGCCTGGCCGTGCCGGCGCGATAGGGACGCACGCCATGGCGCACGATCACGAGACGCACATCCCGCGCCCCGCCCTCATCGCGGCTGCAGCCCTGATCGCATTTACGATCGCTGTCGCCGTCGCGGCGCGCCAGGGATTGATTCAACGCGACGAACCCATCGTTGCCGCCGCCGTCGAAGAGCGGGCCTTGCTGTTCAACGACCGGCGCCAGGGCGGCATCGAAGTTGTTGCCGCCGATACCGGCCGCGTTCTGACGGTATTCCAGCCGGGCACGAACGGCTTCGCACGCGGTGTTATGCGCGGCCTGGCGCGTGATCGTCGTCAACAGGGTTTCGGGCCCGAGCAGCCTTTTAGGCTGGTTCGATTCGACGACGGCCGGCTGGCGCTGATCGACTCCGCGACCGGCCGGACGATCGAGCTGGTGTCATTCGGGCCGACCAACGCCGGCGTCTTCGCGCGATTGCTCAGTGCCGACGAGGGAGAATCATGAGTAACACCACCGACCATCGCGGGTCGTGTTTCGATGTGGGCTGCACGGTCGACATCGAAAACACCTTCGAGAACCTGCACGCCCACGTGGAACTGGACGGAAACCCGGAAATCGGGCCCGGCGACAGGGTGCGGGTTCACGGCGATCCCGTTGTCGTCCGGTACGGCGAACGCCTGACCTTGCGTCGGACCGCCACCGTCAGGCGCGCCGGTGCGTTGGGCCGGGCATGGACCCGGATGACCGGCGATCTCGAATGTTTCGAACTCTTCGATGTCAGCTTTACGCCAGAGAGGGAACTATGACTATCGAGACCCTTTCCGTGACTTCGCGGGATACGACGCGCATGGCGCAGGAGAACACGGTTCTCAGCCCGCGCTTCTACACCACCGATTTCGACGAGATGGACCGCATCGATGTTTCGCCGGTGCGCACGGAGTGGGACGAGCTAATCGCCGAAATGCGATCGGATCCGAACAAGGGCCATTTCAAGCGCGACGATAACTGGGACAAGGTGAACCTCGAAAACTTGCCCGAGGGGCTGCGCAAGGAATTCGTGGATTTCCTGGTCAGCTCGCTGACGGCCGAGTTCTCCGGCTGCATTCTCTACGCAGAGATGAAAAAACGCGGCAGCAACCCGGATATCTGCGAGTTGTTTAGCCTGATGAGCCGCGACGAGTCGCGGCACGCCGGCTTCATCAACGATGCGCTCAAGGAGTTCGGGATCGGTGTCGATCTCAGCTTTCTGACCAAGACAAAGAAGTATACCTTCTTCAAACCGAAGTACATTTTCTACTCGGTCTACCTGTCCGAGAAGATCGGCTACGCCCGCTACATCACCATCTTTCGCCAGCTGGAACGCCACCCGGAGCTGCGGTTTCATCCGATCTTCAAGTGGTTCGAGAACTGGTGCAACGACGAGTTCCGGCACGGCGAGGCCTTTGCCCTGCTGATGCGCGCCAACCCGCACCTGCTGCGGGGTCACAACCGTTTCTGGGTCAAATTCTTCACGCTGGCCGTGTTCGCCACGATGTATGTGCGCGACCATTCACGGCCGGAATTCCACAAGGCTCTGGGCCTCGATCCAACGGATTACGACTACCAGGTCTTCCGGATCACTTCGGAAATCTCCAAGCAGGTCTTCCCGTTGACGCTGGATATCGATGACCCGCGTTTCCGGGCCGGACTGGAACGGCTGCGGAGATTGACGGTGGGAATCGAACGCGCCAAGAAACGCGGCGGCCTGGTGGGCCGGGCAAAGATGCTGGGGCTGGTCGGCGCGGCGGCGGTGACCATGGCCCGGGTCTATCTGTTGCCCGCGAAAAAGAACGTGCTGCCGGCCGAGTCGCGCCTGCAGCCGGCCTGGTAGGAAACCTGACTGCCCATGATGGCCTACGTCGTTCCGGTTCTGGTGGCGCTGTTCGTCTGGTGGTTCAGCACCGGACTGGTGTTGCTGCTGGACGGCCTGCCGCAACAGGTGCGGTATCGTAGCCTGATGGGCGCAACCGTGTTTGCGGGCGCCGCCCTCATCGTGCTTGCCGTGACCGCATCCCAGCCGACGGTCGGTGCGGCCTATTTGGCCTTCGTCGCCGCCATCGCGGTTTGGGGCTGGCACGAACTTGCGTTTCTCCTGGGCGTGGTGACCGGACCGCGACGGGTCTCCTGTCCGCCCGACACCGGCGTTGGCCGGCGATTCGTGCTGGCCACGCAAACCCTGGTCTACCACGAGATTGCGATCGCGTTGACGTTGGGCGCCATCGCGATCATCACCTGGGATGCGCCCAATCAGGTGGGCTTGTGGACGTTCCTTGTCCTGTTCGCCATGCGACTCAGCGCGAAGCTCAACATCTTTTTGGGTGTTCCCAACGTCACCGAAGAGTTCCTGCCTGATCACATGCGGTTCCTGACCAGTTACTTCGCGCGCCGGTCCATGAACGGGCTGTTTCCCATTTCGGTCACTCTGGCGACCCTGGTGGGCGCCTATGTCTTCCATGCGGCTTTTGTCGCAGGGGCTGGGCCCTTCCAGGTTGCCGCCTACATGCTGACCGGAACGCTGTTGCTGTTGGGAACGCTGGAGCATTGGCTGCTGGTGCTTCCCCTGCCGGACGCCGCGTTGTGGCGGTGGGCCCTGAACAAACCCGCCAAGAAACCGGCTGCGGCATACCCCCAGGCCGTGGTCCCCGCGGCTGTGCACAAGGACAAGACCGGCCCGCTTGCGGCCGTTCGGAAATGAAGGGAGGTTGCGATGGACTATGAAGGCTTTTTCAAGGATAGCCTCGACGGACTGAGGCAGGAAGGCCGGTACCGGTTCTTTGCCGAGCTGGAGCGCCAGGCCGGCTCGTTCCCGCGGGCGACCCATTACCGGGGCCCCGGCGAAACCGAGAACGTCACCGTCTGGTGTTCGAACGACTATCTGGGCATGGGCCAGCATGCCGATGTGCTGGCGGCCATGCACGAAGCGTTGGAAAGCTGCGGTGCGGGTGCCGGCGGAACGCGCAACATCTCTGGCACCAACCATCATCACGTCTTGCTAGAACGCGAGCTGGCCGATCTGCACGGCAAGGAGGCGGCGCTGCTGTTCACGTCCGGCTATGTTTCGAACTGGGCCGGTCTGGGCACGCTGGCGGCGCGCCTGCCGAACTGCGTGGTGCTGTCCGACGCGTTGAACCATGCGTCGATGATCGAAGGGATCAGGCACAGCCGCGCAGAGAAGCATATCTTCGCCCATAATGACCCCGACGATCTGGACCGGATCCTCGGCACGCTGGATCCCGACCGTCCCAAGCTGGTCGCCTTCGAGTCCGTTTACTCCATGGATGGCGACATTGCGCCGATATCGGAGATCTGCGACGTCGCGGACAAGCACAATGCGATGACCTACCTGGACGAAGTCCATGCCGTCGGCATGTACGGCCCCCGCGGCGGCGGCGTCGCCGAACGCGAGGGTCTTATGGACCGCCTGACGGTGATCGAAGGGACGCTGGGTAAAGCGTTCGGCGTGGTCGGCGGCTATATCGCGGCTTCGGCCGCGTTGTGCGACTTCGTGCGCAGCCATGCCTCCGGCTTCATCTTCACCACCGCGCTGCCGCCGGCCTGCGCCGCCGGCGCCCGGGCAAGCATCTGTCACCTGAAACGCAGCGAGAAGGAACGCGAGCAGCAGAAGGTCCGCGTCGCCACGCTGAGGCGCATGCTGGACGGCGCCGGCATCCCGCACATGCGCAATCCCAGCCACATCGTGCCCGTCATGGTCGGCGATCCGGTCCTGTGCAAGGAGATCAGCGACCGCCTGATGGACGAATACGGGATGTACGTCCAACCGATCAATTACCCGACGGTTCCGCGCGGGACCGAGCGCCTGCGCTTCACGCCGGGCCCGCTTCACAGCGAGGCGGACATCGCTGCATTGGTTGCTGCCCTGTCGGCGATCTGGAGCGCTGTGGGGTTGAAGACGGCGGCGGCCTGATCGTCGCGCGCCAGTACGTGTCGTCTTGAGGCCGGACCGGACAAGGTCCGGCCGACGCCGCACCGCAAGCAAATGATCGTCGGCGGGCCTTCGGTCCGAAATCGGCGCCTCCTGTCAGGCGTGGGCTAGGTGCCGGGAAGCGCCTGACCGCTTGGCCATGATGATCGCGTTTTGCCCCTATGCGGCGCCGCCCGTGTGACATGGATCACAGGATCTGCAACAGCCGGTCGTCCATTCTCAACGATCCGATCTATCACCGGGCGTCGGCGGATTCGAAGCCTGAATCCTCAATACCCGCATATACTGCCAAATCATTCGAGCCAAGGACCTCTTCATGGGTGGATTTGCAAAGCACCTTGCCAGACGGTTTCCCGGTCTGACGAATGCACTGATCCGCATTGGCTGGATCCACCGTCTTCTCAACAATCTCATCATCAATCGTTTCGCCTATGCGGCGAAGCCGCGGCCGCGACCCTACACACTGAAGGCGCCCTACACCTCCTGGGATTCCTTGACCGATCGGACCTATACCGGTCGCCACCTTCCGGAGGAAGACGAACAGCGTCCGCTGCCACCGATCCAGGACACTGTCGCCCTCTGGAAGCGGCAGGATGGCAAGGAAATTCTCTCGTTTGACACCAGCATGCTGTTCTCGTTCTTCGCCCAGTGGTTCACGGACAGCTTCCTGCGGACCGACCTGTTCGATCGTGCGCGCAACATATCGAACCATGAGATCGACTTTTGCCAGCTCTACGGTCAGACACGGTCCCAGACCGACATTCTTCGTCTGCACGAGGGAGGAAAACTGAAGTTTCAGACCATCGATGGCGAGGTCTATCCACCCTTTCTGTTCGATCCGGACAGGACCACGCGATCAAACTGGGCGTGGGGCGATCCCAAGTTCGAGAAACTGCACGACCGCGAGAAGCTCGAGTTCATCTTCCAGGGCGCATCGGAAGAAAGCTTGAAACGGATGTTCGCAACCGGGCTGGAGCATGGAAATTCCAACATCGGCTATACGCTGCTGAATGTCATCGCGCTCCGCGAGCACAATCGGGTGTGCGAGGAACTTGCCAAAGCGAATCCGGCCTGGAAGGACGACGACGATCGCCTGTTCGAGACCGCGCGCAATATCATGATCGTCATCCTGCTGAAGATCGTCGCAGGCGACTATGTCAAGCACATCTCCAGCATCGATTTCCCGTTCAAGGTCGTGCCGGGGATGGCGGAAAAACAGCGTTGGTACCGGGCGAACTGGATCACCCTGGAATTCAACCTGCTTTACCGCTGGCATTCGATGGTGCCGGATGCGCTGGTGGTCGGCGGCGACCACTACGGGCCGGATGAATACCGTTCCAATCCGCCGTTGCTTCTGAAACATGGCGTGGACGAACTGGTCACCGCGGCGTCGACGCAGCGTGCCGGACGAATTGGTCTGCAGAACACACCCGGCTTCTTTTTCGAGTCGATGCCGATCCCGACAGCAAACGGCATGGACAACCGTTCGATCCACGAACGCACGGTGCAAATGGGCCGCGATTTCAATCTGCGCCGTATGAACGAGTATCGCCGCGCCTTTGGGCTACAGCCATTGGCAAGCTTCGAAGAACTGACCGACGATGCCGGCTTACGCGCAAAGCTGCAGGCCATGTACGACACGATCGACGATGTCGAGTGGCATGTCGGTATCTTCGCGGAGAAGCACGAGCCCGGCGCAATGCTGGGAGAGCTGATGACCGTCATGGTCGCCTACGACGCGTTTACGCATGCCTTCACGAACCCGCTGTTGTCCGAGAATATCTTCAACGCCACGACTTTCACGGACAAGGGTTTGGAGATCATCGAACAGACCAATACGATCGGCGACCTCGTCGCGCACAACGTCCGGGACCCTGCGCGGGTTACCGCGAGCTTTAAGACCGATGGCTAGGCGCGCGACGCGCAAAAAAAGAGGCCGGAGAACCGGCCTCTGATTTTGTCCCGCGCTTCTGGCGCTTCGTGTCGGCGCCGCTTGTCGGGAGGCGGGAGGTGTAACGCCCCTATTCGGTCACCTGGCCAAGGGCCTTGGGATGGTCGCTCAGTGCGTTCCATCCATACATGGGCTTGGGAATGCCCTGGTGACAGGTCTCGCAGTTGGTTTTCGGCGCATCGCCCTTTGGCCCCAGGCGGTTCTCCGGCAGCGCGGCGGCCAGCGGGATGAGGTATTCCTCGTTCAGGTTCTGGGACATTTCGATGCCGTGCCAGGCCGTCATGCGCGCCGGGCTGCTCTGTTCCCAGTCGTACCAGGCCCTGCTGTTGTGGCAGTAGGTGCAGTTGACGCCCAGGCCTTCGGACATGTGGATCATCAGCGAGTAGGTGCGCTCGGTCTGTTGCCAGGTCACGCCATTTTCGCCCGCATAGGGCAGCGCGTTGTCGGCCTGGACCCGGATCTGCACGTCATCCTCGGTCAAGAGGTTCGACAGGGCGTCGTAGGGCAGGGATGAGAAGCCCGCAACGCGCGTCGCATAGTTCTGATTGTTCCTGAGAGCTGCCATGCCGCCTGTCGCGGCAGGGTAGTGGTCCTCTTCGACCCAAACATATTCGGGCACGTGCTGACCGCGGTGGCAGGTGTAGCAATTCACGCCCGCCCCGCCCACGTGGGCTTCCCACTCGTCGTTGATCGCCCGGGTCATCTGCATCATCCGGCGCGAGACGATCTTGGTATAGACGTTGTCTTCCGCAAGGTTGTCTTCATTGTGGCAATAGGCGCAGCCTTCTTCCGGCGATACCCACTCGGTGACCGACAGCATGAAGTGGTCGAACTCGTCCTGGGTCAGGTCGCCCAGCACCTGGACGTTCTCGTAGGCTTCGCTGGCCGGCGGGCCGCTTGGCTCGACGGAGCCAATTTCTTCAGGCGGCTGGTTGCGTTCGGCCAGGTCCGCTTCGATGCGGGGATTGTCGACCTGCACGATGCCGGTTCCGCGATAGCCGATCTGCGCGCTGTCGATCGGCGGCCGTTCCCAGGTGGACATCATGGCCAGGACCAGGACGAACAGGAACGGGATGGCGACGAGGAGTGCGTATCTCATGTCAGTTTCCTCCGGCCATGCCGGGATCGGCCATGTCGTTGTAGACGTCGGGATAGGCCGGCGCGATGCCGTGCTTGACGCCCCACAGGTACCAGTTGTCGACGACGGTGCCGGTGAGAAGGATCCCGATGCCGCCCGTCAGCGTGGTCAGCACTGCGAACCACCAGGCCCAGCGATGAATCGATTCCATGGTGGCGTTCCAGCCCATGGTCCAGCGCCAGAACAGGGCGGCGCGTTCCGATGCGGTTCCGCGGTCGACGATCTGTTCGATTTCCCGTTCCCCGCCGAAACGGCTGACCGCCAGGATCGTCGCGCCGTGCATCGCGAACAACAGGACCGATCCATAGAGGAACACGATCGAAAGCATGTGGAACGGGTTATAGAAGAGGTTGCCGTAGCGGATCGAAAAGGCCGCGGTCCAGTCCAGGTGCGGGAAGATTCCGTAGGGAACGCATTCCGACCAGCTGCCCATGACCAGCGGACGGATCAGCCCGAGAACCAGGAACAGCCAGATCGCCGAGGCGAAGGCCCAGGGCAGGTGCGTGCCCATCTTCAGTTCCTTGGCGCGGGTGTAGAGCCGCAGCCACCACAGGAACACCGATGCCAGCAGGAATGCGCTGGAAACCAGATACCAGCCCCCTTCCGCCATCGGCGGGAAGGAGAGCCCGTATTCCGGCGCCGGCGGGTCCAACGAAAGCCAGAAAAGCTGGCGCACGAACTCGATCGGGTTCCAGTTGACCTGGGCCATCATGTTGAGACCGACGATGTTGAACCAGATCGTGCCGCAGGCCAGCGAGGCCACGCCCAGCCCGCCGAGATAAAGCGGGCCGATCTGGGCGTCGCCGAACTTGCCAAGCAGCCAGGACGTCCATGTCTGGTTGCCGCGCGGGAAGGATTCGTTGCCTTCGATCGGGATGCCGAGGTCCGGCGCGCCGTGCACCTGAACCCGGGTGAAGATGTTCTGATATTCCGGCATGGGTTTTCTCCCTAGCTCCAGATCGGCAGGTCAAGCCACCAGGTCCACCATTCCGGCCAGCCGCGGGTCCAGAACGGGCCTGAGATGACAATGCACACCGCGCTCCAGAAACCGGCGGACAAAGCCAGAAACAGCCCCAGGCGGTGGATGCCCAGCGGTCCGATCGAATAGCCGATGGCGTCGCGGAAGAAGGCGTTCTCGTGTTCGGCCGTCTTGACCGTCTCACCCTCGCCGGGATTGACCGCCGACAGCACCAGACCGCCATGCAGGGCCAGCGCCAGGGTCGTGGTGAAGAAGAAAGTCACCGCGATCATGTGCGCCGGGTTGTAGTGGAAGTGCAGATACTGGTAGCCGACGTTCGAGACCCAGTCCAAGTGGCTGAGGATGCCGTAGGGAAAACCGTGCCCCCAGGCGCCCATCAGGAACGGCCGGACCACGACCAGTACGAAATAGGCGAAGATCGCAACGCTGAAGGCGAAGGGCACATGCAGCCCCATGCCCAGCTTGCGGGAAATCTCGACCTCGCGCAGCGCCCAGGATCCGAAGGCGCCAAGGGCGCAGATCGTGATGATCTGCCACAGACCGCCTTCAGCAAGCGGCGCAAGGCCCAGGCCGTAGGACAGATCGGGAGGCGCGATATTTATCCGCCAGACGTTCCAGGTCGGCCCGATCGCGGCGCCGTAGAGGATCAGCGCCGTGCCCAGGATGGAGAAGAACGCGGTCGTCATGCCGAAGAAGCCGACATAGAAGGGACCGACCCAGAAGTCGAACAAGTCCCCGCCGATCAGCGTACCGCCGCGCACCCGGTACTTTTTCTCGAAATCAAGCATGGCCATCGCTTCAATTCCCCGGTCTTCACATGTCCCCGGTCGTCACGCGCCGGGGATGTTGTTTGCTGGGAACCAGCGGGGAAACCGACCCTGATCGGGCCGCTTTCGCCCGCTGTCCCCGTCGAAGAGCCGCTGCTGCGCCGGCGCGAGGCCGGTCGGTCCCCGTCCGGCGCAGCAATGGTCCCTTGGCTGCGATCCCTAGGGGTTCATCAGCCAGTTGAAGCGTTCCGTGCTCAGCAGGATGAGATGAATCATCGCTGCAAGGCTGAACAGGAACACACCCTGCACGACCAGAACTCTGCGAGGGTCGAAGACAAGCCAAATTCGCCACATCGATCTTCCCTCCTATGTCAGCATGGACAGAGTTGTGGTCGCATTCTGCAGGAGATCGGAAGCCATGGCGGTCTTCTCCGGATGGAACCAGGGCCGCCAGATCCAGACGAGGATATGGGCGACAATGGCAACCGCCACGAAGAGCATCATGCCCTTCAGGTAGAACTCGTGGAACTCCTTGGCTTCGTCGGGGGTAAGGCCGGACATACTCACTGGTTCAGCCATAAACTTACCTCCTTACTCCTTGGCCATATGGCCGTTACCGCATAGACCCTACGCGGCCAGGGCCCCCGTGGCGGGCGCACCCGCCGCGGTGGTTCGATCACCCGGCATTGCCGGGCGAATTCCGTTGTTCGAAGAATGCAAATGCGCCTGACGCGGCTCATGCTGCGTTTCCCTCCACAAGCGCAAGGCGTGCCCGGTCGAGGCACGGCACGGTCACCTCCGAGAGGTCGGCGATCCGGGCGTTCTTTTCCGCCGCGTCGCGCAGGCGCTTTGCGGCCGAAATCCTGGTGAGAACCGGATATGTCTCCAGGACCCGCGCCAGTGCCGTTTGCGCCTCTGCGGTCCAGGGCAGTTCCCGGTATGTCGGGGCCAGTGCCGCATCCGCCTTGTCCAGGTCGCTGCCCAGCGGCAGGATGTGAAACAGCGCGTCGAACAGCGCGTTGCAGATCTCCTGGACCAGATAGGTGGCGCCGGCATATCCCATGAAGGGCGTGCCGGTATGCCGGCGAATGATCGTGCCGGGAAAGGAGGCCGGCACGAAGACCGCGCGCCCGCCGATCTCAGACAGGTACATGCGTTCGTTGTAGCTTCCAAACAGGACCAATGGCGTGTTGTCGTGAACCGCCTTGCGGATCGCCTCGTTGTCGGGTTTTTTTCCGGCGTGGCGCGCGAAGGCGAAGGTGCAGGGCAGGCCAAGGTCGTCTTCCAGGAAATTCCGGACGCCGCGGGTATAGGTTTCGGTCGCGGCAATTCCAAACGAGGCGGTGCCGAAAAAGTCCTGGGTCACCGACCGCCACAAATCCCAGACCGGCTTGATCGTGGTGTGTTTCTCGCGCTCGATAAACGGCTCGGGGTCGAGTTCCAGCAATTCTCCCAGACACCGTAGGAATCTGGTGGTGCTGTCGATGCCGATCGGTGCCTGGAGGTAGGGACGGTCCAGCGCCTCGCAGAGCTGGCGCCCGAACTCGCGGTACATGCAGATATTGACGTCGGCGTCGACCAGGCGGGCGACGTCGCTGAGATGCGATCCCAGCGGAAAGACCATGTTGATCTCCGCGCCGATGCCTTCCGCCAGCCGACGGATCTCGGCTAGGTCCGACGGCATGTTGAACGTGCCGTAGCAGGGGCCGATGATGTTGACCCGCGGCTTTGCGCCGTCCGGGCGCGGCTTCGGCTTCGGCATCCGGCCCTTGGTCGCGGCGAACTCGGTCCACAGCCAGTACATGGCGCGATCGGCGCTTTGCCATTGGTCCTCGTCGATGGTTCGCGGCAGGAAGCGCTTGATGCCGGTTCCCTCGGGCGTCACCCCGCCGCCGATCATCTCGGCGATCGAACCGGTCACGACCACGGCGGGAAGGTCGGGGTCCAGGGTTTTGTGGGCGCGTCTCAGCGCCTGCTCCGTTCCGGTCTGGCCCAGCTCCTCTTCGGCAAGGCCTGTGACCACGATAGGCAGTTCGTGCGGCGGCAGCCCATCGGTGTAATGCAGCACGGACGTCACCGGCAGGTTCTCGCACCCGACCGGTCCGTCGATGATCACCTGAAGGCCCTTGACTGCGGTGAAGACATAGACCGAGCCCCAATAGCCGCCGGCGCGATCGTGATCCAGGATCAGCATCCGACCGCCCCTTCGACCTTGTCGTTTCGGCGCGCCTTTGCCGCCTTCGCCCGCTTCGCCGCATTGCGTTTGCGGAAAGCCGTACGATCGGGCGGCAGCTCTTCCCAGACGCCCGATGCGTCGCCCGCGCCGACGCCCTCGAAGAAGGTCTTCATCCGGTCGAAGCGGGTCCGGTTGGCGATGGCGCCGTTGACCAGTTGGCCCAGTACACCGGCGCCGGCGACACCCATCAACGGGCGTGCGGAAATCAGGTTGGTGAAATAGAGCGCCGGAATGGCCAGTTCCTTGGCCTTTTGTACGACCGGTGTCGTGCCGATGGCCACGTCCGGTTCGTATTCGGCGACCGCCGCCAGATCCTGTTCCAGCGAGGCCCGGTATGTAACCTGGACGCCGTGCGCTTCCAGCCATTCGCGGTCGGGATCCGACCACCGGGTGCGCGGGCAGGCGGTGCCGACATACGGCACCTCCGCGCCGGATTCGACCAGCAGACGCGCCACGAGAAGCTCCGATCCTTCGTATCCGGACAGTGTCACCCGGCCTTTGATCGGCGTCGCGCGCAGGGCGCCGGAGATCGCGGGAAGCGTCGCGTTCTTGGCGGCGTCCAGCTTTTCACGGGCAATGCCGCAGATCTCCGCGACCGTGTCCAGCCACAGAGCGGTGCCGTCGACGCCGACGGGCGCCGATCCGATCACCGGGCGGCCGGCTTCGGCAAACTCGCGGCAGGCGCTGGTATAGAAAGGGTGGACCGCGGCTGCCGCGACGCAGTCGAGCGCCGCGTAGAGCTCGCGCCACTCGCGCGTCGGCACTACAGGCCCCGCGGACAGACCCATCGGCGCCAGCATTTGCCCGATCGACACCGGGTCGGCCGGAAACATCTCGCCCAAGAGCGCTACGGTCGGTCCCGAGCCAGGGCCGCCCTGTGGCGCCTGAACCGGCCCCAGTTCGGCTTCGGTCCGCGCAACCTTCAGCATGGCGCCGGCGATCACGTCCTTGGCTTCGGCATGGGTCGGGACGCCGAACCCGGGGACGTCGATGCCGATGATGCGCACGCCGTTGATTTCCTTGGGCAGCATCTGCAACGGCACGCCAGAGGCCGTGGGCACGCAGAGGTTGGTCACGACGACGACGTCGTATTTCTCCGGATCGGCCAGCTCGTGCACCGCATCGCGGATGTCTTCGTAAAGTTTGCCCGTCACCAGGGTTTCTGAATTGAAGGGCACATAGCCGACCGTTCGGCGCGCCCCGTAGAAATGCGAGGTGAAGGTCAGGCCGTAGACGCAGCAGGCGGACCCGCACAGCACGGAAGCCGTCCGGCGCATCCGAAGGCCCACGCGCAGGGAACCAAAGGCCGGACACATGCTTTGCGGCTTGTCGTGCGGTCCCTGTGGATAATCGCGCGCGTAGCGGTCCAGAATCTCGCTCTTGCCCGCCTTTTCCGCCGCCGCGCGCATCTGGTCGGCGCCGGCGTGACAGCCAAGCCCGTCGGACGACGCCTCGGCGGCTTCCGGTTCCGGAACAGCGTCAAGCGCGCCGTCGGGCGATGGCCGGTCGTAGCTCATGCGGTGTCGTAGACGACTTCAAGCGATGTCTTCTGCAGCGTCTCGGTGCTGCACATGTTTTCCAGCTTGGCCGGCTGCAGGACGACGTCGCGGCCTGTCTCTTCCCGCGAAAAAAGGTTCAACAGCGCATCCTGATCCAACGGCGTCGGCTGCAGCGGCGGCGCGTCGGCGACGTTCGTCGCCAGTCCCTGAAAGATCGGCGCCCATTCGCCGCCCGGTCTGCCGATGATTTCGTAGTTGGCGCTTTTGCGCCGGATATCCTCGTGAGCGGGGATCGCCGCCAGGACGGGGATGTCCACGGCGTCGGCGAAGGCCTGGGCCTCGCCGGTACCGTCGTCTTTGTTGATGACCATGCCCGCGACGCCCACATTGCCGCCCAGCTTGCGGAAATACTCCACCGCCGAACACACATTGTTGGCGACGTAAAGCGACTGCAGGTCGTTGGAGCCGACGACGATGACCTTCTGGCACATGTCCCGGGCGATCGGCAGGCCGAAACCACCGCAGACCACGTCGCCGAGAAAGTCCAGCAGGACGTAGTCGAAGTCCCAGTCATGGAAGCCCAGTTTTTCCAGCTGTTCGAAACCGTGGATGATGCCGCGTCCGCCGCAACCGCGGCCGACTTCCGGACCGCCCAGTTCCATTGCATAGACGCCGTCGCGCACGAAACAGACGTCGCCGATCTCGATGTCCTCGCCCGCTTCCTTCTTGCGGCCCGAGGTCTCGATGATCGTAGGGACGTTACGCCCGCCGAACAGAAGCGAGGTCGTGTCGCTTTTCGGGTCGCAACCGATCAACAGGACCTTCTGGCCCTGTTGGGCCATCATGTAGCTGAGGTTCGACAGCGTGAAGCTCTTGCCGATTCCGCCCTTGCCGTAGATGGCGATGATCTGCGTTTCCTTGACGACCGGACCCGTTGCGACGTTGGGCGGGTCGATCGCTGCTTCGGCGCGCAGGGCGTCCGTCATGGCTTCCTGTGCCGAGCTTTTCGCGGCTGTCGGTTTCGTCATCGGCAGTCGCTCCAGTCCAGGATCATCTTCAAACAGGCGGGATCGTCGAACGCCGTGCGATAGGCGTTGTCGGCTTCGGCCGCCGGGTGCCGGTGGGTGATCAGGCCGTCCAAGGACAAGGCGCCTTTGTCGATCATCGCGGCGACCGCCGTCAGATCGTGCGGCTGCCACTCCGCGGCCACTCGGAAACGGGCCTCTCGCATGAAGGCAGGCGGGAAAGCAAAGGACGGCCGGTCTTCGTAGAACCCGGCCAGCACGATCTCGCCGCCCGGGGCCAGCCGTTGGATCAGCCCGTCGATCAGGCCAGCATCCCCGCTGACATCGTAGATGGCGCGGTAGTCCACGCGTTGGTCGGCGTCCGGCGTGCAGACCTGGTATCCTTCGCCACCGTCCATTCGCCGTTCTTCGGTTTCCCAGACCGTGGGCGCAGGGCCGCCGAGGGAAACGGTCAGCCGCGCCAGCAGACGGCCCAGAACGCCATGGCCGACGATCAGCTCTGGCCGCTCCTGGCCCCAATCGGACCCGCGCAAGGCATGGTAAGCGGTCGCGGCGAGCGCCAGCAGCACGCCATGCTCTTTCAAAGCGTGATCGATTTTCACCGTGCGGCGCGCCGTCGTCACCAGCCGGTTCGCGGCCCCGCCGAACAGTCCGCGCGCATCCTGGAAACACTGGGCGCCCGGGACGAAGACAAGATCGCCTGGCCGCCTGTTTGCGTTCGGGCCGGCTTCGACGACTTCGCCGACCGATTCGTAACCCGGAACCAAGGGGTATCCCATTCCCGGGAACGCCGGCATCCGGCCCGACCAAAGCAGCCGCTCTGTACCGGTGCTGATGCCGCTCCACCTGGTGTCGACGACAACGTCCTCATCGGACGGTGGCGTGAGGCCTAGCTGGCTGACAGCGAGGCGTTCCGGCTTCTCCAACACGACTGCTACGGTTTCCATGAATGCACCTGTCACAATGCGAGAGTGCGTCAATGTGTCAGTCTAAAACGACACATCAAGTTGTCAATTAAATTTAACACTTCGCCGTAAACCTGACCTGTCGGAACGGCACGTGCCGTGCCGGCGCGGCCTTACACACGCGCCAGGATCAATCGGACCAGGTTGGGCACGGATGTCGTAACGGTGCTGACTTTAGCAAAGCCGGCTGCGTTCAGCAGCGCCGTGTGCTGGGCAGGGCTGCGGGTACGTCCCGATCCCATGGCAAGAAGGTAGAAGCCGAAATAGGCGTCGGCGACCCGTGCGCCAGGTCCCTCGCCGGACAGCGGTTCGGCGATCAGAAGGGCGCCGCCGTCGCGCAGCGCTGTGCGGCAGGCCTTCAACAGGGACAATACGGTCGCGTCGTTATGGTCGTAGACCACACGGACCAAGGTCACCAGATCCTGTCCGTCCGGCAGGCGGTCGGTGGCGAAGTCGCCGCCGATCGTGCGGATTCGGTGGCCAAGACCGATGCGTTCGAGCCGCCTATTCGCGACTGAAGCGACCGGCGGCAGGTCGAACAGAGTCAATGCGGAAACCGGCGTCTTGGCGGCCACGTGCTGAAGAAACACGCCGGTGCCGCCTCCGACATCCAGGATCCGTTCGTAGTTCTGGAACGGAAAGCTGTCCGTGACGAGTTCCGCGATCATGGTTTGCGACAACGCCATCAGGCCGCTGTATTCGGCGGCGGCTTCCTCGGACAGCGATTCCGCCCTGTCGTCGGCAAGATAGGACCAGTATTGCGCAATACGCGGCCGCCCGGCTGTGCCGTGCAACAATGAAACGGGGTCAGACAGGTCCTTATAGAGGTCGCCATGATGCTTGATCATGGCGATGACGCCCGGATTGTCGACCAGCGCCGCACCCCGTATGCCCAGGCCGAAACGGCCCCGGCTGCGAGGCGCGGCCAAGTCCAGCGCCGCCGCGGCGCGCAGGAGCCGTTCCGCTGAATCGGCCGTCAGTCCGGTCTTGCCGGCGAGGTCTTCAGGCGAAAGCGGGCCTTCCGCCAGTTTCTCCAGCGCACCGGTTTCGACGAAGGCAAAGAGGATCTGGGAATAGACGAAACCCGCACAGAGGTCGAACAGCGCTTGGGTCTGGTGCCGGGCCACGCCCCGGATCAGCGGAATCCCTGCAATAAGCGACCTGAAACGCGGTGAGGCCACCAACCGCGGCACCACATCGCGCATGCGGTCGAACAGCGTCGGCCTTGCCGCGTCGCCGGTGCGGTGCCCGCCCGGCGCTTCAATATCGCGCGCGTGCGTCATGCGGCGTCATGCATGACCTCGGAGGGCATGAAGCGCTTCGATTCCTTTTCGATGATCTTCTGCAGGCGATCAGAACCCGGCCCGGGCGGAACCGCGTCCATTGCGTCGCGCACAAGCTGTTTCAACAGTTTGGTTGCGCCTTCCATGCCGTGATGCAGCACTGCATTGGGCCTGGCGCTCATCTCGTCCTGGCCGGTTGGCTTTCCAATGCGGTCGGTATCTCCGGCGACGTCCTGGATGTCGTCGGCCACCTGGTACGCCTCTCCAAGCCGTTCGCCCAGCATGCGCCAGATCGTTGCGTCTCCGCCCGCCGCAACGGCGCCGGCCTCGGTGGCGGCCGCGAATAGGGAACCGGTCTTGGTCCTTTGATAGTCCGCAAGGATGGCCTCCGGCTCGTCCTCCCAGGCCTGCCCGGCGACAATCCCGAACGGCATGCCCACCGAGCCCGCGGTGATGCGCAGCAGACGAGCCGCGCGGTCGGGCGCACGCTCGATCTGATGGCTCAGTGTTTCGAAGGCAAGAACGATCAACGCATCGCCCACCAGGACCGCGGTCGGTTCGCCGAAAGCCCGGTGGACCGATGGCTTGCCGCGCCTGATGTCGGCATCGTCAAAACAGGGCAGATCGTCATGCACCAGAGAGGCGCAGTGCAGGAGCTCTATTGCCGAAGCTGCAGCCGTCGCCAGTTCCGGCTGGTCGTCGCCGCAGCTTTCCGCCACGGCAAGGCAGAGCTTCGGACGAATGCGCGCGCCGCCGGGGAAGATGCAATAGCGAACGCCGGCGGCAAGCGTCGGCGGCGCGCCGGTCCGCAACGCCCTGTTCAGCGTTTGCGACAGTCCCTTCTCGATACGGCTTTCGATCTTCATCGGAGGTCTCCCGCCGTCAGTCCGTTTACGTCGTGCCCGCGCGTTTAAATCTCATGCAAAAATGTAAAGTTCAATATACACTACGAGCGTCAATGAGAAATGACAAGCGGTGAAATCGCTGAGATGTCGGACCAGACTGTCATTGTGATCGGCGCCGGGGTCGGCGGCCTGACGGCCGCCCTGAGGCTGGCGGCTGCGGGAAGGCGCGTGGTGGTGCTGGAGCGTGCCGGGCGACCGGGCGGCAAGATGCGGCGCGTCCGTATCGGCGCGAAGGAAATCGATGCCGGCCCCACCGTTTTCACGATGCGCTGGGTCTTCGACCGCCTGTTCGACTCCATCGGCGAAACGCTGGACGCGCACCTCGCGCTGCAGCCGGCCGGCGTCCTGGCCCGGCATGCCTGGCAGGATGGCGGCCGGCTGGACCTTTTTGCGGACATCGACCGCTCGGCCGACGCCATCGCCGACTTTGCCGGCTCCGCCGACGCACGGGGGTACCGGCAATTCTGCAGCGAGTCCGCAGCGATCTTCGGGATGCTGAAGGATTCGTTCTTATGCAAGCCGGCGCCCGTTCTTGGCGGTCTTGTCAGGGACTTCGGCTTCGGCGGTTTGACCGCCATGCGCCAGATGCAGCCCTTCAACACCATGTGGCGGGGGATCGCGAAGCATTCCCGCGATCCGCGGCTGCGCCAGTTGTTCGGCCGGTATGCAACCTATTGCGGTTCGTCGCCCTATCAGGCGCCGGCCACGCTGATGCTGGTCGCGCATGTGGAACAGGATGGCGTTTGGTACGTCGACGGCGGCATGTATGCGGTGGCCGCGGCGCTGGCAGGCCTCGTGGAGGCCCGCGGCGGCAGGGTGCGCTGTAACGCCGCGGTCTCCCGGATTCTGCTGGAACGGGGCCGGGTCAGCGGCGTCGTCCTGGAGGGCGGCGAACGGCTGGACGCGGACGCGGTTGTCATGAACGGCGACAGCGCCGCCCTTGCGGCCGGGCTTCTGGGCGAGGAGCTGCGCGGTGCGGTGCCGGCCGTGGCGTCGCGCGCGCGGTCGCTTTCCGCGATGACATGGCTGCTCGATGCCCGGGTTCAGGGTTTCCCACTGGTGCGCCACAGCGTCTTTTTCTCCCGCGCGTACGAACGGGAGTTCCGGGACATTTTCGAACGCCGCCGGCTGCCAGGTGAACCGACGGTCTATGTCTGCGCCCAGGACCGGCTTGACGGAACCGAGCCGCTGCCCGATGGGCCGGAACGGCTGTTGCTGATCGTCAACGCGCCCGCGACGGGCGATGGCGGGCAGTTTCCCAACGAGGAGATCGAGGCATGCGAGTCACAAACCTTTTCGGTGCTCCAGCGTTGTGGGCTGCAGCTGGAACGGACGCCGCAGCGGGGGGAACTGGTCACGCCCCAGGATTTCCACTGCCTGTTTCCGGGAACGGGCGGCGCGCTCTATGGCCGGGCGTCTCATGGATGGCGGGGGCCGCTGCAGCGGCCGGGGTGCCGAACGGCGATCCCGGGCCTTTACCTGGCGGGCGGCAGCGTTCATCCGGGACCGGGGGTTCCGATGGCGGCCCTGTCCGGCCTTATGGCGGCGGAGAGCTTGGTCGCGGACCGCGCTTCGACCCGACGGTCGTCCCGGGGGGCTATGTTTGGTGGTATGTCGACGCGCTGAGCGACGACGGCCGGTACGGGCTTTCCATCATCCTTTTTATCGGCAGCGTCTTTTCGCCTTATTACGCGCTGGCGCGCCGGCGCGGAACGGCGGACCCGCGCAACCACGTGGCCATCAACGTCGCGCTTTACGGGCCGGCGCATCGTCGCTGGACGATGACCGAGCGGTCGCGCGCGGCGCTCGCCACGACCGACGACACGCTAACCATCGGTCCCAGCGCGGCGCGCTGGGCAAACGGCTGCCTGGAAGTCGACATCGACGAGACGGCGGTTCCGATCCCGCGCCGCGTGGCCGGGCGCATCAGGATTCTGCCCGACGCGGTGACGGACCGTCATTTCGAGCTCGACCCGGCACGGCGGCACCGTTGGTGGCCAATCGCCCCGCAAGCTCGCGTGGAAGTGGATCTGACGCATCCCGGCTTGCGTTGGCAAGGGCAGGGTTATCTGGACAGCAACGAGGGCGACGAACCCGTTGAACAAGGGTTTACCACCTGGACCTGGTCGCGGGCGCATCTGCCGGACGGGTCTGCGGCGTTGCTGTACGACCCTGTCTACCCAGACGGCGCGCAGCATTCCTTGGCCCTCAGGATCGATGGCAAGGGAGCGATCGAGCCGTTCGACGCGCCGCCGTCCGCCACGCTGCCCCGATCGAAATGGGGCATTGGCCGCACGACGCGGGCCGACCGGCCGGCCGAGGTCGAAGTGCTTGAAACGTTGGAAGACACGCCCTTCTATGCGCGCTCGACGGTGGCGACCAGGCTGTTGGGTCAGGCGACGACAGCGGTCCACGAGAGCCTGTCTCTGACCCGCTACGCCTCGCCCGTGGTCCAGTTGATGCTGCCGTTCCGCATGCCGCGCCGGCGCGGCGGGCCCCAGTCCTAGTCCTTGTCCTCGGCGGTCTTTTCCGCCGCGCGATGGCGGCGTTCCTTCTTCAGTTTGTGCAGTTCCCAGAAACCGAAGCCGAAGACCAGGGCTGCGACCAGAAGTCCCTCCAGGATAGGGAGCCAGGTGCTGCTCATTGCTGACCCATTTGGTTGGCATCCGGGCGTGGGCGCCCGGGAAGCTCAGGCGGCGCCGGTTTCCGCGTCGCGCAGGCGGTCCCGCTCTTCCAGTCTTTGAAACAGCAAGATGACCCATTCGGTGCGCGAGTCAACGGCGGTTCCGATGCCGCCTTTGGCGGCGTGGTTCGCGACGGCCTCGACCAGGAACCTGGTGGCCGCCAGCGAGGGGTCTTCGGCCCGTGCATCCAGGAACACGGCTTCGACGGCGGAACTGAGGGCAATAAAGATCTTACGCCGGGTGGGGACGACCGCCCGCAGGTTGACCGAATCGTGGCCGTTCGCGGCGATCTCATCGCCGATGCCGGCATAGAGTCGGCGGGCGGCGTTGATCGCAGGACGACACAGGGCCGGCAGATCCGCGATGCCCGCAGCGGACCGACGATAAAGGAGGTCGGCGTGATCCAGTACCCGCCCGATCACGGCGGCCAGTGCGGGTGACATTTTCGGATCCGCGATCAGGTCCGCGGGGTCGATGCCGGCTTCGCGCAGCCAGGCATGGGGCAGGTAGACCCGCCCTGCGCGCGCGTCTTCGCCGACGTCCCGGGCGATATTGGTCAGTTGCATCGCGACGCCCAGATCGCATGCCCGGGCCAGGGTCGCAGGCGCGCGCCGTCCCATCAGGCAGGTCATGATCGCACCGACCGCGCTTGCCACGCGGGCCGCGTAGGCTTCAAGGTCTTCGATGGTCTCGTAGCTGAGGCCGGTATCGTCCCATTCCAAGCCTTCCAGCAAGGCATCGAACAGGGCGCGGGGAAGATCGAACCGCAACACGACGTCGGTCAGTGCCCGATCGCAGGGGTGGTCCAGCGGCGCGTGCCGATAGACCGCGTCCAGGCGTTGCTTGAGCCGGGCGATCGCGTCGCTTTGCGATCCGCCCTGATCGATGTTGTCGTCGGCCATGCGGCAGAAGGCGTAGACCGCATAGGCGGGATTGCGCAGGTCCGACGGCAGGATCATCGATGCCGCATAGAAGCTGCGCGATCCCTGGCGGATGGTGCGCCGGCAATGCGCCCGGTCGTCCAGGCTGGCGTAGCGCCACTCAAACCAGTTCATGCGCATGCGGCACCATGTCGTCAAGAAGGCGGGCGGAGGTGATGACACCCGGGATGCCGGCACCCGGATGGGTGCTGGCGCCGACAAGGTACAGGCCCTCGACCTCTTCGCTTTTGTTGTGCGGCCTGAACCAGGCGCTTTGCAGCAACAGCGGCTCGGGTCCGAAGCCTGCGCCCTTATAGGAACTGAGGCGCACCTCGAAATCGCGCGGTGTGACAAACCGCGAGGTCACGACGGCGTCGCCCAGTCCCGGTAGAATCGTCTCTTCCAGCCTGCGTTGCACGGCCTGGCGGTAGGGTTCGCCGTGGACCGTCCAGTCGACCGGCGCATCAAGGTGCGGGACCGGGACCAACGCATAAAAAGTATCGCATCCCGGCGGCGCCAGGGCCGGATCGGTCGCGGTCGGCCGGTGCACGTAAATGCTGAAATCGTCCGCCAGGTGATTGCGCTTGAAGATGTCGGTCAGCAGGCCGTCGTAGCGCGGTCCAAGCACCATGGTGTGATGCCTGACATCGGGGAATGTGCGGTTCGTCCCGAAATACCAGACGAACAGGCCCATCGAGTATTTGGTCTTGGCGAGCTTGCGCCGGGTCCAACGCTTGCGCGCCATAGGCGGCAGCAGTTCGTTGTAGGTCCAGGCCGCGTCCGCGTTCGACACGACGATGTCGGCCTCGATATGAGCGCCGTCTGTCAGGACAACGCCTGTCGCGCGACCATGATCGACGGCGATTCGGGACACTTCCGAATTGTACCGCACCGTGTTGCCTTGGCCCTGGATCAGGCCGACCAGGCCTTTCACGAGCTCGCCAGTCCCGCCCATCGCGAAATGAACGCCCCATTCGCGTTCCAGGTGATGGATCAGGCAGTACATGGCGGGCACCGACAGCGGATTGCCGCCGATCAGGAGCGGATGAAAGCTCATGGCGACCCGCAGCCTGGGATCCTTAAAATAACTGGAGACCAGCTTGTATGCCGTCAGGTGGCCGCGCAGCGCGATGATCCTGGGCAGCGCCCGCACCATCTTGCCAAGCGTTGGGAAGGAACGGTTTGCCAGTTCCGTGAAGCCGTAGTCGAAGATCGCCTTGCTGTGCCCCATGAAGCGGTCGAACCGGGCAAGATCCTGTGGCGAAAGGGTGGCGATCTGCGCCCGCATCGCCTCGGCGTCGCCGCTTGCGGTGAAGACGGAGCCATCGTCGAACCGTACGTCATAGAACGGCGAAAGGGACTTGAGCTCGATATCTTCGGCGCGGGACTTGCCGCACAGGTCCCACAGTTCGTCCAGCAGCCACGGCGCCGTCACGATCGTCGGTCCGCTGTCGAAGACAAAACCGTCTTGCCGATAGACGTAGGCTCGGCCGCCGGGCCCATCCAGCTTTTCCAGGACGGTGACTCGGTATCCTTTCGCGCCCAGGCGGACGGCGGCGGCGAGACCGCCAAAACCGCTGCCGATAATCACCGCATGGGGGCGGGGATCGCCGCTCGCAGCGACACGCTTAGCTTGCTTGACGGTAGTCAACATAACTTGACATTTAAGTGTGTTAAGAGGGCGCGCGCAAGTGCGTTCTCATCATTTATGGGCCAACGCAATATATGAAAAAAATCAATACACTATGTTCCAGAGTCGGCTGCCGCCGGATTTGCTTTTGCCAAGCATGTCCAGTATAACTGACAGTTCGTGAGTCGAAGCCGCGGGTCAATTGGGCATGGGTGTCACGTCGCTCTCCCTGTTCAGATTCTCCGGGTTGCGGGACAAGCTGTGGGCCTTCAACCAGATGTTGCTTGCCCGCCGCCCGTGAGGACGAATTCCCGATATTGCGTTCTTCAAGCTGCTGGGCACCGGCACGCGGGAGGGATTCCATCCCTATCCCAACTTCGCCGTTTGCGGGATCCTGTCGGCCTGGCCTTCGCTGGCGGTCGGCCGCGACCGGATCGCGCACAGCCCGATTTATAAGTCCTACCGTCGACGGGCGCAGGAAGACTGGACGGTCTATCTCGAGCCGGTTCAGTGTCGCGGCCGGTGGGACGGTGCGGCGCCGTTCGACCCGCAGGATGCTGGCTTGCCGGCATATGGTAGCGGCCAAACCCCCGTCGTCGTGCTGACCCGGGCGACGATCCGGCCGCGCCACGTGCTGGCATTCTGGCGCCAGGTTCCCGACATCGCCCGCACGACCCGTTCGCAGGACGGCCTGGACTTCAAGATCGGCCTTGGTGAGGTTCCCTGGTTCCATCAGGTGACATTCACCGTCTGGCGCGACCTGGCTGCCATGGAGGCATTCGCATTCACCGGCTTTCATCGCGACGCGATCCTTCAGGTCCAAAAAGGCGACTGGTTCAGCGAGGCGCTTTTTGCCCGGTTCCATTTGCTGCATTCGGAAGGGCAGTGGTCGGATGCATCCGCTGTTGCCGGCTCCCTGTCGTCCCGTCTGCCCGGCGCGACGGGGATTGCGGCGCGGGTTGCCGCACCGCTCGCCAGGCAAACGACGGTCGGAAACACGGGCTGATCTCGCCGGGGTGAATCGAAACGCGGACGCGGTGCACGCGTTCGCGCCCCGTTAAGCAGGGCGGCTTATTCCGCCGGGTGAAGGTCGAGCCGGTTCCGGCCGATGGAAGTGTCGCTTTCCCGGCGCGCCGCCCGCAGTTTCAAAAGGAACTGCGCCGCATTGACCACGTAAGCCGCGTAGGCGGCAAGAGCGAGCAGCATCTGATCGTTCGCCGAC
>Ga0056115_1000096_pt1 | contig 45304 bp, 41 predicted proteins | sample WorMetOlspDAHAB1_FD_77007 | JGI IMG/M metagenome (GOLD analysis project Ga0056115, IMG submission 77007) | Marine gutless worms symbiont microbial communities from Max Planck institute for Marine Microbiology, Germany - Olavius sp. DAHAB.1 ...
CCGTTACTCCCATGGTTGACAGCTCTGCTGTTTGCGGTATTATTTCCGTATTGTCAACGGTAAAAATTCTTCATATGGTGAAATTATGATAAGCGGGAGCCTCGCCGGATGAGCGCCGGCATCGTTGCGGAACGGATCCGAAAGCGGCTGGATGCGCTGGGCAAAACCGCCCGGGGCGCGTCGCTGGAGGCAGGGCTGTCGCCGGACGCGATCCGCGGCGTGCTGCGCGGCATGTCGAAAACGCCCCGGGGCGAGACGCTGCAGCGGCTGGCCCGGGTGCTGGACTGTTCCATCACCTACCTGCTGGGCGAAACCGACGATATCTCGGCCGCCGTGGAGGTGGCCGCGGGCAACGCGCTCAGGATCTTCGTCCGCGGCGATGTTCAGGCGGGCGAATGGCGCGAGGCCGTTGAACTGCCGCGCGAGGACTGGACCTATTTCGACCTGCCCGCCGACGGCCGCTATCCCGGCGTGGAGCGATTCCTCCTGAAGGTGGTCGGTCCGTCGATGAACCAGATCTTCGCCGACGGATCGGTGATCGAATGCGTGCGGTTCTTCGAGATCTCAAGGAATCCAAAGGACGGCGACTATGTGGTCGTCCACCGGGCCCGCGCCGACGGCCTCTATGAAGCCACCGTAAAGCAATACATGGTGGACGAGGATGGCAAGGTCTGGCTCTGGCCGCGCTCGACCCACCCGGCGCACCAGCAACCGATCGCGCTGGAGCCCAGCGGCTCGATCGAAGAAACCGCGATCCACGCCCTGGTAATTCGGGCGACCGTGCTGTTCTAACAGCCTGCCGGTTCAGGCCGCCCAAACGGTCAGCGGATCGCGCTTGCCCCGCAGTTCCTGCGGCGGCGCCTTCTCGAACGCCCGCATAAGGGCACCGACATCGGCGCCTTCGTCGCGCGCTGCGGCGACCAGGGCGTCGCTGACCACAGCACGCGCCCCCAGGTCCCGGGTCAGATGCTCCAAACGGCTGGCCATGTTGACCGTATCCCCGACGACGGCGAACTCAAGGCACCGCTGTTCGCCGATATCGCCGATCACAACGGGACCAAAATGCGCGCCGATCCCGAAGCGGACCGGTTCGAGGCCTGCGGCGGCGCGCTCTGCATTCCACGTTTCCATTGCCGCTAGAATCGTAGAAACGCATTGCAGGGTGCATGTCGCGTCGCCCTTTCGTGGCGCAGGCATGCCGAATGTCGCCATCACCGCATCACCGATATACTTGTTCACCGTCCCGTCATGGGCGAAGACTGCGGCTGCGATCCTGCTGTGAAACGCCTGCAGAAATGCGATTACCGCCTCTGGCGGCCGGGAGTCGGAATAACGCGTAAATCCGACGATATCGACGAACAGGACGCCCGCATCCTGGGAACGGCCGTGTCCCATCGCGTGCCGCGAATTGGCCAGCTCGTCGACCACATTCGGCGAGAAGTAGCGGGCCAGATTGGCTCGCTCGGCTGCGACGGCGGCCTCCCGCACCGCCAAACGGCGCCCCCGCCAGACCGCGACAGAGAGGATTGCCGCCACCAGAATGCACAGGAGACCCTGCTGGATCCAGATCACCGCGCTGACATAGTCCTGGTCCAACAGCAAGGCGACGATGTCTTGAACGGGACGCGACTGCAGGTCTCGCCAGTTCGTGACCGTAAACGGTTCCGGACGGCTCACAACCCAGCCGACGCCCAGGCTCCAGGCGCCGGCCGCGGAAAGGCCGGTCCAAAGGGCCATGCCCGGCGAATAGCTCAAGACCGCGAAAGCGATGAAGACGAAGAAGAAATCGAAACTGCCGAGCCGCAACTGCATCGCCAGCGGCCAGGCCTCGTCCGCCGTGGGAACGGGCACGACGAAGGCGATCGTCAACAGCGCCATGTCCAGGAAAACAAGCAGGATCACCGTCGCGCGCGGCCAGAACCCCTCTCTCCGGCTGGCAACGAACTGAACCAGGCCCAGAACGGCAAGCAAAGCGACGATCGTGCCGTAATAGACCAGACCGACACCGGTGACGCGCAGTACCAGCCAGCAAAGAACGACGCCGAGCGCCGTGCAGCGCACCAGAGTCATGAGGCGCATGCCGGCCATTTCTTCGCGCCGCAGACCTTCAAGAACCGCCGCAGGCGGCGACGAACGCAAGGTATCGAGCATGATGCGCTCCCGCGAAAGCACAGGCAGGGCGCCCGACGCGGTCATCAAGACGAAGCTCATATCTCGTCCCGCAACGCGCCCCGGACGTCTGTCCGAAGATCTCAGTCTAGATCAGGCCGCCCAGACGGTCAGCGGATCGCGTTTGCCGCGCAATTGCTGTGGCGGGGCCTTCTCGAACCCCTGCAACAGCGCCTCGGTGTCCGCCCCTTCCGCACGGGCCACGTCCACCAGGGCATCGCTGATCAGCGCGCGGACGCCTTGGGCGCGGGTCAGGTCCTCAAGCCGGCTGGCCGTGTTCACCGTGTCACCGACAACGGCGAATTCCAAGCAGCGTTCTTCGCCGATATCGCCGACGACGACCGGGCCATAATGGGCGCCCAGACCGAACCGGACCAGCGATCGGTCGTCCGCCGCACGTTTGTCGTTCCAGGCCTGCATGGTCTCCAAGATGGAGCGGACGCATTCCAGCGTCCGGGTGGCGTCGTCGTCGGCGCTGTCCGGCGTGCCAAAGGTCGCCATCACAGCATCGCCCATGTATTTGTTGACGGTCCCCCCATGTTCAAAGACCGCCGTCGCAATGCGACTGTGAAAGGACTGTAGAAAGGCGATCACAGCCTCCGGCGGGCGGCTTTCGGAATAGGCCGTGAACCCGACAATGTCGACGAACAGGACGCCGCCGTTTTGCGACCGACCCTGCCCCAGGGCGTGGCGCGTGTTCGCCAGTTTGTCGACGATGTTGGGCGAAAAGTACCGGGCCAGGTTGGCGCGTTCCGCCGCGACAGCGGCCTGACGAAGCACAAGACGCCGGCCCCGCCAAACAGCGACAGACAGGATTCCCGCAACGAGAACGCACAGCAGCGTTTGCTGGATCCAGATGTCGAAACTGACATAGTTGGGATCCAGCAGCAGGGCGACGATCTGGTCGACCGGCTGGGCCTGGACCTCGCGCCAGTTGGTGATCGTGAAGGGTTCGGGCCGGCTGATCACCCAGCCGACGCCCAGGCTCCATGCTGCGGCCGACGCCACCCCCGTCCACAGGGCAAGCCCCGGCGAATAGCTGAGAACGGCAAAGGCAATGAATACAAAGAAATAATCGAAACTGCCGAGACGTAGCTGCATGGCCAGAGGCCAGGCCCCATCCGCCGTCGGCGCAGGCACCACGAAGGCAACGGTCAACAACGCCATATCAAGGAAAATCAGCCCCAGCCACAGCAGACGCGCCCGAAGGCCTTGGCGCCGACTGACCCAAAGCTGCACGGCACCCAGCGCACCGACCAAGACGACGATGGTGCCGTAATAGAACAGCGCCGCCCCCGCGACGCGCAACACCAGCCACCCCAAAACAACCGCAAGGGCCGCCAGGCGAACCTGGACCATCAGGCGTACCCCGCCCAACTCCTCGCGCCGAAGGCTCTCGAGGACGGCCGAAGATGTGGATGGTGCTGGCGACCCGAACATGGAGACCTCCCTGGCAACCCGCTAGGCGGGTCGGAACCAACAGGCCGTGCCGTCGCCACAGGCTTGGGGCAGCAACCTGGACTTGCCGCCCTTATCCCTCGATTCCCCCTGGTTTGATACGGTTATTGCGCCAATCGGGATCACCGGCAGGCGGAACAAAGGCCCAAATATCGAACGGCCCGGCGTGAGGGCCGGGCCGTCGGTCGGGACGGGACTGCGTCGTCGCGGGCCTATGGCATCGCAAGCGGACGCTGGGCGACCGGATCGAAGCTTTTAGCCTCGAAGCGATAGAAGCCCTGGTGCTCGATCGACCGTTTCGCCAACTCCTCGTCGAAGGCGGCGCGTTCTTTGCCCATTTCGCCGAAGGTACCGACTTTTTCCAACTTGTCCTCGGCCGTCGGGCAAAGCTTCGCGGTCTTGACGTCGTTGAGATGCGCTTCGTCCGTGACGACGAAGTAGTCCTTGTCCAACTTGCACTGGAAGACATGGAATTCCATCACACACCTCCAACGGGCGCATGCGGCGCCCGGTTGTTGCGGATCGGACGCACCAAAGCACGTCCCGCCGAGACGCGCATTAAAGTGCGTTAGTCAGTTTGAGGGCCCGGTTCGATCGGATTGACGACGGCGTCCCACATGTCGGTGTACTCGAACCTGTAATCCGCTTGTTTGGGCTTCAGCCCGGCCTCCGAAATCGTGCGGATGTAGCGGATCATATCCAACGCATCCTCCCGCTTCTGGTCGATGCGCCCGTGCAGCAGCCACGCCTCCAATGCCGTTGTTTCGGATTGGTCGAGGCCCACGGTCCCTGCGCGCTCCAGGATCCGTTCGAACGTCCTTTCGGGATAATGCAGCGCCTTTGCGACCCCCAGCAGCATTGCTCGGCTGTCCGCGCCGAGGACGCCGGCCTCAGTCGCAGCATCAAAGGTGCGGCGGATATTCACCATCGGCACGGATAGACCGATGAAATCGAGTTCTGTTGGACCGTGGGCGAGTGCGACCTCGTCGTCGTCGGTCAGGAGTCCGTCCCGATAGGCCTCGAAGACCCAACCGATACCGACCATGCCGAATTGCCACAACTCAGCTGCCCTCAACGCGCCCATACTGGAGCTGCCGATGACGTGGATGCCGTGAGACATCGCCCAGAGGATTTCCTTGTGCCAGACCGACGGCACCTGATGGAAGTGTCCGTCCACGATCCCGATGATCGCAGGGTCGTCCCGGACCGCTCTAAGAACGTCGCCTTGCGAGACGGGCGGCCGAATGTCCGCCTCCAGCTGCGCGTTGGCAATCGAGGGCGGCAGGCTTGGCCCCGTGAAGACGATCACACGCATCCGCCGCCCTCCCGCAAGCGATCGGCGCGCGCACCAAAAGTGTAGCGCGGGTGATCGCACGGCCCCTCAAGACCAGGAATGACGACACGCACGACCGGGACATCGAAGACGCCGTACTTGGTAAGGTCGACGACGATGACCTCGCCGATGCCTGCTCGGCGCAACCGGACCAGTTGGTTTTCGACATCGGCTTCGATGCTGTCGCCGGCTGAATTTGGAATCAGACGATAGTCGCGCTCGCCCCTGTCACGCCTGAGGAGTTCCTCGCACGCTGCAAAGGCGCCCTGTGAGAAGTCGTACTCGTAATCCTGCCAGGTCAGGTCGTCCCTGGCCCCGGCGATCAGGGTCAGCCTGCCCTGGGCGGCCTCGGAGAGGGCGCGGTGCAGGGCAACGGATTTCTCGGGATGGCAGCCCCAGCCGGCAAACGGAAACGAAAACGTGCTGTAGTGCTGCGTGCTGCCCAGGATCCAACAGGTGAAGCACGGCACGCCGATATCGCTGGTTACGTCCCATACGCCAACGGCCATGCCGCTGTCGGAGTACCGCTGCAGTGCGCGGCGGCATGCGGGATCGTCCACCGTCTCCAGATTCAGGCGGACCTCCGCCCTTTGTTCATCCGTCTTCAGTTCCCAAAGCGACATGGCATCGCGCTCGATCACTTCGGCAATGGCGTGACTTGTGGCTTCCAGCAGATGGTTTCCCGACGCCAGTCCATTGGAACTCGCCATGAAACACCCCGACCCCGGCAAGGAGGGCAGCGTATAGTTGGTGTGAACCATCTCGAACGGAAGCCATACCCTTTCCTGGGACAGAAGATCGGTCCCTTCGATCCAGAACAGTTCGTGTTCCGGGGTGAACTGGGTGTCGGTGATCGACGGCAATCCGTTGACGTCGGCGCACCTGACTTCGGCGCGCAGCTCCGCGTGGCTTGCACTCCGCAGGGGCAGTGAGATTCGCTCAGCGTGGTAGGTCTCGATCGATTCCATGATGCCGGAGGCCATCGCCGCATCGAGATCGATCCCCTTACCCAACGATATAGAAGTCGACCGGGAATTGGGGCGGCACACCATGACAACGGGAATGCCTATGTGATCGAGCCCGGTGATGTTCGCCACCCGGGTGATTCCCATCTGTGGCAGCAAGGGCTGCACGCGCGCGACCGTTTCCCGTGGGGCGCGGATGCGGTGCGTGCCGTCGCGGAAACCCTTGCCGGTTTCGCCTGGAAGCGGGTGCCCGATCGGGCCTGCGGTCGACATGGTATCACTATGTCCCAATTGGCGAATGGGCGCGCGCTCAAGGATTGCCCTGGCGCTTGGGATCGCCCCATGCCCTGGCGCGCACTCCTAAGAACGCCGCCCGACTCGGCCGACGGCCTGTCGGGCGGCGCTTTAGAACACTAAATCTGAGGAATCAGAGAGCCGTCAGTCCTGCCGCGGCGTAATGTTATAGCCGACCTGGCGCGGGGTGATGTCAAAGCCGGGCTGGCGCGGCTTGATCTGTGCGCCAACCTGACGTGGCGTTATCTGTGCACCGATTTTCCGCGGCTCCACCGAACCATCCGACAGATTTCGCCCAGGGCTGCCTTGGCTGTTTGATAAGGTCTTCATAATTTACGCTCCCCTGTCAGTTAAGCGAGTGGTTATCTAGCTATCGCACCGCTGACCATGTTCGTTCATTTGCGCAGTCGCCTAATTGACCCAACTCAATTCGCGGGGCATTGCACATCGGACGCGACCGACGACAGGCACGACGGGACGGACCTGGCTTGGACCTTGCTCAGTTTTTCCTCAGGCTGGCCGCATATGCGGTCAGGTCGGCAACACCTTCGGGCGTAACCTCGAACTCAGCGATCGTCGCCGGGTCGGCCGATTTGCGGGGCACGCCGGGGACCCGCACCATCACCGGGTGCGGCGGGCGTTCGAAGAAACTGAGAAACCGTTCCTCCCAGTCACGCAACGAGACGAGGATCATGAAAGACGGCGTGGAGTTGATGCCGGCAAGACGGTTTTCCGGGCTGACGACATGGCAGCGCTGGCAATGTGTCTCCGCGATGCGACGGCCATTCGCAGGATCGCCGTCGGCAAGCGAGCCGGACGCGGACGCAACCAACAGCGACAGCACGGCAACAAGGAGACAAGATCGGGTCACGGCGAAACAGTAGCATCTCCAAGGCGACGAACAAGACGTGTGCGCCGCAGTTCGGGCTTCATTTGGCACCGCGCTTGCCTATAGTGCCCCGTCGTCGCAGAACGCCCGTCACCCAAACCGCCCGCCTGCACCCGACCGCGGGTTCATCCAAAGGACCGCCTGCCCGTGGACATCTCTCTTTATGCGCTGACGGTGCTGCTGTGGGGCACGAGCTGGCTTGCGGTCAAGTTCCAGCTTGGCGTCGTCATGCCCGAGGTCTCGCTGGTCTACCGGTTCGCCCTTGCCGGCGCGATCATGCTGGCGCTGTGTCTCATCGGACGCAGGCGCATGCGGTTTTCCAGAACCGACCATTTGTTCTTTACCCTGCAGGGCACGTGTCTGTTCTCGACCAACTACTTCTTCGTCTATCTTGGCACCCAGCATCTTACCACCGGCCTGGTCGCGGTAGTGTTCTCCCTGGTGGTCGTGTTCAACATCATGGGCAGCCGCATCCTGTTCGGGACACCGTTCCGTCTGGCTGTCGTTGCCGGCGCGGCCCTGGGACTTGCCGGCATCGCGCTTGTCTTCTGGCCGGAACTGAAGGCTTTCGACCCGTCACGGCAAAGCACCATTGGCGCCCTGCAGGCGCTTGTCGGCACGGCGATCGCGGCCTTGGGCATGCTGACCTCGGCCTGGAACCAGCAACGGCGCGCCTTGCCGGTTCTGCAGTCAAACGCCTACGGGATGCTGTATGGCACGATCCTGCTGACGGCGCTGACCTTCGCCCGGGGCAGTCCGTTTGCGTTCGATCCCACCTTCGCCTACACGGCGTCGCTGCTGTATCTGTCGGTTTTTGCAACCGTCCTGGCCTTCTGGTCCTATCTGACTCTGGTCGGCCGGATCGGGGCGGAACGGGCGGCATATGCAACCGTCTTGTTTCCGATCATCGCCCTTGCGCTGTCGACCTGGGTCGAAGGCTTCGTCTGGACCGCGACCGCGGCGTTGGGCATCGCCCTGGTCCTGGCCGGCAACGTTCTGATCCTAAGAAAGCCGGGCGGTTGAGCGGCGCAGACCGTTCAACCGGAGCAGCCAGAGCCGGATCCGTTTTGGCTGTCGTCAATGCTGCTTGATCCGGCGGTTCGTTCGATGGAAAGTCAAACCCGCCCACCGTCCGGTTCATGCAAAGGAGTTGCGCGATGCGTCCCAAGCTTGCTGTCCTCATGACCATCGGCCTGTGTTTCTCAATCAACACCGCCGCCGCCCAGGAGGATATGCGCGAGACAATCAGCCTGCCGCCCGACCTGAAACAGCAGTTCATGGCGGAGATGCGGGCGCATATGGGCAATCTTGATGACATCATGCTGACGCTGGCCGAGGGCGACTTCAAAGGCGCCGCGCGCATTGCGGAGATCCATATGGATTTCGGTCACAGCCTGTGGGAGGCGATGGCCGCGGCCGGCAAGACCGACGCGGAGATCGCCGAGGCGAAGGCGCGTTTTCGCAGCGCCGGCCGGGGTCCGGGACAGGGACAGGGTCAGGGTCAGGGACAAGGAACGACCCACACGCCCGGACAGGGCATGGGCGGCGGCGGCATGGGGCTTGGACGTTTCATGCCGGAGGACTTCCGTTCCATGGGAATGGTTTTTCACGACGCCGCCGGGAACTTCGCGGAAACCGCCCGCGCCGTGGGACCGCAGCCGAGCGTCGAAGATTATCAGGCGGTCGTGACCGCCCTGCAGGAGATCACCACCGCCTGCCGCGGCTGTCACGAGGTCTATCGGGTCGAGTAGCGGCGGAGGTATTCCCGCCGGCCACGGGGACGTCGTCAGGCAGCCCGGCGCCCGCCTCGTCCCACTCGGTCCAGGGCCTGAGCAATGTCCGCGATGATGTCGTCCGGGGTTTCCAATCCGACCGAGAGACGGATCAATCCATCGGAGATCCCGTGCTCCGCCCTCTCCTCGGGCGTGTAGACGGAGTGGGTCATGCTGGCCGGATGCTGGATCAGTGTGTCCGTATCGCCAAGGCTGACGGCCCTGCGAACCAACCGTAATGCGTTCATCATGTCCCGTCCGGCAGCCAGACTGCCGCTCAGCTCGAACGCGATCATGCCGCCGAAATCCCGCATCTGGCGTTTGGCGAGATCGTGCTGGCGGAAGCTTTCCAGGCCCGGATAGAACACTGCTTCGACCGCCTCGTGCGCCTCCAGCATACGCGCAACCTTCATTGCCGAGGCGCAATGCCGGTCCATGCGCAGTTCCAGGGTCTTCATGCCGCGCATGACATGAAAAGCGGTCAGGGGCGCCATGACCGCGCCGGTCATGTCCTTCAGGCCTTCCAGGCGCACGGCGTGCATGTCTTCTTCGGACCCGGCCGCCAAACCGGCAACAAGGTCTCCGTGGCCGCCAAGATACTTCGTCGCCGAATGGACGACGATGTCGGCGCCCAGTTCCAGAGGACGGGTCAGGTAGGGTGTCGCGTAAGTGTTGTCGACCACCGTCTTGGCGCCGTGCGCGCGCGCAATCGCTGCAACGGCCTCGATGTCCACCAGCCGCATATTGGGATTGGCGGGCGTTTCGAAATAGACCACCGCGGTCTTGGCCGAGATCGCCTGGGCCAGGTTCGCGGGGTCCTGCATGTCCACATAGCGCGGCTGGACGCCGAACTTGGCGAGGCCGGTCCGGATGAAGGCAAATGTGCAGCCGTAAAGCGTCTTGTCGACGATGATCTCGTCGCCTTGCGAGAGCAGCGTCCACAGCACGGAGCTGATCGCGCCCATGCCCGAGGCGAATGCGACGGACGCTTTGGCACCCTCAAGGCAAGCGAAGCGGCGTTCCAGAAGATCCAGGGTCGGATTGCTGATCCGGCTGTAGAAATGACCCGGCTGCTCGCCGCTGAACAGGGCCGCGCCCTGCTCGGCGCTTTGGAATTCGAAGGTCGAGGTCATATAGACTGGCGGGATGATCGACCCCTGCTCGCTGTCCGCCTCGTAACCCTGATGAATTGCGCGGGTCGCGAAGCCAAGGGGGGTGCGGTCGGCGGCTTTCGCTTTCATGGAACGGATCTCCGGTGCGGGCCGTTGCGAGGGGCCTGATTGGCAACCCTAGGAGTATCTCAGAAAACGAGCGGCAGGTGCTTGCAAAGTCTGCCTTGAGTCTTTAACCATTTAGCAGAATCTGCCAAATATGCTAAGTGAAGAGGCAGGAAATGGACGCAACCGACCGCAAGATCATCCGCGAACTGCAGGCGAACGCCCGGCTAACCAATCAGGAACTGTCGGAACGGGTGAACCTGTCGCCCTCGCCCTGCCTGCGCCGGCTCCGCAACCTGGAAAACACCGGCATTATCCTGGGCTATACGGCGATCGTGGACCAGGAGCGCTACGGTCTGCCGATCAATGTCTTTCTGTCGGTCCGGCTGGAGAAGCAGACCCGGGACGTGATCCGCACCTTCGAGGCCCGGATCCAGGAGATCGACGAGGTCCTGGAATGCTACACGATGACCGGCGCCAGCGACTATCTGCTGCACGTGGTCAGCGACGGACTGAAGTCATACGAGCGGTTCGTGAAGGAGACGCTGGCGACGATTCCGGGCATCAGCACGATCGAATCGGCATTCACCTTCGGGATCGTCAAGCGGCGGTCAAGTTTTCCGCGGCTGGCCCATTTCGAGCAGCGGCGTTAGCGCCACCCCGCGGCCGGTCGTCAGAGCGTCTGCAAAGCGGTCTGGTCTTTCCACAACCGGATCTGCCGAGCCCTGTCGAGGCTCATCTCCGGCAGGGGTGTTACCGACCCGCCAAGTCCGTCGTCCAACTCCAGCAGCACCCAGTCATGCTCTGCCGGGTTGACCCCCGCCGGGTCATACTGCGGCGAGACCCAATAGGACAGCGTGCGGGCGGCGGCGCCCGGTTCGCCGTTCTCGTGACCCGCCAGGAACGTTACGCTGCGGGCCGGAGTCCAGCGACCCTCCGCGGCGTCCCAAAGGCAGCGCGCAGCGGTCAGGACCTGGCGGGGAGCGGTCAGAACGGCGGCGCAGGTCCGGCCGCCGTCGACGGCAACACTGCCGACGGCCGCGAGCGGACCGGGCGGCCGCGTCGCTTCTTCGCCGGGCGCCGACAACGCCGCGTCGAAGGTCCATAACAGCATCCACGCCGTCAGAACCAAAAGGAACATGAACGGCCGGACGTCCGGCTTGTCCTCACGAACCCGTGCGCGCGCGCGCCGCGCCCTGCGTCTGTTCTGCATCTTGCCACCCTGCCGCCTGTTATCGGAAAGGGCCTTGCTTTGGCCCTTCGTTAATCTCTTGAGAACCTATTTTATAACGCAAAATCAATAAGTTACAGAACAAAATCGTTAACCACACAAGTTGCTGTCGGAACTCGCGAATGCGGCCTTCACCGCGGTGCTGGGGCGCCGTCATAAGACAGCCGTGCGGTCCGCCAGACCCCGTCTAGGACCAGACTCCTGTCGTCGTGGCGCCCCGATTCCCGCGAAGACTCGAATTGTGCGGTAACAGAAGATGAAATCGACAAGAGTCGCTATGCCGGTTAACGGACCGTTAGAGTCCGCTAATGCACTTAAACAACGATACACGGCGAGAGACGCTCCGTCGCAACACGACAACAGAGGATCGTGCCATGACCCGGGTTCCAGACGGCTCCATCACGGCCAACGAGATGCAGAAGCGGCTTGCGTTCATCGAAATGGACGAAGTCCGACGCGAAAGGTTGGCGGGCCTTCAGCAAACGGTCGAGGAGATTCTGCCCGGCGTGTTGGATGACTTCTATGGCCATATCAGCGAATGGCCCGAGATCTTCGAGATGTTCGGCGGCGAGGCGCATATAGCGCATGTCAAGGAACGCCAGATGCAGCACTGGCGGACGATCGCAGCGGGCCGCTACGACAAGGACTACATCGGCTCGGTCCGCCAGATCGGCGGCGCCCACCACGAGCGTGAGCTCAATCCCAAATGGTATATCGCCGGCTACGCCCTGATCCTGTCGCAGCTTGTTGAAAAGGTCTTGGATGGAACCGGCCGGTTCAAGCGGCGCGATCACGCCGCAGAGTCGATCGACGCCCTAATCCGGGCAGTATTCATCGACATGGACCTGGCGATCTCGGTCTATCTGGACGAGGGCCGCAGGGAAAAGGAGCGCATTCTTGCCAGCCTGACCCAGGACTTCGAAGCGAATGTTGGCGACGTGGTCGATGCGCTGGCATCGGCGTCGAACGAATTGGAGGCGACCGCCGGCTCGATGGCGCAGCTTGCCGACGATTCAAGTGCCCAGTCGCGGGCAGCCGCAACATCCGCGGAGGAAACGACCGAGAATGTGGGTACGGTCGCCGCGGCGGCGGAGGAGATGTCCGCTTCGATTGCCGAGGTTGCTTCTCAGATCGCTGAGTCCGCGAACTCGGCCGGCAACGCCGTAACGCTTGCAAAGGGCGCCAACGATAAGGTTGCCGGATTGGTGCGATCCGCCAGGGAAGTCGGCGTTGTAATCGGTCTGATCACCGACATCGCCGAACAGACCAACCTCCTGGCGCTGAACGCAACCATCGAAGCGGCGCGCGCCGGCGACTCGGGCAAGGGTTTCGCCGTCGTCGCCCAGGAAGTGAAGGCACTGGCAAACCAGACCAAGAAGGCGACCGAGGACATCGCATCCTACGTCCAGGATATCCAAGCTGCGACGGACGAGGCCGTGGACTCGATTCGGACGATCGGTGAAGCGATCGGTAGTATCGAAGCCAGGACGTCGGAGGTTTCCGCAGCGGTTGAGCAGCAAACGGCCGTCGTCCAGGAGATTTCGCGCAGCGTGCAGGCTGCCGCTGCGGGAACCGGGCAAGTTTCAACCTCAATCGCGTCGGTCAGCGAATCCTCAAGCGAAGTCGGCGCGGCATCGGAGCAGTTGGTGGGCGCGGTCAAGGAACTGGTGCGTCAGAACCATACTCTGAAACGCAGCTCGGACAGTTTTCTGGACAAGGTACGGACCGCTTAGCCCCGGCACGTTTGATAGGCCAGCAGAGGTCAAGAAGAGGCCGCGAACCGACCAAAACGGCCGCGGTTTGGACAGCAACCGAAGATCGGACAGCACAAATTGGTTCGCCAAGGGATTTCGCATATATTGTTTGGTTGATACGCTGACGACACAGCAACCGTATATTAAAGTCATCTCACGCAGTTCGATCCACGCGGGGCGCCAAGTGACCAGCGGTCTCAAGCAACAGCGGGAACCGCACGACCAGACGCACGGCTATCCCAGTCTGGCGAAACCGTATCTCGTGTTTGTGGGAGACGTTACCGACCCGCTGGATGCCAAGACCGCGACCGGATTTGTCCATTGGCGGCCCGAGTGGTGCGCCGGACAACTGCGGCTCAGCACCGACACGGTCGATGTCGGCCTGCCGGAGATGTCCATCACCCAGGCGCGGGACTGCGGGATCTCCACCCTGCTGGTGGGCGTCAGTCCGCTGGGCGGCGGGTTTTCGCCGCGCTGGATCGCGGTCATGGTCGAGGCATTGAACGCAGGCATGGATATCGTCTCCGGCCTGCACCAGCGTCTTTCGGATCAGCCAGAAATCGCTGCTGCGATTGCAGCAAGCCAGCGGCACGTCCATGAGCTTCGGCATCCCGCCGGTTCCTTTCCCCTGGGCACGCCGCGCCGACGTCCCGGCAATCGTTGCCTCACCGTGGGATCGGATTGTTGCGTCGGAAAGATGTTCACCGCCCTGTCGCTGGACCGCGCACTGACCGCCCGGGGGGTCGCATCGCGGTTCTGCGCGACAGGGCAGACGGGCATGATGATTGCCGAAAGCGGCCTGTGCATCGACGGAATCGTGTCGGACTTCATCTCGGGCAGCCTGGAAATCGTCGCACCGGACGCGCCCGAAAACAGCTGGCAGATCGTGGAGGGACAGGGTTCGCTGTTCCACCCCTCTTTCGCCGGGCTGACCCTGGGGCTGGTTCACGGGGCCCAGCCTGACGCCATGGTGTTCTGTCATATCGCCGGCGAGGCGGCGATTGTCGATTTCCCGACCGTGCCGCTCCCGCCGATCGAAGAATGCCTTCGGCGCTACGTGGAAGCCGCGCGCCTGATCAACCCGTCGGCCCGCTTCGTCGGCGTCAGCGCCAACACGTCGAAGCTTCCGGCAACCGATCGCCAGCGCTACCTGCGCGACCTGGAGGACCGATTGGGGCTGCCCTGCGTCGATCCCGTGGCGACCACGATCGCGCCGATCGTGGATCATATGCTTGAAGGCGCCGCAACGGCGCCGGAACCGGCTCTTGGATAGGTGGAGACGAGGCCGTTGTGAAACTGCGTATCGATACGCGCCCGATCACCGAAAACGCCGAACGTCTGGGGCGTCTCGCCCACCGCCGCGGCCTCGGCCTTGCCGCCGTCATCAAAAGCGCCGCCGCACGCACCGAAATCGCACACGCCCTTTCTGCCGGCGGCATCCGACGGTTCTACATTTCCAATCCGGCCGCGCTGGGGGCGCTCGCCACGATCCCCCGTGAACAGCGCGCGATGGTCAGGCTGCCGCGGACGGCGGAGATCCCGGCGATCCCTTCCGCGTTCGGTTTCAGCCTCCAGGCCGACCTCGAAAAGACCGAAGCGCTTCGCCAGGCCGCAACGGCCGCAGGGGCCGTGCATGGCATTCTCTTGTCCGTGGACATTGGCGACCGTCGCGAAGGTCTGCTGCCTGAGGAGATCGGTCCTTTCGCGGAAGCGCTGGCCCCGCGCCTTGGCGATTGGCTGGAACTGGAAGGCGTGCTCGTCAACTTCGCCTGCGCCAGCGGGTTTTTGCCAAAGCCGGCCCATTTCAGGACGATTTCGGAGCTCGTCCGACTCATCGAGGACCGCGTCGGAACCCGCCTGACAACTGTGTCTATCGGCGGGTCGGTGGTGCTTGATTATCTCATGGAGGATATCGATTTCGCCGGGTGACGGAAATGCGCGGTGGCGAGGCATTCCTGCTCGGCACGATCACCAATGCCCGCAGGACGGTTCCCGGGTTAAATCCAAACGCGTTCGTCATTTCCGGCGAGGTGCTGGAGGCGAAGACGCGCCCGATCGTTGCGCCGGAAGCGACCGGCCTGGACGCGATGAACCAGCGGCCGCTCATAGGACCCGAGGGACAACGCCATCGCCTGCTGGCCGACTTCGGCGCCCTGCACACCGCGGTCCGCGGACTGTCGCCGATTGACGACGGGCTGGAGATCGTCACAGCCACCGGCGAATACACCGTTCTGGATGCGACCAATTTGGACCCACCGCCAAAGGTCGGAGATCGCATCTCCTTCCGCCCGGATTACGCCGCACTCGCCGTTGCGCTGCTGTCGCCATTGGTCGACGTGGAGTTTGCCAGCATCGGTCCCGAGCAGGGCGAAGGCATGACCGGCGTGACGCAAACGCGCGGTGCTGCATAACCGAGAAATCGCGGTTCTGTCAGCGTCGCGCGACGCGTCTATAATGGCCATCGAGCGGCGGACAGAGTGGACAGTCAGATGCGCATCGCGGTGATCGGCGCCGGCGCCATGGGATCGGTCTTCGGCGGCACCCTGGCCCAGGCCGGCCAGGACGTGGTCCTGATCGACAAGAACCGCGACCATGTGAATGCCATTGCCGATACGGGGCTGCTGATCGGCGCGCCCGGCAGGGATCTGCGGGTACGCGTGCCGGCCTGCGTTCCGCCCGTCGATTTACCTCCTTTCGACGTTGCACTGATCACCGTCGATGCAAACAACACAGGGGCCGCGGCGGCGGTCGCACAGGAGATCCTGGACCCGGACCACGGCGTGGCGTTGACCCTGCAGAACGGCATCGGCAACCTTGAGTGCCTGACAGGCGTCCTAGGACGGGACCGCGTCCTTGCCGGCGTCACGCATTCCAGCGGCGCCTACCTGCAGCCGGGTCACGTCGCATTCACCCACAACAAGGAAAGCTGGCTGGGACCCTTGGACGAGGCGGGGTCCGAAAGCGCGGAAAAGCTTGCCGCCGCCTTCGAACAGGCTGGGCATCGGATCACGCTGGTGCCGAACCCGGAAGCCTGGATCTGGAGCAAGTTCGTTCTGAACTGTGCGATCAACCCCTTGGCGGCCGCCACCGGGTTGCGATCGGGCGACGTGGCGCGGATCGCGGAGCTGGATGATCTGCAGGACCGCATCCTGGACGAGGCGCTCGCCGTGGTCGCCGCACGCGGCATCACCCTTCCAGATCCCGACATCCAGCGCACGGTCAAGGCGACGACTCTCGGGAAGTACAACAGGCCTTCCATGCTTCAACACATCGAGGCCGGGCGGCGCACCGAAATCGACGCCCTCAACGGCGCGCTTGTCCGCGAGGCCGAGGCGCTGGGCATCGATGCGCCATGCAACCGGGCCGTCACAGCGGTGATCAAGGGCATGGAACGCGCGGAACAGCGCCGCCGCGAGGGCGGCGTGGACTGGGATGCCTTAGACACATCCGCGACCGCCGAAGCGCGTGAGAAGGGTCTGCTATAGAGCGCCGCTGGTCGGCCCAAACGCTACGACGGGACACACCGCAGACTGACGATCTCGTAGGGGCTGAGATCAATCGACACCTGGTTGTCGGCGACCTCTAGATCCTCTTCGGTTTCTTCCAACAGATTGCAGCGGTGAACGGCGGACACGTCGAAACCCAGTCGCAGGGTCACCGGCCCGCGGCGGCGTTCGTTCTCGTAAAGGCGCACGATTATTCCGTTGCCGTCCTCGGCCGCCTTGACGGTTTCGATCACGGCCCATGTCCGGTCGGTCGAGACGAGCTGATGGACGGCCCCTTCGCCCGCCCCACCCGCAGTCGGCCGCAGGATCGCTGGATCGTTCAGGTCGCAAGCCGCGGCCGGGACGCCATTGCGCCAGTCGCCGCTATGCGGCAGCAGGCTGTAGGTCATCACATGTTCGCCTTGATCCGCGATCGGATCGGGCATCGTGGCGCTTTTCAACAGAGACAGCCGCATGACGTTGTCGCGAATGTCGTAGCCGTATTTGCAATCGTTCAGCAGGGCGACGCCGTAGCCGCCCTCGCTCAGATCCGCCCACCTGTGTGCCGCCACTTCGAACCGCGCCTGGTCCCATGTGGTGTTACGATGCGTCGTTCGCTGGATGTTGCCCCACTGGATATCGTAGGTAGCAAGCGGGCTGAGCACGTCTACCGCAAAGGCAACCTTCAGGAGCGTGTTGCTTTCGTGCCAGTCGATGCGCGTCCTGAAGTCGATGCGCTTGCTATTGTGGCTGACCGAAATATCCTGCGAGACCGTACTGGACCGATAGGTCCGTTCATAACGCACTGTCGCACGCAGCGGTCCGTTTTCCAGCAGGGTTCGCGAGACATCCCCGCCGATCGTTTCGACACGATCCTCATAGAATACGTCGATGTCCCACGCATCCCAGGATAGCGGGCGGTCCTCGAAGGCAAGCAACCGGTTACCCGCACCGCCGGGCGCAACAATCTCCCGACCGACTTCCTTGTCAAACAGGGACGTCATCTCCCCCGACGGCGCAAACTTGACCCGCAGCAGCGCATTTTCGAAAACCACGGCGCCGCCCTCTTCCGCCACCGAGAGGTTGGTGACGCCGTCCGGCGCGGCGCCCGCGGCCAGTGCAACAAGCGCATAGGCCGGCAGTTCGGGAAGCTCAACCAACGTTCCCCCGTCAACGGCCTGGGTCGCCAACCCCCTGCCGCTTCGCAGATCGGCGAGGCCGCCGTCCAGCGCGCCTGGAAGAAAGCCAATCCGGTCGCCTGCAAAAGAGGTGGGATTGACGGCAACGGCGCACGCGTCTTGCGGCAGATCCGACGCCAGCGCCGCCAGCGCGCTGTTGCGGGCGGCCTCGGCCCGCTCGCGAACGCGGGCGTGATCCGCGGCGCAATCTTCGTAGACTTCCGTGATCGAGACGCCCGGCAGGATGTCGTGAAACTGGTTCAGGCATAGCAGCTCCCATGCCTCGGCGAAGTCGGCCCTGGGATAGGCGGCGCCAGTCGCGACGGCAGCAAAGGCCGCAAGGAACTCCGCATCGTGCAACAGGACCTCACATTGGCGGTTGGCGCGTTTGGTACGGGCCTGGCTGGTCAAGGTCCCGCGGTGCAGTTCAAGGTAGATCTCGTCGTTCCAGACCGGCAGCGTCTCTGCAGTTTCATGCTCCACCCGCTCGAAGAACTCCCGCACGGTTCCCATGCGCACTCTTGGCGCGCCGGGCATATGCGAAAGGACCTGCGCCTTTTCGATTAATTCCTGGGTCGGTCCGCCGCCGCCGTCACCATAGCCGTACGCCAGGAGCAGTTCGCCATGGGCTTCTTTTTGGAGGAAGTTCTCCCAGGTCCCCAACACCTCCGCCGCGCTGAGGTCGCATTTGTAGGTGGTGGGATTGTTCAGGTACTGCACCTCGCGCGGCGTTGTCAGGAAGTGGGCAAGAACGCGCGTCCCGTCCAGGCCCTGCCACCAGGTGAGTTGTGTCGGCATGGGATTGACCTGGTTCCAAGACACCTTGTTGGTGACGAACCACTTAAGCCCGGCCTGCTTCATCAGTTGCGGCAGCGACCAGATGAAACCGAACGTGTCCGGCAGCCACAAGACCGGAGATTCCGCATCGCCGAAGCGGTCCCGAAAATACGAACGACCCAGCAGGAGCTGCCGCACCAGGGACTCCGCGCCGGTGACGTTGCAGTCCGCCTCCACCCACATGCCGCCGACCGGCTCCCAGCGACCGTCCGCGACACGAGTGCGAATACCCTCGAAGATCTGCGGGTGATCCTGTTCGATGAACTTGTAGAGCTGCGGCTGGCTGTGGGAAAAGCAGTAATCGGGATGCGCCTCCATCAGCCGCAGCACGTTGGAAAAGGTGCGCCCGCATTTCAACCGCGCCTGCGCCACCCGCCAGAGATAGGCAATATCCATGTGGGCGTGACCAACCGCGACAATGTCCACGTCCATAGGCGCCCCGGCCTCAGCCAGTCCATCCTTCAGCGTCTTCAGCGCAGCAGGAACGCTATCGTAGAACGCTTCTCCGCCGATCGGATCGCGAGTGTCCAGCGTACGGAACGCGGCATCCAGCGCGTTCAGGATCCGGCGCTTTTCCGGCTTGTCGTCGTGCATGGCGCCGGCAAAGTCCAGCGCAAGTTCGGCGTTCAGCACCAGTGCCCGAGTGGGCGGATCGATCTGGACCACGGCGCAGGACCGCATGAAGAGCTGCGTTTCCGAATCCGGGTCCGGCGGCCATCCAGACAGCCCGGTCCAGCCGTGTAGTGCAAGTGCGTGCCAGGCGCCATCGCGGCATTTACTGGGAAGGACGATCTCGTGGTGGTAGCGGTCCGCCGACGCGTGCGGAACGCCGTCCAGGTAGACCAGCGATTCCGGATGCGTGAAGATATCTCCCGCCGTTCCCAACGGCAGATGCAGTGCAACCGGTGCATCGTCCCACTCTTCCGGAACCCGGAACCGCGACCTGAGCACGAAGTCGGTCGACCATGCGCCCCAATGACTTTCGGGCGCGATCTCCGCCCAGTCGGAGTCGTCGATGCACGGGTCCACGGGCGCCGCGGCTTCGGGACCCGCCAGCGCGGCGTATCGAAATGCCGGGATCTCAACGCGCCGCCGGTGCTGCAGCGGCCGGATCAGTTCCAGCCGGGCGGCGATCTTCTGCGGTGTCCAGGAGAGCCTGTGTTTCATGATCCGCGATGTGCCGCCCCGGCGCGCCGGGGTCTACTCGGCGGCCGCTTGCGCGGGGTCGTGCAGATAGCAGGACGCCACGTGTCCGGGCTTGCCGACGGCATAAAGCGGCGGCAACTCGGTGAGGCAGCGGTCCATTCGGTGCGGGCAGCGCGGATAAAACCGGCATCCCGCGGCGCGCGCCGTTCGCATCTCCTCCTCCGCCGGAAGTTCGATCTCGCCCTGCCAGCGGACCGAGGGATCCGGTTTGGGCACGGAATCGATCAGAAGCTGCACGTAGGGGTGTTTGGGTTCGGAAATCACTTCCACCGCGTTGCCTTCCTCGGCGACGGTCCCCTGGTAGAAAAGCACGATCTTGTCGCCGATCTGAAAGGCCGTGGAGAGGTCGTGCGTGATGTACAAGAACGAGATCCCGCCTTCGTCGCGCAGCTTCATCATCACGTCCAGGATCGACGCCCGAAGCGACGCGTCCACCATCGACACCGGTTCGTCGGCAACGATCAGTTTCGGTTTTAGCATGTAGGCCCGCGCCATCATGATCCGCTGGCGCTGTCCGCCGGAAAGCTGGTGGGGGTATTTGCGCAGGACGTCGTCGCCTGTCAGCCCGACGGCGTTCAGCGCCTCTTCCATCATGTCGCGCGCCGCCGCGGCGCTGCCGGTCAGTTTGAAATTCCTGATGACCATGTCGAATACGTGCTGGACCCGGTAGAACGGGTTGTACACGCTGAACGGATCCTGAAAGACGGCTTGGACCTGGCGGTGATAGGCGCGCATATCCGCGGTTGTGGCATGCGCCACATCGACACCATCGAAATGAATGCTGCCAGAAGTCGGCGTGGTGAAGCCCAGCACGAGATTGGCCAGCGTGGACTTGCCCGAACCCGATTCACCGGCAATTGTCACGATCTCCGCCGGCGCCTTGGGGATCGTCAGGCTGAAGTCGTGCAGCGCGACCAGGCCGCTCTCGGACGGGCCGTAGATCTTCGAAACGTTGCGGATTTCAAGAAGCTTTTCGGACATCGACAAAGCTCCCGTCCTGCTGCTGTTCCCAGAGATGGCAATAGACCTCCTGACCCGGCCGAAGCGCCCGCGGCGCCGGTCGTTCACGGCGGCACCGATCCATGACATGCGGACAGCGAAGCTGGAAGATGCAGCCCTTCGGCGGGTCGCGCGGGTCGTGGGTGATGCCGCCCATGATCTTCATCGGCTGTCGCTGAGTGAGCGACGGCACCGAATCGATCAGGATCTTGCTGTAGGGATGTGCCGGGCTTTCGAACATCTGCGCCGTTCCGGCGATCTCGACAATCTGGCCCGCATACATCACTGCGATCCGGTCGACCATCTGGGCCATCAGCCCCATGTCATGGCCGATCATGATCATTGAAACGCCCAGCGCGTTTTTCACCTTGAGCATGGTCTGCGCAACGACCCGCTGGACGACCACGTCCAGTGCCGATGTCGCCTCGTCCGCGATCACCACGGCGGGGTCCAGGGCGATGCCCATGGCGATACAGACCCGCTGTTTCATGCCGCCGGAGAGTTCGTGCGGGTACATGTCGTAGATCCGCGCCGGCAGCCCGACCATCTGGAACAGGTCCAGGATCCGCTGGCGCAAGGCGGCTTTCGGTTGACGGCCGTTATGGGTCTCGATCACGTCGGCGATCTGGGCGCTGATCTTCATGGTGGGATTGAGCGAATTCATCGCGCCCTGGGGAATCAGCGACAGCGTCTGCCAGCGCTGGCTGCGCAGTTCCTCCTCAGACATCTGCAGCATGTCCTTGCCGTCGAGCACGATTTCGCCGCCGGCGATTCGGCCGGGCGGAGAGATCAATTGAAGCACGCCGGAGACGGCTGTGGACTTGCCCGAACCGCTCTCGCCGACCAGGCCCAACGTCTCGCCTTCGTAGAGACGGAATGTGACTCCGTCGCAGGCCTTCACGTCGCCCTGGGGCGTGGCGTAGTAGACCTTAAGGTCGTTGACTTCCAGGACAGTGCGCTTGTTGCTTTCGTTCATGGCCCCGCCCCTCTAGGACGCCTTGCGCAGGCGCGGGTTGGACACCTCGTCCAGCCCGAGATTGATAAGCAAGAGAGCGATGAACATGAGGATCAACAGCAGGGTCGGCAGGCCCCACCACCACCACATGTTCCTCAGGAGCGCGGCGGCATTGATCGCCTCGTAGATTGTGCGTCCCAGTGTCGGAATGCGCTGGGGTCCCAGTCCCAGCGTCTCCAGCCCGACGGCGGTCACGATGGCGGTCGTCATGTTGGCGATGAAACTGCCGAACAGATAGGGAATGAGGTTCGGCAGCATCTCCTTGAACATGATGTCGGACGTGGACGCACCGGAAAGCTGGGCCATTTGCACATAGCCGGATTCGCGCATCGACAGAACCTGGGCGCGGATCAACCTGGTCGGCGACTGCCATTGGAAACCCGCGATCAGCACCGCCATCATCAGGATCCCCACGTCACCAATGGCCGACTGAAACACGATCAGGACCATCAAGGGGGGGATGGTGATCATGACGTCGGAGAGGATACGGATCGTGTCGTCCGTGCGGCCGCCGACAAACCCGGATGTGAAGCCCAGCGCAATCCCGACCGACATGCCGATGATCGACGCAACGGCGCCGATCAACAGCGTGTTCGGAGCCCCGACGACCAGGAGCGCAAGCATGTCACGGCCGCTGTCCTGGGTGCCCAGCGGGTGCTCCCATACGCCTTCCTTGCCACGTAGGTTTTCGAACCCGACGGGTGGCATATTGAGGGGCGCCGATCCTGTGAAGACCAGCTCAGGGTCCCAGAACACGCGGCCCAGCAGGCCCAGGACGACGATAGCGACGATGATGCCCGTGCCAATCAGCAGTTTCGGCGCCAGCCACGGATTGTCGAAACGCCGCATGCGCCGCGCGCGCCGCCGGCTCTCGCGGTCTTCGGTCGCGGTGACGGTGGCTTCGCTCATCACTTCGCCTCCGCGTGCCGGACCCGCGGGTCGATGAAGGGATACAGCATGTCGACCAAGAACACCGACAAGGCTGTCATCAGAATAATGATGTAGGACGCGCCCTGAATGACGGCGAAATCCTGATCAAGGATCGCGTCATAAATCAGTTTGCCCATGCCGTTGTAGCTGAAGATCCGTTCAACCAGAATCTGGCCCGAAACCATCAGACCTATCTTCAACGCAAACGCTGTGATCTGCGGCAGGATGGCATTGCGGATCATGTATCGGTAGAGGATGTAAAGCGGCTTCAGACCTTTTGCCTTGGCAAGCTGGACGTAATCCTCGCCTTGGACGGTCACCATCAGGCCCCGCATGCCCAAGGTCCAGAAGCCGAAGGTGACGAGCACAATGGACAAGGCCGGCAACGTGCCGTGTTCGACCACGCTGGAAAAGAACGCCCAGGTCCAGCCGGGCTCGACCCCGAACCCGTAGGCGCCGGTCAAGGGCAGCCACTGGAGCTGCGCGGCAAAGACCCACATTAACAACAGCCCGGAGAGGATTGGCGGGATCGAGGTGAAGATCATGGCCGCGGGAATTGCGACTTTGACGTAGTTGGGCGAGCGCTCCCACACCATGAACGCACCAGCCGCGTTGCCGATGATGAAGGTGATCACCACGGACAGGAACATCAGCCCGAGCGTCCATGGCAGGGCCTGTGCGACCAGGGCGGAAACCGGTGTCGGGAAGGTCGCAGCCGACAGCCCGAAATCGAAGGTCGCGATGTTGCGAAGATACTTGAGGTACTGAAGCCACAAAGGATCGTTAAGGCCGAACCGCTCGCGGAGGTTGGCGAGAATCAGGTCGGCGTTCTCGACCGTTCCCGCAAAGGACCCCATCCGACCCAGCATCACCTCGGCCGGGTCGACCGGCGACAGGCGCGGGATGATCCAGATCAGCGTGGCGGCGATCCAGACGGTCAACAGGAAGGTGACGACCCGGTTGGTGAGGTAACTGGCTGGTATGCGTCCCATGGGCACCGATCCCTTGCATTCCTTGGCCGGCCCGGGCACGCGGCCGGCGCTTGCTTGCCGACCTATCTGTAGATACCGGTCGTCTCACGCGTGCTGTGGTGGTTCCACCCGCGCAGGACCATGGCCTCGTTCGGATGGCGGCTGCTGGAGTCCACCTGGTCGGCGCCCGAATAGAGCTGGACCAGAACGGTCTTGCGTGTCCGGTCCGATCTGTTTGGCATGGAACCGTGCAGCGTGAAGTAATGGAAGAACACCACGTCGCCAGCCTCGGCCTCGATCACGGTCCCCTTCTCGATGGGGTACTGGTCCAGCACCGCGGAGTCGACCCGTCCGTTGGCGTTCGCCAGGCGGCCGAGCCTGTGGCTGCCCTTATAGATGCGCAAGCATCCCATCTCGTCGGTCGCATCTGACACATGGATGATGCCGGCAATCATGGTGTCCTTTGCCGTCGGGAAATAAGGCCAGTCCTGGTGCATCGGAAACGGCGACCCTCTTTCCGGCGGCTTTTGGAACAGCTTGCTGTGATGCAGCACGATGTCCTCGCCCAGGATCTCTGCGGCAATCCCCAGAAACCGTTCGTTCAGGAAGGCATCAAGCCAGGCGCGGGAATACTTCTGGACGTTGTGGGTATGGATGATCACATCGTCTTCGCGGGCCAGGCGCGCCGTTTCGCGGCCTTCCCAGGTCGCGTCGATTTCTTCTCCCGACGCGCGCAACTGCGCGACAATCCGGTCGAAGTCACGCTCCAGCGCAGCGATTTCGTCCGGGCAAAAGACACTCTTGGCCAGGTAATAGCCGTTCGCGTCGAATAAGCTTCTGATGGCAGACATCGTTCGCCCAATCCCGAACCGCGGCGGAGGCGGGCGGGCGCCCGGAGGCACCCGCCCGGCCAGCAGCGCTACTGGGCCTTCTTCAGGTTATGGATCACCTGATGCATGTGCCCCCACCAATGAGCAGGGTGGTTGTAGTTGTTTTCCGCGGTCGGCCAGCCGGTCCAATAGGTCGTGTTGTACGGCAACAGCTTCGATGCCTGGACGATCGGGATGAATGGAAGCTCGTCGTAGTAGTACTTGTAGGCTTCAACCACCATGCCCTGGATCTCGGGATCGCCGATGGCCATGTTGGCCATCTTGTCGACGATCGCCGAGTACTTGGCAGTCGCGTCGGTGTTCCAACGGCCGGTGTTGTTGAAGCCCGGCGCCCGCTCGCCGACCGGCACGACCGAGGCGGCCGTATAGCGGGACATCGTCGCCCAGGGTTCGTTTACCGAGCCGCAGGAGAGCCAGGTATAGGCAAGGTCGTATTGCCCCAGCGGCAACGCAGCGCCCCAGAAGACGCCGTTTTCCACCGGCACGGCCTTCGCATCGATGCCCGCCCTGCGCAACTGCTCGATGATGATGTCGACGGCGCGTGTCAATTCGGTGGACGCGGTGTTGACCGTAATGTTGGCGGTCAGGCGCTGGCCGCCCTTCTCATAGATGCCGTCGGATCCCAGACTCCAGCCTTCCTGTTCGATCAAGGCCTTGCCGGCACCGGTATCCGCGCTTGGCGCAAAGCTCATTCCGGCATCGACCACCGCATCGATGTAGGGGTCCATGGCGCCGTACTGGACAAAGATCGATCGGGAGGGTTCGGTGGTCCCCTCATAGGCCACGTCGACGACCATCTTGCGGTCCAGGATCAGGTTGACGGCCTTGCGCATCGCCGCATTGCTCCAGGGTTCGACCGTGGTGTTGAACTCAAGCTGGCGGGCACAGGGATCCGGCCAGGCCAGAGGCATATCCTCGCGCCAGGCAATGATCTTGGGATTGCGGGCCTGGATCGCCTCGAACGCGCCAAGCGTTACGGTGTGTGCGGCGTCAAGCTGATTGGTCACCAGCAGCTGGGAGCGGCTTTCTTCGCCCCCCGATTCCAACCAGATCAGGCGCTTCGGCTCGGGCATGTCCTGGAAGCCGGCCTTTACGCCCCACCAATCGTCGTTGCGATCCCACACCGCGCGGTTCGTGGTGGCTGACGAAAATTTGTAGGGGCCGGTGCCGATCGGCGGATTGAAAGCAAAGGATGCGGCGTCCTTTCCGGCCCAGACATGCTCTGGCATGATCAGGAACGATCCGAAAATCCGGTTGCCGAAATTCTCCACATGGAAGCGCGGATTCGACCGTTTCAGTGTGAAGACGACGGTCAGGTCGTCCACTTTCTCAACGCTTGCAACCTGGGCGCGGACCGTGGCGGCTTCGCGGGATGAAAGGTCCTCGTTGCCAAGCGCCATGTTGACAGTGAAGACCACGTCGTCTGCGTTGAAGGCCTCGCCGTCCGACCACTCCACGCCCTCGCGCAGTTTCAGGGTCCAGACATCGTGGGTGGCGTTCGGTTCGAAGCTGACGCCCAGCCACGGGTCAAGATTGCCGCTCTCGTAGTTGAGGATGAACAGCGGTTCCCACATCGCCTGATGCGCCCCGTGCAGCCGCTTTGTGCCCGGCGTGAACCAGTTGAAGTTGTTGGGGTCCTTGATGGTGCGGTCGAGGTCGAAAACGACCGTATCTTCGCGCCCCACATCCTGCGCAAACGCGCCCGTCGCGAAAGACGCGACCGCCACAGCCGTGGCCAGCAACAAACCTGATCGATAACTCGGCATAACACTCTCCTCCCAGTATCTTGCCGGCGCCGTTGGCGGCGCCGTGCGTGCCGATTTGCGAGTTTTCAGACTTCAGAGCCCTGCGGCATCAGCCTCCTCGGGCGGGAAATCCACGTGGATGTGATTGCCGTCCGGGTCGAACACATTGACCTGCAGCAGGCCAAGCTCCGCTACCCGGGCGGTGTGATAGGCGATGCCACGATCGTCCAAATGCGCCAGCAGGCCGGCCAGGCCGGTGGCGGAAAAGGCAAAATGCTCCAGCTTGGGATCCTGCGTCTGCGGCTGTTCCGCCTCCTCGACCAGATGCACAGCCGGTATGTCGCCCACATAAAGCCAGGCGCCGATGGTGTCGAAGGGCGGACGGTCGCCATGCCTCATGCCCAGGACGGTACAGTACCAGTCCACCATGCCGGCCAGATTGGCGGTGCGAATGTTGACATGTTCCAGCCGTGCAAGCTGCATCCGTTCCCCCAACGCGCTCAGTTGCCGCCGATGTTGCGCGGCCCGTTCTCGGGCGAGACATCGTCGCCAACCGGCCGTTCGTGGTGCTTCCACAGCCCGGTCGGGTCGCCGCCCCGGCAGATGATGGCCTCGACGCCGCGCTCCCATTTCGCGTCGACGATTCTTACCTCAGGCGGGCAATAACGCAACGTCAGGCCGCACCGACGCCGGTCCGACATATTGGGCCGCGAGCCGTGGGCCAGCATGTCGGCATGCAGCGAAATCTGGCCGGCCTTGAGATTGTTGGAGACGGGATCGCCCAGCCTGTCCGCGCCGACGATCTCCTGGTGCAGCGCGAAGGGTCGGTTAGAGGTTTCCCATTCAAGATGACCGAGCGTGTGGGTGCGGGGAATGAACTGCATCGCCGCGTTTTCTTCGTCCGCATCATCAATGGCGAGCCAGACGGTGACCGTCCGGGCCGGCGACAGCGACCAGTAGGAGGCGTCCTGATGCCAGGGAACGGCCTTTTCGTCGTGCGGCAGCTTGCACAGCACGTGGCTGGCCCAGCAGATGATGTTCGGGCCGATCAGGTCTTCCACATAGTCGAGGATGCGGGGCTCGTTGCACAGATCCCAGATGCCTTCGCAGCGGGCCTGGTAGCAATTGATGGCATAGGCGCCCCGCTCGCCGACCTGCGCCAACAGGCCGTCGAAATAGGCCCGGTTCGCGTCGACTTCCGCAGGCGTGAACACATTCAGCGGCCCGACAAAGCCTTCGCGGTTGTAGAAGGCAACCTGGGCAGCGCTGAGATGCCGGGGCGCGCTGTTGTCGACCGGGGCGAAGGATAAGTCCAGTGCGGGGTCCGCCATAGCTGGCACTCCGAGTGATCAGACAAGCGTAATTGATGGCATTTGAGCATTCCTGCCTGTGATTGACGTTTTATTGTGGTAAATTGATCTAATGCGCCGATTGACGTTCCGCATGGGGAACTACCTTCGCGGCGGCGAGGCCTTTCACTTCGCCCGCAAGCGGCTGGAGCCTGGACCGCCGCGGGTCGTCCATACCCACGACTATTTCGAGTGTTTCTGGATCGAGGCGGGCCAGGGCATCCATTGGATAAACGGCGCGAAGGCGCCGCTGGGCGCCGGGGACCTGGTGTTTGTGCGATTGTCCGACACGCACGGGTTCCAGGGAAAAGGGTCCCGGCCCGGCATCATGGTGAACGTCTCCTTCCCGGCCAGTTCGGCGGAACACCTGGCCGACCGCTATGGCGCCGATCTGGACGGCCGCTTTTTCTGGACCGACGAACCGATGCCGCGGCGCCACCGGTTGGACGAGGCGCAGATGGCGATGCTAAAGCGTCTCGCCCGAGACCTTGAACTGGGACCGCGCGGCTTGGCGCAGATCGAGAGCTTTCTGCTGGCGCTGATGACGCGCGTTCTTGGACAACCATCAGGCGTCACCGAGCATGTCCCCGCCTGGCTCAGCGCCGCATGCCAGGCTGTCCAAGACCCCGCTGTCTTCCGCCGGGGCGCCGCGGGGTTCGTGCGGTCCGCCGGCAGAAGCCACGAACATGTCTGCCGCGCCACGCGGCAGTTCCTGGGCCTTTCGCCGTCCGCCTATGTGAACCGGGTGCGCATGGAGCATGCCGCCCGCCTGCTCGCCGGGTCCGACGAGACCATCTCGGACATCGCGCTGGATTGCGGGCTGGAGAATCTCAGCCACTTCTACCGGGTGTTTCGCGACCACCACCAAATGACGCCCCGGGCGTACAGGCGGCGGCATCAAGTGGAAATCGTTCAGCCAAGGCCTTGACTGCCATAGGCAGAGCACGCGCCTCAGGACCGACGCTCATGGCGACTTCAAGTTAGACCGTCTAGCCAGGGACGACGGCGCTTACGAGATCCGCGTCCTTGCCAAGGACCAGGCCGATGAGACGCGCGCGGTTTCGCTGTCCGAAAGCGTCTATCTGGGCGAGATCCACCTGAACCAACGGATTGGGGTGTAAGAGCGAAAGAAAACACCGCCGCGCGAGGCGCGGCGGTGTCCGTGCCCAAATGAAACCGGCTTAGACCGTGCCGCCTAAGCTGCCTTCCAGCGTGGCCAGTTCCTGTCCGCCCGCCATCATGTCCTGAAGCTCGTCCGGCGTAATCTCTCCGCGTTTTGCGGTACCGAGAGTGGTGCCGCGGTTCAGCACCGTGAACCGGTCCCCAACCGCCAATGCGTGGCGGACGTTGTGGGTAATAAAGACCACGGCGATGCCCTGTTTGCGCACCTTGTCGACGGTCGCCAGCACGTTCGATGTCTGGCGGACGCCCAGCGCAGAGGTCGGCTCGTCCAGGATGAGCACCTTGGCGCCGAAATGCACCGCGCGCGCGATGGCGACGGTCTGGCGTTCGCCGCCCGACAGGGTCCCGACAGCCTGGTCCGGTCCGCGCAGGTTGATCCCCATCTTGCGCATCTCGTCCATCGTGATTTGGTTGGCTTTTTCATGGTCGAAGAACCTTAAGGGTCCGACTTTCTTGATCGGTTCGTTGCCCATGAAGAAGTTGCGGCTGACCGACATCAAAGGGATCATGGCCAGGTCCTGATAAACTGTCGCGATCCCGGCGGCGATGGAATCGCGCGGGCGGTCAAAGTGCATCGGTTTGCCTTCGAAAAAGATCTCGCCCTTGGTCGGCTGATGCACGCCGGACATCGTCTTGATGAAGGTGGATTTGCCGGCGCCATTGTCGCCCAGCAGGCAATGGCATTCCCCGCGAAACACCTCGAGGGATACCCCGGCCAGTGCGATGACCGATCCGAAATGCTTCTCGATGTTCACCATCTTAACGATGGGATCTTGTTCCGGATTCATCTCACTTCTCCCCCGTAATCATGCGGCGGATATAGGTGTTAAGGATCACCGCGAACAGCAGGATCAAACCCAGGAACACCCGGAACAACGAGCTTTCGACGCCGGCAAAGAACAGGCCCTGTTGAACGACGCCAAAGATCAGCGCCCCCAGCGCCGCCCCGATGACCGACCCGTAACCGCCGGTCAACAGTGCGCCGCCAATGACGACAGCGATGATGGCCTCGAACTCCTTTAGTAGCCCCCGGTCGGCCCCGGCTGAGCCGAACTCCATGACCTGGCAGGTCGCGAAAACCGTGGCGCAGAAGGCGGTGAACATGAACATCAGGATCTTCACGCGGCTGACCGGAACGCCGGTGTAGCGGGCCGCCTGTGCGTCGCCGCCGGATGCGAAGATCCAGTTGCCGAACGGCGTGCGGGTCAAAAGAATATGGCCGACAATAATCAGAACCAGCGCCCACACGATCAGCATCGGAATGCCGTCGACAACGGGCATTCCTTTCTTCACGCCGCGTTCGAATGTCGCGATGATTCCCGCGTCGCCCATCCACTGGAACAGGCCCGTCAAGATCTTGCCGCCGAACAGCGCGGCCAGCCAGTCGCCTTCGGCCGCGTCCCGGATGCCGCCAATGATGGTCTTGCGTTCGATGGCTTGCGGAAGAAAGATCGTGAACCCCCGCAGGATGAAGAGAGACGCGAGCGTCACGATAAAGCTTGGCAGCCCGGTTCTGATGACGATCAAACCGTTCAGCGCACCGATGGCAATGCACATCGCGAATGTGACCAGGATCGCGATCCACATCGGCCAGCCCAGAATGACGCTGAAAATCGCGATCATCATTCCGGCAAAACCGATCATGGATCCGACCGAAAGGTCGAATTCACCTGCGATCATCAGCAGGCAGGCGCCCACCGCAATGATCATGAACTGCGCCGACACGATCGACCAGTTCATCACGCCTTGCGCGTTGAACATGCCGGAATCGAAGGCAAACAGAAGGAAAAAGGTGAAAACAACGATCGTGCCGCAGATGCCGCCGAGTTCGGGGCGGACCAGGGCCTGGTGAAACCGGGATCGCGTCTTTATGCGCTCATCGACCGGCGCAGCTGCTGAAGTCTCGGACATTGGGGCCTCTCGATTGCAGTCTGAAACTGAAAAAAGGGCGGCCGGTTGTCACCGGCCGCCCAATCGGGAGGTTATTACCGGTATTCGCCGGCGAACATTTCAACCTTCTCAAGCCCATCGGCGGTCACGAAACCCGGGCCCGAGTTGATGTTGTTGCCCGGCAGCACGCCGTAGCGATCATAGTTGGTCAGGATGACGACCGGCAGGTAGGCCTGCAGGAAAGGCTGCTGGTCGATGCCCCAGTTGATGACACCGGCCTTGATGCCTTTGACGATCTCGTCGCCCAGATCAAAGGTGCCGAAGTAAATGTCGCCCGCCATACCGTTTTCCTGCAAAGCAAGAATGGTCGGATCGGCGGAGACCGGACCAAGGGTCAGGATCGCATCCGTGTCGGGGTTGGAGTTCAGGTAGGCCAGAACCCGGTTCTTGACCTTGCCCGGGTCCGCGCCGCTGTCGAGCATCGCATCGCCCAGCTCGATACCCAGACCATCCGCAAAACCGCGGCAGCGTTCGGCCAAGGTGGGCTGCTGAATGGAGTGGTTCACGCACAGGAACGAGCCGACGCCATCGCCTTTCGCCCGCAGGCCTGCCGCATAGCCGGCATCGTATTCCGGCTGGCCGACATACATCAGGGCGCCGACTTCACGGGCCTGCTCGGGCGTGCCCGTGTTCATGATGATCACGTTGATGCCTTGATCAACGGCCGCACTGATCGGCCCCTTCAGGACATCGTAATCGGCAAGCGTTGTGATGATCCCGTTCGGGCCGGACGCCGCTGCCTGGTCGATGATCCGCGCCATGTCGGCAATGTCGCCGGTGGGCGGATTGCGGTATTCAACCGTCACGCCCATCTGCTCGCCGGCCAGGTTGATGCCGTTCTTGATCGTGTTCCACCACGTGTCGCTATCCGGCGCGTGGCTGACCAGAACGTACCTCTCGCCGTCGGCAGAAGCCGTGCTTACGGCCATCAGCGGCGCTGCCACGATGGCGGTCGCAAGGCCGATTTTCTTCATCAGTGAAGTCATAGTGTCCTCCCAGTTTGACCAGTTGTCTGGCGTCAATGCGGATTTTGTCCGCCGTTCGATATCAAGATAAACACATCCCGCGGGCCATTGCAACCGGTTGCAAAAGTTGTGAGGGGGATGCATGATCCCGACTGGAGAACGCTACGACACAAGGCCTGTAGGACAAACAGGAGATTTGTTGGTCATGGCACCGACCCTGAAAGATGTTGCAGAACGCGCGGGCGTCTCGCGTTCGGCCGTCTCGCGGACATTCACCGACGGTGCCTCGGTGTCCGACAAGATGCGCCGCCGCGTGGAAAAGGCCGCGATCGAACTGGGATACAGCCCGAACGCGCTTGCCTCGAGCCTGACCACGGGTCGCACGAAGCTGATCGGCCTGGTGTCCAACAATTTTCACAACCCGATTTTTCTCGAGGTCTTCGACCTCTTCACCCGTGCGCTTCAGGACAAGGGGCTGCGCCCGCTGCTGGTCAATCTGACCGATGAAGACGATCCCGCGCACTCCGTGCGGATGTTGCGGCAATACTCGGTGGACGGCGTCGTCGTCGCGTCGTCGACACTGCCGCCGGGCTTTGCCAGGGCGTTCCGCGATGCAGGCATGCCGGTCGTTCATGCCTTCGGCCGGTTCACCAGCGCGCCGCAGGTTCATGTTGTCGGCATCGACAACGTTGAATGCGGGCGCATGGCGGCGCGAACCCTGGTCGAGCGCGGGTATCGGAGGATCGGTTTTCTCGGCGGGCCGGAGGTTGCAACCTCGACCCAGGACCGCTTGCAAGGCTTCATGGCCGAACTCGCGAGCTACCCCGACATAGAAGCCAGCCATACTTTCGCCGACACCTACTCCTTCGACGCGGGCCGTCGCGAGATGCTGCGGCTGTTGAAAGGTCAACGGGCGCAAGCCTATTTCTGCGGCGACGACGTGCTTTCGATCGGGGCGCTGTCGGCGATCGAGAACAACAACCTGTCCGTCCCGGACGATATCGGCATCATCGGACTGAATGACATGGAAATGGCCGGGTGGCAGAACATCAACCTGACCACGATCCGGCAGCCGGTACAGCAGATCGTGTCCTCGTCGATCGAGTTGATGGTGGCAATGCTGGACGACCCCGACCGCTGTCCCGAGGCGCGGATCTTTGCCTGTTCAATCGTCGAACGCGGTACCTTGCGCGCCGTCAAGGCAGAGAAACCGGACCGAAACCCGGTTTCCTGAAATCTCACGAGCGGAACATCGTCGGACGCGCGTCCACCCACAGCCCGTCGGCCTTGCCGCTTTCGGCAACCGCAAAGACGGCAGCCATGGAGCGGAGGCCGTCCTCCGCGCGCGGACAAATGTCCGCTGCCGCATCCATGGCGCGCCCCTCATTCCGGGCACTGATCGCTTCGGCAAGATCCTTGTAGATATTGGCGAACGCCAGCGGCATCCCTTCGGCATGACCGATGGTCACGCGGGAGGTCCGGTCGGCTTCGGGCGACAGGTTCGCTTCGCCGCGTTCGATCACCTGCAAGCGCCCGCCCAGCGGCATCCAGTAGAGCTGGTTGGGCTGTTCCTGCGACCAGCGCAGCCCGCCTTTTTCGCCGAAAACCTGAATTGCCAGACCATGCTGACGGCCAATAGCGACTGACGAGGTCCACAGCCGCCCGACCGCGCCGCCATCCATGCGGAAACTGACCATCGCATCATCTTCCAGCACCCGGCTTGGAATGCAGGAAACGGTATCCGCAGACAGTTTTTCGATTTCCTGGCCGATCACGAAAGATGCCAGATGCAGCGCGTGAATTCCGCAATCGGCGAATTGAGCGGACACCCCGGCCTGGGTCGGATCATAACGCCAACGCACCCGCGGGTTGTCGGCATCGGCCGCATCGGCGTGATGGCCATGGGAGAATTCGGTAAAGACCAGGCGGATTGCGCCGAGATCACCGCGCGCGACCATGGCCCTCATGTGCCGCACCAGCGAGTAGCCCGTGTAGCCATAGTTTACGGCGCAGATCGATCCGCTTGCCCTGGATGCCCTGACGATTTCCTCGCCCTCTTCCACCGTTATGGTCATCGGCTTTTCGCAGAGTACGTTGAAACCGGCCTCTAGAAACGCCTTGGTGATCTCGAAATGTGTCGCGTTCGGCGTCGCAACAGTCACCAGATCGACCCGGTCTTCGCGGGTCTTTTCGCCGTCCAGCATTTCGCGCCAGTCGCCATAGGCCCGGTCCGCGGCCAGCCCCAGACGTCGGCCATAGTCACGGCCCGCTTCGGGCCGGTGGTCCAATGCACCGGCGGCGAACTCAAACAACCCGTCAAGACCGGAACTCAGCCGGTGTGCAGGTCCGATCTGGCTGCCTTCGCCGCCGCCGACCATGCCCCATTTCAGCTTTGCCATCTCAGTGGCCCTCAATGAAATCCAATGGAATCAAGGTATTGTCTGTTCTGCGTTGCGTCCCCCAGCGGATCGGGATCCAGCAGAGGATCGCAATCCTGTTCGACGGTGCACCAGCCCTCGTAGCCGGCATCGACCAGCAGCTGCCGCACGGCAGTGAAGTTCACTTCGCCATCGCTGAGCTTGCAAAAAATACCCTGGCCACAGGCGTCATAGAACCCGGTGCGATTGGCGATGACCTCGGCCTTCACCTTGGCATCGGTGGTCTTGAAATGGACGTAAGCGATCCGGTCCATATGTCGTTTCATGAACGCGATCGGATCGAAGCCCGCGTAGCTGCAGTGGCCGGTGTCGATGCAGAATTTGAGCGTGTCCGCATCGACCTCTTGGGAAATGCGTTCGATCTCCGGTTCGAAATCCATGAACCCGCCCGCATGGGGGTGGAGTTCCGGGATCAGCCCGTATTCCTCGGCGCCGATCCTGGCAATGGTGACGATCCGGTCGCGATAGGCGTCCCATTCGGCCTTGTCCATCTGCTCGGCCTCATCGGCGCGACCGGCGGTGGGCGCGCGGCGGGGCGAGATCGAATCGATGAGGACAAAGTGCTTTGCGCCATGCGCCTTCAAGGCCTTGCAGGTGCGCACGGCCCCGTCCAGCACGTCGTCCCATTGGTCGGGATCGTGGAACGGACGGAAAACCACACCGCCGATCAGCTCCAGACCGTTCTCGGCAAGCCCGTCCGCCAGAATGGCGGGATCCTCGGGCATGAAGCCGACCGGCCCCAGTTCGATACCCTTGTAGCCGGCTTCGGCGCAGTCCTTCAGAACCTTCTGCCAACTGGGGTTGCGGGGGTCGTCGGCGAACTCGACACCCCAGGAGCACGGCGCATTGCCAATTCGAATGGTCATTCTGCTTAGCCTTTCAAATGCTCAGAACGCTGTCACGTCCTGCCAAGATTTCGATTCCGAAGATGCGAGCGCCGCGGCGACGACCCGGTTGACCTCCATGCCGTCGCGGAACGTGGGCCAGACCGGCTTGCCGGTTTCGATGGCCGTCAGGAAGTCCTTGGCCTCGATGATGATCTGGTCCTGATAGCCCGTGCCGTGTCCCGGCCCCTGACAAAATGGTTCGTAATCCGGGTGCGCCGGGCCAGTCAGGATCTTGGTGAAACCGCGCGTCGCGTCCGGACCGTCGAGACGATAGAGCCACAACGCGTTCTGATCTTCCTGATCGAAACGGAGCGCACCCTTGGTCCCAGTGATCTCGTAGGCATAGCCCATCTTGCGCCCGGTCGAGATGCGGCTGAAATACATCTGTCCCATCGCACCGTTTTCAAAGCGGCACATCATCTGGGCGTGATCGTCGTTGCTGACCGCCCCGCCGGGCCGCTCGTGGTGAACCGTTTCCACCTCCGCGATCAGGCGCACGATCGGGCCGATCAGGGCCAGCGCACCGTTGATCATGTGCGGAGACAGATCGCCCATCGTGCCGTTGGACATGCCCGTTGTGCGCCAGGTGGCCGGAGATTGCGGGTCGGCGTAGAAGTCTTCGGTGTGCTCGCCCCGGAACCAGGTGATCTCGCCGATTTCGCCGGCTGCTATGAGCTGTCGCGCGAATTGGCTGGCCGGCGTTCGGATGTAATTGAAGCCCACCATGTTCACGCAGCCGCTGGCCTCGGCGGCCGCCACCATGGCGCGGCTGTCTTCCAGCGACGCGCCCAGGGGTTTTTCGCAGAACACCGGCTTGCCTGCGGCAAAGGCTGCCTCGGCGATGGCCCGGTGGGTGCTTTGCGGTGTGGCGATGACAATGGCCTCGACCCTGGGATCGCTTACAAGGACCCGCCAATCATCCGTGGCCCGCGCGAATCCATACGCCTTTCGATAACGTTCCGCACTGTCGGCGGAGCTGGCGCAGATCATTTCCAGACGCGGCCGCAATTCAGTGTCGAAAACAGCACCGGCCGCCGACATGGCCACGGAGTGCGCCTTGCCCATATAGCCACCCCCGAGAATCCCGATGCCGATTTCAGCCATAACCGTTCTCTTTCCCGCATTTTCGATTTGCAACCGGTTGCAAAATTAGTATCCTTGGTTGCGGTGAAGCACAAGCCGGAATCGCAGCGTACGCCGACGAATACGCTGCTAAAGGGGATCCAGGAAACATGAGCGACAGGACCATACGCCTGACGACGGCGCAGGCCATCACACGCTATCTCGCCAACCAGTTCATCGAAATCGATGGGCAGGAGCTGCGCCTGTGCGGCGGCGGCTTCGGCATCTTTGGTCATGGCAATGTGACCTGTCTCGGCGAGGCGCTGTACGGTTTCCGTGACGAACTGCCCCTCTATCGCGGACAGAACGAACAGAGCATGGGATTTGCCGCTGCGGGATATGCCAAGCAGTGGCTGCGTCAGAGGTTCATGTTCTGCACCGCAAGCGCCGGCCCCGGCACGTCGAACCTTCTCACCAGCGCGGCGCTGGCCCACGCCAATCGCCTGCCGATGCTATTGCTGTGCGGCGACGCCTATGTGACCCGTCTGCCGGACCCGGTGCTTCAGCAGATGGAGAATTTCGGCGACCCGACCTTTGGCGTGAACGACGCCTTCAAACCGGTCGTGCGCTATTGGGACCGGATCACCCATCCGGCGCAGATCATCCAGTCTCTGCCCAACGCGATTGCGACCATGCTGGACCCGGCCGATTGCGGCCCGGCCTTCATCGGTCTGCCGCAGGACGTGCAGGGTTGGGTCTATGACTACCCCACCAACTGGTTCGAAAAGAAAGTGCACCGCATTCGTCGTCAGACCCCGGACACGGAGGAGATCGCGGATGCCGCGGCGCTGCTGAAAACCGCCCAGAAACCGATGATCATCGCGGGCGGCGGCGTGCAGTATTCCCGCGCGGTGGCCGAGTTGACCCGCTTTGCCGAGGCCCACCAGATCCCGGTTGTCGAGACCATTGCCGGGCGCGCCAATCTGGTCGCGACCCATCCGCTGAATATCGGGCCGATCGGGGTGACGGGGTCGAATTCGGCCAACGCAATTGCCGAACAGGCCGATGTGATTGTGGCCGTCGGCACACGATTGCAGGACTTCACCACCGGATCCTGGACCGCGTTTTCGAAAGAAGCGCGTTTCATCTCGATCAACGCCGCGCGCCACGACGCCGGCAAGCACATGTCGCTGCCGGTTGTGGGGGACGCCAAGCTGTCGCTTGAGGCGCTGGAGGCCGACGTCGAGGGTTATGCCGCGCCGGAAGGCTGGGTGGCAGAGGCCAAAGGCCACCGTGCGGATTGGGATGCCTATGTGGCGCGAAACGTGGCGCCGGGGAACCGGCCCAATTCCTACGCCATGGCCATCGGCGTGGTGAATGAGCTGTGCGACAAGCGCGACCGTGTGGTCGCCGCCGCCGGCGGTCTGCCGGCTGAAGTGACGGCCAACTGGCGCACGCTGGAGCCGGGCACGGTGGATGTGGAATTCGGATTCTCCTGCATGGGCTACGAGATTTCCGGCGCCTGGGGGGCCCGGATCGCTCAGGCCCAGAGGGAGCCAGATCAGGACACCATCGTCTTTATCGGCGACGGCTCTTACCTGATGCTGAACTCGGACATCTACTCCTCGGTGCTCAGCCAGAAGAAACTGATCATTCTGGTGCTGGACAACGGCGGTTTCGCGGTGATCAACAAGCTGCAGAACAACACCGGCAATCAAAGCTACAACAACCTCATCGCCGATTGTCCGACCGTGCCCGAAGCCTTCGCCGTGGATTTCGAAGCCCACGCCCGCGCGCAGGGCGCCATCGCCGAGACCGTGTCAAACCCGGCGGAACTGGGCGAGGCATTCAAGCGGGCGAAGGCTGCCGACAAGACCACGGTCATCTGCATGCAGGTGGACGCTTACGAGGGCTGGACCAACGAAGGGCATACCTGGTGGGAATGCGGCACGCCGCATATCTCCGAAGACGAGAATGTCCGCGCCGCCCACAAGGAATGGGAATCCGCCCGTCCCAGGCAAAGGCAGGGCGTGTGATGGCGGACCTCGAACGCATCAGGGGCAACAACTTCGTCATTGTCGGCCGCGCCGGGATGGACATCTATCCCGACCCGCCCGGGACCAAAACCGAAGAGGCAACGCATTTCTTCGCCTGCCTCGGCGGGTCGTCGGCCAATATCGGCGTGGCGATTACCCGGCACGGCGGAAAGGCGGCGCTGGTCACCAGCGTGTCGGACGACGCGATCGGCCGTTTCGCGCTCAATCAACTGGACCACTACGGCATTGACCGCGCCCACGTGAAATCGGTCGGCGGCGAAGCGCGCAACTCTCTGGCCGTGGTGGAAAGCCGGGTCGAAGACCACCAGTCGGTGATCTATCGCAACGGCGCCGCCGATTTCGAGATGACCATCGACGACGTCTCATCGGTGGATTATGGCCAGTATTCGGCGCTGATCACCACCGGCACGGTGCTCGCGGCGGAACCGTCGCGCAGCGCGGCCTTCCACGCTTTCGAGCTTGCCCGCACTGCCGGTCTGCCGCTGATCTTCGACCTGGATTACCGGCCCTATTCCTGGCCCTCGGCGCAGGTGGCGGCCGAGACCTACTCCCGCGCTGGCGCGCTGTGCGACATCATCATCGGCAACGACGTCGAATTCGGTTTCATGGCGGCAGACTACGACAAGGGCCTGGACAAGGCCCGCGAGCTGGTCGCCACGACCGCCCAGATCGTCGTCTACAAGCTGGGCGAAGACGGCGCGATCACGCTGACGCCCGATGGCGAGTTTCGCACCGGCATTTACCCGGTGACCGCATTGAAGCCCACGGGCGCGGGCGACAGTTTCATGGGCGGGTTTATCGCAGCGCTCGCCCACGGTCAGACCCTGCGTGACGCGGTCCTGCGCGGCTCGGCCTGCGCATCGATCGTCGTCGGCCGCGTCGGCTGCGCCCCGGCCATGCCCACTACCGCCGAGCTTGAGGACTTCCTGGCTTCGCATCCCGGCCCCACGACACCCTGAAAGGAAACCCGATGCATATAGCGCCTTATGACAACCACAACGAACCGATTGTGAATGTGAACAGCGAACTGGTTCCGCTGAATTACTTCAACATCGTCAAGCTCAAGAAAGGTGAGGCATTCGAGTCCCAGGTGCCGGGATACGAGACCTGCATCGTTCCTGCGACCGGGACCGTCGATGTCGAGGTTGAAGGCATGACTTTTGCCGGCATCGGCCAGCGGACGATCGACGTCTGGGATGGCGAGCCCGAAGGCGTCTACATCCCGGTTGGCGCCAAGGTGACGATCGTCTGCACCTCCGACGAAACCGAAACGTTCATCGCGGGGGCGAAGTACGACAAGGTTCTCGAGCCCTTCGCCGTGCGCGCGAACGAGATCGACTTCGTTCAATACGGGTCTGACGACACCAAGACCCATCGCAAGATCAAACACATTCTCGGGCAGAAACAGCACGACAAAGTCGGCAGGCTGCTGGTCAGCGAGCTTTATACGGTCGGCCAGGGCGGCTGGTCCGGCTTCCCGAGCCACAAGCACGACACCGACCGCCTGCCGAACGAGACGCGCCATGACGAGACCTACAATTTCCGGTTCAGGCCCAACTATGGCTCCGGCGTGCAGATGCTGCAGCGCGAAGAAGACAAGCCGGGCGAGGCCTTTCATATTGTGGACGGCTCCACGTTCTGCCTGGACAAGGGCTATCATCCCTGTGTCGCGATGCCCGGTTACGAGATGTACTACTTCACCATCCTGGGCGGGTTGAGCCAGCGTTCGCTGGTGCAGTATTTCCATCCGACCCATGCTGGGCAGGTGGAAACGATCCCCGGCATCAAGGACATGATCGCGAAGTTCAAATGACGCTTGTCACGCTGTCCGATGTTCTTCAGCCCGCGCTGAAGAACGGCTACGCCGTGGCAGGGTTGGTCACCTTGGGCTGGGAAGACATGCGGGCCTATGTGGCCGCCGCTGAAGCGGAGAACGCCCCTGTCATTCTGCAGGCGGGCCCCGGATGCAGGGAGCATACGCCGCTGCCGGTGCTGGGCAAGATGTTCAGGTATCTGGCCGAAGGGGCATCCGTCCCGGTCGTCGCCCATCTGGATCACGGATACACGTTCGAAGAATGCAAGGAAGCGTTGGACAGCGGGTTCACGTCGCTGATGTTCGACGGGTCGCGAAAGCCGCTGCAGCAAAACTTAGACGAAACCGCGGCGATCGCGGAGATGGCGCACGCAGCGGGCATATCCTGCGAGGGCGAGATCGGTTTTGTCGGCTATTCCGGCGGCGAAAGCTCCGCCAGAACCGACCCCGAAGAGGCCGGGAAATTCGCCCGCGATACCGGGGTGGACGCCATGGCGATCTCGGTCGGCAACGTGCATCTGCAACAGGACACCGAAAGCAGGCTGGATGAAGACCGCATCCGCGCGATCGAGGCGGAGACCGACGTGCCGCTGGTCATCCACGGAGGCTCGGGCGTGCCGGTCGAACAGCGCACGGCGCTGGCCCGCGGGTCCCATATCTGCAAGTACAACATCGGCACCGAGCTGCGCATGGCGTTCGGCGAGGCGCTGCGCGAAGCGGTGAACCGAGACCCGGCTCGCTTTGACCGCGTGGCGATCCTGAAGGAAACGCACGACCCGCTGGTGGCGGCGACGCGGCCCGTTCTTGCCGCGCTAAAGGCAGCTTAGGTTCCTGCACACAGGACTATCGGGCTGTGGCCGGATCGGACCTGTTCATACCCATTCGGTCCGGCGGGATGCGCGTTTTGGATGTCCCGCTCCACGTCGTATTGTAGCACCCGACCGGGACGGCGAGAGGAAGCGATCGATGGCGGAGAGGCACCTGGATCAGTCGTTCGACCGCCGGCTGCGCGACACGCTTGCCGTCGTCTACGATCCCGAAACCGTCGACGCCCTGGCGCCGCGCGTGCACCACCTGATTGCAACGGTCCGGGAAACACAGCCGGTCTTGGATCGCGGCTGGGTCGACGAGACTGACGTGATGCTGATCGCTTACGGCGATTCCATCAGGTCAGGCGACCGGCCGCCGCTTGCGGTTCTCGACGATTTCCTGCGCGCCCATGTCGCCGACGTGATCGGCAACGTTCATATCCTGCCGTGCTTTCCCTGGACCTCGGACGATGGGTTTTCAGTGGTGGATTACCGCACCATCGATCCGCAGTTGGGCGATTGGGACGATATCGCACGGCTGGCCGGCGGTTTCGGGCTGATGTTCGACGCCGTGATCAATCACGTCTCGCGGGAAAGCGCCTGGTTCAAGGGCTTTCTCGCCGGCGATCCCAGATACGGGCGCTATTTCCACGTCTGCGACCCGTCGCTGGACTACTCCAGCGTCACCCGCCCGCGCGCCCTGCCCCTGTTGACGCCGGTCAAGACGCCGGACGGGGAACAGCACGTCTGGACCACCTTCAGCGACGACCAGATCGACCTGAACTATTCCGACGCGGACGTGCTGATCGAGATCCTGGACCTGCTTCTTTTCTATGCGGCCCACGGGGCGCGGTTCATCCGTCTGGATGCCATCGGGTTCCTGTGGAAGCGGCTGGGCACCACCTGCATGCACCTTCCCGAAACCCACGCCGTCATCCAGGTGATGCGGCAGGTGCTGGATGCCGCCTCGCCGGGGGTCATGCTGATCACCGAAACCAACGTGCCCCATGCGGACAACATCAGCTATTTCGGCGACGGCACGAACGAAGCGCAGCTGGTCTATCAGTTCCCCTTGCCGCCGCTGACCTTGCACGCCTTCCAGACCGGCGATGCGACCAGACTGTCGGACTGGGCCGCATCGCTGGCGCCGCCGGCGCCGGGCACGACCTTCTTCAATTTCCTGTCGTCTCACGACGGCATCGGCGTGCGCCCGGTCGAAGGGATCCTTACGCCCGAGGAGGTCGCCGCGATGGCCGCGCGCGTGGAGGCCAATGGCGGCCGCGTCTCGCTGCGCACCCTGCCCGACGGCGGCACCGCGCCCTACGAACTCAACATCACCTATCTGGACGCGATCACCGCGCCCGAGGACGACGACGCAACGCGGGCCGGCAAGTTTCTTGCGGCGCAGACCGTGCTTCTGTCGGTCATTGGCGTGCCGGGGATCTATGTCCACAGCCTGCTGGGGTCGCGGAACGACATGGACGGGCTGGCTGAGACCGGGCGGAACCGCTCGATCAATCGCGAAAAGCTGGAGCTTGACGCGGTGGAACAGAACCTCGCGGACCCGGACAGCCTGCGCGCCCGGGTGCTGGCGGGACACCGGCGCCTGCTGACCGCCCGGCGCACGCGCCCAGCCTTCCACCCGAACTCGGCCCAGCGGGTGGTCGGGCTGGACGACCGGGTCTTCAGCCTCGTCCGAGAGGGCGGCGGCGACCGGGTCTGGGTGGCGGTCAACGTTTCCGACGCCGAGGTCGCGCTGGCGCCCGAGCGGGCAGCGCTGGGATTCGATCCCGACGCCCGGCTGGTCGATCTGATCGACGGGTCCGAGATTACCGCATCCGGCGATGCCGTGGCGTTGACTCTGCCGTCTCGTTCGGCCGCGTGGGTCGCCGAGCCACGCTGACCCAGCGCGGCCCCAGCCAAAAAAACGCCCCGCAATCATCGTGATTGCAGGGGCCGGGAATGGTAGCGGAGGAGGGACTCGAACCCCCGACACGCGGATTATGATTCCGCTGCTCTAACCAGCTGAGCTACTCCGCCACCGTGTGCCCGATTTAAGGCCGCCGCCCTTCCCTGTCAAGGACAGGCTCCGGCGCTAACCAGAGTAACGGCTGGCCGCTTAACTGTCTTCCATGCGATGAGAGGAATGATGGTAGCGGAGGAGGGACTCGAACCCCCGACACCCGGGTTATGATTCCGGTGCTCTGACCGCCTGAGCTACTCCGCCACGGGGCGCCCGACTTAAGGCCGGCCGTCCCTTGCGTCAATGATCGGCTCAGGCCCCAAATTTGGGGAACGGCAGGCCGGTGACCCCCGGGACCCGCAGCGCGAAGACCCCGCCCGCGTGGGGCTGGCGGTCCTCGGTGCCGGGGGAGATCTTCTCCGAGATCGAGGTCACGTAGAGCGTGTCCAGGTCCCGCCCGCCGAAGGCGATCCGGGTCGGGCGTTCCACCGGCATGGGGATGCGCATGTCGACTGCGCCTTCGGGCGTCAGGCGCACCAGCTCCCAACCGCCGACGCCTGCCATCCAGTAGCAGCCCTCGGAATCCACGGTGCCCCCGTCGGGGCGGCCGTCTACCTGGCGGCTGTCGAAAAACACCCGGCGGTTCGACCAGACCGCGTCGTCGGGGTCGTAGTCGTAGGCCCAGATGGCCCTGACGGCGGGAAAGGTGTCCGCCAGATAGATGGTGCGGCCGTCCGGCGACAGGGCCAGGCCGTTGGTCACGAAGAGGCCGCCCTCCACTGTATGGATGCTGCCGTCGGGGTCCAGGCGGTAAAGCGCGCCCTCCGGCCCCCGCTCGGCGCTGGCCCCGGCGATTGGCATGGTGCCGGCATAGAACCGGCCCTGATAGTCCACGGTTCCGTCGTTGAACCGGTTGGCCGGCTTGTCGGCCTCCGGGTCGCCGATCGACTGCAGATCGCCCGTCTCGGGGTCGAAATCAAAAAACCCGTCACGCAGGGCCAGCACGAACCCGCCTGATTCCTTAAAGGCGAAACAGCCGACAGGCTGGCCGACTTCCCAAACGCGGTTTTCGCCGGTTTCGGTGTCGAACCGGCACAGCCGGCCCGCCGGGATGTCCACCCACCACAGGGCTTGGTCCTCCACCGACCAGATGGCCCCCTCGCCGATCCCGGCCCGGGCGTCCAGCACGCAGTCGACGGCGATCCCGGTCATGCGCCCATCCCCGCGGCCCGGACCGCGCGGTCCGGAACCGGCATGGCGACGCCTTCCCGGGCATCGATCCATCCGCCGCCCAGGACACGGCTGCCGGTATAGAAGACACAGGCCTGGCCGGGGGCGATGCCGTGCTGGGGCCGGTGGAAGACCACCTCTGCCGTTCCGTCGGGCAGGCCCTCCACGGTCGCCGGCACCGCGTCCATTGTGGAGCGGCACTTGACCATCAGCTCCAGGCCCGCGGCGGGCGGCCCGTCGCCGGCGCCCAGCCAGTTTACCTGGCTCAGGGTGAGCGCGGCGGTCGCAAGCGCGGCGCGCGGCCCCACCACCACCCGGTGGGTCTCCGGCTCCAGCCGGATGACGTAAAGCGGGTCCGTGTCGGCCGACCGGCCGCCCAGGCCCAGGCCCCGGCGCTGGCCGATGGTGTAATTGATGATGCCGTCATGCCGGCCGAGCGCCCTGCCCTCCAGATCCACGATCTCGCCGGGCACGATCGCCTCGGGCCGCAGCTTTTCGACGATGCGGGCATAGGAGCCGTTGGGCACGAAGCAGATGTCCTGGCTGTCGGGCTTTTCGGCGACCGGCAGGTCGAAGCGGGCCGCGAGTTCTCGAACCGCGGGCTTTTCCAGGCCGCCCAGCGGAAAGCGCAGGAAGTCGAGCTGGGCTGCCGTGGTGGCGAACAGGAAATAGGACTGGTCGCGGGAGGCATCGACCGCGGCATGCAGTTCGGGCCCGTCGGGCCCACGGCCGCGCCGGATGTAATGGCCCGTCGCCAGGGCGGCAGCGCCCAGGTCCTTGGCGGTCGCCAGGAGGTCCCGGAACTTGACCGTCTGGTTGCAGCGCACGCAGGGTATCGGTGTCTCGCCCCGCACATAGGCATCGGCGAAATCGTCGATCACGCTTTCCCGGAACCGGCTTTCATAGTCCAGAACGTAATGGGGAATGCCGATCCGGTCGGCGACGTTGCGGGCGTCGTGGATGTCCTGGCCGGCGCAACAGGCGCCCTTGCGGGCCACCGCCGCGCCATGGTCGTAGAGCTGCAGGGTGATGCCAACCACGTCGTAGCCCTGTTCGGCCAGCACCGCGGCGGTCACCGAGGAATCCACACCCCCCGACATGGCCACCACCACGCGGTTCTCCCCCGGGGCCCCGGGCAGATCCAGGCTGTTCAGCACTTGCGACATGGCGCGGAATATAGGGGTGCGGACGACCAAAGAAAAGGGGACCGGAACCCCCTCATCCGGCCCTTCGGGCCACCTTCTCCCCCCTGGGGAGAAGG
>Ga0056115_1000098_pt1 | contig 45166 bp, 34 predicted proteins | sample WorMetOlspDAHAB1_FD_77007 | JGI IMG/M metagenome (GOLD analysis project Ga0056115, IMG submission 77007) | Marine gutless worms symbiont microbial communities from Max Planck institute for Marine Microbiology, Germany - Olavius sp. DAHAB.1 ...
ATAATTATAATGTAATATCAAATGGTTATTATATAATTAAGAAGTAATTTAAGAAGATTTTAGCCCGTTTCACAAAAATTGTTGCCTAAAAAACAACCCTTAGGTTGTCGGACAGGCTCTATAATGGAAAATAAAATACTAGTTGTTGATGATGAAGATTACCACCGGGAACTCATGCAGAAACTGCTTTCTAAATTGGGTTACGAGGTTGAGGCGGTGGAATCTGCTGAAGATGCTTTTTCCTCTCTGGCTAGAGAAAAATTTCCGGTTATCATCACGGATTTAATCATGCTTGAGATGGATGGGGTAGAATTTTGTGGGAAAATTCGAGAAACCGATAATAAAACCTTTATCATCGCCTTAACCGGGCACACGGAATTGTACGATATAGATCGACTAAAAGAAGCCGGCTTTGACAATCATCTTGCCAAACCATTCAAGATTGAAGTCATCGAGAAGGCCATCCAAGATGGGTTTGAGGAGTTTCGGAGACGAACTGAAATCCAGGATAACAATCTTTAAGTTTAAACCGGTCTTGAAAATGGGCCGCTAATAACCCGGTTTCGGCCCTGCGTCTTGGCTTCGTATAGATATTTATCCACCACGTCTATCATGGCTTCCGGGGTAATTGTCCCCACCGGGCGTGAAGCATTAAAGCCGGTCACGCCAAAGCTGGCTGTGATTGATATCGTATCCGCTTTTGTAGCGATGGCTTTACCTGCGAGGTGTTGGCGAAGCCTATCGGCAAGGTTAAACGCATTGTCCAAATGGGTCTCGGGCAGTACCAGCAAAAATTCTTCCCCACCGTACCTTACCAGCCAGTCGGTATCATGACGAATCAATTCTGAGATGTTCACCACAAATTGTTTAAGCACCTCATCTCCGCACTGATGGCCGTAAGCGTCGTTAACTTTTTTAAAGTGGTCAATATCGCACATGGCCACGGCCAGGGGACGCTTGTACCTTAACGCTCTTGTAATTTCGCGCGGCAGCACCTCACTAAGGTAGCCGCGGTTATAGATTCCCGTCAGAGAATCTGTTCGGGACAGGTGCTTAATTTCCCGGTTGGCTTTTTCCAGCGACAAGTGTTCTTTCTTCAACCGTGCGTACAACAGCGTATTTTCCATTACAAGGGAACATTCTTTGGTAAGAATGGTCAAAAGTTTCATTTTTTCATGGGTTACGAAGCTTTCCTGGATTGGGGTCAGAATCAGCACGACCCCCAGCGTACTTTTCACCGTGGATAACGGCAGCATGACAATAGATTTTTCTTTATCAAATGCCAAGCTTGGAATGAGTGCCGGCTGCCTCCTATTAATAACCCATGAAAAAATTCCGCACTCAATTTGAAGATGTATTTCTTTGCGGCATAATTTCGCATGATCTTCCGGTACCGCGTATTTCAAGGCGAACTCACTGGTGTTGTCATCGACAAGGAACAGCGCACAGACTTCGATTTCAATTAAATTCAGTACATCGTTTAAAAAAGCATTCCATATTTCCTTGATACTTGAAGGAAAATCAATCCGGTCCCGGAATTGACCCAGGCGTTCAATTTTTTCGATAAGCTCCAGAAGGGCGACCCGTTTTTCACTCATGATAAATGGTTACAGGGGGGTTAGTTCCTAATATCCGTATTGATCATTTCCAAGTGTCAATTTAATTAAAATATAGCATATATTTACACAATCGGATACCTATCGAAAACCTGTGGCGCAATCAACCCTTTTTCCGCTGGATTTTTGGGCGGGTTCATTGTAGGGATAAGGTTCATTTCTATCGCCGAAAAACGGTTTCCCTGAAATCAGATTCTTTAGGGAAAGACGGTATTTACCCAGTTTATTCCATTTTATTGCATAAGCAACTTAAATAAACCATAAAAAGTTTGGGAAAATATGCACAGCATATAATAATTAATCCGCTGGTCCTTCGATTTACCAACGTGCTGCAATTGCATAGAAAAATTCACAGCCCTGAAGATGATATATCCAAGGCGGATTAATCAGGAAACTTATTTATGAGCGAGACGAAAACCATAACCCTGTTTATTCAGTGCCTGGTCGATGGCATTTATCCGGAAGTTGGTGAAGCCATGGTTAAAATTTTCCGTGGTCTTGGATTCGAGGTGGCCTGCCCGACCCAGCAGACCTGCTGCGGGCAGCCGGCTTTCAATGCCGGGTATCGACGGGAAGCAAGAGTGGCCGCAAAACGATTCATTGAAATTTTTGAAACTGCCGGCACCGTCGTTTGCCCCTCAGGATCATGTGTAACAATGGTCAGACACCACTATCCGGTACTATTTGCTGATGATGATTCGTGGCTGCAGCGTGCCAGGCAGGTGGCTGCCAAAACATACGAACTGACGGAATATCTGGTGAACATCCTGGAGGTGGGTGATATTGGTGCTCATTATGACGGCAAAATTACCTATCACGATTCCTGTCACTTGCTGCGCAGCCTGCGGATCAAGGATCAACCCCGCCGGCTGCTGCGCAACGTGGCCGACGCTGATTTTGTTGAAATGTACAATTCGGATAAATGCTGCGGATTCGGGGGATCTTTTGCGGTGAAGTATGCGGATATATCGGCTGCCATGGTTGAAGACAAGGTCAATAATATTATCGATTCCGGTGCCGATACTGTTGTTGGCTGCGACATGGGTTGCCTAATGAACATCCAGGGAATGCTGAGCCGCAAGGGAACGGATATAAAGACCCTGCATATCGCACAAATACTAGCCGGCGCTGGAAATGACGATTGACGAATGTATAATGAAGGAATTCTATCATTTTTATGAATATTGACGGTTTCGTAAAAATCCAGAAAATCGCCAATTTCGTCATTTGACATTCGACATTCCAAAAACCCAGAACTTCGGAACTAGAAAGAATGAGTGAAATTTTCATTGGCAATTATACTACTGAGGCTAAAAAAGCTATCGATAATCAAGTTCTGCAGCGTGCCCTGGCCGATCTTCAGAATCGCTTTGGTCGCGGCACTGCGCTTGCATATCAACAATTGCCGGAAGGGCCGGATCTGCGTCTCAAGGCCCATGAAACTCGGCAGAATGCCATTGCCAACCTGGATGTTTTGCTGGAAACCCTGGCAGATAACATCCGGAAAAACGGCGGGCATGTGTTTTTTGCCGGCGATGCTAAAGACGCTGCGAATTTTTGCCTTGAAACTGCGCGTCGGCACGGAGCCAAACTGGCGGTCAAGGGCAAATCCATGGTCAGCGAGGAGATCGGGCTGAATACGACCCTGCTGGAAAACGGCATCGATGTGGCCGAAACCGATCTGGGGGAATACATCATCCAACTGGCGGGAGAGCGGCCTTCCCACATTATTGCACCGGCCATTCATAAGACCAGAACCGATATCGGTCGACTTTTTACCGACAAGATCGGTATTTCCTATACCGATGATCCGCCCAGTTTGACCCGGGCTGCCAGAAAAGCGTTGCGGGAGAAATTTTTAGCTGCGGGGATCGGTTTTTCGGGGTGCAATATCGCCTGTGCGGAGACCGGACACATTGTCACCGTGTCCAACGAGGGCAATATCCGCATGTCCACCACTATGCCCAAAGTGCATGTCGCCATTATGGGAATGGAACGGGTCGCTGCACGATTGGAAGACCACGACATTCTTTTAAGGCTGCTTTGTCGGGGCGCCGCTGCCCAGAATATGGGGACCTATGCCAGCTACATCGGCGGGCCGCGACGGGCAAACCAGATCGACGGCCCGGAAGAATTTCACCTGGTAATTTTGGACAACGGCCGCAGCCGCGTCCTGGCAGATGAGGAATTCCGGGAGATGCTGTACTGCATCCGTTGCGCCGCCTGCCTGAATGTTTGTCCGGTTTACGGTAAAATCGGCGGTCACTCATACGGGCATCCCTACTCCGGGCCGGTAGGGGCCGTAATCATGCCGCTTCTGGTCGGCATCAACGAGGCCAAAGATCTGTGCCAGGGAGAAACCCTGTGCGGGGCCTGCCAGGATGCCTGTCCGGTAAACATTGACATCCCGCGCATGCTGCTGGCTTTGCGGGCCAAATTGGCCGAAGGCGATCCCAAATGGAATGTCAGCCCGTCAAGCAGCAGCGAAAAGATGATCTATCAGCTGTGGTCCTGGATGATTCGCAACCGAAGCGTCTATGATTTTTTTCTACTGATGGCATCTTTAGGACAAAAAATGTTACCGCACAAAAACGACATGATCCATAAACTACCGCCGCCGATGAGCGGGTGGACGAAGGGCCGGGATGTTCCGACGGTTGCTGAGGAGAGTTTTATCAAACGATGGAAGAAAGGCCTTTAAATCCAATGGACAATTCAGAACAACAGGCATTTATCGGCAGAATTCGCTCTGCATTGGGACACAGTTCAAGCGATCGGCCCGGCAGCAATGATCTTTGTACCGGTCAATTCACCGAGGAAACCGGTATCATCCTCGACCGGATGAAAAATCGCTCTGCTGCCGAAAGACAGCAGCTGCTTGACAGGTTTGTCGAAATGGCTCGGCCGATTAATCTGAACGTCGTTGTCCTCGAGGATACGAAATCTGCAGCAGCCGCTATCGCCGATCTCGTCAAGAATAAAGATCCGGAATGGGGTGATCAAAAAAGCATCGTAACCTGGCAACATCCGTTGATCAAAAGTCTGAATCTCGGGGAGGCATTGGCGCCCCAAAATGTGCCGGTATACATGACCGAAATGGGGGGCTTCGAACCCGGCGATAGGTCTGCGGAAAAAACAAGAGTGGATTTTCGAAAACAGGTCATCGACGCATATATCGGAATTACATCGGCTGACTTTTGCATGGCCGATACCGCCAGCCTGGTGATGCGAACCCGCCCGGGTCAGGCACGTTCGGTATCGCTTGTGCCGTCGATCCATGTTGCAGTCATATACCTGGACCAAATCATTTTGGATTTAAAAGAACTTTACGCCCTGTTGCAATGGGATCCTAAAATACAGTCAGAAGGCTTGACCAACTGCATGACGTATATTTCCGGTCCCAGCAAAACTGCCGATGTCGAGGCCACCATGGTTCATGGAGCCCATGGGCCGCGGGAAGTCTATGTTTATGTGATTGCCGGCTGAGATCCCGGGCATAGGACCGGGCCAAACCCTGAAATTTCTCCACAGCATGCCTATTCCCAAAAATTTCTTCCACTATGGTTTTCAGCCCCAAACGACCTTAATGAACTGATATCCTAATTCTTGTCATAAATTCTTGATTGCTCCTGGCCGATCTGATTTTGGTGTTCCCTTCATCCCAAATGAAAGCCGATCGCGCACCTATCACGCGGTATGTAATCTTCCGGGGCGGGTACCATATCGGCAACCCACCCAAATTATTTCATACCTTCAAGCGCTTTATTTATTTCAATTTATTATCTTCATTTAGTTTGATTCTACCATCTGTCGATGGTAATATTTATTCCAGCCATGTTTTCCCTATACAGAATTTTGCTGGTATTTCTATCCGCAGCCTTAATCCTCAATGGGTGTATTCTCGAGAGAATTTTCAGGGTACAAAAACAGTTTTGCGATTTTGAAAAATATTTCCAGATTGAAGTTTCGGAAGGATTTCGAGTTATTATGCTGGAGCCGGTCATACTGGATAAAGATATCACCAGGGTGGCCGGTGCGCAGCCCTCGAAAAAAAAGTTCATTCGCACTGAACAGGTCATGACATACATTGCGGAACGGAAAGGGAAATCAATCCATGGGCAATATGATCTTCCGGTCGAATTGCGTTTTATTTATATCGATGGTAAGTATCGCCTGAAGGAAGCCTACTTGGGTAAAAATCTGACTGATGTGCTGACTGACAAATTGCTGACCCAGATTATACAATCGGTCTGCAACTCGGAAAAAAGTCTGGTTAAGCAACAGATCACCGTTGACATTCGTGCCTTAGATCGAACATTGTTGCCCACCAGGTCAGAGATAACCGGCATTCTTGGCCCGCCGAATCCGAAGACCGGCCTCCAGCATAGACAGCTCTATGACTATCAGCTTAAAAATAATGACCACGCTGATAAAGTGATCACCGTTGAGATTAATTTTGACGGTTCCGGCAACAGGATTCTCAAAATCAACGTGAAGTATTTAGGATATAATCTGGAAGCGGATCTTGAAAAGGGCGAGGCTATCCTGAGTGTGGATATCTTTGATATTGGGGAAACATAGTGTTATGATCTCCATTTAATTGACAAAACACATAGTGAATCAAGAGTACTTTTTTATAGGTTATCTCCGTTAAATTCCAAATTTCAAATCCCAAACATACTCCAGATCGATGAGGGTCTAATTCATTTGAACTGAGCTCGGACCGAAAGTTTGCGGCAAGCGTGATCTTGTTTGGATCATTGGGGCTTGGGTTTTTCAATATTCAATGGCTCAATTTTTATTTAGGAATTCTGTTCAACCCCATGGTTAGAGCCATTGAGTGTTGCCTTCAGCTTATCGGCGCGGCCGTCTGCCCCTATGGATTTAAAAAGGCTGTGGGCGTCGTGCAGCATTTGCTGATGACTTTCATCATCGCCTTTAAGCCTGGCAAATTCGGCCCGGCATATGATAAGGATCGGCTTTATCACATTTCCGCCGGTTGTCTTAATCAACTCCTCGGCCCGTTCCAATTCTGCTGCTATTTGTGAGTGTTCTTCTATTAGTTTACGTTGCAGAAGCACTCCTGCCAGGGCAATCCGGGCCTGAAGCTCCCAGAAAAGCGTTTTTTTGCGGCATGCCACTTTGACGGCTTCTTCGGCGGTCGTTTGGGCCTGCGTCAGATCGCCGCATCCGACCAGGGCTTCCGCCAGATGAGCCAGGAAGGAGGCTTCCGCTTCCAGGCCCAGTTTGTGCTGCCGGGCTTGGGCCAGCGCATATTCAAGTGACGCCCGGGCCTGGGACCAACGCTGCCCTGTTAGGTGGGCTCTTCCCAGAGCTGAGGCGGAAACGATCATGGCCCAGGTTGAACCCGAGCGTTCCGCCAGCTCCACGAAGACACGGGCATCGCGCAGGCAGGTCTCAACATCACCGATATATGTGGAAAGGTTTGTGCGGATCAATGCTTCAGTATGGGTAGTGCGCGAATCCGGTTTAGTTTTGTCGGCTGAAGATATAAGTCCGGCTGCCTGATCGATGAGCCTACCGGCTGATCTGAGCCTGCCCATCATCGACAGGACATTTGCCCGGGCGAGCAAAAAAGAACGCAATAGTCGATTGAACACCGCGTTTGTCAAAACGGATTCCGAGGCTTGACAGCCTGCGATGCCCTCCTCGACCAGTACCAGGGCCGATCTTAAGTCACCCTGGTGGAATTCTGCAACATAGCGGCGTTGCAGGAGATCAAGCTTTATCTCAGGATCAGGCACTTTTTCGGCGATCACCGTTGCTTCATTAAGATGCTGCCGTTGGCCTTCGAAGTCACCGGACCATCCCAGTCGCGCTGCCATGTTTTCATGAAGACGCAACAGTGAATGGTGATCACCAAATTTTTCACCCAATTTTCGACCTCGTTCAAAAATGTCTCCGGCCTGTGCGGGGGAGACATCCACGCGACCGCCAATGTCCAGGGCTCCGCAGCAGGCCTCCAGCTGTAATTTCAATGCTTCATCTGTTTCCGAACCCTGCTGAGCCAGTCTCAGCGCCTGATTCCAATGGAAAAATGTTCTTTGAATTTCAGCAAAGCCGGCCACACGAGCAGCACGCCCATGCCAGCGGGCAGCCTTGAGCGATTCAGCGGCCTGTTCCCAGTGATGTGCCACAAACCCGGCAAGCTCATCCAACCGCTCGGGATGATTGGTTTCGATAGCCCGGGCAGCGCGGCGGTGAATTTCAGCACGCGGCTTGCTGAGCAGTGAGTGGTAGGCCACTTCTCTCACGATCGGGTGTCTGAAGGCAAAAATCGACTCCGGATAAAACGCCTTTTGATAGAAAAATTCAACTTCATTCAGTATATGCAGGCAATCGTTCAGTTCAGTGCCGCTCAAATCCATTGCATGGCCTAGAATACTCTCCGCAAACTCCTGACCAAGAACCGATGCCGTTTGGAGAACCTGTTTGGCCGCCTCTCCAAGACGGTCGATGCGAGCCGCCAGCACAGCCTGCACCGAGTACGGCAGTTTTTTTGTATTGACGGATTTGACCAATCGATAGGCACCGGGTTGACCGGCGAGATTGCCGGCTTCCGCCAGGGAACGGACCAGTTCTTCAATAAAAAATGGATTGCCAAGTGCACGCGAAACCAGCTTTTGTGCAAGATCTTGAACCGACGGATCACCACCCAAAAGGTTTACCAGCAATTTCCGGGCGCCGGCTCCGTCCAGCGCCGGCAGCGGAAGATTGCGGTAGATTGATCTGTTCATCCAATCCCGGCGATATTCCGGACGAAAATTCAGTAGCAGCAAAGTGCGTGTATTTTTTACCGCATCAATCAGACGCGCTATGAAGGTGTCACTGGATGAATCGATCCAATGGAGATCATCCACCAGGATAATTAGCGGCTCCCGTCTTGACATCGTATGAACCAGGCGCTGAATTAAAGCGAACAGTTTCCGCTGGCGTTCTTCCGAATCAGATTTAAAAACCGGCTGTTGAGGATCGGTCACAGACAGAAATTCAAACCAGATCGGCAGGGTATCTTTGAAAGCGTTGTCCAGCAAAATCAAGGTGCCGGCAATCCGTTTGCGCGTCTCTTCTTCCGGCTCCGATTCGGAAATACCGAATATACCCCGTAGCATCTGCAACACCGGCAGCAAAGGGATGGTCTGAATGTGAGATGCACAATTTGCCTGGCAGATTGTCACACCTCTTTCACGATTGAGTTCCAGAAATTCATAGCACAGCCGGCTCTTGCCGACCCCGGGTTCGCCGACCACACCGACCACATTGCCGTGATAATTAAGGGTTCGTTGAAAGGCGGATTCAAGGATAGCCATTTCATTGTTGCGGCCGATAAATCGCGAGAAACCCCGCTTCCGTGAAATATCGAGCCGGCTCTGAAATTCACGAATTCCTTCCAGTTCATAAATGGCCAACGGCTGACTGACTCCCTTAATTGAAGATATACCGAGATCGCGTACGTTGAAAAATTCTTCGATCAGGCGCTTGGTATGATCGGTGATATAAACGCAGCCCGATTCGGCCAACTGCTCCATGCGGGCTGCCAATCCTACTGTCTGACCTTGTGCCGTGTAATCCATGCGCAAGTCATCTCCAATCCTGCCAACGACAACTTCACCAGAATTAAGGCCGATCCTCACCCCGAAATTAAGCCCACGCTTCATCCGCAGCTGATCGGCATGACGCCGCAGCTCGCTACGCAGGTAAAGAGCTGCGTAGCAGGCCCGCGGGGCGTGATCCTCATGGGCAATCGGCGCGCCGAACAATGCCATAATGCCATCGCCGGTGTATTGATTAATCGTCCCTTCAAAACGATGAATTCCGGTCGCCAGGATCTGAAAAAACTCATCCAGAATGGTGTGCCAGGCATCGAGATCGACCTGTTCGGCCAGTTCCATCGATCCTTTAACATCGGCAAAAAGTACTGTGACCTGTTTGTGTTCTCCCTGCAGAGCGCTGCGGCTGGTCAGAATTTTATCGGCCAGATGTCTAGGCGTGTAGGCACGGATTGCTACATTTTGGCTGTCGGCGGAACCGGTTGGTTTGCCGCATTGATGACAGAGATTGGCATCCGGTGCAATACCAGCCCGGCAGTTGGCACATTTCAGAAAAAGGCGGGATCCGCAGTGCTGGCAGAAGTTCGCGCCGGGAGGGTTTTTATGCCGGCAGGAGGGGCAGGGTGGTGCTGGCCCGCTATCGGGGTTTCCTTGCATACTTGCTCATTTAGATGATGCTTAGTTGAAATACAATTGGAGTTCAAAGGTTCAGAGTATATGGTTCAGGGTTCAAGGTTCCAAGGTTCAGGGTTGAAGGAATTCTATCTATCCTAAAAAATAGAGCTTAGCGATACTGCACTTCTACACTTGTCCGCCCTGTATAGTGATGCGATATTCGAAATTCTGCGGTTCGTTTTATCCTGATTCTCGGTCATTAGATCATATCTTCAGCATGGTTAACTCCCTGAAGGCATACAGTCTTCATAGGAAGACTTATTTAACCTTTGAACCCTGAACGCTGAACCCAGACTCTTTATACCCTTGGGAGGTCTGCCCCGCCCTTAGCCGGCAGCACGGAGGTTCCCACCAGATAGGCGTCCACACAACGCGCCGCTTCCCGTCCTTCAGAGATGGCCCAGACAATAAGGGATTGTCCGCGATTCGCATCGCCGGCGGCAAAAACTCCGGGCACATTGGACATGTAATTATTGTCCGTATCGATATTGCCGCGTTCATCCAGCTTAAGTCCGTAGCTGCCGACAATCGTGTCCGGTTCCGGCCCGGTGAAACCCATGGCGATCAATACGAGATCGGCCGGCCATTCTCGCGTGGAATCTGCAACTTCCCGCATTTCCGTGCTTCCCTGACCGGTTATGACAAATTCAACATCAACGGTGATCAGTTTGTCGACCCGGCCGGCGGCGCCGATAAATTCTTTGGTTAATATTCCCCACCGGCGTTCACAGCCCTCCTCATGGGAAGAGCTGGTACGCAGTTTTACGGGCCAGAAGGGCCAGGGCTGGTTATCCGGTCTATCCGCGGCGGGTTTGGGGAACAATTCAAAATTAGTAACGGATTTGGCTTGCTGGCGGATACTGGTCCCGATGCAATCGCTGCCTGTATCACCGCCGCCGATGACGATCACGTGTTTGCCTTCGGCGGAGATCGGGGACAGACCTATCACTGCCTGGTCATCACCGGCCGTCCACCGGTTCTGACGGGTTAGAAAATCCATGGCAAAGTGAACGCCCTCTAGGTCGCGTCCGGGTAGCGGCAGGTCCCGTGGAATTGTCGCTCCGGTGCAAATCACCAGGGCATCAAACCCGGCAAGATCCCGGGCAGACACATCGACACCAACGTTGATGCCGGTCTCAAATAGAATTCCTTCGCGTCGCATCAAGTCCAGGCGCCGGTCAAGCACCCATTTTTCCAGTTTGAAATCCGGGATGCCGTATCTCAATAGCCCGCCGATCCGGTCGGCGCGCTCATAAACCGTCACTGTATGACCGGCACGGTTTAACTGATGGGCACAGGCCAGACCGGCCGAGCCGGAGCCGATAACGGCAACGGATTTATGGGTTCGTTTGTGCGGCGGTTCGGGCCTGATCCAGCCCTGCTCAAAGGCGTGTTCGATGATCTCTTTTTCGATTTGCTCAATAGTGACCGGCGGTTCGTTTATGGCCAGGACACATGCTTCTTCGCAAGGTGCCGGGCATAGCCGCCCGGTAAATTCGGGAAAGTTGTTGGTCTGCAATAGCTGGCCCAGGGAATCACGCCAGCGGTCGCGGTAAATGAAGTCATTCCAGTCCGGAATCAGGTTGCCCAGGGGGCAGCCGGCATGGCAGGTTGGCACGCCGCAGTCCATGCAGCGGGCGGCCTGTTTTTTAAGTTTTTCCCTGGCAAATGGGTGATAGATCTCTTTAAAATCTCTTATCCGCTCTTCGACGGGCCGTTTTCCGGGAAGCTCGCGGTTGTATTCTTTGAAACCAGTTGGTTTACCCATGGTCGAATTCCAGTGCATTTTAACAATGCTGGCGTTGTGCCCTATTGTAAATATTTGTCAAAATTCAAATATATAGTTATTCGTTAGTGGTTATTTGTTATCAGACCCATCTCATTAACCAATAACAAATAAATAATAACCTGCGCCTTTCGTCAATCGTCATTCGACATTTGACTCAGTGCCCGCTTGTAGTCAACCGGCATAACCTTAATGAATTTAGCCAGCATGGCCTCCCAATCTTCCAAAACACGTCGAGCAACAGCACTGTCGGTATAACGATAATGTTTATCAATCATGCCTTTTAATTCGATGATATCCTCGTCGGCACACACCGCTTCCAGCCCAACCATTTCCAGGTTGCAGCGAAGGTGTCCGAAGTCACCGGTCTCATCCAAAACATAAGCCACCCCACCGCTCATGCCGGCGGCAAAATTGCGGCCGGTCGACCCCAGGATGACAGCCCGGCCGCCGGTCATGTATTCACAGCCGTGGTCTCCGACGCCTTCAACCACAGCGATAGCGCCACTGTTGCGGACACAGAAACGTTCGCCGGCAACTCCGTTAATATAGCCCTCTCCGCCGGTGGCACCGTAGAAGGCGACATTGCCGATGATGATATTTTCATCAGACTTAAATGTGCTGCCCGCGAGGGGCCGAATGGTCAACTTGGCACCGGAAAGGCCTTTGCCGAAATAGTCATTGGCGTCTCCCTGGATGTGGACCGTAATCCCTTTGGCTCCAAAGGCGCAGAAACTCTGTCCGGCGGAACCGGAAGCCTGAATGGTAATGGTGTCGGCCGGCAGTCCCGACTGGCCGTATCTTTTTGAGATTTCATAGCTGAGCATGGTGCCCACCGTGCGCTGGACATTGCGAATCGGTACTTCAAATTCAACCGGCTGGCCCTGTTCGATGGCCGGCCGGCATTTTTCGATCAATTGATGATCCAGTGCGTTTTCCAGGCCGTGATCCTGATCCTGCACGGAACAGGCATCGACAATCGCGTTCGGCAGCTCGGGTTTATAAAGAATTTTGGAAAGATCAAGGCCCTGCGCTTTCCAGTGAGCAATGGCATTGCTGACATCCAGGTAATCAACCTGGCCCACCATTTCGCGGATAGTGTGAAATCCAAGTTCAGCCATGATTTTTCTAAGGTCCTCAGCGATAAAATACATTAAATTAATTAAATGCTCGGGCCGCCCGGCAAATTTTTTACGCAGCTCCGGATCCTGGGTGGCGATGCCCACCGGGCATGTATTCAAGTGACAGACCCGCATCATGATGCATCCCAGGGTCACCAGCGATATCGTTCCGAAACCGAACTCCTCAGCCCCCAGCAGACAGGCAATGGCAACATCCCGGGCCGTTTTCAGTTGGCCGTCGCATTCCAGCACCACCCGGCTGCGCAGGCCGTTCATTACCAAAGTCTGCTGGGCTTCAGCCAGTCCCAGCTCCCAGGGCAGACCGGCATGACGGATGGATGTCTGGGGGGAGGCGCCGGTGCCGCCGGACTCGCCGCTGATCAGAATCAGGTCGGCTTTGCCCTTGGCCACCCCGGCCGCCACGGTGCCGACGCCCACCTCGGAGACCAGTTTGACGTTGATCCGGGCCAGGGGATTCGCATTTTTCAAATCATGAATCAGCTGTGCCAGATCTTCGATTGAATAAATATCGTGGTGGGGCGGCGGTGAGATTAAACCCACATAAGGGGTTGAATGGCGGGTCCGGGCTATCCAGGGATAAACTTTAAAGGCCGGCAACTGTCCGCCTTCACCCGGTTTGGCGCCTTGACCCATTTTTATCTGCAGATCCGTTGCGTTGGCCAGGTAAGCGCCGGTAACCCCGAATCGGCCCGAGGCCACCTGTTTGATGGCACTGCCGCGCCAGTCACCGTTATCATCGGGATGGTACCGGTCCGGATCTTCCCCCCCTTCACCGCTGTTGCTCTTGCCGCCGATGCGGTTCATGGCGATGGCCAGCGTTTCGTGGGCTTCTTTGCTGATGGAACCGTAGGACATGGCTCCGGTTTTAAATCTTCGCACAATGGCGTCGGCCGGTTCGACCTCATCCAGGGCGATGGATGCAGGCGGTGTTTTGAATTCAAACAGTCCGCGGATCAACCCCTCCCGACGATTTTGCTCATTGACCAGTCCTGAAAATGCCTGCCAGGCAGCTTCATCCCGGGAACGCACGGCCTGTTGCAGTTTGGCAATGCTGATTGGATTGTATTGATGCGCTTCACCGTCACGGCGCCATTTGTACTTGCCGCCCGAATCCAGCCCGCCGCCGGTTGGAATTTTGACAGGCGGAAAGGCTTTGTAGTGGCGCATTTGGATTTCAGCGGCAATCAGATCGATGTCGGCACCACTGATGCGCGACGACGTGCCGCTAAAGCTGCTTTCAACCAGGGATTCGTTCAGGCCGACACATTCGAAAATCTGAGCACCGCGATAACTTTGCAGGGTGGAAATGCCCATTTTGGACATGACCTTTAGTATCCCTTTTCCAGCCGCCTTGCAGTAATTCCGGATGGCCGAATCCGCATCGACATCAGCCATGTCAATGTCGCTGATCATGTCCGCCAGGGTTTCAAAAACCAGATACGGATTGACGGCCCCGGCACCATAGCCGATCAGGCAGCAGTGGTGATGGACCTCCCGGGCTTCACCGGTTTCGATGACCATCCCGCATTGGTTCCGCAAACCCTCGCGAATCAGGTGGTGGTGAATCCCGGCCGTGGCCAGCAGGGAGGGAATCGGTGCATCGTTCTCAGTCATTCCCCGATCGCTTAGAATCAGAATACCGGCGCCTTGCTTGACGGCCGAAGTCGCTAGCCGGCAGAGTTCGTCCATGGCCCTTTCCAGGCCGGATCCGCCTTCATTTAGCGGGAATAATATCGGTAATGTTTCCGCGTGCAGTTCGCCGGTATTGATATTTCGGATTTTTTCGAGCTCGGTGTTCGTGAGAATCGGCTGATCCAGCTTGAGCTTACGACAGTGCTGCGGGGTTTCCCGAAACAGATCCTGTTCGGGGCCGATGGTCGTCATCAGTGAAGTCACCAGCTCTTCCCGGATGGCATCCAGTGGGGGATTGGTTACCTGGGCAAATAGCTGCTTGAAATAATCAAACAGCAGACGCGGTCGGCTGGATAATACTGCCGGGGGTATGTCATCGCCCATGGACCCGATGGGTTCCCGTCCCTCTCGGCCCATGGGGGCCAGAATTAAGCGGACATCTTCCATACTATAGCCGAACGCCAGTTGGCGGGTCTTTAACGACAGGGATTCTGCGGTTGCGTTAGCGGGTGGATCGGGCAGCTGGTCGAGAGTCACCTGATTTTCTTCCAGCCATTGACGGTATGGCTTACGGGCGGCAATTTCGCTTTTAATTTCTTCATCCTCGACAATGCGACCTTTTTCAATATCGATGAGAAACATGCGGCCAGGTTGCAGTCGTCCCTTGGAACGTACGTTTTGCGGTTGCACTTCCAGTACGCCGGTCTCCGAGGCCATAATGACCCGGTTATCATTAGTGACGGTGTAACGGGACGGGCGCAGACCGTTGCGATCCAGCACCGCCCCGATGCAGGTACCATCGCTGAATGCAATGGAGGCGGGCCCGTCCCAGGGTTCGATCATACAGGCATGGTATTCATAAAAGGCCCTTTTCCTGTCATCCATGGTCGTATGCCTTTGCCAGGCTTCGGGGATCATCATCATGATGGCATGGGGCAATGAACGGCCGGAGTGATAGAGCAATTCGACGGCATTGTCAAAAATAGCCGAATCGCTGGCGCCGGGCGTGGCAATGGGAAACAGTTTGGACATGTCTTGCCCGAAAAGATCCGAGCGGAACAAGTACTGCCGGGCATTCATCCAGTTGACATTACCACGCAGGGTATTGATTTCTCCGTTGTGGCACAGAAAGCGGAAGGGATGCGCCAGATCCCAGGTTGGAAAAGTGTTCGTGCTGTAGCGCTGGTGAACCAGCGCCAGTGCGCTGACCATATCCGGATCGGTCAGATCGGTAAAAAAAGCGGTAATCTGATCCGCCAACAGCATCCCTTTGTAAACCAGGGTTTGGCTTGAAAGGCTGGGGATGTGAAAATAGGATGCCTCGGGCAGTTCGGATTCTCTGACAAACGCCTCAATGACCTTGCGAATGACAAACAGCTTGCGTTCAAAGTGAGCCGAATCTTGGATGCCCGGTCCGCGTTCAATAAAGATTTGGTAAATGGTCGGCTCCAGCTGCCGGGCCAGGTCGCCTAAAGCGTCGCTTACCACCGGAACCGGGCGCCAGCCTAGAAAATGTTGTCCTTCTTCGCGCACAACCGTTTCAAAATGATCCATACAAATTTGTCTTTGCTTCCGGTCACACGGCAGGAAAACCAGGCCGCAGGCATATTTTTTTTCAGCGGGTAGCTTGATAGAGGCCTCAGCACCAACTTTCTGCAGAAAAGAATGTGGCATCTGCATCAATATTCCGGCGCCGTCGCCGGTGGTTTCATCGCAGCCACAGGCCCCCCGATGGGTGAGGTTGACCAGAATTTGCAGGCCATCGGCAATGATCCGGTGAGATTTTACACCTTTCATGTGGCAGACCATACCCACGCCGCAGGCATCATGCTCGAATCGGGGGTCGTAGAGTCCGCGAGTTTTTAACGTGTCGTGGGAATGTTGGGGTAAATTATGGTTTAGCATGGTTTCTTACAATTCTGTTATAATTTATGCCATTAAAATGCAAGGTAACAGAAGATTCCTTTGTTAATTATCAACTGTCAGATTATATTTTGGATTTTTAAATTGGGATTTTGGATTGAAGGTATCGATTCGCTTTATCGATTTTAAAAACTGATAGAATACCTTAAATCCCAAATCCGCATTCCAAAATCTAAAATCTCTATATAATCGAGCTTCATTACGAATTCTTGCCTGAATGTATTGATAATTATCATTAGGATCTGATTGTCGGGCCTACTTGATCCTATAACCCACTTTTGGCATTTTTCGCCAAGAAAAACAAGGCATTAATCCGACCGAAAAATTAGCATGACGTCCTCAAACTGCCTGTAAAACCCTGTGTCGCTTTCGGATGCAATTGGAAAACGATTAGAATCTAGTTCCTGAAAAATAAGGAGCCTGCCGACAGGCCGATCAGGCTGCCGGCAGGCTTTTGCCGGAGGGAGGAATGCTATGGCTTAAGATTGTTCAACCGGCTTAAACTGACCGATCGCTTCAGCGGCAGCAGAAGCTGAGCCCGGCCCTGCGGCGGAACCGACGCCGCCATAGGAGGAAACCTCAAAATCCGGGTAGGCGTTGCCGCCATGTTCGGCAAAGTCGAGGCCCTCCATTTCTTCTTCCGGGGAGACCCTGAGACCGACCGTTTTGTCGATTAGCTTAAACATTAGAAATGCAGCGGGAAATACCCATAAAAAGCAGGCGCCGATGCCAAGGAGTTGGACACCGATGATTTTGGCCGAAGTTCCACCGATGTTGAATATGCCGGCTGCCAGAGTGCCCCAAGCACCGCAAACACCGTGAACGGAAATGGCCCCGACCGGATCGTCCACTTTGACTTTATCAAAGAAAAGAACCGAAAGTACGACAATTACGCCGCCGGCGCCGCCGATAATGACAGCGCTCAGTGGCGTGACGTTGGCACAGCCCGCCGTGATTCCCACCAGTCCGGCCAGAGCGCCGTTTAAGCTCATGCCGACTTCAGGTTTGCCGAATTTCATCCAGGAAGTAACCATCGCCAGGACAGCACCGGCTGCGGCAGCCAGGTTGGTGTTGACAAATATCATGGCGATGTCTTTGCTGGCAGCGGTTGTCGATCCGGGATTGAAACCGAACCATCCCAGCCACAAAATGAAGACACCCAGTGCTGCCAGAGCCATATTGTGCCCCAATATCGGCTTGATTTTGCCATCTTTAGTGTATTTGCCCAGGCGGGGGCCCAGTACAATGGCGCCGGCCAGGGCGGCCCATCCACCAACCGAGTGCACCACGGTGGAACCCGCAAAATCAATAAATCCAAATCCTTCCAGCCAGCCCTCGCCGTTGAACAAGCTGCCCCAGGCCCAGGAGCCGAAGATCGGATAAATGACGGCACTCAACACGGCACTGTAAATCAGGTAGCCTGAAAATTTAGTTCTTTCAGCCATGGCGCCGGAAACAATGGTGGCGGCCGTGGCACAAAATACCGCCTGAAACATCCAGAAGGCCAGAACCCATGGATCTCCACCGACCGTAAAATCGGACAGGAAGAAACCGGAGGTGCCGAACCAGCCGGTTGAAGTGGCGCCGAACATAATTCCAAAGCCGATGGCCCAGAAAGCAAGGGAGCCCATGGAAAAATCCATCAGATTTTTCATCATGATGTTGACGGCATTTTTAGCCCGCGTAAATCCGGTTTCGACCATGGCAAAACCAGCCTGCATGAAAAAAACCAGAGCAGCCGCAACCATGGTCCAGATATAATCTGTGTGGGACTGAACCAGATCGATTAAGTTTTTATTGGTTTCGACAGTCGGGGGTTCGTCACCCGCCCAAGAACGCGAAATACAAATTATTGCGAGCAGAATGGAAAGTCCTAATTTCTTCATGATCTTTTTTTGCCTCCTTTAATTTAAACGGTTTGATGACTGCCTCAATTTTTTTCATCTGATTCTCTCCTGATACTGTTTCCTGAGTAGATCGATTCAATTTTTAAAATTAGCCTTCTTAAGTTTTGAGGTTCCCGGGATTTGCATTTCAGCCAGCTATATGAGCAACGTCTGTGCCATTTTACGATTCAGCCTGAAGAAGACTATAACTATCTGTATTATAATGTTTATTACTATCAGGCAGCCGCAAAGACGCGTGATCTATAAATAACATTATTGTTATTTTTATAGATAATTATTACAAAATCGTATAAAATGATTTTTACAATTGCAATATTGTATATAATCAAAGCAAACTTTTTTCACTGAAAGAGACAAAAAAAAATTCGATTCCCAATATTCCATTCGGAGTCTAAGGTAAATTCCACTCCTCTGGAGTGAATTCAAAGTCTGGTTTTCTGGGCCCCGATCTTTACTTTCGGCAGAGAATGCTTTTTTGCGTATCAGCGACAAATAAGTTTACATCTAATCGAATTTTTTTTATGCTTAAACCGAATAGGTGTAAATCCGATTGACATTTCTGGGTTCCACCGTTTCTTAAGCCGAAACGCTTATTTCAGACTTTGATTTATTTGTAATTTCACAGGGAGAACATTATGAGCACATTCGATATGGAAACAGCCTTTTCCCGGCAAGATCTCGAACTGCTTTATGAGGTTTCGACTTCCATTCATGCCATTAAAGATTTCGATGAGATGCTGCGGGTGGTGCTGCACAAAATAAAAGAAGTATTCCGGATAGATGGTGCATCACTTGCCCTGCATGAGCCGGATAAAAAAATGTTTTACTTTATTCAAACCGTCGAAATGCAGCAAGATGTCGGACAAAAAGACATCGAACAAATGCATTTTCCGGACCATCGCGGGGTCGCCGGCTGGGTGCTGCAAAACAACCAACCGGTCTTAATTCCGGATGCCTCAAAGGATGATCGTGTTTTTAAAGAATTTTCATCAGATAAGAAACTGCCCACCCGGTCGATGATCTGCGTGCCCTTGCGGACTCCTGCGTCAATCACCGGTGTCCTATATGCGATCAATAAGCTGGAAGGCAGCTTTACGGCTAAGGACTCACGGCTGATGGAGATTATTTCCGTCACCCTGGCACTGGCGATTGAAAATGCTAAAAATTATGGCGTACTGAAACAGTACGCCAATTCATTGGAGGAACAAAATCGCAGGCTCATGTCGGAGGTTCAGCAGCGTTACAGAGTCCATGGATTGATTGCCTCGAGTTCTTCGATGCGCAAGCTTTTCTCATTGATGGAAAAGGTGATCGATGTCACAACTACCATTTTAATCCAGGGAGAAACCGGCACCGGCAAAGAACTGATTGCCAAAGTCATTCATTACAACGGGCCGTTGAAGGATAAGCCTTTTGTGGCTGAAAATTGTGGCGCGCTATCTGAAAACCTGCTGGAAAGTGAGTTGTTTGGTCATGTAAAAGGCGCTTTTACCGGAGCAATATCAGATAAAAAGGGACTTTTTGAAATGGCTGACGGCGGGACGATTCTGCTGGATGAAATCGCTGAGATACCGCCTTCCATGCAGGTAAAACTGCTGAGAGTGCTGCAGGAGGGCCAGTTCAGACCCGTTGGTGCTTCCCATTACATTAAGACGAATGTCAGAATCATTGCCTGTACTAATCGCAATATTGAAAACGAAATGGCCCGGGGCAATTTTCGCGAGGATCTATATTATCGAATCAATGTCTTTCCGCTTACCATCCCACCCTTGCGCGAGAGAAAAGAAGATATTCCAATTCTGGCAGCTCACTTTTTAAAAGAATTTGCCAAAAAGTTCAAACGAACACTACCCCGGCTGACATCCAAGGCCTTGGAGCTAATGTCATTCTATGACTGGCCCGGCAACGTGCGTGAGCTTCAGAATGAAATGGAGCGGGCGCTAACCCTGGCCGGCAGTGATAAAGAAATTTCTGAAAAGTATCTATCCAGCAAAATCTTTGATCCAATGGACAATACCGCTTCCGAATTAAATCGAAGCGGCACATTGCAGGAGGTGACCGAACGTATTGAAATACAAATGGTGCGTGAGGCCCTTGAAACAGCCGATGGCAATCGATCAAAAGCATCAAACATGCTGGGAATAACGCGGCAGGGATTACTTAACAAAATTAAGCGCTATGATATTGAGAAATAGATTGGCGCTGCCGTGTTGTATTCTGATAGGCCCTTGCTTTGTTAACGATAATTATGTTAAGGCAAATTAACGAGAAAGGTTGTTCATAGAAGATGTGGGCGTTGCTGAGCCCGTCTGAAGTCGTTTTGAATGGCAGTCGACATGCCTGGGCGGGATGATGAAAAACAGGGCGGACTATCTTGCCGGGAGAAGCTTTATCCTGAATTGTTCCTGCCGGAGTAAATTTTTTAATCGGTGATTTTAGAATGTGGGTTTCGGACTGAGAGTGCCTATGGCAGTGAGCAAAGTGCAGCTGGTTTTTAGGATCGAGTTCCAATAAACATATTCGGCTCAGGTATCCAGACTAATTAATCCGCAATCGGAAAACCCCTACCCCCCAACGCGCAACACTTACCACGCAACCCGTATCCATACCTCGCAACTCATAACCCCAGATACGTCTTGCGAATATGTGGATTTTCCAGAAGCTCCGGTCCGGCTCCGTTTAGCGCTACCTGACCATTTTCGAGAACGTAGCCCCGGTTGGCGAGTTTAAGCGAGTGGAAAACATTCTGTTCGATCAGCAGGATCGAGGTGCCTTGTAGGTTGATTTTTTCAATGATTTCAAAAATAGTACTGACCAGAACCGGGGCCAAGCCTAAAGAGGGCTCATCCAGCATCATGATGGTCGGCAGCGACATCAATCCGCGGCCCATGGCCAGCATCTGCTGTTCGCCGCCGCTGAGAGTCCCGGCTTTCTGGCGGAGACGCTCCTCGAGCCGCGGGAAATAGCCGAACACCCGCTGCATGGTTTCACGCTGTACATTCTTGGTGCGGGGGAACTGTGCCCCCAACTCCAGGTTTTCCAGCACTGTCATGGTAGGGAAAATCTGTCTGCCTTCGGGAACATGGCTGATTCCATTTTCAACAATCTTAGATGGTGGCGCCTGGGAAATTTCGTTGCCGTTCAGAGAAATAGAGCCGCTGCGGGTCCGGAGCATTCCTGAAACGGTTTTTAATAGGGTCGATTTGCCGGCGCCGTTGGAGCCGATAACAGATACGATCTCTCCGTGCTCGACGTCAATGCTGACGTTCCGCAGGGCCTGCATGTCGCCATAAAAAACCTCAATCTTACTAACCTTGAGCACTTAAAAACTCCTTACCCAGATAGGCTTCGATGACCTGTTTGTCATTGACGATTTCTTCGGGGCGGCCCTCGGCAATCTTTACACCGTAGTTGATCACGATAACCCGTTTTGACAGGGCCATCACCCCCCGCATCACATGCTCGATTAAAAATATGCTGACCCCCTGGCGGTTGACTTCTTTCAGCAGCGATATCAGTTCGTCCACCTCAGTCGGGTTTAATCCCGCCATGACTTCATCCAGCAGCAGTACATTTGGCCGGGTGGCCAGGGCTCTGGCCAGCTCCAGCCGCTTTCGCAAGGGCAGGGGCAGCCCCTGGGCCTCTTTATCGGTCCAGGCAGAAAGCCCAACGAAATCAATGATTTCAAGGGACTTCTTGCCGGCCGTGGCAGTGGAATTTTCTTTGGAAAGGGCACCCACCATCACATTATCCAGCACTGAGATGGTCAAAAACGGCTTCACTATTTGAAAGGTCCGGACCATGCCCAGCTGGCAGATCTGAAAGGGTTGCAGTCCGTCTAATTTCCTTTCCTCTAAAATGATCTCACCATCATCCGGGGGTATGAACCCGCTCAGGCAGTTAAATACGGTGGTCTTTCCCGCTCCATTGGGTCCGATCAGGGCCAGAATCTCTCCTTTTTCCAGTTCGAAAGACAGGTTGTCTACAGCCATCAGCCCGCCGAAGCTTTTTGATATTTTATTTGCGGATAAAATACTCAATCTATTTTTCTCCCGCCGGTTGCAGAATCGGCCTTAACAGTCGCTGTACATAAACGATTATCCCCTTGGGCATAAAAAGAACCACCAGGATGGCCAGTATGCCATAGAGGATAAGGTGCAATCCCTCCAGACCGCCCTTGGCGAAATAGGCCCGGGAAATTTCCGAAAGCGGGGTTAGAATAATGGATCCGATGATCGGGCCGAAGATGGTTCCCAGCCCTCCCACAATCGGCCGCAGAATCAGCTCGATGCTCATTGACATGCCGAACAGGCTGTTTGGGTGTAGATAAAAAATGTAGTTGGCATAAAACGCCCCGGCCAGAGAGGTCATAAACGCGCTGATCGCAATTGCAATCATATTATATTTAAATGTGTTGACGCCCAGGGCCTGAGCAGCTTCCTCATCTTCTCTGATCGCAACAATAAAGCGGCCGACTTTGGAGATCTCAATGAACCGCACTGCGACGATTGATGCCACCATAAATCCAAAGGCGATGTAATAATAGGGTATGTTACCCCTGAACTGGAAATTATAGAGAGATGGGTTAAAATCCAGAAAAATTCCGGTAAAAGAACCCAGCGCTTCTATATGTGATACGGCCAGGCGTGCGAGTTCAGCAAAAGCGATGGTCAGGATCACAAAGTAAACTCCTCTGAGACCAAAGCGGAATCCTAAAAAGCCGAGAAAAAGGGCGATGCCAACTGCGATAAAGCCTCCCAGAAACATGCCGATCCAGGGGGATAACCCGACCGTCTGGGCCAGAAAGGTGGTGGTGTAAGCCCCGATGCCGATATAGAGCGCATGGCCCAGGGATATGTGCCCGGTATATCCGGTTAGTACATTCCAGGATTGGCCGACGTAAGCCCAGAAGAAGATCATGACAAAGATACCCAGGGCATAGTTGTCCAGGAAAAGAGGAAGCAGGACCAGGATCATAAAAATAGCGGCCAGCAGCAGGTAAAGTCGTTTCATTTTTTCCCCCCAAAAAGTCCTTGAGGACGGAAAAGCATGATGATGATTAAGATGCTGAAACTGACTGCATGTTTAAGGGTTGCCGGCAGGAACAGGGTCGACAAGGATTCAGCGATACCCAGAATAAGGCCTCCCACCAATGCGCCGATGAGGTTGCCCATACCACCCAGGATTACCACGATAAAAGCGGTTAGCGTGAAGTCGTGTCCCAGGTGGGGTGAAAGCGGCATAAGCGGCAGAAGCAAAACGCCGGCTGCCGCCGTCGTGGCGGCACCCAGCGCAAATGAGGTATTGTAAATTCGATCAACATCGATACCGACAACAATGGCCCCCGTCCGATTGTCGGAAGCGGCCCGGATGCACTTGCCGATGTTGGACTTTTTTAAAAAGATAAATATCAGAATAGTAACAAGTATTGCCAGCACAAAGGCGATCAGGCGTGAGACATCGATCATGATCGGCCCGATCCATAACGTTTCAAGACCCAGGGCGGTTTGGGGGCTGCGATAATCCGGTCCCCAGAGCAAGAGCGCCAGGTTTTCTAAAATCAGTCCCACCGACACCAGCGGGAGCACCTGCATGGCCTCGGGATAGTCCAGAATGCGATTGACTACCGTGGCTTGAATCAGATATCCCAGTACAAAAATAACGGCAGCCACGATCAGCAGGGAAAGGTAGGGATCAAGGCCAAGCAGCACAAATATCCAGTAGGAAACATACATGGCCATGACCATCATCTGGCCATGGGCAAAATTGATGACGCCCATGACACCAAAAATCAGGGAGAGACCCAGGGCGATTAAGCCGTAGATCCCTCCCAATAAAATTCCCTGGATGCCGAGTTGAATTGCTAGGTTTGAATCCATTCCGACTATCGCTTCCAAAGCTGGGGTGCCGGAAAAACAATCTTATCGGACTGGGCAAATTCCTTGGGTGCCACGATCTTGACCCGTTTGAGCAGGTCGGCATCGGGTTGCACCTGGATCAGAGCAGTCAAGGCACCCGTGTTGTCACCTTTTTCGTTAAACTGGATCGGACCACCGACCACCGGATGATTTTTAAAATGGGTCTGGTGCGCTGCCGCCAGAATCTTTTCGGGATCTGTCGAGGCGGCTCGTTCCAGGATATCGCTGATGACCAGAATGCCGGTATAGGCATAGGCGCTATTTGTATCCAGATAGCGGCTATGGGCTTTTTGGAAGGCCGCATTGGCCTGCTTGTAAACGGCGCTGCTGGGATTAATCCAGGGTACATTGACCATGACGTAATAAATCAGCTTATCCAGATCCTTGATGACATCCGGTTCATACCAGCCCGGGGAACCGGGACCATAGATGCCCATCAATTCGACCCGCTGCTTATAGAGCTCCCGGGCTAAGATAATACCGTCACCGGGGCGTGAGACCGGAAAGAGAATGTCCGGTTTGGCGGCTTTAATTCGGGCAACCTCGGCCGACAGATCGTGTATTCCCAGAGGGTATTGGACACGATCGACAATTTCGATGGGCAAGCCTGATTTCTCCATAAATTTGACAAAGCCGCCCGACATACCCTTGCCGAATGCATCTGCGGTGTTGGTTACCACCGCCCGCTTGGGCATGACCCCTTTCATGTCGGTGACCATTTTAAGATATTTTACCGCGCCGTTGAGCAGTCCGGAGACGGTGATAAAAACGCGAAACGTATATTTTTTGCCCTTGGCAGTGACCTTGTCCAGGGCCGCCACATCCATGATAAAAGGCAGCTGGCGCTGCTCACACAGGGTGGAGATAGCCAGTGCGACCCCGCTTTGAAACGGTCCGGTCATCACCTTTGCTCCCCCATTAATCAGGCGATCAGCCTCTGACCGGCCGATTTCAGGTTTGCTTTCACTGTCCCCCAGGAGTAGTTCGAGTTTGGCACCATCCATGGATTTAATGCCGCCCAGGGCGTTAATGTAGTCAACTGCCAGTTGATTGCCGCGGCGTTGACCCACACCGATGACGGCCAGCGGCCCGGTGGCCGGCTGGACAGATCCGATTTTAATCGTCGGGGGTGCCGCTCGCAACAACGTGGGGACGCCAAATGTAGACGCCGCCACACCGAAGCCGGCGGCCCCGGTAACTTTTAAAAAGGTTCTGCGATCGATGCCTTTATTCATTAATTTTTTCTGGCCCATAGCTATTCCTCCCTTCGTTGTAATTTATCCGCTCGGGAAAATACGTCATTCATGATTGGAACTTATTCGTCTAGAATGAATTGGGTTTTTCGTAGCACCAGCGGATAAATTAATTAATGCTGCGCATTTTCTACATATTTTTTTCGGATCAGTTAATAAATAAACTATCTTCCGCCGGACAGAGATCCTAAACCCCATGAGGTTCCTTAAACTGATCAGGTTGGCTTCCGGACATTTGCGGGAATCGTGGCTGAAGATGATTCATTTTTTGTGATAAGCTTATTTCCTATAAAGGATATCTTGCGAAGTCAAGAAATAATCCTGTGCCGACTTTATCCTATTATTATTTAAGCGCATAAAATCCTTTTCGGACTGGGTTTTATGGTGTAAAGGAACAGGGCATTTCTGCTAAATAACTCTGATCGCAATAGCTGGGCGATGTCAAAGTAATTTCTTAGCCAGTTGCATTTCAAGCAATTACAAGATAATAAAATCCCAAATTTCAAGCACCAAATCACAAATAAATCTTAAAATTCAATATTCAATGACCAAAAAATTTGCCAGTCTTATTTCACACAGCAACACAAGCCCCAGTTTATCTGTGATGAGGGTATTCGACACAATTGCAGATGGATCATTTATTTGGCTTTTGACTCTCCTTTCGATTTGGAGTTCAGAGTCGAGCGGCTCGGGTTCAAATTTTGAATTTGGGTCATTAGGATTTATTTGAGATTTGGGTTTTGGTTCTTGTAATTTTAATGATTCTCTGTAAACCAGTCATTTTCGGAAATACGGCCAACCACTAATTTTAATGATGGTGCCATGATAGGTAGGGAGGATAATTTGAAATTCAATTCGCTTAATCAAACCCACATCGGACACTTGCAGGCTATAGTGGCTGCGGATCGGTTTTCGGCCGGGGAGTCGGTTCTGGATTTGCACGCCAGGGATCAGTCAAGTCATCCACCCCATCGGCCGGAGGCTGTCATCTGGCCGACTTCCCCGGCCGAGGTTGCCGAAATTCTCAAATTTGCTAATGCGAATCTGATTCCGATAACGGGCTGGGGCTCCGGATCCAGCCTGGAGGGCAACCCGATTCCGTTAAAAGGAGGCCTGGTGCTGGATTTTGCCCAGATGAATCGTATTCTGGCGATTCGGGCCGAGGACTTCCAGGCTGATGTGGAGCCGGGGCTGGTGTTTCAGGATTTAAACGAAAAGCTTAAGCATACCGGACTTTTTTTCCCACCGGATCCCGGTGCACGGGCAACCCTGGGCGGCATGATTGCCAATAATGCCAGTGGGACCCGTACCATTTATTACGGATCCACCAAAGATTATGTGCTTAAATTGTCCGTTGCCCTGGCCAATGGCGAAATCATCGAAATGGGCACCCGGGCCAGCAAAACGTCTTCGGGCTATGACCTGATTCGATTGTTTGTCGGTTCAGAAGGTACCCTGGGGATTGTGGTTGGCGCGACGGTGCGCCTGGCCGGGCTGCCGGCTGAGTATTCGGCGGCCATTGCCAATTTTCCTTCCATCGCAAAGGCCGGCAAGGCGGTTTTTGAAATTATACGCGCGGGACTGAATCCGGCGGCCCTGGAATTGCTGGGACCGAAATGCGTCGAATTGATGAATCGCGAAGCAAGCCTGGACTTGGACGTTGTGCCGACAATTTTCATGGAGTTTCACGGTTCCACCACCCGCCAGTTGGCGGAAATACTGGAAATGGCCGAAGAGATCTGCGGTGAGCAGGGAAGCCGCGGGTTCAAACCGGGGTTGGGTAGATCGGAACGGGATCGAATTTTCCAGGCCCGTCATGATCTGGGCGAGATGATCGTCCGCAATCATCCGGAGGAACGAATTAAGTTGATGGACGTGGCAGTGCCCATTTCCGCCTATCCAGAACTGATTGATGCCATCAATCAAGAGATAGCCGGAACCGATCTGGCCACCTATTATATCAGCCACGCCGGAAATGGGAATGTGCATTTGAACTTTCTCTGCCAAAAAGACGACCAAAAACTATGGGGCGTGATTGAGGAGATTGTGGATCGTCTGGTCGCTAAATCACTGGCACTGGGGGGTACGGCCACCGGCGAGCATGGTATCGGACTGGGGAAAAGAAAATATATGGTTGCCGAGCATGGCGCCAGCCTGCAGTGGATGCAGCAGATTAAATCCGTGTTTGACCCCAACGGCATTTTAAATCCCGGGAAAATATTTCCACCATAACTAAAAAAGTAAGGCCGTTAAAGTTTATAGAACTCTAACGGCCTTACTTTTTTATTAAACTCCGGCGCGCCAGGCAACAGATCTGACTATTGGAAGGAGAGCAATTCGAGTCGATGCGGCACGAAGTTTTTCCGATGCTACCGGTTACTTGGATTTATTACTCGATGCTGTCCACCAGTCCCCAATTCAGCGCTTTGTTGGCGCTGAACCAGGTGGTCTTTTTCTCCAGCTCTTCCCACTTGTTTTTGTTCAGTTTGGAATTGTCAACCAGTTTTCCAATGTAACGGTCTCGCAGCAGGTGCATCAATTCATTCTGAGATCGGATATCTGAAGCGGTTTCACGCCCCGGCCATTTCCACAAGGCGGCTTCGTGCACCATGAAAATGGTCCCGGGCGCTGCCAGGCGAACATCACAAACTGCAAAAACCGGTACGGCGGCACTGGCGATAATACCGGAGGCATGGGCCGTGATTTTAAAGCCTTTTCTTCTGGCACGTTCGATCTGATCCGCCAGGGCCAGGCCTGAAAAGGCATCGCCGCCGGGCGAGTTGATGAAAAGATTCACATCGCGAATCTCGGTATTGTTCTCCAGAACAACCAGATCGTTCCACAACCGCGTGACATCGGCCACCGACAGCCCTGAGAAAATTTTGACAAAGGCTTTGTCCTTTGAAATAAAAGACAGCTGTGACAGACGGCCTTCTGGATTGGCCACTTCCATGGATCTGTTCACTCGATCAGCTTTAGGCTCTTCCTTAACAGTTACCTGGGTCGGATCCGAGGCTTTAAGCGTAACAACCACTTCTTGCGGTGCCGGCGTAATGCTGTTTGTCGGCGCCGTGGCACAACTGGCTAACAACACTCCTAACGTAGCTAAAATAAAGAACTTTTTGAGCATGACGCAATCTCCTTCAATATATATTTTTTGTAATTTGCAAGTTTAACAATTCATAAATGCAAAAAACATACCAAAATTTCGATCAGACTCGGTTAAAATATTTAATACTAAATAACGGATAGTTAGCAGACCGGGTATTGTCTGAAACAAGCCATTACGGCAAAGGCATTATTAAAAAGTCAGGGAATTGACATTTGGAGTCAACAATGCCATTAGTTAAGTAGTCCGCCCTTAAAAATAGCACCTTCAGATTTGCAGATAGATTTTTTCACAGCTCAAGAACGTTGTTAACTTAAAGTTCAACGGCTAAATTTTTTTATGCTGTGCATATACTTTAGCCTGTCTCTATAATCGACCAATCGACCAATCGACCAATCAACCAACAGCGGGGCGTATTGCTTTGAATCACACATTTTCCATTTCACCCAAATACGTGGCTGCTTATCCCGATTTGGGCTTCGGCCTGGCCCTGATTTCAGGATGTCGCGACGCTGAAAATCCACCGGGTTTCGACCAATATAAAAGGAAGTTGCTGCGTAAGATGCGTAAACGGGAAACTTTGGCGCAGATTTCCGAACGCATTGAGACATATGCTGGTTTTTTTCAGCAATTCGGGTTCGGTTGCCCCCTGGCCAAGCATCTCAAACGTACCACCAACAGCGGGTTTCCGCGCTATTCTCTTTTTGTTGATGCCCATTTTATGGCAGAAATGTGTGCCGGCATCCTGGTGGCGGTTACCGATTTGAATAAGTTTGAGGGAAATCTGACCTTGGATGTGGCCGACGAAAATGAAACCTGTGCCGGAATGGGCGGGCGCGAGTTTGTCACCAAGAAGGGCGAGATCGTCCTGCGCGATGATCAAGAAATCGTCTGTGTGCTTTGCCAGGGAGCTGATGAAAAAACCCGGGTCAATCCGGCAACCGAAGATGTGCTCTTCTATGCCTATGCGGTTCCCGGCATTGATCGATCGCATCTTAAAAAAGGATTAACGGTCGCCGCCGATGCGATGGTGGCGTTTGGGGGTGGGAACATCGAGTATATTGATGTTTACTGATCCAAATAGCGATTGTCATAAATGCAATCAGTTTCAACCAAAATTTCGTGTTTTTGATGAAATGAGGGTGGATTTTAGAATTTGGATTGCGGATTTTGGATTTAAGGTATTCTGCCTGTTTTATTAATGGATAGAGCGAAGCGATACCACCAATCCAAAATATACAGAGAGTTATAAGCAGTGGAAAACGTGCCTTCTTTTGATAATCATTATAACCGGTTTTTCCTATATTAAGTGTGGTTAATCGCTGTCCAATTTGAAGCTGCTGATAATATGTTCAAAATCGGCTAAGTCTTTTTTAAAGTAGTGCCGATCTGCGGCGCAGTAGCGTAAATTATAAAAAGAATCGCCGCTGATAAAACCGTAATACAGCGTTTTGAATTGTGATTCCTTTTTGTCTTTATAGGTGAACCGGATCTTGAAGCCGGCATGCCCGTCAATTGTAGCCGGCGTGTTTTCAATGACGCCAAATTTGTTGAGATAACGATCAGATGCAAGTTCATCAATAATGATGCCGGCTGCTTCCTGGGGCAGCATCGTTTTTCTTATTTTTTTCTTGGTATACCGAAAGGGCTTTTTTAATGGACGCTGTTGGATGAGCACATATTGCAAAAAGGGACCGTCCTTGGTCAGCAGGAATTTGCTGGTGTATTCCGGTTTCCACCACCCGTCCGGGATATCAACTGAGAAATCGGCATCCGGCAATTTTTTCAAGCTGCGCTCTTGCGCTGCGGATGCGCAACTGGAAATAATAAGGATGCAAATTAAAAGAGACAGTAATTTTTTCATGATTCTTCTCCGCTGAGCTTGCAATTTTTAAGATATCCCTGAATATAGGCTTTGTCGCTGGTATTCGGTGAAAGCAGCAGGCATGATTCAAAAAACTTTTTCGCCAGCTGCTTCTGACCTACCTTGTAGTGCATCAACCCCATTGCCTTGTGAGGTTCTGAATAAAACGGATCCAGGGAAATCGCTTTTTCATAATAACGGACTGCGGTTCCGACATCATCCTGATCGTCGCGCTGTCTTAATATCTCACCTAACAGATAGTAGGCACGGGCATTATTCGGTCTCATTTCCAGGTACTTGGCCACCATTTTTTGAGCAATGTCAAAGCGTCCCAGTCGAAGATCCAGCCGGGCGTTGGCCAGGACGACCCGTTGCAATCTGAGTCCAAATTCGGCCGTGTTTTTGACAACGGGGTGCTTGGCCTTCTTCTCCCCGGCGAGCCAGTCGCGGACATTTTTAATTCGTTGCCGGACGTTCGGATGGGTGCCGAAAAAAAAGGGCTCCTCGATACCTTCGGCTTCATTTTCCTGTTTCAGGTGTTCGAACAGTCTCAAGGCTTCAGTGGAATCATAGTTTGCTTTGGTCATCAGGTCAAGTCCGACCTGATCTGCTTCATTTTCAAGCTCGCGGTTGTAGCCGCTGATCGCCGCCATCGAGCCGGTTATGCCCAAAAGCCGGGCGACTTCTTGAACGGCTGATATTTTTGACAGGGTATCCTGGACGGCTGCAATATAGGCCGGCCGGTCTTTGATGCTCCGGTAAACTCTTAAAGAATGGCGGTGGGTGCAGTGGGTCATTTCGTGGGACAACACAGCGGCCAGCTGGGCCTCATTATCCATACGGGCCAGAATCCCGCTGTGAATATATATAACTCCGTTGGGATAGGCCAATGCATTTAAATTCGGATCCAGGAGAACTTTAATTTGAATTTCAAAATCAGGTGCGATGGAATAGGCCTGCAGTTTTTTGGCAATTCGGTTAAGATAGTTTTCAAGCTCCGGTTCATGGTACAAAAAGCCACTGCTATCTATGGCTTCCTGTTCTTTTAGAACCCGCCCCCAGAGCTGCTGCTCATCTTCGGCCGACTTGAGTTCCTCATTTAGCGGCACGGCATGCGGCGTTATGCAACCGGCGGTCAAGGAGCAAATGAAAAAAATTATGATAAGATATTTCATCCTTTTATCCTTGGAAAGCCGGATAGTAATCCCTGTACCATGATAGCTGCACTGGCAGGATCGCGCAGATCGCCGCCCTGGATCGAGCCTTTGACAGCGTAATAGAGAATGGTGCCCGAAGTATCCGCGATGGCAAGATCGATCAGGGCTTTGCGTCCTGAGTTGGAAACCCGGTCATAGCCGCTGACGAATATCATGGCATCGGCGCCGAGTTTGTTCAAAAGAGTTTTGATAGAGCCCACAGAATATTCAAACCGGCGTCTGGCATGGGAGTCTTGGTGGGCATTAAATGTCTGTTGCCGCATAGATTTATGCACCAATCTGTAAAGGGCCTGAATTTCGGTAATTTCCTGTGCGGTATGGGTGTCGACCACGAGAGGTATCAGGGTGATGTTTGTGTCTTTAAGACGAGTTGATATTGCGTTTTGCAGGTTTCTGCGGCCGACCATACTCCAATCATTCCGCGGCCGGATCAAACCGCTGGGCAAAAGTTCAAGCATGCTGACATCCGGTGGAATGAGAACGGGTTTTGAAACCAAATTGGCTCTGGTCTCAACTTCCGGATGAGCCCTTTGCTCTGACAGTGCGCAGCCGGATGCCGCAGAACTGAGGCAGATGAGCAAAAAGCAGCAAAACCAGTGGTTTAACTTTTTTTGTGTTTTATTAACCCGAAGGCGTTGGATGTACATCAATCGTCTGATATAATATTTATTATAATTTAAGATACTTATGAACCTCACTTGCCAGCTTCGGGATGCTTTCCCGGAGGGGTAACGAAATAGTTATCGGGTTTTTTAGGGCGGGACTTTAATGCTTTAATTAATATGGTGAAGTTATAATAAAATTCAGATAGTTATATTTGAGCGGCGAGGCTTGCCACAAAAGGTGAGGATTTCGATAGAAAATTAAGTTCGTTTATTTTTTTTTGTGGACTTTTTTTTAAGGTGTTTATAATAGGCGCAAGGTTAAAACAGTCGGAGGGTCAGATCCCATTCTGTTTAACTTTGGAAAGGAGGTTCGTTGATGAAAAAAATTCTATTTTTACTCATTGTGGTGGTTTTTCTAGCCGGTTGTTCTGCTGAATGGTACGAGCACGATACCATTTATAAGACTAATGATCACATGTGGTACAGCATGGGTGGATACAGAAATCTGAGTCTGAAGGATGGTGGGGTGACGAAATCCCCTATATCCCGGCAGAGTAATCGCGGTGAGTTGCAAGACAACTTTATCCTTCTAGCTGAACGGATGAAATCCTTTCGATTCAGTCCGTGACCTATCGGCATATTTGTCCCCAAAGCGGCAAGTTGCTTAAACCGCTGAATCCGACTGGCGACCTGCTTGATGAATCCTTACTGTACGCGAACGGTCAAGTTAGGATTCTGAAATAGTGCCCTGAGGAGTTACACCTCAAACTGCATGGCAGCCGTCGCATTGGGGATAGGTACAAAGAGTAGGCTGTACACCCATGGTATGAATTTTATCCCGGTGGAATAGTTATCGAGTTCCACTGGGAAAAAATTTTCCGGGGCGTGCAAATCTTATTGCAGGTTCACAATCTTTTCTTAAAAGCATCCAGCGCTTCCTGGAGCATACGCCGGATGAACACTTCCTTGTCTGCCGTAGTCAGTTGGTTATACTGGGCATAATCAGAATTCGACCCAGTCAGCTCCGGCGGATTTGCCTGACAGTTTTCTTTTACGCTGCTAAACTTCTGGATCATCTCCAAAATACTGTATCTGATCCCTTCAAACCCGATGACCCAATTCAGGCGTCGCATCATTTCAAATCGTATCTGATCCGCTAAAAAAAGATGAAGGTCGACCACCAGCATCTGCTCGCTATTATCGAGATAGTGAAATTTTATCGCCGGACCGAGACCCAGAACCCCCATGATAATTTCGTAATACGCAACCGAGCTTGGCTCGCCAGGTTGGGCCAGATAATAGAGGGTTGTATCTGAAAGATCTTCCAGGCGGGTTGCCGAGTCAAAGGCTTCGGCAAAACGTTTTTGCCAGGGCCCAAATCCTTTTTGTTCGACCGATTTTGTGCGATATTTTTGTAGATCAACTACTTTCGTCATGGCAATCTGGTTTGTACCAAAAAAAACTCCATTCGTCCAACATTTCTATAAACGAGGTTGCCATCTCCATGGAAGTGATATCCAATGCTAGTGAAGAGAGCCAAAAAATAGCCAAGACCATTTCGCCACAAAGACACGAAGAAAAATATTAGCCAAAGGTTTTTCTTTGTGCCCAGGTGTCTTTGTGGCAATTCATTCCATCTTGTCCGGGGTAAGGGCCTCGGAAATAAATAAATGCACCATACTTGCTTGTCTTTTTGCCCGCCTTCAGCGTTGCACCAAAAGTCACATATAGATAATATGCTCCCCTTGGCGCGCCTTGAAGGCGAACAAATATCCGGCGCAATCTATGTGTATTTTTTTATTTCCGCGACCCTAAGATCTGATAAGAACCGATTTGACATCTGTCCCTCTTTTCGATTATTAATACGGTACTTGATCAAAAAATTTCCGCAATGTACCGGGATCGTGACAAATGATCCGGGTTCACTCATCAGCCGTGCACTGCAAAACAGGAGTGCGGATCATGCAACGCGCTGTCGCGTGGTTTGCAGAAAACCATGTCGCTGCCAATCTTTTGATGCTCTTTCTGCTGATTGCGGGAGCATTCACCTGCCTGACCATGAAAGTCGAAGTGTTTCCCGAGGCTTCCCTTGACCGGATCTTTGTATCGATGGTGTATTCCGAAGCCTCACCGGAAGAGGTTGAAGAGGGCATCATCCGTAAGATCGAGGAAAGCGTGGCAGGTTTGGCCGGAATTAAACGGATAGATTCCGTCGCTCTGGAAGGGTACGGCTATGTGAATATCGAGGTCATGAAAGGCTGGGATCTGAATACGCTTTTGGATGATATCAAAGCGGAAGTGGATCGCATCGGCAACTTTCCCGAAGAAGCCGAAGAGCCGGTGGTGAGCGAAGTCATCCGGCGCAATAATGTCATCTGGATAGCGATTTATGGTGATGCTCCCGAAAAGACGCTTAAACATTTGGCCGAGAAAATCAAAGACGACATTACCAACCTGAAAGGGGTTACGCTGGCCAACCTGCTGGGAGTCCGCAAGGGGGAAATCCATATTGAAATTTCCGAAGCTATGCTTTGCCGGTATGGACTGACCTTGGGCCGCGTGGCAGATGCCGTGCGTAAAACAAGCCTTGATCTGCCGGCCGGCAGAATAAAAACCACCAGCGGGGAAATATTAGTCAGAACCAAGGGGCGCCGCTACCAGGCTGCCGATTATCGCAATGTCGCGGTGGTCAGCCGTGCCGATGGAAGTTTAGTGACGCTGGGTGAAATCGGAAAGTTAAACGATGGGTTTGAGGATGTTGACCTATATGCCCGGTTTCAGGAGAAACCGGCGGCCCTTATCCGGGTATTCAGGGTGGCCGATCAAAATGCGTTATCGGTCGTTAATCTGGTAAAGGCATATATCGAAACGATTCGGCCCGGCCTGCCTGCTGGAGTGAAAATCGGGTATTTTGGGGACGATTCAAAATTTTTACGCAGCCGGCTTCAACTATTGTTGAAGAACCTTCTCATCGGTTTACTGCTGGTCATTATTTTATTAGGACTGATGCTGAATTGGCGACTCGCCTTCTGGGTGACCCTGGGCATCCCGATTTCTTTTTCGGCCGGTCTGCTGCTGCTGCCCCAATTTAATGTGTCCATCAACATGGTGTCCCTGTTCGCTTTTATCATGGTACTCGGTATCGTGGTGGATGACGCAATTATCATCGGTGACAACATTTTTCGCAAAAGCGAGCAGGGTCTTTCCTCGCTTAAAGCAGCTACCGAGGGCACCATCGAAGTGGGGCGTCCCGTGATCTTTTCAATCCTGACAACGATTGTGGCATTTTGGCCATTGCTGCTGGGCGGCGGTTTTATGGGCAAGATGATGCGTAACATACCCATCGTTATCATGCTGGTCCTGGTCGGGTCTCTGATCGAGTCTTTGTTTATTCTGCCGGCCCATCTGGCCCGCAGCAAAGGTATGCGGTCGAGGAATTCTGCGACCGGTAATAAGGAGAAACGCTCGGCACGATGGTTAAAGTGGTTTATCCGGGTGCCCTATAGCCGTTTTCTTGAATTTTGCCTGAGCTGGCGGTATGCCACCCTGGCGGTGGGTATGATGCTGTTAATTTTAACGTTTGGGGTTTGGAAGGCGGGTTGGATAAAGTTTATTTTTTTCCCTAAAGTCGAAGGCGATACGCTGGAGTGCCGTTTGACCATGCCGGTCGGAACGTCCGCTGACCGGACCCGTGCGATCGTTGCGCATTTGGAACAGTGCGCCCGGCAGTGCCTGACCCAGGCTGATAAAAATCGACCCCAGGGTGCGCCGTCTTTGTTTGAATACAGTATCTCGCTTGTCGGTTGGCAACAGGGACGGACGGATAACGGTGGCCATCTGGCAAATATTTGGGTTCAGGTGCCGGAGGAAAAACATCGGGGCATGAGCACCCAAAAGCTCAGCAATGCCTGGCGCGAACATGTCGGAACCATCCCTGATGTTGAAGCGCTTGATTTTCGCAGCGAAAGGCAGGATGCCGGCAAAGCGATTGAATTCCACCTCTCCTCAGCCGATCATGAAATGCTGCTAATGGCGGTTGATGATCTCAAGCAGGAGCTTAGAAGCTATCCCGGGGTAACCGATGTGGCTGACAGCTTCCTGCAGGGCAAAAAAGAATTGCAACTGAATTTGAAACCGGCAGCCCGCAGTCTCGGGTTGACCCTGAGCGATCTGGCGCAGCAGGTTCGTCATGCATTTTACGGATGTGAAGCATTGCGTCTGCAGCGCGATAAGGATGAAGTCAAAGTAATGGTCCGGTATCCGGCATCGGAGCGTAAATCTTTGAAGCATGTTGAGCAGATGCGCATCCGAACCGCTGCGGGAACGGAAATTCCCTTTAGCCGGGTGGCTCAGGTGTGCATTAAACAGGGATACGCTGCGATCGAGCGAGGTCAACGCCGGCGGGTGGTGAAGGTAACGGCCGACGTCAATGCGGCAGTCATTAACGCCAATGAGCTTCGTACGACCATGGTGACTGGATATTTACCCGAATTAATCAGCCGGTATCCCGACCTTAATTATTCCATGGAAGGTGAAGGCAAAGAACAGGAAGAAGCCATGGCAGATGTATATCGTGGATTTGCCGTCGCTCTATTTGGTATTTACTGCCTGCTGGCCGTTCCCTTTAAATCATTTACCCAGCCGATTATTGTTATGGCGGCCATTCCGTTTGCCCTGGTCGGAGCCGTCGCCGGTCATTTGATAATGGGAATGGACCTCAGTATTCTCAGCCTTTGCGGCATGGTGGGTTTGACCGGGGTGGTCGTCAATGATTCTTTGGTGCTAATCTACACGACCAATCGGCTGCGCAAACAAGGCAAAAACGCCCATAACGCGATCACCAGCGGGGCGGCCACCCGCTTTCGGGCGATTGTTCTCACCTCGCTGACAACCTTTGCCGGCTTAACGCCCATGCTGCTGGAAAAAAGCCTCCAGGCCAAATTTTTAATCCCCATGGCGATTAGTCTCGGATTCGGGGTGCTCTTTGCCACTTTTATTACCCTGCTGTTGATTCCTTGCGGATATATGATCTTAGATGATATGCACAATGTCTGGCGGGTGATCAGGGAGAGGATGGCTAGTTTAATTTAGAAATTCCTTATTGCTTAAAAGCAGATGGCGTCAACTCAATGGGCACTGCCTCAGCACGCCAGATGTTTTCGCAGTATTCCCGGATGGACCGGTCGGACGAAAATTTGCCCATGCGCGCTACGTTGAGAATGGCAGCGCGGGCCCACTGCTGCGGGTCACGGTAGAGCTGTCCGGCCTTATCCTGACAATCAATGTACGACCGATAGTCCGCCAGCACCAAATACTCATCCCACTTCAGCAGGGCCTCTACCAGGACCGCGAAAAGCGAGCTGTCACCCCGGGAAAAGATACCGGAACCGATCTGATCGATTGCGTGGCGCAGCTCCTCATCCGATTCGTAATATTCGCCGGGACGGTAGCCGGATGCTTTTTTGTCTTTTACCTGCTCGGCGGTCAGACCGAAAAGAAAGAAGTTGTCGGCACCCACCTCTTCGCGGATTTCGATGTTGGCGCCGTCCAGCGTGCCGATGGTCAGGGCGCCGTTCATGGCAAATTTCATGTTGCCGGTTCCCGAAGCTTCCTTGCCGGCCATGGAAATCTGCTCCGAAAGATCCGCCCCCGGGTACATCAACTGGCCGCTTTTGACATCAAAATCGGGGAAAAATGCCACTTTCAGTCTTCCGCCGACATCCGAATCGGCGTTGACTACTTCCGCCACGCCATTGATCAATCGAATGATCAGCTTGGCCAGGTGGTAGCCGGGGGCCGCCTTGCCGCCGAAGATAAACGTGCGCGGCGTCATGTCGATCGTCGGGTTTTCCTTGATGCGGTTAAAAAGAGTGATAATGTGCAGCACGTTTAGATGCTGGCGTTTGTACTCGTGAATACGCTTGGCCATAATGTCGAAAAGCGAATCCGGATCCGTCTCGACCCCGGTGCGTTCTTTGACGAGTTCTGCCAACCGCAGCTTGTTGTCCCGTTTGACCTGGCGCCATTCATCTTGAAAACGCCGCTCTCCGGCCAACGCTTCCAGGCCGCGCAGCTCATCAAGGTTTTTGATCCAGCCGTCGCCGATTTCCCGGTTGATCAGGCGCGTGAGCCCCGGATTGCCCAAGGCCATGAACCGGCGCGGGGTGACCCCGTTGGTGACGTTGTGAAACTTTTCGGGCATCATTTCGTAAAAATCCCGCAGTACGTCTTGTTTGACCAGCTCGGTGTGCAGCGCCGCCACCCCATTAATAGCGTGGCTGCCGACACAGGCCAGGTTCGCCATGCGCACATATTTTTCCCCGCTCTCGTCGATAAGCGACATGCGGGCCAGCCGATTGTTATCGCCCTGAAAGCGCAGTCTGACGCTGTCTAAAAATCGCCGGTTGATTTCGTGGATAATTTCCAGGTGACGGGGAAGCACCTGGGCGAATAGGGGCAGCGGCCATTTTTCAAGGGCTTCCGGCAGCAGGGTATGATTGGTATAGCCGCAGGTGTTAACCGTGATGTGCCAGGCTTGGTCCCATGCCACCTGGTGTTCATCCACTAGCAGGCGCACCAGCTCGGCCACGGCGATGGACGGATGCGTGTCGTTGAGCTGAACGGCCCACATATGGTGCAGGTTGTCCAGGTGATCAAAAACTTCCAGATGCAAACTGATGATGTTTTGCAGTGAACAGGAAACAAAAAAATATTGCTGCTCCAGGCGCAGTTGTTTACCGGCAATCGGCTCGTCGTTGGGATAAAGAACCTTGCTCAGGTTTTCAGAAGCCACCTTGTCATCCACCGCACCGTAATAATCACCGGTATTGAACGCCTGAAAATCGAAGGATTCAACGGCTTCGGACTTCCAGAGACGCAGCGTGTTGCAGGTATTGACGCGATAGCCGGAAATGCCGCAGTCGTAGGGAACGCCCTTGACGACCCGGTCCGGTATCCAGCGAACCCGCTCGTACCCCTGTTCATCCCGGACCCGTTGGGTATGACCGCCTAACCCAACCTCAAACGTGTTTTGCGGCCGGGCAATCTCCCAGGGATTGCCCAGATGCAGCCAGTTGTCGGTCATCTCCACCTGCCAGCCGTCCCGGATTTCCTGGTGAAACATGCCGTGCTCGTATCGCAGTCCGAAGCCGATGGCCGGTACTTCCAAAGTTGCCAGGGAATCCAGAAAACAGGCGGCCAGGCGGCCCAGGCCCCCGTTGCCCAGACCGGGTTCATCCTCCTGCTTGAGCAGTTCGTCCAAATTCTGTCCGGTTTCCTCCACTGCCGGGCGCACTCCGTCTTCGAGTTTCAGATTGAGCAGATTGTTGCCCAGCTGAGGTCCCATGAGAAATTCCGCCGATAGATGGCAGACAATCTTGACCCCTTTGTTCAGCCAGGTCTCCACTGTATTGACCCAGCGGTGTATGAGCCGATCGCGCACCGTATAGGCCAAACCCATATAATAGTCGTAGGGGGTGGCAATCTCCGGAAACTTACCCTGGGCATAGAACAAATTGTCAAGCATCGCCCGGCGCAGGGTCTCCTGGCTGGTGCCGGTGCGGTCGTCCTCGACCAGAACCGTTTCACGAGGTATTATTTCATTGGTTGATGTCATCGTTTTTTTCCTTATCACCATAAACTACTGCTCAACGGTCAGCTTTTTCATTCCGTTCCTTCTTAGAACTATGCCATTTCAATTGCCACAGACCCACACAGACAAATCTCATTTTCAGAAAGCTGAATTCAGTCCTGTCAAGAATTTGCTACCAGCATTTCGATCAGGTCCACCACCCGGTTGGAATAGCCCCATTCGTTGTCATACCAGGAAACAACGCGGGCATACCCGTCCTGTTGGGATTTGGTCGACAGGGCATCGAAGATGCTCGAATGGGTGTTACCGATAATATCACTGGATACCAGCGGTGCCTCGCTGTATTCGACCACCCGCTGCATCGGCCCTGCGGCAGTCTCCTGCACCGCCGCATTGATACCGCTGCGGGACGCCTTTTTTGCCAGTCTACAGGTAAAATCCACGATTGACCCATCCGGTACCGGAACCCGCATGGCCAATCCATCCAGTTTGCCCTGCATCTGGGGCAGCACTTTGCCGACTGCTTTGGCCGCGCCGGTAGTGGTTGGAATAATATTTTCACCGGCCGCCCGGCTGCGGCGAAAATCTGCGTGGGGTACATCCGCCAGCCGCTGGTCATTGGTGTAGGCGTGCACCGTTGTGATGAAGCCCTCTTCGATGCCGAATGTATCGTCCAGAATTTTGGCGATCGGTGCCAGACAATTGGTGGTGCAGGATGCGTTGGAAACAATGCGGTGTTCCGGCTTCAGCTCTTGGTCGTTGACCCCAATCACAATCGTGGCGTCGATTTCTTCTTTAGCCGGGACGGTCAGAATCACTTTTTCAGCACCCGCTGCCAGATGCTTTTCCAGCGGGGCGCGCGCGCGGAAGACACCGGTGGATTCGATCACAACCTGAGCACCAAGATCCTTCCAGGGAATCTGGGCCGGGTCGCGGCGCTCGGTCATCGCCACTCGCTGATTGCCCACGGTCATGGCATCTTTTTCAGCTTTTACTTCGCGGTTAAAAATACCCATCACGGTGTCATATTTGAGCAGATAAGCCAGCTGCTCATTGTCAAACAAATCGTTGATCGCTACCACTTCCATGTTGTCGCGATCACTGATTATCCGAAATACACTCCGGCCGATACGGCCGAAACCGTTTATGCCAACTTGAATTGTCATTATGCGGCCTCCTTGTCTATTTCCATGAATTTGTTAATTAAATCCACCACCCGATGGGCATAGCCGAAGCCATTGTCATACCAGGCCAGGGTTTTGGAAACATTATCCTGCTGGACCATGGTCGCGATCGAATCAAAGGTGCTCGAATACGTGCTGCGAATAACGTCGGTTGAAACAATCGGATCATCTTCATAATGTAAAATGCCGCGCCATTGGTCCGTGGCAGCCGCCGTGCGAATAACCTCGTTGATCCCTAAAGCGGTCACCGGTTTCTCGTGCCAGCAAACCAGGTCCACCACCGAACCGTTGGGCACCGGTACGTTCATGGAGGCGGCGCTCAACCGTCCGGCCATAGCGGGAATCAGCTCGGTTATCACCTGGGCGGCGTTGGTTTCCTGGGGGATGATATTTTCGGCCGCCGCACGGCCGCGCCGTTTATCTTCGGAGGGCACATCCGCCAGACGCTGCTCGTTGGTATAGGCATGCACGGTGCTTAAAAACACGCGCTGGATGCCGAAGGCTTCGTGCAGGATCTTGATCAGCGGCGCGGCACAGTGGGCCGTGCAGGAGCCGTTGGAAATAATCCGATGTTCCGGTTCGAGCTGATCATCGTTGACCCCCATCAGGACCGTTATGTCCGGCGGTGTTTTCTGGGGCACGCATGAAATCACACGCTTGGCGCCTCGGGCCAGATGCTTTTCAAAGTCCTCCCGCGTTCGATGCCGGGCCGTGGCTTCAATGACCGTTTCAACTCCCAGATCTCCCCAGGGCACATCGCCGGGTTCCTTTTCGGAAAGCATCGGGATCTGGCGGCCGGCCACGTACAGATTGCCTTCCTGGATGCTGAGTTCGTCGGGAAAAGGACCCAGGATCGTATCAAAGCGCAACAGATACTCGAGCGCTTTGTGGTCGGCAACGTCGCTGATGGCGGCAAGTTTAATATTGTCGCTGCGGTAAAGAATCCGAAATAGGTTTCTCCCGATTCTGCCCAAGCCCATAAGGCCGATTGTCGTTGTCATACGTCACCTCCTTTTCCAATTAGACCACTCTATCAATGGGTCTAAGCTGCGATGGCGATGCTGCCATCTCATTTAGGGGACTCAAATTAAAGGGGTTGAGTCCGTTACCGGTTGCCCGTTTGCCGGAAAATGAAAAATGAATCTTCGAAGTCCGGTTGATATCTCCCTAACCCGGATGAACCGGAAAGAATGGCCACAAATATAAGATGATCTTTTCAGGTGTCAGGTTTTGGGTGTTAGGAAATTGAGGTGCTAAGTCCTGAAACCTGAACACCGACACCCGGTACCATCAGTTATTTACAATTTGAGAATTCCTTTCATACTGTTGAATTTCAAGTAGGTTTTAGAAGCAGGTTACAACAAAGTATGAACTAAGGACCTCGGAAACAAATAAATCGACACTGTTTCTTGTCTTTTTTGTCCGCCTTCAGCGTTGCACCAAAAGTCACATATCGATAATATGCTCCCCTTGGCGCGCCTTGAAGGTAAACAAATATCCGGCGCAATCTATGTGTGTTTTTTTATTTCCGCGACCCTAAAAAATCATTCTGAACGAACATCAAAGCAGAGGTAATATGGTAGTCGTTTACTAAGTTGGTGAAAAAGTCGGTTTTTTAAAATCCTAATACCGTGAACTTTATTACTGACCTCGTTGTTGTCAAGAAAAAATATTCCATTACTTCACTGCCTGCGGCCCGCTTTCTTTATCCCAACTCCACGAGCCGCCCATTTTTAAAACCTGAATCGCAAACGAGGGCTGCAGTCGCCTCTGTGCTTCTGCCAGCCGTCGCAAGGGCTCATGCACATGTTCATGTCCCAGGATAAAGGTCCCGTAGCCCCAGGGTATAAAGGTCTTGCAACCCAAGTCTTCGGAAGCTTGCAGGGCATCTTCCGGTGCGAGGTGAACCGGCCGGAAAAAATAGGCTGAAATCGGCATCAGGCAAACGTCCATGTCACCGTATTTTTCATGAATATCTTTGAACAGATGTTCCGTCTGGGAATTGGATTAAAAAACAGGCATGCCCCAACCAGTTGATTCGGATGTCGTTGGCGTTTCGCTTCAGTGTGGCCAGGTCCGGCTGTTTTTGAAACACAGCCGGGTCATAATTTTTAGTCCGATTAATCTGCTTGGAAGGCTCGTAGGCATGGATGAACGTGTATCGCTTTTTTTCGATCTCATCGGGCTTCAAATATTGGAGTTCATCCAATTCACTCTGGTGGTAACCATATCCATATAGGGATTTGTGAAGATTGACGAATTTGCCGTAATGGTAATGGTCCAGATCCGGATTCTGAATTGCCGGACGGCTCTGACATCCGGCCAACAATACCAGTATGATCAGGAAATAAAAGTAATTTTGCTTTAATTTTATTTTCATTTCATTCAACCTTATCTAGCTGCATACTCCTTAACTCAAAGTGAGCAATCAATTGAGTGACATTGCCGTTTTCATCATAATTCACATCCACCTGGAAATCACCGAATTTTTTGGAGGATCCATAAAAGCGGGTCTCATTCTCCGGCAATATTTCAACCGTTTCCCAGAATCCCGTTTTCGTATAAAGTGTATCTCCTTGCCTGAATACTGGAATGACAGCATCAATACCTTTGATTTTGTATTTTCCCGTAAGCCGATCCAAATACTCAGGATCCAATGTTACTGTTTTACGGGGTGCTCCAGTCGGAATCATTGCCGGTAAAATATATTTTACCAGCATTTTTTCCGGGCCGGTATGTCCTGTCGGATTGAACACTTTGCTGGTAAATACCGCCACCAGATCCAATTGCGGGATGATAAAAATCTTCTGCCCACCATGACCGGACGCATACAGGACTTCAATTGTTTGACGATTAATACAGGCCTTACCTCTTCGCCACTGGTAGCCGTATCCCACCCCCAAACCTATTATGTGGGTCTGGGTTGACTCAGCGATCCATTCTGGAGAAACTATCTGCCTTCCTTGCCAGTGGCCGTTATTTAATACCATGTAGCCGATTCGGGCCATATCGCGCGGCCTTAAATGAAGGCCGCCGTCCGTCTGAATAGTACCATCCGGGAATTGATCCCAGGAATAATCTAATATCCCCAAAGGGGTAAACAGGAACTTTCCCGAAAATTCGTCAATGTACATACCAGTTTCACGTCTGATAATTTCTCCCAGCAGAATTGTCAGTCCACTGTTGTAATTATACTTTTGACCGGGAATGTCGGACAGGTTGCGGTTGAGGACAAATTCTACGGGGTCGCTGCTTGCATACATCTGGTAGGTCGTGTGCCCGGGATGTGACCGTCGGTGAGACAATGCATCCCAATTCAGACCGGCTGTCATGGTCAGCATATGCTTTAAGCGGACGGGATATTTTTGTTTGATCCACTTCGAGCGTTTATATTTCGGGAATAATTCGTAAGTCAGCACGTCAACATCAGGAACATAACCTTTATCTATTGTGAGGCCGATGGCTAATGAAGTGACGCTTTTGCTGACCGATGCCAGAAAATGTTTGGTATCCCGGCTGTAGCCAAAAAAGTATTCTTCAAAGATAAGCTTCCCATGTTTAATCAGTAAAATGCTGTGAACATATCTCGAATTTCCAGCTAATATCTCGAGCATCATCTCATGAAGTTTTGCCTGCTCAACTCCCTCATCCCTCAACGAAGAAATCTCCCAGCCATCATCGGCAGCCTCAGGTTTCTGGTAAATATATTCACGTTGGGGTAAACCATGACGATTGACTCTTGGAACCTGGGCGCAGGCTGTGAAGAAAAAAAGCAAAAGGAAAAGTAAGACCGGGTATTTTAAGGTTTCATTGATGTCTTTAATCATTTTGGCCTCCTATTCATTTGCGCCTTATATAAAGCCATGACCAATCGCTGTTCCGGCTAATAAGGAACCGATTGATAAAGAACAGAAATCATTTGATCTTATCAAAGGGGATGCTCATGAGTGCAAATTGGGGAGCAAAATGAAGGAGAAAATTTGCGATATCTCCCTTTTGGCCTTTGACGAACTGTAGTTTGAAACCACCTATATCTTTAGATGTACCGAAAAATTTCGGATCTATATACAATAAAAAGGCTAAACTGTGACCGGATCTGTCACAAGCATCTGGTAATATCTTCCCTAACAAAGGAGGAAGATATTATGAATACAGATCAACTGAGAGAAAGAT
>Ga0056115_1000099_pt1 | contig 44718 bp, 45 predicted proteins | sample WorMetOlspDAHAB1_FD_77007 | JGI IMG/M metagenome (GOLD analysis project Ga0056115, IMG submission 77007) | Marine gutless worms symbiont microbial communities from Max Planck institute for Marine Microbiology, Germany - Olavius sp. DAHAB.1 ...
GCCCTGATCCGTACATTCGCCGAGATTCGTGAGGCGGCGGGACGTCTGCCTGACGCGCTGGTCGCCTTGGACCGGGAAAACCGGGTCCAGTGGTTCAACAAGGCGGCGCAGCGGTTGCTGGGACTGAAACGGCCGGACGATGTGGGGCGCAGTATCGCCGACCTCTTGCGGCACCCGTTGTTGGAGGACAGCCTGGCGGTCCCGGGCATGGGACGGTCGGTGGAGATCCCGGCGCCCGCCAACGCCGCCCGGATCTTGAATGCCCATCTGACACCGGCCTTTGGCGAAGACGGCGGGCGCATGCTGGTGGCGCGCGACATCACCCCGCACCATGCCGTCGACCAGGTCCGGCGCGATTTCATCACCAACGTCTCGCACGAGCTGCGCACGCCGATCACAGTGTTCCGGGGGTTTCTCGATCCGCTGCGTGCCATGACGCAGATCACCGACATCGCGCGGCCGCTGGCGCTGATGGACGAACAGGCGCAGCGCATGGAACTCCTGGTCAACGATCTGCTGGCGTTGTCGCGGCTGGAACTGGGCGGCCGGCCCGTGTCCAACGAGGTCGTGCCGGTTGCAGACCTGTTGAAGGTCATCGTCGATGAGGCCGAGGTTCTGAGCGGTGAGCAAGGCCACCGCCTGAACCTGAATGCGGACACAACCCTGGGCCTGCGCGGCGACCGCAAGGAGCTGTACAGCGCGATCTCGAACCTGGTCTTCAATGCCGTCCGCCATACGGCTGCCGGGACGGCGATCGACGTTTCCTGGCAATGGTCGGGAGACGGGCCCTGCATCACGGTTCGCGACCACGGCGCAGGCATCCCGTCGCAGCATCTGCCGCGCCTGACCGAGCGGTTCTACCGCGTGGACACGGCGCGGTCTCGTGACAGCGGCGGCACCGGTCTGGGACTGGCGATCACCAAGCACGTGCTGGAGCGCCACGGGGCCGATCTGAGGATCGCCAGCCAGCAGGGCAGGGGAAGCACCTTTGTCTGCCAGTTCCCCGAGAACCTGGCCGTTGAGATAGAACCGGAACGCGAGGCCCGCAGCGCCTAGGCAGTGCGGCCAGCAAAAAAAAACCGGAGAAATCTCCGTTTCATGACAAAACCATGACAATCGGGCGGCATTATCCGCGCCGATCCAGATCGGTGCGCGCCCTCATCCGGGGGAGCGCTCGCCCGGGGGTGCGGCGGCCCGGTCAGTACACATGGCACACGGGAGGTAGCTGTGAAGACCAAATTCGTCGCATACGCCGCGGCAGCGGCTGGCATCATGGCGTTCGCCGCGTCGGCAAACGCCCGCGATCTCATTCAGAACAAGGGTTCGGACACACTGGTCAACGTCGCCCAAGCCTGGGCGGAAGAGTACCAAAATGTCGACTCCAGTGTCGCCATCGCCGTGTCCGGCGGTGGTTCCGGCACTGGCATCGCTGCCATGATCAATGGCACGGTCGACATTGCCAATGCCAGCCGGTCCATGAAGCAGAAGGAAATCGACCTGGCCAAGTCGAAGGGCCAGAACCCGATCGAGCATGTGGTCGGCTACGACGCGCTCGCGGTTTTTCTGCACAAGGACAATCCGGCCGATAAGATGTCCATTGCGCAGCTTGCCGAGATCTTCGGCGAGGAAGGCGAGACCGACAACTGGGAACAGATCGGCCTCTCCGTCGACGGCTGCAAGGGCAACGAAATCGTTGTCGTAAGCCGGCAGAACAACTCCGGCACCTACGCCTATTTCCGCCAGGCGGTGCTGGGCGGCAAGCGTGACTACCGGATGGGCACGCTGGACATGCACGGATCGAAGGACGTGGTCGAACTCGTCGAGAAGACCCCCTGCGCCATCGGCTACAGCGGCCTGGCCTATGCGACCGACCATGTGAAGATGGCGTGCGTCACCATGGAAGATGGCGGCACTTGCGTGAACCCGACGGTGGAAACCGCCAGTGACGGGACTTATCCCATCGCGCGCCCGCTGTTGATGTACACGAACGGCGAGCCCACGGGGAAAATCAAGGAATACATGGACTTTATCCTCAGCGACGCCGGCCAGTGCATTATCCAAGAAAAGGGATATGCGCCGGTCCGCGCGGTCCAGTGCAACTGACCTGATCACTCACCCGGCCGGGCGCGTCCTGCGGCCGGCCGGGTCGAGCGGGTTTCCCAGCGTTTAATCTTGACGTCAACCGGGCCGGTTGACCGTACCGATCCCTTCGGTGCGGTCCCTGCGCGGCAGTGCGCTGCCCACGGCAGCGAGATAACCGGAGCACAGTGTCATGGCACTTTACGAAGAACGTCTGGCAAAGGACCTTGGACGGATCAGGGACGAGGTGGCCAGCCTGGGTGCGGCTGTCGAAGCGGCCCTGGCCAACGCCATACGGGCGGGCATCGAGGGCGACAGGGCGGTCGCCAACAAAACGGTTCTTGGCGATCATGCGATCAACCGTATGGCAAACGAGGTCAGCCGTCTGTCATACGGGTTCCTGGCGGTCCATCAGCCAGGCGCGGGGCATCTCAGGCAGATCGCCTCGATCCTGCGTATGGCAAGCGAACTTGAGCGGATCGGCGACTATGCGGTGACGATCTCGCGGGAAACGCTGCAACTGCCGCATTCGCCGACCGGGCTGATCCGGGACGAGCTTCAGGCGATGGCGACGCAGGCCCAGGAGAGCCTGGAAAGGGCGATTGCTTCCTTCAACGACAAGAACGCAGATCTTGCCCGGGAGACCTGGTCGATGGCCAGCCAGGCCAAAAGCAGGGGCGATCTGATGTTCGATGACCTGGTGGTCGAAAGCGAGACCAAGGCCGAGGACATCCGCTATCTGTTCGACGTCCTGATCGTTATTGGCCGGCTGAAGCGGGTCAGCGACCGGGCGCGGAACATTTGCGAAGAGACGCTGTTCACCCTGACCGGCGAGTCCAAACCGCAGAAGGTTTATCGGATCCTGTTCCTGGATCAGGCGAATAACTGCCAGAGCCAGATTGCCGAAGCGGTGGCGCGCCGGGCATTTCCCACGAGCGGCGAATACTCGAGTGCGGGCAAGGTCAACGGCGCGGAGCTTGCGCCCGGTCTGACCGACTTTCTGCAATCCAAAGGGTTGATGGAAGGGCGGATTGCGACGACGGCGCTGGACCCGGACCCCGATAAGGCGGCCGCATACGACATCGTCGTAAGCCTCCAGGGCCCGGTTTCCGACTACCTGTCGGCGCAGCCGTTCCGCACCGTCTTCCTTGAATGGGACGTGGGCGAGGCGCCGGGCGCCGACGCAGCCGGGCCGGAACAATACCAGAATATGCACCGCGAGATTTCCGCGCGCGTGCGTGACCTGATGGAAACCATTACCGGCGCGGAGGCCTGATCAGATGGTCGATGCGACCAAGCCTGTCGACCGCGGCTTTTCGGCCGCGGACGACGACATCGATCGCCGGGACGCTGCCTGGTACGTGGACCGCGCGGTCCAAGTGCTGGTCTTCATTGGCGGCATTTCGGCGATCATCTTCATCATCGGAATCTTCGTCTTCGTCACCAAGGAAGGGCTCGGGTTCCTTGCCGGCGCCTTCGACTTCAAGGAGTTCTTCTTTTCGGCCCGATGGAAGCCGACCTCGGAATGGAAAACCACATACGGCATCCTGGCCCTGATCGCCGGCACCGCCAGCGTCACCGGGCTTGCAATGCTGGTGGCGATTCCCTTCTCGCTGGGCGCGGCGATCTACATTGCCGAGTTCGCCACCGGCAAGACGCGAGAAGCCTTGAAGGTTCTCGTAGAACTGCTGGCCGCTATCCCGTCGGTGGTCTGGGGGTTCATCGGGCTCGTAATCATGAACCCGCTGATCATCGATATCTTCGACGTGCCTGTGGGCCTGAACGTGCTGAACGCCGGCATCATTCTTGGCCTGATGGCAGCCCCGATCATGACGTCGATCGCCGAAGACGCCTTGAAGGCCGTTCCCGACCGGTATCGCGAGGCGGCCGAAGCGATGGGCGCGACGCGCTGGCAGGTGACCTTCAGAGTGGTGCTGCCGGCGGCCAAGAACGGGCTGTTGGGTGCCGTGCTTCTGGGGGTCGGACGCGGTTTCGGCGAAACCATGGCCGTCCTGATGGCCAGCGGTCACTCGATCAATCTTCCCGACAGCGTTTTCGATTCCGTCCGCGCCCTGACCGCGACCATCGCGGCCGAGCTCGGCGAGACGGCCGTCGGGTCCGACCACTATCAGGCGCTGTTCACCATCGGGATCTTCCTGTTCGTGATCACATTCGTCATCAACCTGACTGCGGACCTGATCGTTCGCGGAATTCGCAAGGGATAAGGGGAGAGGGACATGACGATGTTCAATGCCACCGCTCTCAACGAGCAGAACAATCGCAGGCAGGGCCTGATCCGGATCCTGTTCATGATGATGACCGGGTTGTTGATCCTGCCGGTCCTGATCATTCTGACCACGCTGATCGTCAAGGGCGGCCCGGCCATATCCTGGGAGTTTCTGTTCGCGGATCCCACGGACGGCATGACCGCGGGCGGCATCTTTCCGGCCCTGGTCGGCACAATCTGGCTGGTGGCGGTCGCCTTGCTGGTGTCGGTGCCGCTGGGCATCGCCGCGGCGATCTATCTCAGCGAGTTCGCGCCCGATAACTGGTTCACCCGGGTCATCAACCTGGCGATCATCAACCTGGCGGGGGTGCCGTCCATCGTGCACGCGCTGTTCGGTGTCGGGGCTTTCGTTTTGTTCTTCGGATTCGGGACCAGCATCCTGGCCGCCAGTCTGACGCTGGCGATCATGACCCTGCCGATCGTGATCGTCGCGACGCGGGAATCGCTGCAGGCGGTGCCGCTGGCGTTCCGGGAGGCATGCTGGAACATGGGGGCGACGCGCTGGCAGACGATCCAGCGGGTGGTGCTGCCGAACGCGGTCAGCGGCATCCTGACCGGCGTCATCCTGGAGGTATCGCGCACCTCCGGCGAGACGGCGCCGATCATGTTCACAGGCGCGGCGTTCTTCCTGCCGTTCCTGCCGACAAGCGTGTTCGATCAGACCATGGCGCTGTCGCTGCATCTGTTCGTTGTGTCGACCCAGGTGCCGAACGTGCCGGAGCATCTGCCCTACGGCGTGGCGCTGGTGTTGATCGCCATGGTGCTCTTGATGAACGCGTTGTCGATTGGCTTTCGCGTCTATCTGCGGGGGAAAAAGAAATGGTAAATGCAGTCTCGGACGCGGCGGTGACAGCGCCGGCCGCGGTGGGCGCGCAGACCAGGGCGCAGCCAGATCGGCCCAAGGTCGAGGTCAAGAACCTGTCGATTGCTTATGGCGGGGTCCCGGCGCTCGTCGGGGTCAACCTGGAGATCCACGAAAACGAGATCTTCGGCATCATCGGTCCCGCCAACAGCGGCAAGACGTCGTTCCTGAAGGCGATCAACCGGATGGATGTGTTCACCTCGTCGATGCAGGTGACGGGCGACATCGTGATGAATGGCCGCAATGTGCGGCAATGGCGCAACGTCTACGCGCTGCGCCGCCGGATCGGCGTCGTGTTTCCGTTGCCCGTCGGTCTGCCGATGACCGTCTACGACAACGTCGCCCTGGCGCCGCGCCTTTCGGGTGTCAATAACAAGGCCGATCTCGATGTCATCGTCGAACGGTGCCTGACCCGGGCGGCCCTTTGGGACGAAGTCAAGGACCGGTTGGATTCACTGGGCAGTCTGCTGTCCGGCGGCCAGCAGCAGCGCCTGACGATTGCCCGGGCCCTGTCGCAGGACCCGGATCTTCTGATGCTGGACGAGTTTTCCATCGCCGTCGATCCCGTGACCACGATGCGTATCGAAGACGTGCTGAAGGAGCTGAAGAAGGAGATGACCATCATCCTGGTCACCAACCTGACCCAGCAGGCGCGTCGCCTTGCGGATCGGACAGCCTTCTTCCTGATGGGCAGTTGCGTGGAAATCGGCGACACCGAAGCGCTGTTTACAGGCGAAGTGCAGGACAGCCGCACGGCGGACTACATCGCCGGCCGGTTCGGCTAAGGACCTGAGGAGAGGCACATGCAAGAGGGACAGACCAACCTCGGACTGGCGGAAGCGCCGGTCGTGGTGGAAGCCGCAAACGAGCTCGCCCGCAAAACCGATGAGCTTGCAATCCAGACCCGCGACCTCAACCTTTGGTACGGGACTTTTCAGGCCCTGTACGATGTGAATCTGAACATCAAAAAGGGGATCATCACCGCGCTGATCGGGCCGTCCGGCTGCGGCAAGACCACATTCCTGCGCAGCATCAACCGGATTAACGAGCGGCTTGGCTATGTCACGACCGAAGGCTCGATCGAGGTCTACGGGCACGACATCTACCAGGAAGGCGTCGAGCTTGCGCAGGTCCGCAAACAGATCGGTATGGTGTTTCAGCGGCCCAATCCGCTGCCGATCTCGATCCGCAACAACGTGCTGTTCGGGCTTGGCCTGCACGGTGAGGGCCGCGGGGGAATGCACAAAAGCGAAAAGGACGAGATCGTCGAGAAGGCGCTGACCCAGGTCCTGCTGTGGGACACGGTCAAGGACCGGCTGGACAGAAAAGCCACCGAACTGTCGCTGGAGGAGCAGCAGAAGCTTTGCATCGCGCGCCTGCTGCCGGTCAAGCCCACGGTTCTGCTGATGGACGAGCCCTGCTCTGCATTGGATCCGAAAGGCACGGAAGCGGTCGAGGAACTGATCTGGGGGCTGAGCGGCGACTACACAATCGTGATCGTCACCCACAACATGGCCCAGGCAAGGCGCGCCAGCAACGAGTGTATCTTCATGCTGATGGGCAAGGTGGTCGAACACACGGACACGTCGGACATGTTCGTGACTCCGGCCAAGAAGGAAACCGCCGACTATATCGAAGGCCGCTACGGCTGAGCGCAGCCGGGCGTCGATCAGACAAAACCGCGCCGCCTGTTGGGACCTTTCGGTCCCGGCCGCGGCGCGGTCTCCAGGTTAGCCGGTCGCCGGTTCGTTCAGGCTTGTGGGAACCATCCCAGGGCGTATGCGAGCACCACGATTAGGATAACCACACCCGTCACGCCGACGGACCAGCCGATAGCCTTCTTGTCACCACTCGTCATATCTTCCTCCCGTTTCGAAGCGGCGCTTCCAATTCAGCGCGCCGCCGGGAGACGTCTCCGCATCAGCGAACACCATGACGTCATGGCCTTAACCAGCCGGCTGGCCATATTATGCCATTTTTCCGGCATGGTTGCGAGAGTGCGATACCGCACATGCGAAGATTGGATGGCGTGGTTAAACCAGCGGTAAGCCAATCTTTGCTTTTACATACGATGATATCCAGGGTTGCGGCAGTCGAAACCGTTGCGATGCGGATCGACCTGCTGAAATCCCCGGCTTCCCAGGCCTTTAGCGAGGCTGCGAGGATTCCCGGCGAAAAAAGCTCAAATTCGATCTAAATTATTGAAAAACAAAAACATTTGATGCCAGATTTACACCTTGTTAAGCTCGACAAATGACTTTAGCCGTCAAACATGAAGCGCTGACGCTAGGCGCAGGGCCGCGTGGTTGGCTTCGGTCCGCCATGACCCCGAAATCTGCAGGGTTCGACCGCGAATGGTGGGTAAACCGCGTTCGCGAGGAAACCGGCAAGTCGCTTAGCGAACAGACGTTGGAAATCCGCAGCCTGGCATCGGGCCTGGGTCGGGTGCAGTCCGAAGAGTATTACGAGTACGGGCTGTACGACGACCGGCAGTTCGACGATGCGGCGCGCGCGACGCTCGTCGGCAAGGCGTCTTGGGCAATCATGGCGCGCCGGTTCAACGAAGCCTCTGCCCGCGATCCCGGCCGTGACCGGGTCAAGGCAATGATCTACCTGTCTCGCAGGGGTGTCTCCGTTCCCCTGATCTATGCGGTCTATCAGAACGAACCGCCGGCCAATTCGCTGACCGAGGTGATTTCGGACGCCGAATCGCTGAGCCATTTTCTGCGCCACGAGATATCCTATCCTTTCGTCGGCACGCCGGTCCGGCTGGGCACGAACGGAACGTCGATGAAGGTCTTCGGCTACGACAAGTCCGCGGACTGCATGATCCTGGAAGACGACCGCCGCGTCCCCGTGATCAATTTCATCAACGCAGTGCGCCGACACGGCGAGACGGGCTATATCTTCGAAGAGGCCCACAAGCCCTATCCGCTGTTGATGCCTGTTTGCGGCAACCACGTGACCTCGTTGCGCATGATGGTGTTCCGCGACGGGGACGTGCACCGGATCGTGCGCCCTGTCTGGTTGGTCCCCTGCACCCATCGTCCCCAGAACATGATCGGCCGATCCGGCCAGCTGGTGGCGAAGCTTGCTCCGGACACCGGGATCGCCTCGGGCGCCATGTGGCAGCGTGGCGCTGTCGGCGACCCCATCACCCACCACCCGGACACAGGGGCCATGCTGGAAGGCACGGAACTCCCGAATTGGAAGCGTGTCGCCTCGATGGTTCGTCAGTATGCGGCGCTGTTCCCCAAGCTGGCGATCCAGCGCTGGGACGTGGCGTTGACCGAGCGCGGTCCGGTGGTCACCTGGGTCAGCGGCCAGGCCGATATCCAGACAATCCAGAAGGTCTGGCGCAAGGGCCTGCTGGTTGGCTCCCTGGGTCAGGCCCTTTCGGAGACATCGACAGGGTCGGAATAGGGCCGGGCTCCAGAGCCCGACCCCGACGCAGGCCTCAGTCTTCCTGGCGTTTCAGGGCGTGCCCGTTGATGCAATAGCGTAACCCCGTCGGCTGCGGGCCGTCCGGAAAGACGTGGCCCAGATGGCCGCCGCAGGCCGCGCACAGCACCTCTGTGCGGCGCATGAAAAAACTGCGGTCCTCTTCCTCGGCGACGGCGTCGTCCTGCACCGGAGCATAGAAGCTGGGCCAACCGGTGCCCGAGTCGAACTTGGTGTCGGACCCAAACAGCGGCGTTCCGCAGCCGGCGCAGGCATAAGTGCCCTCCTCCTTGCTGTCCCAGTAGGGGCCGGTGAAGGCGCGTTCGGTGCCTTTCTTGCGCAGGATCTTGTATTGGTCGGGCGACAGGATGGCGCGCCACTCTTCGTCGGATTTGTTCACTTTTTCGGACATTCCTGCCTCCATTCCTTTCTTCGGTCTCACTTCCGCCGACCCTGCAGCGCCAAGACCCGCTCCATCAGGTCATGCATAGGTCCGTCGCCGATGCCCAGTTGGTCCAGTGCCGCAACCGTGTTTGTCAGATAGTCCGCGCAGGCGCCAAGGCGTCCGCGGGCCTCGGCAATCTGCCGCGCCGTCTGTTCCAGGGTCAGGCCGCCGGCATAACGCTCGGTCTGCCGGTTGATGACAAAGGCAATTGCCGGCACACGCCCGTTTTCTGTCCGCAGCGTGACCCAGGTGGGAACGTAGCTTCCAGCGACCATTTCGCGCTGCCAGACAACGTCGAGTTCCTCTTCCACCCTGTCGCCTTCGATCCGAAATGCGATGCCTGCGCACGAACCGCCGCGATCCAACGCCAGAATCAGGCCCGGGCAATCCGGAGACCCGCGCCCGACAGGGGTCGAGAGGCAGAACCGGCGGTGGTACCCATAGCACAGCGCCGGTCGTTGCTCGGCGAAATGAAAGGCCGGATTCCACATCAATGAACCGTAGCCGAACACCCAGACGTCGCTGCCGGGCCGCACGTCCTTAAGCGCTCTGCGGCGGGACTCCAGCCTCTCCTCAAGGGTCAGTGTCTTGAGCAGCCCAAGACGTTCGGCCTCGCGGACGATCTCCTGGACGAGCCCGTTCTTGATGTTGTCCCTGTTCAAAGTCATTTGGGCGGCCAAAATCCTGGTTCACACACCTGAACAATATGGTCCAGGACGACGCAATTTGCAGTCCAAAATCGGCCGTTTCCGTGCGTCAGCGGGGCAGATCGGCAAACAGAACCTCGCTGTCTTCCAGAGCCTCGATCACAAGTTCTGCCTCGTCGCGGATTGCGGCCCCATCGCGCGCTGCAAGCTCGACCCCGTCCAGGCGAAGGCGTCCGGTGGCAGGCACCAGATAGCCCTGGCGGTCGTTCCCGAGACCGTGCTCGATCGACTGCCCTGCGGCCAGCGAAGCGGCATAGAGCGTTGCGTCCTGATCGATCGGCAAGGCGTCGGACATGCCTTCCCGGCCCGAAGCCAGTGCGGTCAGGCCGCCGGCGCCGGTCGACCTCGGAAAGGCGCGCGTCTCCCACCGCGGCTCCGCGCCTCGCCGGTTCGGTTGTATCCAGATCTGGAAGATCTCCGTCAGGTCGTCCTCCAGATTGTATTCCGCATGGACGATGCCGGTGCCGGCGGACATCACCTGGACGTCGCCGGCGACGGTCCGGCCTTCGTTGCCCAGATGGTCCCTGTGGGTGATCGCGCCGCTGCGCACGTAGGTGATGATTTCCATGTCCCGGTGCGGATGCGGATCGAAGCCGGACGACGGACGTATCTGGTCGTCGTTCCAGACCCTGAGCGGCCCCACGCCCATTCTCTGCGGATCGAAATAGCTTCCGAAGCTGAAATGGTGCCGGGCGTTGAGCCAGTCGAGTTGGAAACGACCCAGGCTTTCGAACGGGCGGCGCTCGATCGTCATGCCGCCGCCCGGCCAATCGCCTCGCGGCCGTGCGGCGCCCAGTAGTCCAGCTCCGGGCCGACCGGGACGATCCGCGTCGGGTTCACGCGCTCATGGCTGCCGTAATAGTGCTTGGTTATGTGGTCCATATGCACCGTGTCGGCTACGCCGGGCACCTGGTAAAGCTCGCGGGTATAGGCCCACAGGTTGCGGTAGTCGATCAGCCGGCGGCGGTTGCACTTGAAATGGCCGTGATAGACCGGGTCGAAACGGATCAGCGTCGTAAACAGCCGCCAGTCGGCCTCGGTGATCCGGTCGCCGGCAACGTAGCGCTGCTTCGAGAGCCGTTCTTCGAGCCAGTCCAGCGTGTCGAACAGCGCCGCCACGGCCTCGTCATAGGCTGCCTGCGTCGTTGCGAATCCCGATCTGTAAACACCGTTGTTGACCGTCGCGTAGACGCGCTCGTTGACGGCATCGATCTCGCCGCGGAGTGCCTCGGGATAGAAGTCGCCAGGTTCTGCGCCCACGCCGTCGAAGGCGGAATTGAACATCCGGATGATTTCAGACGACTCGTTGCTGACGATCGTGCCGCGCTGCTTGTCCCACAGCACGGGCACGGTCACCCGCCCGGTGTAATCCGGGGCAGCCGTCGTATAGACCTGATGCAGACGGCTTGCGCCGTTAACCGTGTCGGGGATGACGCCTTCGCCCGGCTCGAAGGTCCAGCCCTCGTCGCCCATGAAGTGGTTCACGACCGACACACCGACCGCGTCATTGAGACCCTTCAGGGCGCGAAAGATCAGCGTGCGGTGCGCCCAGGGGCAGGCATAGGAGACGTAAAGGTGGTAGCGGTCCGGCTCGGCCTGGAACCCGCCCTCACCACTGGGGCCGGGACTGCCGTCCGGCGTGATCCAATTGCGGAAGCGGGCGCTGGACCGGACAAACCGGCCGTCCGACTTCTTCGTGTCGTACCACTTGTCCTGCCACTTGCCGTCCACCAGCAGACCCATTGCACCCTCTCTTTCGCTTCCCAATTCGGGACGGTTCCGCGTTTCCTACGCCAAAGGAGATGGTGTCGCCTCAAAGGGAAGACAATCGACCCTGGAAGAACAATATTGTCTTCAGATCGGCACTAATGACCGACCGGCCGCGTCCGGGACTATTGCGCTTCCCGCCGCCAGGCCAAGGCCGCCAGGCCCAGAACCACGATCAGGACCAGCAATCCCGGCAGCAACGGAATGTCCCTGACGCCGGTCACGATATAGTCGCCGTTCTCCCGGATCCCCAACCAGCCCCGCCCGCCGGCGCGGCGTCCTGGCGCGACCTGGCGGACGCTGGGCTCGCCGTCCGCCAGCCAGTGCAGGGTCCCGCCGGTGGCGTCGGCGACCGTGCGCATCTCGGTCTCGCTGGCGGTGACGTCGCGCATCTCCCTGGGGTTGAGCGCGCCGGCCGCGGCCATGGCCACGCGGTCGCCGTCGCTGACGCGATACAGACCCGCCTGGGTCAGTGGCACTTCCGCGGTGTAACGGCCGCTTCCCATATCGGTGAGTTCCACCTGCTGGGTTTCGCCATCGGGCGCTGTAACGTCCACCACCGGCGCCATCGGATCGACACTGCGCAGAGTCACCAAAAGCCGGTCGCCGTGGGCTTCCGCCCTCAGGTCGCTTTCCTCCAGCTCCGGCTCCTTCATCAGCCAGTGCGCCATCCGTCGCAGCAGCTCGGCCTGCGGACCGCCGCCTTCGTAGCCGCGCGCCCAAAGCCAGATATGGTCGCTCATCAACTGCGCGACCCTGCCGTTGCCGTACCGGTGCAGGATCAGCAGCGGACGTCCTTCGGCGCCGCTCATCAACTGGCGGCCCTGATCGGGTACGACGTCGATAAGGCGAAACCAGCGGCCCCAGCGGGGATCCGGGTCCCCGGTGAGCTCCGCGCTGCCCGGCAGATCGGCCGTCACCGGATGGCGCAGGCCGTCCCCGGTGATTCGGGGCTGGAAGCCGAATTCCAGCACCTCGCCGGTGGGCTCGCCGGGAAGAACCTGGCCCAGCGGCGTGCGATAAAGACTGAAGGGCGTCGCGAAGGACGGTCCGGCCGCTTCCAGCAAGGCGCCGCCGCTTTCCACATAATCCACGATGTTACGCAGATAGGCGCTGGGCAGCACCCCGCGGCGGCGATAGCGGTCGAACACGATCAGGTCGAATTCCGAAAGTTTGACCTCGAAAAGCTCACGCGTTGGAAAAGCGATCAGCGACAGTTCGTGGATCGGCGTGCCGTCCTGCTTTTCCGGCGGTCGCAGGATGGTGAAATGAACCAGGTCGACCGACGCATCCGACTTCAGAAGGTTGCGCCAGGTTCGTTCGCCCGGATGCGGTTCGCCGGAAACCAGCAGCACGCGCAGCCTGTCCCGGACGCCGTTGATCGACACGACCGCGCGGTTGTTCGCCAGCGTCAGTTCCTGGGGACCGGCTTCGACGGACAGTTCGACCACGGTGGGGCCGCGATGGTTCAACGGCACGTCGATTTGGTGGTCCCGACCGACCGGCACGGCAAGCGTGGTCCCCGGTCCGCCGTCCAACTTCATTTCCACGCGCGTGGTGGTGTTTTCCAGCCCTTCGTCCTCGACCCGTACCGTCAGCGACACGTCCTTGCCGACCAGACCGAAGCTGGGCGCCTCGACCACGACAAGCCTGCGGTCGTGTTCCTCGCGCTCACCGGTCAGCAGCACGTGGATCGGGCCCGGCAGGCCGGCATCCTCCATGACCGCGGGAATGTCGTGCACGCGTCCGTCCGTCACCATGATGGTGGCGGCGTGCCGCTGCGTCGGGACATCCGCCAACGCCCGGCCCAGGGGCGCAAACAGCGTGGTACCCGTGGCCGCATCCGCCACGCTTTCATGTTGTACGCGGATGGTGCGGACCTCCAGATTGCGCGCGAACGCGTCCAGCCGCTTGGAAAGCCTGTCCAGGATCGCCTCGGTCTGTGCCGGCCGGTCCGCAAGTTCCTGGCTTGGACTCTCGTCGACCACGATCAGCGCCACGTCTTTCAGGGGTTCCCTCTGTTCGGCCACCAGGGAAGGGTTCGCCAGCGTCAACAGGACGACAGTGGCCAGCAGGGCGCGCAGCCAAGACCCCGCCGCCCGGGCTGCCAGTCCCAGTCCCAGGACCGCCGCTGCGGCCAGCGCCAGGGCCAGGATCGCCCAAAGCGGGATGAAGGGCGCAAATCCAATGGTGAGGCTGGACATGACTACTGGCCCAGTCTTTCAAGGATCGCCGGGACGTGAACCTGGTCGGCCTTGTAGTTGCCGGTCAGCGTATACATGACCAGGTTGATCCCGAACCGGTAGGCCATTTCGCGCTGGCGCTCTCCGCCGGGAACGGCTGGAAAAAGCGGCTGACCGTTTTCGTTGGCGGCCCAGGCAGCTGCCCAGTCATTGCCGCCGACGATGATCCGGCTGACGCCGTCATTGGCGCGCGCGCCGGGCCGTTCGACCCAGACCGGCGCCCCGCTCCAGCGACCCGGAAAGTCCTGCATCAGATAGAATGCTTTGGTCAGCACGTGATCGGGCGGAATCGCAATCAGGGGCGGAATGTCCAGTCCCCGGGCCAGCCGGCGAAGCATATCGCCGGCCCGTGTGCCGCCGATGCCGCGTAGATGGGCGTCGCGGGTATCGAAGAAGATCGTACCGCCCCTGGCCATGTAGGTGTTGAGTCGCGCGATGGTGTCGGCGCTCAAGGCTTCCTGGGTGGTGGTGATCGGCCAGTAAAGCAGCGGAAAGAACGAAAGCTCGTCGCGATCGAGATTGACCGCCATCGGCTCGCCCGCCTCAACCGCCGTCCGCCGGTCCAGGATCCGGGTCAGGGTCGCAAGTCCCGTTTCGCTGATGCGGTCGATCTGCACATCGCCGGTCCGGACATAGGCCAGTCTGGTCTGAAGCGTTGCGTCCAGCGCAAACTGCTCTGACCGGCCCTGGGCGTTCGCTGCGTCGGAGAACGTCAGCGTTGCAGTCACGATCGCCAGCAAAGCCGCGCCGGTTGCCGCACCGCTGCGCCAGCGCAATGGCAGCAACCCGCGCATGGCCAGTGTGATCAGCGCATCGCACAAAAGCAGGATCAAGGCCGCGACCAGCAAGGCAGGCTTAAGGTCCACCTCGCTGCTGACGCCGTAGGCGTCGCGCTGGATGCCGGCGGGAAGGTCGCGCAACGGTTCGAAACGATCGATGCTGGTTCCCAGGTTCAAGGCGTGCCGCGTGGTTTCCGTTCCGTAGTATCCGGGCGGGTGCTGCGGGCCGATCACGGTTTCCTCATCCTGGTCCAACGACAAAGGCAACACGGCCGCGGATGGTGTGACCAGCCGGCCCAGCCCGTCCAGGGTCTCGAACGGGGGCAGGGCGCGTGCCGATTCCTGGACCTGCGCGACGCCCCGGCTCAGACCGACCGTACGCCCCATCATTTGAACGAACAAGCCGGACAAAGCAAGATTGGACCAATCCGCATTGGCGGTCGTGTGGATCAGGATCAGCCAGCCGTCGCCGCGCCGGTCGGCCGTAACCAGGGGCGTGCCGTCTTCCAATCGCGCCCACGTCTTCTGGCTGAGTTCCGGCGTGGGTTCGGCCAGGACCTGCTTGATCACCGAAACGTCCGGAGGCACGACCAAGCCTTCATACGGGCTGGACTCCGGGAATGGCGCCAGTCTTGCCGGCTTGGTCCACAACAAGGCGCCGCCCAGCGCTCTGCCGCCCTTGCGCAACGCGACCGGAGTCAGATTGTCGACTTCGCTGGCCGCCAGGCGCGGGCCTGCGAATCGCACCAGCGTCCCGCCTGTCCGCACCCAGTCGGACAATGCCACCATTTCGTCCGGCGAGGCCGGCACATGATCCGGTAACAGGATGACGGCCTGTCCGTCCTGCAGCAGGGAGTCGACGTTTCCAGTCGTAACCTGTCCGACCGGCGCCAGCGCGCGCTCCAGATAGTAGGTCTCTGACAACAGGGCCAGACCCGTGTCGGCGCTGGTCTCGGAAACCAACCCGACGGGACGCCTGCGCCAACGCTCGTCGATCAGGCCCACCGCGCCGGCGCTGTTCTCGCCTTCCACCACGATTGCGGCGATCTCGTTGCGCAACTCAAGCGGCAGATCGAAGATCGTCTCCGCCTCGGCGCTGCCCGGCTCGAAACGGGCGGTTTGTCGGCCGACGGGGCGCCCGTCGGTCGCACGGGCCACGATCACCACCTCGGCCGGTCCGCCCGCCTTCGGCCGGCGCACGTTGGCGCCCAGCCCGGTGCCTGCAGGGGCTGTCGGCGTCAGAAGCAACGGCGGCGCGGAGTCGGCGGCGCTGAGCAGGACCACCCGGCCCAGCGTTTGCAGCGTTTCGGCGAGTCCGTTTGCCGCCGCCCCGCCGATGTCGTCACCGGCCCAATAGACGGCGGCGTTTGGCGCCAGATCCAAGTCAGCCAGTCTCCGGGCAGCGGCGGCACGGTCCACCGGCCATGGTTTCGGTTGCAGGCGTTCCAGCTCGCCGCGCGCCTCTGCCGGGCGCAGCAAGGTCAAAGGCGAGGGCGACTTGCCGTCTGCGGCGGGCGCGGTTGGAACGATCACGATCGGACGGGACTGGCGGTCGGCCTGGTCAATCAACTGCAACAGCGTGTCCCTGCGGGCCGACCAGTGCTTGGCCGATGCCCAGCCGTCGTCGACGACCAAAACCAGCGGGCCGGAGCCGGTCAGCGCCGTGCCGGGATTGAACAGTGGGTGAGCCAGGGCCAGCATCAGCAGTGCGGCGGCGAGCAGACGCAGGAGAATCAGCCACCAGGGCGCCGCCGCCGGCGTTTTCTCCTCGACCTGCAGTCCCATCAGCAGGCGGATCGCCGGAAACAGTACATGTTTCGGCGCGGGCGGCGTGATCCGAAGCAGCCACCAAAGCACCGGCAGGCTGAGCAGCGACAGCAGCAGCCACGGGCTGGCGAAGGCGAAAGGTCCGATTGCCAGCATGTCCGCCCTAGGCCTCCGCCTTCGCCAGGCTGGTATAGGCGGACAGGAGGGCTTTCTGCGGGGGCACATCGGTGTGGTGGACGATCAGGTTCCACCCAACCGACCGGGCGATGTCCTTCAGCCCTTCATGATGATTGGCGAAACGGGCGCCGTATTGCGTGCGCAGGGCGTCGACCCGGCTGACAAGCGTGCGGCCTTCGTCCTCCATTCCTTCGAACATGACCCGGCCCCGAAACGGCAGCGTTTCTTCGGCCGGGTCCAGAACCTGAAGCAGGATGCCGGAAATCCCGCGCCCGGCGTAGCTGTGCACGCGCGCCTGGATTTCTTCCAGTGGCGCCATGAAGTCGCTGATGAATGCCAACTGCGCGAACCTGGGAAGGTGTTCGGCCGGAGGCAGGCTGGTTTTCTGCGGCTGGTCGCGGTCGCCCGATAGCAGCGCCTGGGTAACCCGGTTCAGCGCAAGCCGGCCGGTGCCAGGACGCATGCCGTGGCCAAACAAGGCGACGCGCTCTCCGCTGCGCACCAAAAGGGCGGCCATCGCCAGCGCCAACAGGTCGGCGCGCCGGCGTTTGGTGGGTCGGTCCCGGCTGTGCCGGTATTGCATCGATGCAGATTCGTCGCACCAGATCCAGACGCTCTGCGCGGCCTCCCACTCGGTTTCGCGCACGAAAAGATGGTCGGACTTCGCAGAGCGGCGCCAGTCGATCTGGGTCGCCGAATCCCCGGTATGGTAGCGCCTGAACTGCCAGAAGGTTTCGCCCTGTCCGACCTTGCGCCGTCCGTGCACGCCCTGGTGCACGGTCGACGCGACCCGCTCGGCTTCCACCAGCAGTGGCGGCAGTGTCGCCACCAGTGCCTCGGCTTCGTGCCGCAGCAGATAGCCTTTCTGGCGGGTCGTGGCGGTTTCGGCCATAGGTTCCCGTGCGTTAGATCAGGCGGGCCGTCAGGCGATCGATAACGGCGTCGATGGTCAGGCCTTCCGCGCGCGCCGTGAAGCTCAAAGCCATGCGATGCCGCAGAACCGGCGCCGCCAGCGCAACGACATCGTCGATCGACGGCGAAAGGCGGCCTGTCATCAAGGCCCGCGCCCGGCACGCCAGCATCAGCGCCTGGCTGGCACGGGGGCCCGGGCCCCAGGAGACATGCTCGGCCACCTCGGGGATGTCGGTGGCTTCCGGCCGGCCGGCGCGCACCACACTGAGAATGGCATCGACGACCTTCTCGCCCACCGGAATGCGGCGCACCATGGACTGGGCGTGCATCAGTTCTTCGGCGGTCAGGGCGGTACCAACACCGTCCTGTGAGACGCCCGTCGTGACCAGCATCATGTGCCGTTCCGCATCTTCATCCGGGTAGGTGATGTCGATCTGCATCAAGAAGCGGTCAAGCTGCGCTTCCGGCAGGGGATAGGTTCCTTCCTGCTCGATCGGGTTTTGCGTGGCCAGGACGTGAAAGGGCTTCGGCAATGGGTGGTAGTGCCCGGCGACCGACACCCGGGCTTCCTGCATCGCCTGCAGCAGCGCCGACTGGGTTCGCGGGCTGGCGCGGTTGATCTCGTCGGCCATCAAAAGCTGGGTGAAGACCGGGCCTTCGATGAAACGGAACTCGCGCTTGCCTGACGACGCCTCCTCCAGAACCTCCGATCCCAGGATATCCGCGGGCATCAGATCGGGCGTGAACTGGATCCGACGCTCGCTCAGACCCAGCACGGCGCCGAGCGTCTCGACAAGCCGGGTCTTGCCCAGGCCGGGAACACCCACCAGCAGGGCGTGCCCGCCTGACAAAAGGGTAATCAGGGATTCGTCGACCACGTTTTGCTGGCCAAAGATAACCCGGGCAACCTGCTGACGGGCCTCGGACAGCCGCTCGCCAATCCGTTCCAGTTCGGCCACCTGCGCGTCTGCATCCGCGACCGGTGCTGTGCCCGTGCCCGCGGCGGTCGGTTCAGTCGGGGTCAAAGCCTGCTCCTACTCTGTTACTGTGGCGGTTGGGGAGTCTGCGGTTGCGCCGCAGTGGCGGCATGGCGGCCTCTCCAGGATCAACCATGGTAAAGCATGCATGCCGAAACAAGACCCCACGCCCAACAATCTCACCGAAGTGATGAAATCCGCCGGGATCCGGCCCGGTTCGTCGACGGGTGAGGCGGTCGAGCACTACGGGATCAACATAGCGAAGGATGGGACTTGGTTCCATAATGGCACGCCGATTCGCCGCATCGCACTGTGCAAGCTTTTCGCCACCGTCCTGCGGCGCGCGGACGACGGGACGTTTTGGCTGATTACGCCGGCTGAGCGCGGCCGCATCGATGTGGAAGACGCCCCTTTCACCGCCGTTGAGATGACTGCCGAAGGTACCGGCGGCGCACAGGTCCTTCGTTTTCGAACCAATCTGGACCATATGATTGAAGCGGGCGCAGACCACCCTATCCGCGTGCAGGTGAACGATGAAACCGGCGAGCCCAGGCCCTATCTTCAAGTGCGGGACGGATTGGATGCCCTGATTGTGCGATCGGTCTATTACGACATGGTTGCGCTGGCCGTTGAAAAGCAGATCGACGGCGTTCCGACGCTGGGAGTTTGGAGTGGTGATTGTTTCTTCCCGATCGGTCCGGCCCCAGATCGATAGAGGTTTTGTTTACGCAAGCGCGGCAGAAAACTGTGGTCTGATGGATCGCGACACGATCATAGAACGATTGACAAAGGGCCGTGCGGGGACGGGCAGGGGTGATCACGACCTGAACCCGGACCTGAGGCCCGAGGGATCGCTGGTGCCCGCCGCCGTTCTGGTGCCTCTGGTTCCGCGGGACGCCGGCATGACCGTCCTGTTGACGCAACGCACCGATCACCTGCACGATCATGCCGGCCAGATCAGTTTCCCGGGCGGTCGTATCGAAGGAACCGATCCCTCCGCGGAAGACGCCGCAATCCGCGAGACGGTCGAAGAAGTCGGGGTTGAGCAGACCCGGATCGAACTGATCGGACAGCTCGACCCGTACGTAACACGAACCGGTTATGCGGTGACGCCGGTGGTTGGTTTCGTGCTGCCACCGTTTTCGGTGCGGCCCGACCCGTTCGAAGTGGCGGACGTGTTCGAAGTCCCGCTGGGCTTCATTCTCGACCCCGCGAATCTCCAGCGCCACAGCCGTCTGTTCGAAGGCAAGCAGCGCCATTTCTACGCGCTGCCTTACCGGGAACGTTACATTTGGGGAGCAACTGCGGGCATGCTTGTCAATCTAGCACAGGTTTTAAACGAGCGATGATCAGAACCATCCTGACAGTCGTGGTGCCGCTGATCGCACCGACCCTGGCATACCTGATATGGATGCAGCTGCGCTCGCAGCGCAAGGAAGACGAAGAAGCAGGGCGCGCGGTCCCCAAATGGCAAAAACTTCCGTGGCCCTGGCTGATCGTCAGTGGGGCTGCGCTGGCCGCCGTTGCTCTCGTTTCATTTGGCTATTTCGAGCGGTCTGCGGATATCACCAGGAAGTACATCCCGCCGACGCTGGAGGACGGCAAGGTCGTTCCCGGTCGGTTTGAGGAGCAGCAGTGATCCGGGAGAACCCCGATCTAGGATGGATGGAGGGGCGTGCGGTCCGGCGCGTGATCGACGCGCTGATTCGCGATGGCGCGACGGCCCGCTTCGTCGGCGGCTGCGTGCGCGACAGCCTGGTCGGCTTGCCGGTGACCGATATCGATATTGCCATCGACGTCGAACCTGACGCCGTAACCGCCCTTTTGCAGGCCGCGAAGATCAAGGCCGTTCCGACCGGAATCGACCATGGCACCGTCACTGCTGTGGCCAATCACCGTCCCTTCGAAATCACCACGCTGCGGCGCGATGTCGAGACCTACGGGCGACACGCGACGGTCGCGTTCACCGATGACTGGCGAGAGGACGCCGCCCGTCGGGATTTCACCTTCAATGCGATGTATCGCGACCCTGACGGCGCGCTGTTCGACCCGATGCAGGGTAAGGCGGATCTGGCGAGCGGCCACGTCCGGTTTGTCGGCGATGCGCGCGAGCGGATCGAAGAAGATCGCCTGCGCGTTCTGCGCTTCTTTCGTTTCTATGCGCGCTATGGCGCTCCGCCGCCTGATCGGGAGGCCCTGGCCGCCTGCGCCGAAGCGGCCGGACGGCTGGACCTTCTATCGGCCGAGCGTGTGCAAAAGGAACTGCTGAAGCTGTTGGGCGCACACGACCCGATCCCCGCCTTGCGGCTGATGGAGGAAACCGGCGTGCTGGCCGCCATTTTGCCCGAATACGCCGGTTTGGCGGTGCTGGAGGGATTGATCTCCATTGAGAACAGCCGGCGGGAGGCCGATCCGGCGCTGCGCCTGGCCGCCGTCCTGAACCGCGAGCCCGAAACGGTCGATGCCGTGGCATCCCGCCTGAAGCTGTCGAACGCCCTGCGGGACCGGCTTGTGGCCACGGCAACGGTGCAGGGGAACACCGGCAGCACCGCCGAAACGGTCTACCGTCTCGGGCCGCGCGTGGCGCACGATGTCGCGCTTCTGGCAGGAGCCCGAGGCGAATCGGACTGGGAACGCGTGCTGATCGCCGCCGACGCCTGGGCGCCGCTGCATTTCCCGCTGGCGGGAGCGGATGTACTGGCGCTGGGCGTGGAAGCCGGCCCGGAGGTGGGCCGGTTTCTGCGGAAGGTCGAGGACTGGTGGGTCGGCGGCGACTTCAAGGCCGATCGGGCCGCCTGCCTTCGCCAGCTCGGCAAGGTGGTGCGGGGCGGGGCGGCTTGAGCCGATTTTTATCTATTGATTTCAAATATTTGCTGCGACGCAGCACACAACCTTGTGGCCAAAGTCAGAATCATTGGATAGACTGCGGTTGTATCAAACGACAACGATAATAAACGGCACGGACCCGCCGGTTAACAGGCGGTGCGGACCGAAGACCCCTGGCAGGCAAGTCTAGGAGGAGCCCATGGTAGCTTTGCGTAAGGGCGCCATTGTCGTTTTCGTTGTTGCGCTCGGATACATGATCATTGCGCTGCAGGCCAGGTCGTCGGACGTTTCGCCCGGACCTGGGATCGAAGCGACGGTGCCTGTGTCGGTAACGATCTCCGGCTGATTTCGGACCCTTGACGGGTCAGTAAGTGACGCGGTTGAGGCGGCCCTTGACCGAACGAACGTCTTCGCCGTCGCGGTACCGCTCGAACATCAGCTCCATGCCGGTGCCGGTCAGCGTGCGCGCATATTTCTGGATGATCCAGCGGCCCTCGGCGTCGATCTGCATCATGTAGGTATGCAGGGTCTGGCCGCGCAGCGCCGCCCACCACATCGGCTTGCCGAATGGGTCGCGGTCGGTGGACGCGAAGATGCCCGGCTGCGGTGTCGGCAGGAAATCGATGGTCGCTTCGCGCAGCTTGGCTTTCGGGGCGCTGGGGTCGCCGCCCTTCTTAAACTGGGTCGACCAATAGATCTGAAATCCGTTGCCGCTGGGCCGGATCTCGACTGCAAGCTCGCGTACGGTCGTTTCGAAATAGATGCTCTCGGCATCTTCGGCGACGCCCATGCCTTCGAACCGCCCAAAAAAGGCGTTCATGTCCACAGTCTGTGCCTGCGCGGCCGCGCCGACGGCACATGCGAGCCCAAATAGCCCCGCCAGGATGACGGATTTCAGTCTGATCATTGGTGGCCTCCCTGGCCTTGTTCGGTGCCCCGTTCCGCGCATTCTAGTTCATTGCCGACGGCCCGGTCACGCATCGGCGCATCCCGGCGTCAAGGCCAGGTGGCCACCGGCGGCAACGACATCAGGACGGCCTCGGGATTTCCGCCGGTCATCAGCCCGAAACGCGTGCCGCGGTCATAGACCAGGTTGAATTCCGCATACCGTCCCCGGCGCTCAAGCTGGTGGGCCCGGTCCTCGTCCGACCAGGGTTCCTGCCATCGACGCCGAACCAGCTCGGGATAAATCGCCAAGAAGGTTTCGCCCACATCCTGGGTAAACGCGAAGTCGCCGTCCCAGTCGTCCTCCAGGTAATCGTAAAAAATCCCGCCGACCCCCCGGGCCTCGTTTCGGTGCTTAATGAAGAAATACTCGTCGCACCATTCCTTGAAACGGGGATAACGGTCCGGATCGTGCCGGTCGCAGCAGGCCTTGAGCGCTGCGTGGAAAGCCGCGGTCTCGTCGGCCTGCGGCCGCATGGGGTTAAGGTCGGTGCCGCCGCCGAACCAGCACTTGCGGGTCACGATCATCCGTGTGTTCATGTGGACGGCGGGCACCTTGGGCGAGCGCATGTGCGCAACCAGCGAGATGCCGCTGGCCCAGAAACGTCCGTCCTCGGCCGCGCCGGGGATTTCGCCGCGAAACTTTTCCGAAAAGGTGCCGTGGACGGTGGAGACGTTGACGCCGACCTTTTCGAACAGGCGGCCGTGCATTACCGCCATCTCGCCGCCGCCGCCGTTTTCGGTGTTCTGGTCGGGGCGCTGCCAACGTTTGCGCTGGAACCGACCGGCGGGCTCCTCTGCGCCGGGGCCGGTGAAGGCGTCCTCGAGTTCCTCGAATGCGGCGCAGATGCGCTCGCGCAGGCTCTCGAACCAAGACCGTGCCGTCTCCTTTCGGGCTTCGATCGACGCTTCGGATTCGTTCATTCTGCCTCCGGTTGCCGCGGAAAGCCGTCGGTCTGGCGTAGCGCCTCGCCGATGACGATTGCGGCCGTCATGGCCAAGTTCATGGAACGCATGCCGGCGGCCATCGGGACCGACACGCGCAGATCCGCAGCGGCATGGACCTCTGCGGGCGCGCCGCTGCTTTCGTTCCCCAGGACGATGGTGTCCGCCGCCTGAAACGAGACGCTGGTGTAGGACGCGGTTCCCTTGGTCGTCAACAGCACCAGCCGGCCGGTGCGTGCGGACAGGAACTGCGACCATGACCGATGGCGCCTGACTGCGACCCGGTCCAGATAGTCCATCCCCGCACGCCGCAATCGATTGTCCGTCCAGACGAATCCGCAAGGCTCCACGATATCGACACCGACGCCCAGACAGGCGGCCAGCCGCAACACCGCACCGGTGTTCTGGGGGATCTCGGGTTGGATGAGGGCGATTCGCATTGGTGCAGGTTTTCAGCAGGAGTCTTTCCGTGGCGCAGCGGCCGCTCGCAAAGCCGTTGCGCGGCCGTGCGATCTGATGTCGCAGACCAGATCGGGGCTGACAAGTGACAGGTAAACTTATTATAAGCAGCGACGGCCCTATAAGGTGCCAATCTGCCCGGCTCGGTCAGAGCCACCCAAGCACGAGAGGTTCAGAATGGCTGAAAGCGGATCGTCGACAGAATCCGTTGAAGACGAGGACAAGCGGGATTTCCTCACCCTTGCCACCGTAGCCGTCGGCATTGTCGGGGTTGGCGCCTTCGCCTGGCCGATCATCGACAGCATGAACCCGTCAAAAGACGTGCTGGCTCTGGCTTCTACCGAAGTCGATCTGAGCCTGATCGAGGAGGGACAGCGGATCACCGTTGTCTGGCGCGGCAAGCCGGTCTTCATCGATTATCGAACCGCGGAAGAGATTTCTTCTGCACAGGCCGACGACAACGCGAACCTGCCCGACCCGCAACTGGATGCGGACCGCGTAAAAAAGACCGAGTGGCTGGTGGTGGTCGGAATCTGCACCCACTTGGGCTGCGTCCCGAAAGGACAGACCCTGGGCGATGCGAAGGGCGAGTATGGCGGTTGGTTCTGTCCGTGCCATGGCTCGCACTACGACACGTCGGGGCGCATCCGTAAGGGACCGGCGCCGCGCAATATGGACGTTCCGCCGTACGAGTTCCTGGACGATTCAACGATCAAGATCGGATAAGGAAAGCCGCTATGAGCGCTCACGGGTCCGCTCCCGAGTTCAAGAATCCAGTGGTTCGGTGGATCGACCGGCGCATGCCGGTGTTCACCTATCTGGACAAGGAATACAACCAGTTCCCGATGCCCCGGAACGTCAATTATTTCTGGAGTTTCGGCGGCATGGCGAGCGTGTGCCTGATCGTCATGATCGTGACCGGCATCATGCTGGCGATGCAGTATACGGCGCATGTCGATTACGCGTTCGGCAGCGTCGAACGCATCATGCGCGACGTCAACTATGGCTGGTTGCTTCGCTACATCCACATGAACGGCGCCGCGATGTTCTTTATCGCGGTCTATATTCACATTTATCGCGGCCTCTATTACGGCTCCTACAAAGAGCCGCGCGAGCTGTTGTGGATCCTGGGCGTGGTGATCCTTCTGCTGATGATGGCAACCGCCTTCATGGGTTACGTGCTGCCCTGGGGCCAGATGAGTTTCTGGGCCGTGACCGTGATCACCAACCTGTTTTCGGCAATTCCGCTGGTCGGCGAATCCATCGTGACCTGGCTTTGGGGCGGGTATTCGGTCGGCAATCCGACCCTTACCCGGTTCTTTGCGCTGCACTATCTGCTGCCGTTCGTGATCTTTGCGGTGGTCGCACTGCATGTCATCGCGCTCCACATCACCGGGTCAAACAATCCGAAGGGCATCGATCCGAAAGGATCGCAGGACACCGTGCCTTTCCATCCCTACGTCACGTCGAAGGACGGGATCGGGCTTGGTGTGTTCTTCCTGGTCTTCGCCTTCTTCGTGTTCTTCGCGCCGAACTTCATGGGGCATCCGGACAACTACATCCCGGCAAACCCGCTTTCGACGCCCGAGCACATCGTCCCGGAATGGTATTTCCTGCCGTACTACGCGATCCTTCGGTCCGTCACCGTCGATTTCCTGTGGATCATTCCAGCCAAGCTGGGCGGCGTGATCCTGATGTTCGGTTCGATCCTGATCTTGTGCGTTCTTCCGTGGCTCGACACTTCCAAGGTCCGGAGCTGCAAGTACCGGCCGATCTACAAGTGGTTCGTGATGCTGTTTGCGCTGGACGTGATCGTGCTGGGCTATGTCGGCGCGAAGCCCGCGGAAGGGTGGTATCTGATCACCGCGCAGGTCGGGACGGCTTGGTATTTCGCCCACTTCCTCGTGATCACACCGTTGGTCGGATGGATCGAAACCCCCAGGCCCCTGCCAAGCAGCATCGCCGAGCCGGTCCTGAAGGGCGGTGCCGGTGGCGCCGCGGGGGCGCCCGCCGCAAAGATGGAGAAGCCCTAATGCGAAAACTGATCTCCGGAGCGGCCGGCGCTGTTCTTGCGATTGCAGTGTCGACCAACGCAGGGACGGCCTTTGCAGCGGGTGAGGCTCCTGTGCCGCCGTCGCAGGGCTGGTCGTGGGAAGGCATTTTCGGCACCTTCGACAAGGCCGCGGCGCAACGCGGGTTCCAGGTCTACAAGGAGGTCTGCGCCGGCTGCCATGCCCTGGAGTACATATACTTTCGCGATCTCGAGGAGCTGGGCTACAGCGAGGACGAGATCAAGACGATTGCGGCCGAATACGAGGTCGAGGACGGGCCGGACGACGATGGCGAGATGTTCGATCGCACCGCGATTGCGTCGGATCCGTTCGTCAGGCCCTACCGTAATGCCAACGAGGCGCGTTCGGCGAATAACGGCGCATACCCGCCCGATCTGAGCCTGATCGTAGAGGCCCGCCCGCGCGGGGCCGACTATCTCTACGCCTTGTTGACCGGGTACTCCGAAGACGTGCCTGACGGCATCGAGCTGCAGGAGGGCATGAACTACAACACGTGGTTCAAGGGCAACCAGATCGCCATGGCCCAACCGCTGTACGAAGACAGCGTGGAATATGCCGACGGCACGCCGGCGACCCTTTCGCAGATGGCCAGCGACGTCACGACATTTCTGGCTTGGGCAGCGGAGCCGAACCTGGAGCAGTGCAAAAGCATGGGCATCAAGGTGATGATCTTCCTGGTGGTCCTGCTTGGCCTCCTGATCGCGTTGAAGCGAAAGATCTGGGCCAAGGTCGAGCACTAGCGGCCCATTGGATCCCGAGTCGCGGCGGCGGCCCCTTGCGGGGCCGCCGTTTCTTTTCAAGGCCTTGTCCGGGTTCACATTAGTAAATCGGCAATACACGGGATGGTAGTAGGAAGGACGTGTATGTCCTGGAGAAGGGGGCAACGGTTTGGAATCCGCCCCGGAAGCGATCATTGAAGAGCCCAAACTGGCGGGATTGCTGGACTGGTGGCGTCAGGAGCGTGAAGGCCGCGTCCTGCCGCCGGTGGCGTCCGTCGATCCGACCCGGATCCCTGTCTCGTCCTTGCCGCACGTGGCCGTCATGGACCCCCCGAACAGCGAGAACCGGATCTTGGTCCGCCTGACCGGCTCGCAGCTTGATCTGGAAATCGGTATCAATGTCACCGGCAGGTATCTTGACGAGTTCATCTCCGGGGAGACGCTGGATTACCTGAATGGCCTGTTCGAGACTGTGGTCGAGGAGCGGGTGCCGGTCTATTCCGCCGGCAAAATCATGCTGCCGAACAAGCATCTCATGCTGACCCGCCGGCTGATGCTGCCCTTCGGCTCAGAAACCGTGGAGCGGGTTGTCGTCGGACAGACGTTCCTGTGGGTCGATGACAAGGACGCCGGGACCTACGCGCTGGTCCTGAACGGCAGAGGTGTCGTCGATCACAGGGAATACCGGCTGCCGGCGGATCAGGCAAAGAACACCGCGTGACACCGCCGCGCGGCGCCGGCTAAAGCCGTCCGTGGCAGTGCTTGTACTTCTTGCCCGACCCGCAGGGGCAGGCGGCGTTGCGCTGTACCTTGCCCCAGGTCATCGGATCCTGAGGATTGACAGCGGCCGACGCAGCCCGTGTCCGAACCGGCGCTGCCGGTTTCGGAGCCGGCGCCGGCGCTCCGTCGGTGCCGGTCGCCAGGGCCGATGCCTCTTCGTGCACCTCCACCATCTCCTGGGGCGCTTCCGGTTGCAGCGCCTCCACCGGCGCCTGAACCCTGAGTTCGAGGTGCGACAGGACCTGGGTCACCTGCTGGCGCAAGTTCGACAGCAGACCCTCGAACAAGGTGAATGCTTCGCGCTTGTATTCGTTCAACGGGTCGCGCTGGGCGTAGGACCTGAGACCGATGCCCTGACGCAGATGGTCGAGCTGCAGAAGATGCTCCTTCCAGGCATGATCCAGGAGCTGAAGCAGCAGGCTCTTTTCGGCCATCCGCATCACTTCCGGACCATGCTCCGCCGCCTTGGCCGCCATCTTCCGGTCGATCGCCTGCTTGATCCGGTCGTGGATTTCCTGGTCGGCAATGCCCTCTTCCTTGGCCCACTCCTGGACCGGCGTGTCCAGGCCGAACAGGCGGTTGCACTCCTCGTGCAGGCTGTCCAGCGACCACTGGTCGGGCAGCGCGTTTTCCGGCATGCACTGGGCGACCAGATCCTCCAGAACCTCATGGCGCATGTCCACGACGGTTTGTGAGACGTCATCCGCCCGCATCAGCTCCTTGCGCTGCTCGAAAATGACCTTGCGCTGGTCGTTCATCACGTCGTCGAATTTCAGCAATTGCTTGCGGATATCGAAGTTGCGCGCCTCGACCTTCTGTTGCGCCTTTTCCAGGGCCTTGTTGACCCAGGGATGGACGATCGCTTCGCCTTCCTGCAGGCCCAGCTTGCGCAGCATGGAATCCATGCGTTCCGATCCGAAGATGCGCATCAGGTCGTCTTCAAGGCTGACATAGAAGTTGGATTCTCCGGGGTCGCCCTGTCGGCCCGACCGGCCTCGCAGCTGGTTGTCGATCCGGCGGCTTTCGTGCCGTTCGGTGCCGATGATGAAAAGACCGCCGGATTCCAGGACCGCTTCGCGCTTTGTCGCGATGTCGGATTCGATCTCGGCGCGCTTGGCCGCCTTGGCCGTTTCGTCTTCGATTTCCGCAAGCTCGCGCGCCAGGCGCATATCCAGATTGCCGCCGAGTTGGATATCGGTCCCGCGGCCGGCCATGTTGGTTGCGATTGTCACGGCGCCGGGAGTTCCCGCCTCGGCGATGATGAAGGCCTCGCGTTCGTGCTGGCGGGCGTTCAGGACCTCGTGGGCGATCTTCTCCTTCTTTAACAGGTCCGCCAGTTCCTCGGACTTCTCGATCGAGACCGTGCCGACCAGGACCGGCTGGTTCTTCTCACGGCAGACCCGGATCTCTTCCAGGACCGCCGCATTCCGTTCCTTGCTGGTCCGGTAGACCTGGTCGTCGTGGTCCTTGCGCACCATTGGCTTGTTGGTGGGGATCTCGACGACTTCCAGGCCATAGATTTCCGCGAACTCCGCAGCTTCGGTCATGGCCGTTCCGGTCATGCCCGCCAGCTTGGGATACATGCGGAAGTAGTTCTGAAATGTGATGGAGGCGAGGGTCTGGTTCTCGCGCTGGACGTGCACCCGCTCCTTTGCTTCCAGCGCCTGATGCAACCCTTCGGAATAGCGCCGGCCTTCCATCATGCGGCCTGTGAACTCGTCGATGATGACGACCTTGTTGTCCTTGACGATGTAATCCACGTCGCGGGTGAACAGCTTGTGCGCCCGCAGCGCCTGGTTGACGTGATGCACCAGTGAGACGTTTTGAACTTCGTATAGCGCGCCCTCCGTCAGAAGCTCGGCTTCCGACAACAGCTGTTCCACGCGTTCGGTGCCAACCTCAGTGAGCGAGACCGCGCGTTGTTTCTCGTCTTTTTCGTAGTCTTCTTCGGCCAGCTTGGGGATCAGCGTGTCGATCCTCTGGTACATCTCCGAGGAGTCGTCGGTCGGGCCGGAGATGATCAGCGGCGTGCGCGCTTCGTCGATGAGGATTGAGTCGACCTCGTCGACGATGGCGAAATTGAAGTCGCGCTGGACCATGTCCTCCAGGCGGAATTTCAGGTTGTCGCGCAGATAGTCGAACCCGAGTTCGTTGTTGGTCCCGTAGGTCACGTCCGCGGCGTAGGCCTCGCGCCTTTCCTCATCGCTGAGGTTCGGCACGATGCAGCCCACGGTCAGACCCAGAAACTTGTAGATCGCGCCCATCCAGTCGGCGTCGCGGTGGGCCAGATAGTCGTTGACGGTCACGACATGGACGCCTTTGCCCTCCAGCGCGTTCAAATAGACGGCCAGTGTGGCCACCAGGGTCTTGCCCTCGCCCGTCTTCATCTCGGAAATCTGGCCCTGGTGCAGCACCATGCCGCCGATCAGCTGAACGTCGAAATGGCGCTGGCCCAGCGTCCGTTTTGCCCCCTCGCGGACCACCGCGAACGCTTCCGCCTGGATGTCTTCCAAGGCTTCGCCGTTGCCGATCCGGTCCCTGAATTCTTCCGTTTTGGCGCGCAGCGCCTCGTCGTCCAGCGCCTCGAGTTCGCTTTCCAGGGCGTTGATCTTGTCCACGTCAGAGCGCATTCGTTTGATAATGCGGTCGTTTGCGGACCCGAATACGCCCTTAAGCATCCCAGTTAACATTATGGTCTCAATCCGGTGATCATCGATGAAAGGTATGGCGCGCCCTAGGGCAGACTGCGCCAGCATGAGATAAGGGGTCCGCCTATCCCTGTCAACGACCGTTGGCGGCGCCGAAAGCGCCCGGGCGCGGCGGATTTCCTAAACTTTCCGGCGGTTTAGCGCATCGCTGCCCGAGCTGGACGGATCGCAAAGGGGCGCCGCGCAGGGTGTTGGATGTTGCGGGCGCACCGGCCGGAGCGCTCTGCACTGACGCCCCGGTCAGGCGCGTGGAACCGGCAAGAAAGCTTGTTCCCCACCAAGTCCTGTGCTTTATGGAGGCGCGCCGTCCCGGCTCGGCTGGGCCGGCTGGCCCCCTGCATTCATGACATAAGGATTTCCCTCCATGCTCACGTCCTTTCGCAGCGCCCTGGCCCGTGGGGTCATGGTGGCCGCACTGATTGCCGCTGCATCGCCGTCATTCGCCCAGTCGCCCGGCGGAGCTGAAGAGGACGTGGTGATTGCGAACGTCAACGGAAAGCCGATTTACCGGACCGAGCTGATCGAGCTGTTTCGCCAGCAGGTGCCGCCCCAGATGCAGCAGATGGGCGTCATGCCGTTTTACGATATGCTGTTGGACCGATTGATCGGGTTCCAGGTTCTGACGGAAGAAGGCAGGGCCGCCGGCCTGGCCGACGATCCGGAAGTGACCGAGCAGATGGCCCGGATCGAGGATTCGATCATCCGGATCGTCCGCGTACAGCGCCTGGTCGAAGAGCGCACGACGGATGAGGCGCTGCAGGCCGCCTATGCTGAATATGTCGAGCAGAATCCGCCGACGGAGGAGGTGCGGGCGCGGCATATCCTGGTCGAAACCGAAGCCGAAGCCAACGAGATCATCGTCCTGCTGCAAGGCGGCGGCGATTTTGAAGGCCTTGCCAAGGAGCGTTCGACCGGTCCGTCCGGGCCCGAGGGCGGCGATCTCGGCTATTTCGGCCGCGGTCAGATGGTGGCGGAGTTCCAGGACGCCGCCTTTGCCATGGAGGCCGGCCAGTTCTCGGATGCGCCGGTTAAGACGCAGTTCGGATGGCACGTGATCAAGGTCGAGGACAAACGCATGAGCGAGCCGGAGCCGCTGGAAACCGTTCAGGACCAGCTCACCGAACAGCTTCGTTCACAGATCTTCCAGGAGATCATCGCGGACCGGGTCGCAAGTGCGGAGGTGGAACGGTTCGACATCCAGGGCAACCCGGTCACCGAGGAGCCCGCGACAGAGGCGCCTGCCGCCAACCAGTAGCCTCCGGCAGTCTCGGCCGCATAATCCAGTTCGATGTCGTCGGTGTCACCATTCGCGCCGAAGCGCTTTCCCGTGCTGCCCGCCATTGCCGGGGTGACCGTGGGCGGCGCGGCCTGTGGCGTCAAATACAAGGGCCGGAAGGATCTGTTCCTGGCCGAACTGGCACGCGGCAGCACGATTGCCGGTGTCTTCACGACTTCGAGGACCGCGTCCGCGCCTGTCGATTGGTGCAAGCAGATCGTCGGCGCCGGGCAGGTGCGCGGCATCGTCGTTAACGCCGGCAACGCTAACGCCTTCACCGGCCGCGCCGGCATGGAAGGCGTGGCCCATACGGTCGACGTGGCCGCCCGGCAAATCGGCTGTAAGAAGGAAGAGGTCTTTATCGCTTCCACCGGCGTCATCGGCGAGCGCATGCCGTCCGACCGGATCACGCGGGCCATTCCCCGGCTGCATGGCCGGCTTGGCGAACGGGCCTGGAAGGACGCGGCGTCGGCGATCATGACGACCGACACCTTTCCGAAGGGGGCGTCGGCGACCTGCCGGATCGGCAGCAAGACCGTAACGATCGCCGGGATCGCCAAAGGGTCGGGCATGATCGCGCCCGATATGGCGACCATGCTGGCCTTCGTCTTTACCGATGCGCGGCTTCCGGCGCCGTTGCTGCGCCGGCTGCTGAAATCGGCCAACGACCGGACCTTCAACTGCATCAGTGTCGATGGCGACACCTCGACCAGCGACACCGTATTGCTGGCGGCCACGGGCAAGGCGGGCAATCGGTCCCCGTCCGGTGTGGCCGACCCGGCCCTGAAGGAATTCCGGACCGCACTTGAGCAAGTGATGCGCGACCTGGCGCAGCAGATCGTCAAGGACGGCGAGGGCGCGTCCAAGTTCGTCACCATCGACGTGGCCGGGGCGGAATCGGCGCGGGCGGCGCGGAAGATCGGCCTGTCGATCGCCAATTCGCCTTTGGTCAAGACGGCATTCGCCGGCGGCGACGCCAATTGGGGGCGCGTTGTCATGGCAGTCGGCAAGGCTGGCGAGCGGGCCGACCGGGACCGGCTGAGCGTGGCCATGGGCGGCGTGACCATCGCCGCGGCCGGTGAAGCGGTCGAAGGCTACGACGAGGCGCCGGTGGCGCGCCATCTGGCAGGTCGCGAGGTCCATCTTGCCGTCGATGTCGGCGTCGGCCGTGGCAGGGCCCGGGTCTGGACCTGCGACCTGACCCGCGGCTACATCGACATCAACGCCGACTATCGAAGCTGAGGGCGGCGGACATGAGCGAGCCCGGCTGCTGGCAGGTCAAAGTGCGGGGCGCACCGGCAAAGCCGATCGTTCTGGTGGTGGCGGTAGCGCTGGTCGATCGGGACGGCCGCGTCCTGATCGCGCAACGCCCCGAAGGTAAGCCGATGGCGGGCCTTTGGGAGTTTCCGGGCGGCAAGGTCCACAGCGACGAAACCCCGGAAGCGGCGCTGATCCGCGAGCTGGACGAGGAGCTGGGGATCGACACCAAGGAAAGCTGCCTGGCGCCGCTGACCTTCGCCAGCCACGCCTATGACGATTTCCATCTGATGATGCCGCTTTATGTCTGCCGGGTCTGGAGAGGCGAGCCGACCGCGCACGAACATGGGGAGCTGGCCTGGGTGCGGCCCACCCGGCTCAGGGATTACCCGATGCCGCCTGCGGACGAACCGCTGATCGCAATGCTGCGGGACCTGCTGTAGCGAGAGGGGGAGGCCGACCTCGGCCATAGTCCGGAAACACTCCCGGTCGTTGGGGGTGTAGCATATGGCGGCCGCGACAGCAGGACCGCTCACCAAGCCTTGGCGGGCAATCAAAAAGAAATGCAACTATAATACGTAATTTTGGGTTATAGTCTTTCTCCGCTCTTCTGGCTCCACAAGTCGGGTCGGGACAGATGGATCTGGAGACTTTGTGGCCATCTCAGACCGAGATGGTCGTTATCGACGGCATCGGTCTTTCCGTGTCCGCCCTTTCCTTGATTCTAATTTGGCGCGGGCGGGCCATGCTGAGGAGTGCCGCCGCCCTGACCGCCATGGCGGTGCTGTTCTTTGGTGTCGCGACCTTATCCATCGCCTCCGTGTACGACCTCTTCACGATGACCGTCCTTCCTGGGTTCGTCGGTCGCGCGCTGGCGATGCAGGAGATGGCGCGGCTGCAGATCCCTTATTCCTGATATATCCACCTTGCCGGGTTCGTGCTTATCGCCCTTGGAATGGTCGGGATTGTTCACGCCTTTTCCGTCGGTGCGGTCCGGCTTGCGGAAAGTGAACGGTATTTCAGGGACCTCTTTCAAACCGCGCCGGTCGCCCTGCTCGAGCAGGATTGGTCGGAGGTCAAAGCGGGCCTCGACCGGCTTCCGTTGGATCGGATCGACGACCTTCGCGCTTTTCTCCTGGAGCGCACCGACCTGCTTGACCATCTGATCAGTTCGGTGAAGCTGTCGAACGCCAATATGATGGCGGTGCGCACCTATGAGGCCGACGACAAGGCAGCTCTGATTGCAGGCTACATCGGCCCCAACCGCCGTCTGGGCTTGGAGAACAGGCAGGGCATTTTTCTGTCGATCGTGGAGGGTTTTGTTTCCGGGCAGGTGCAGGTGCTCTGCGAAGGTGAGGCCATCACAGCCAAAGGTCATCCAGTGAGCATCAGGGCGACGGCGAAGCTGACCGGAACGGAGGAAAACACGTGGCGAAAGGTCATGCTGGTGCAGGAGGATGTCACGATCCTCAGGCAGGCCGAGGCCCGCCTGGCCCAGGGACAGAAGATGGACGCTCTGGGCCGGTTGACGGGCGGCGTGGCCCACGATTTCAACAACCTTATGACAATCATGCTGGGCCATGCAGAGCTGCTTGAAACCAGGGTTGCCGACGACCCGGACGCGAAAGAGAGCGTCGATGTCCTTATTCGGGCCGTGGATCGGGGGGCGGTGTTGACAGAACGCCTCTTGGCGTTTTCGCGGCAAACACCGTTGTCAGCAGAACCTGTCGATCTCTCGCAGCTGGTCATGGATATGGACGATACGCTCCGGCGGACGCTGGGCGAATCGATCGATCTCGACGTAAGGACGATTCCTGATCTCTGGTCGGCAATGATCGATCGCCATAAGTATGAAGACGCCCTTGTGAACCTCGCGGTCAATGCCCGCGATGCCATGCCGAAAGGCGGACGTCTTAGTATAGAGGCCTGCAATACCCACCTGGACGAGGCGGCGGCAAGCAAGCTCGACGAGGTGGTGCCCGGCGACTATGTGAAGCTGACCGTGCGCGACACCGGCATCGGCATTCCGTCTGACTTCCTGGACAGGGTCTGTGACCCCTTCTTCACGACCAAGGATGTCGGCCAGGGCAGCGGCCTTGGTCTCAGCATGGTCTATGGCTTTGCGAAACAGTCCAGGGGTCGCCTCACGATCTCCAGCGAGACAGGCCGGGGAACGACCGTAAACCTTGTCTTGCCGCGTTCGGATGGGGCCGTGCTTCAGGACGTCGTTTTTGCGGAGACGGATGTTGAACCGAATGGGTCAGAGCGCATCCTTGTCGTCGAGGACGATCCGGATGTCCGAAAGGTCTCGGTGTCCATGCTTCGGGGACAGGGCTATGACGTTCTTGAAGCCGGTGACGGCGAAGAGGCCCTCGCCCAGCTGCAAGAGTCGGGTCGCGTGGACCTTCTTTTCACTGATGTCGTTCTTCCAGGGGGCATGAGCGGTGCAGAGACTGCAGAGGCCGCAAGACGCTTGTCTCCGGGTATCAAGGTTCTCTACACCACCGGCTATGCCCTGAACGACGACGAATTTGGCCCTGGCGACGCGGTTGTCGGCAAGCCATATCGCAGCGCCGAACTGCTGGAAAAATTGCGACTTGTCCTGGACGGCAGCGTGCAACTGCGCCACCACGCGTGAAGCTCCGTCCTAGGCCGGCGTCTTCCCTGAGGCGATGATGCGGTTGATCTCGGCGGCGCGCAGTTCGAAATAGTGCTCCGCCGGGGCGGTGAACAGCAAGAGGTCCAGCCTGCCGCCATAGACCGCGCCCGCCGCTGTGCCGCGGATCGGCAGCCCCTTTCGGACGTAGCGGATCTGAAAACGGAAACCGTCTCGGGTCCCGAAGGCGACGGGCCGGAAATCCGTCGTCTCCACATCCGCGCCGGGAATGATGGCTTCGATGGTGTCGGCGACCATCTCGGCGACCTCCAGGGCGCCGTAGCCCGACCGGAACGCGGGCATGCGGCGGCCCTGTTTCCGGATCAGGACGTCGCCGGTCTTCAGTCCGCCCCAGGTCTGCAGCAGGCCGAGCGCTGGTCCGTCGATCGTCCAGTTTTGAGGCGCGCCGCCGACGAGACTCCATTCGACGGATGTGGTGAAGCTGTAGGCCGTACCGATGCGGTGTTCGCCCGGCGGCATTTTCGAAGCGTCGCCGCCGCAACCCGTCGCAAGCGCAAGAACCAAAAGACCTATGATCCGTTTCAACGCGTCACCTGAGACGTTCTATCTGAAACCGGACGATCGCCCTGTCCGGTGCGTCGGGCGCCGCCTGAAGATAGTCTTCGTACGCTGCCCGCGCCTCGGCGCTGCGTCCGCTTCGCCGGAACGACTGGCCCAGGCTGCGATGGACGCGCGCCGGAGCGTGCGGTTCCTGCAGGGCGTCACCATAGGATTGGATCGCGCGCTCCAGGTCTCCCTCTTCGCCGCGCTTGCGGTAGAGCTCGCCCAGATAGAAGTGGACCAGGCCGGGTCTGTTCCCCGATTTCTGCAGGCGGCGAAACAGGACTTCGCTTTCGCCGAAGGCGCCACGCGTCAGTTCGTCGCCCAGCCAGTCGTCCCAGTTCGGCGTGAGCACCGCCAGCATCCGAGCCCGGCCGACGGCCGTCACTTCCGGCGGCGTCGCGGTGTCGCGCGAAATCGCTTCGAGGTTTTCGATCCTCTCCCCGGCGCCCGGATGGGTGGAGAAAAAGACCCAGGCCTCACGTTTCTTGGAAACCGCCTTCTCCTCCAGCAACGCCTGCCACAGCCTGGCGGATTCCCGGGGATCGTAACCGGCCTTTGCGAGACGCGCGGCGCCGGCCGCATCAGCTTCGCGCTCCTGGTCGCGTGAGTAGGATAACAAACTGGCCATCGCGACAAGCTCTCCCATGTAGCCGGCATAGCCGACGCCGGCGGCGCTGGTCAGGATGGAGAAGGCGGAAGCCGCGTTGGACTTGTTCTGGAGGTCGACCCAGCGTTTTAGCGAGTGGCGCTTGATGTAGTGCTCCAGTTCATGGGCCAGCACGAAGGCAAGCTGCGCTTCGTTTTCGACCCGCAGCAGCAACCCCGTCCAGACCTCCATCATGCCGTTGGGCGCCATGGTGGCGTTGAAGTAGGGCATCTCGACGACGTAGATCCGGATGCCGCCGCAATACAAAGGCGCCAGCCTGCAGGTGATCTGTTCCAGGTAGTCGTTCAGCGCTTGGTCGTCGACCACCTGCCGCGACGACCTAAGCTCGCCTTCCATCCTGTCCATGTGCATCCACAGGCCCGCCTCCGTGGTGTCTGGGTCGGGCGTGTCGCCGGGTTGAAGGTCGGTGTCCGGAACCTGGGTGCAGGCCGCCAGAACGGCGGCCGCGACGCAGACGACAAGCGCCCCCGCCCTCACAGGACCGGGCTTCCGTCTAGCAGTTCGTCGACCGCGTCGCGTGCGGAGTCCTTGTTGCGAAGGTCGCCGACGGTGCTGACCAGCCTGTTGAACCAGACCACGTCTCCCGTTTCCAGATCGACCAGCGATGCGAATCCCTGCTGGGTCGCCGGCGTGGTGATCACGCCCAACATTGCGAACGCCAACCGAGTCGCAACCCGGCTGCCGGACTCGTACTGGTCGCGAAGATAAATGAACAGGGCATAATCTGCGTCGTGATCGTCGCGTATGATTCGGACGCCCGTCCCCATCGACCAGTCTGTCTTGTCTTCGGCGGTGGGATAGTCGTCGCGATTGAGAATGGAGGTTCCGACTGCTTCGTAGAGTCTGGCCAGTTCACGATAGCGCGCGGTCCTGCCGGCCGGGATGGCTGCGGGATCGTGGACGACAAGTTCCGCCCGGCGCTCGGACATGAAGTCGTCCAGCGCCGCGCTGACAGAGTCCCTGCATCTTGCGGTCCAGGCCGCGTTGGGCTCGACCAACCCGCTGGCCGTCACCAGGCTGCACTCGATATCGACATCCATCAGGACGACGCGGGCACCGGGCATTACTGGCTGCTCGTAAGCGGTGTGCTGCACTTCGTCGGTGAAGGAGCAGGCGCCCTGGCCCAGCAGGCTCAAAGCCAAGATCCATGGAACTGCAAGTCTTCGACAATGGTTGCCAGCGTCTGTCAGCATCTGCCCCATGATACCGCTCTGGCTCAAATCAAAGGCGTCGCCCGCGCCTTCCGTGCCAATGTCGATGCGTATCATGATTCGGCCATATACCGGCTATGCTCGTTGCGAATGCCCCGCGCGATCATGCCCAACGCTTTCCCGCCCAATCGGAGGCTAACGCACGCGGGTGCGGGGTGCCATCGCTGTTTCCGGCAATGGCGGGAGCGTCGCTCTAGTCCGGCAACACCACCGCAACACCCGCCAGCAGCGCCCCGTCCACCTTGATCTCGTCACCGGTGACGAAGGAGGCGCGGTCGCTGAGCAGGAAGGCGATCACTTCGGCGACTTCCTCCACCGTGCAGACCCGGCCCAGGCCCTTGCCCAGCGGGTGGGACATGCCCCATTCCAGGACCGTTTCGTCGACCGTCTTGTCGCCCTTGAACAGGTCGGCCGACGCGCGCAACATCGGCGTGTCGACCGAGCCGGGACAAACCGTGTTGACGCGAATTCCATATCGGGCCAGGTCCAGCGCCATCGAGCGGGTCAGAGCGTTGACGCCGCCCTTGCTGGTGGCGTAGGCCGCGACGTTGGTCTGGCAGGCCATCGCCTGGACCGAGGAGACATGCACGATGGCCCCGCCGCCGCGCTCGATCATCGACCGTGCGGCGTATTTCGAGGCCAGGAAGCAGCCCTTTAGGTTGACCGCCATCACCTCGTCCCATAGCGCTTCGTCTGTATCGAGCACCGTGCCGTAGCGTTGGATCCCGGCGCAGTTGGCCAGCATGTCGATGCCGCCCTCCGCGTCAATCGCCGCCTGCATCAGCGCGGCCATGTCCGCGGCGCTGGAAACGTCGGCCAGTCTGCCGGTCGAACGTCCCGGACCCAGGCCGTGCAGCGCCCGCTCGGCTTCCGCCAGGCTTTGGGGATCATGGGTGCAGTAAAAGACCGCCGCGCCGCCGCGCACCAGGCGTTCGACCGCCGCGCGGCCCATGCCGGTGGAGCCGCCGGCGACCACGGCAACCTTGCCCGAGAATTCCTGTCCGTCGATCGCAGTCATGCTTCATGCCTCCCCGTGCGTTGCGCCGAGCGCGATGATAGCGGATCGAACCGCGGTCAGTCAGGGGGGGGCCGGCAGGGTCTGTTTAAGGGTCTGATAGGCGATCGACAGGGTCGTCACGCCGACGGCGATGCCGAAGAAGGAGATGATCTGAAGGCCGAAGGACTCGACCGCAACGGCGACCAGGCTGTCGCCCAGGCCGATGCCGGCAAGCAGCGTATCGACAGCGGCCTCCGCCGCCAGGTTCAGCGCACCGAAGATCAGGCCGGGAAGCAGCAGGATCACCATGAGACGCCCCGTCACGCCCGACGTCAGGGCCCAGCAGCTGCGCAGGTCCAGCGGATCGTCAACCGCCGCCGCCGGCAACAGCGGCATCAGGCGGCCCATGACCGCATAGCCGACCAGGATGGTGATCACGGCCGAGAATGCGGTGCCGGGCGTAATGACGTCGCCGGGTCCGCCGGTCAATCCCAGCAACTGCGCCAGGACGAACATCGGCAGCATCACGGCGAATGCGCACACGGCGATCAGCAACAGCCGCACCAGGAACTTGCTTTTGCGGGCATCCCATTTCAGGGCCGTCGCATAGGTCACGCTTTCCCCGGGCAGCAGCCAGCGGCGGTGCCAGGCGACGGCGAACATGACGTACAGGGCCAACAACGCAATATGTGCGGCGATGGCGATGAGAGGCGGCGCATAGGCCCCGGCCGAGGGATCGGCCGGATCCACCGGCACGGCAAGCGCCGCACCCAGCGTGTTCAGCACGGTCAGGACAAGGACCGGCAAAAAGGCCGTGTACCAGAATCCTTGACGACCTTCCCACACGAACTGCAGGGCGCGCAGCATTGTCGATAGGACCGGAAGACGGCTGGGAACGGCCATGGGTTTCCTTTCTGATGGGCGCCGACTGATTACCTCATCCGTGCCGGCCGGTTAAGCCCCGTGCGCAGAATTCGTCAGGAGCGTGGCAATGAAAGGGCGGATTGGCTCATTTCGGACCGGCCTTTTCGCCGGCGGAGCGTTCCTCGGTCGACAAGGCGTCGGATAGGCGCGCCCCGGCGCTTCCCGGACGCAGCGGCTGTTGCTGGCTTTCATGCGGCGCCCAGCCGTGCAGATACAGCACCTGAAAAGTTGCTGTGATCCGGCCATCGGAGTCGCCATAGCGCTGCTGGTACAGCTCCGCAGCGCGCAGGAAAAGGCCGCGGCGTGCGAAACTCCGCGGCCGCGCGCTCAGCGCGTTTGTCTCGCCCATGCCGCGCAGCTCGCGCATCAGTGCGAAGGCGTCCGAATATGTGACGGTGATGCGGTCGCTGTCGGCTACCGGCAGGGCGAAGCCGGCGCGCTGCAACAGGCCTGCCGCATCGCGCAGATCGACGGCCGGCGAGATCCGGGGGCTGAGGCCGTCGCAGATCTCGATTTCGGCACTGGTGAGGCAGTCCCGCAGCTCGTGCAGGGTCTCGCCGCCCAGCAGTGCAGCGAGAAACAGACCGTCGGGCTTCAGCGCGCGGTTGATCTGAATGAGAGCGCCTGGCAGGTCGTTCACCCAATGCAGGCTCAAGGTGCTGGCGATCAGGTCGAACGCGCCGTCCTTGAAAGGCAGCCTTTCCTCGTCGCCGCTGACGCGAAGCCCCGGCGCCCGTTCGGCAAGCTCCGGCGCCAGGTCGCAATGCACCAGCGTTTCGATCCCGCCTCGGGCGCCCACGGCGCGGCCGAAACTGCCGGCGTGGCAGCCCAGGTCCAGGGCCAGAGGAAAGCGCCGCTGGACGTCGTCCAGCCGGTCGGCAAGGCGGTCGGCGACCTCTGCAAACAGGAAGTCGTGTCCGTCCAGGGCCTCGGCGGCGCGGCCGCGGTTGCGCCGCACCGCTGCGCGGTCGAAGGGGACGTTGGCATCGGTCATGGACCTGAGACTATGGGGGCGCGGCCGGCGCGAGGCAATCCGCCTTGAAGCGCGGCGGAATGCCGCTCTAGAGTGCGCATAAACTCGCAGACGGAGGCAAGACATGCAGGTTGCCGAACAGCGCGATGCGGCGGTGGCCGAAACGGTCGCGCAGGTGCGCGCCATTGAAACCGACGAGGGCGTCAACCCGTCGAGCCTGGAACGGATCCGGGCGGTGCTGCTGGACCTTGCGGCCCAGACAGCGCTGTTCCCGACTGAGACCTATCCAGGCCCTGAGGACGGCAAGGACAACCGCCTCTACCCGCTTTCGATCGACGAGGACGGGCGCTTTGCGCTGTACCTGAACCGGGGCAGCGCCCGCAAGGACACGCCGCCGCACAACCACACGACCTGGGCCGTGGTGGTCGGGGTCCGCGGCGAGGAACTGAACCGGTTCTACGCCCGCGACGACGACGGGCGGCATCCGGGTATGGCTACGATCCGCGAGACCGGCAGGTTCAACGTCACGCCGGGGACCGGAGTCTGCCTGATGCCGGACGATATCCATTCGATCCACATGCGCGGGAACGACCCGAAGATGCACCTGCACATGTACGGCCTTGCCATCAACCGGCTGGACCAGCGGCTGATGTTCGACATGGAGGCGGGAACCTGCAAGGTGTTTCCGCCCCACCGCGACGCCCGGTGATGGATCCCCGCACCCTGCACGAAAGACTGCGCGGCGCGCAGGAACTGGCGCTGATCGACGTGCGCGAGGAAGGGGTCTTCGGCCAGGCGCATATCCTGCGCGCGGTCAATGTACCGCTGTCGGTTCTGGAATTGAGGTTTCGCGACCTGGTGCCCCGGAAGACAGTGCCGGTGGTGCTGTGCGACGGCGGCGACGACGGTTTGGCCGACCGGGCCGCGAAGCGCCTGAGTGCGATGGGCTATCGCGACGTGACGGTTCTTACCGGCGGCGCGGCCGGCTGGGGCGCCGCCGGGTTTGAATTGTTCAGCGGCATCAACGTGCCGTCGAAGGCGTTCGGCGAGGTGATCGAGCATCGGTATCAGACGCCGCGCCTGGGAGCGTCCGAAGTCGACGCGGCGCTGCGGTCCGACAAGCGTGTCGTGATCCTGGATTCCCGACCGTTCGAAGAATACGCCGTGATGAATATTCCCGGCGGGATCGACATGCCCGGCGCGGAACTGGTGCACCGGGTCAAGACGGTCGTCGACGATGACGAGGCGCTGGTGGTGGTCAATTGCGCCGGCCGTACCCGCTCGATCATCGGCGCGCAGTCGCTGATCAATGCGGGACTGGAAAACCGGGTGGTCGCCCTGAAGGATGGCACGATGGGCTGGCACCTGGCCGGCCTGATACTGGAACGCGGCGCCGACCGGCGTGGGCAGGACAGGGCGGTGGACGCTGCGGCGGCCGGATGGGGCAAAGATGCCGCCGAGCGGGTCGCCCGCCGGTTCGGCGTGGAGACGATCGCGCCGGCAATAATGGAGCGTTGGCGGGCGGAAGCGGACCGGCGCACGCTTTACCTGCTGGACGTCCGCCAGCCGGTCGAGTTCGAAGCCGGGCACCTGCCCGGTTCCAGAAACGCGCAGGGCGGCCAGTTGGTGCAGGCCACCGACCGATATGTCGGAACCCAGAATGCCCGCATCGTCCTGATCGACGATACCGGCACCCGCGCCCTGATGACCGCGAGTTGGCTGGTTCAGATGGGCTGGAAGGACGTTGCGGTGCTGGAGGGCGGACTGGGGCAGGGGCCGCTGGAAACCGGACCGGTTGCGGCCCCGGTCCCCGAACTGGAAGGCGTCCGCACCGAGACGGTCGGACCCGCGGCCGTTTCGGAGATCCAAGGTGCGGCGGTGGTGGATCTGGCCTCCAGCCTCGCTCACCGGTCCGGCCACGTGCCCGGCGCCTGGTGGGCAATCCGCGCGCGGCTGGCTGCCGAAGCGGGGAACCTGCCGGGCGACGGACCGCTGGTGCTGACCTGTCCCGACGGCCGGCTTGCGACATTGGCGGCGGCGGACCTGCAAGAGGCGTCGGACCGGCCGGTCCTGGTCCTGGCCGGCGGAACCGGGGCCTGGGTCGGGGCGGGACTGCCGCTGGAGACCGGGATCGATCGCACGCTTTCGGCGGTGGAGGACGCCTACTACCGGCCCTACGATCGCACCGAGGGCGTCGAGGAGGCGATGAACGCCTATCTTTCCTGGGAGGTCGGCCTTCTGCACCAGATCGAGCGCGACGGCACGCTGGCCTTCCCGGCGTTTCCCGCGTGAGTGCGGCGCGCGCATTCGCGCCGGCCCTGACCGCGGCGCTGGGCGGCCTGTTGAACGCGGTGCTTCCGCCGCGATGCCTGCGCTGCGGCGCGGACGTGGCCGAGTCCGGGGCGCTGTGCCCGACATGCTGGGATGGACTCACCTTTCTGTCGGAGCCGCAATGCCACCGTTGCGGCGTGCCGTTCGAAACCGTGCCGACGGAAGGCGCGCTGTGCGGCGCCTGCGCCGCCCGGCCGCCCGCCTTCGACCGTGCCCGGGCGGTCTTCGCCTACGACGACGCCAGCCGCGAGCTGGTTCTGGGCTTCAAGCACGGCGACCGCACCGACGCCGCGCCCGGTCTGGGGCGCTGGCTGTGCCGGGCCGGCGACGATTTGATCCGGGCCGCCGACGTGATTGCCCCGGTCCCGCTGCATTCCTGGCGCCTGGTGCAGCGGCGCTACAATCAGTCGGCCCTGCTGGTGCGGACGGTGGCGCGCCGGACCGGGGCGCCGGTCGCGTACGACTTGCTGCGGCGCGACCGCGCCACGCCCAGCCAGGGCGGTCTTGGCCGGGGCGCCCGACGGCGCAACGTGGCCAACGCCTTTTCGGTGACGCCCCGCCGTCGCGGTCTTGTCGCAGGCCGGCGGGTGCTGCTGGTGGACGACGTGCTGACGACGGGAGCGACGGCCGAAAGCTGCGCGCGCGCCCTGAACCGTGCAGGGGCGGCGGCGGTCGATGTGCTGATCGTGGCCCGGGTGGTGACGCCGCGGACGCTTCAAACCCGGTAACAGGCAGCCGCCCGGCGCTGGCCATCGGCGGGACCGCGCGCTATATCGAATGAGATCCAGGCAGGAAGGAAGGGCAATGGCCAAGGTCGAAGTGTATGCGCGTCCGCTGTGTGGGTTTTGTTTTCACGCCAAGCAATTGCTGGACGGCAAAGGCGTCGCCTACCAGGAATACAACATCTGGACAGAAGCGGGCAAAAAGGACGAGATGGTCCTAAGGTCAGGCGGGGCATCGACGGTGCCGCAGATTTTCATAGACGACAAACATGTCGGTGGCTGTAACGAACTTGTTGCGCTGGACCAGGCCGGCGAACTCGATGCATTGCTGGGAGCGAGCGGATGACCGAAAACTTTCGTGTCGCCTGCGTGCAGGTCACGTCGGGGACGAGGATCGCCGACAACATCGAGAAGACCGAAGCGCTGATCCGCGACGCCGCGGACGACGGCGCGCAGCTGATCGGCCTGCCCGAGGTGGTGAACCTGATGCAGATCCGGCGCAAGCCGGCGCTGGCCGAAGCGCGCACCCAGGCCGCGGAACCGTCGCTGGCGGCTTACAAGGCGCTGGCGCGGGAGCTTAAGGTCTGGATCCATGTGGGCTCGCTGGTGATCAAGCTGGAGGACGACGACCGCTTCGCCAACCGGGCCTTCCTGATCGACGACACCGGCGCGGTGGTGGAGACCTACGACAAGATCCACATGTTCGACGTTGATCTGGAAGGCGGGGAGAGTTACCGCGAGTCCGAAGGGTTCCGGCCCGGCGACCGGGCGGCGGTGGCCGACACGCCGTGGTGCCGCTATGGGATGAGCGTCTGCTACGACCTTCGGTTCCCGCATCTTTATCGCGCCCTGGCCCATGCCGGCGCCAAGGTGCTCTCCGTTCCGGCCGCGTTCACCCGCAAGACCGGGCAGGCCCACTGGCACACGCTGATCAAGGCCCGGGCCATCGAGAACGGGTGCTTCGTGATTGCGCCCGCCCAGTGCGGCGACCACGAAGACGGCCGCGAGACCTTCGGTCATGCGCTGATCGTTGCGCCCTGGGGCGAGGTTCTGGCGGACGGCGGCGAACAGGAAGGGTTCATCGCAGCCGACCTGGATCTGTCGCTGGTCGACAAGGCCCGCGGCATGGTTCCCGCGATCCACAACGATCGGGATTTCGCGCCGCCGCAGATTCCCCTGGCCGAAGCCGGGGAGTGATTGCAGGACCTTCGTTTAAATCACCGGAACCCCCTCACCCCAACCC